>Ga0206124_10001315_pt1 | contig 19782 bp, 10 predicted proteins | sample Helgoland_Spring_3_FD_148671 | JGI IMG/M metagenome (GOLD analysis project Ga0206124, IMG submission 148671) | Pelagic subsurface seawater microbial communities from Kabeltonne, Helgoland, North Sea - Helgoland_Spring_Bloom_20160321_2 | ecosystem: Environmental > Aquatic > Marine > Epipelagic ... | reverse complement strand
TTTTAATTCTGCGTTTAGTGATTCCATTGGCACTGTTGGCGCTCCACCACCACCCATCTTCATTCCAGTTGTCATCATTTGCGTTCCAACACTTGCTATATCGCCAACTGCACTCATTTGTTGTGCTTTAGCTTGTGCTCTAGCTTGATTAGCAGCCCCAAGTCTTTGTTGTGACATACCAAGTAAAGTACCTGTTTTACTCCACTCTAATCCTCTCGCTGTTTCAGCTCCTTCCAATCTTTGTCCTTGCGCGTATACCTCGCCTTCCCTTTCTTGTGTTTGTAGTCTACTAGCTTCACCAGCTCTTAGTTTTTGTATCGCGGCTTCTTGTGCTCCAATACTTGCGCTAGCTCTTTGAGTTGCTAGTTGACCTTGTTGAGCCATTGCTTGCGCCAAACCAGCTATACCAGATCCACCCGCTGCTCCTCTAAGGTCTTGCATTATGTTAGCTCTTTGTTGAGCGCCTTGTTGGGCTTCAAACTGAGCTTGCTGTTGGTTAACAGTCATATCTTCGTATGTGTTTTCCATATTGGTAAACTGATTGCTCACGTTTGCATATAAATTACTAGTATCTAGGTTTTCGTATTGCTCTTTGTATTTTTTCATTTCTTCCCTAGCCGCGTCTTGCTCTTCTATTCTATCTCCTCTACCAGCTAAAGACATACCAAGTTTAGCCAAGCCGCTAACCCCTGCTACCACGCCGCCTACTATTGCTACTGCTGCAAATGCCATATCTTACTTGTTTTTATTAATATATTCTTCATATTCTTCATAATTTAAAGCTACTATTTCTTTTTCTAACTCATCAATATCTTGAGTGTTAGAAGGATTTTTATGTATATTTACAAATATTGAATCTTCATTTGCAAGTATAACTCTTTTAACTCCAGGCGTTGAAACAACGTAACATGGAGCTATATAATCTTCTGTTGTGTCTTCTGTTGCTACCGTAATGTTGCCGGTCAGTAAAAACCAAACATGTAAATGTTTGTGTATTGCGCCAACAACTACGCTGCTTTGTTTCATATCCATTTGTCTGATATAGACTCCGTCGGCAAACGAGTGCTTTATTGGTGCTATCTTGCTATCTGTGACAACCTGTTTTCCATCACCCTCTACGTTTATGCCATCTGCTATACACAATAACGACTCCTCTAGTTTTAATATTTTTTCTCTAGAGTTTTTAGAAACTTCATTTTTAGACATAATTTAATTTAATTTATATCTATAATAGTCACAGTTTTGCTTGTTTTTTTACTATGGAGCCGATGTGGAAAGTAGTTTCTCAATATCAAATCTTAACGTTTGATCGGCGGTACCTGCTTTTACAATTTCTATATAACCAGTTATAGTAGCTATCCTACCGGTGTTACCCACTGTTAAAGTGATACCATTTTCTAAAGTTTGAACAGCACTCATGATCCAGTCGCCAGCGCCATCCAAACCTCCACCAGTTGTCAACGTTGGATTTGCTACTGAAGGATCTATTCCTACACCACTGACAGTTGAAACGTTGTTAATAATACCTTCTCTATCCGCGACAGCTATCGTTGCGTGAGCACTAGTTGCCTCAGTTGTTGTTGTGGTTGGCGCGGTTAAAGCAATAGCTAAATCTGTAAATTTAACCTCCCAACCATACACTCTTAATATTTCACTTTCTCCATAGCCACCAATTTTTAACGAAGTACCAGCTAAAGCCAACACCTGTTGTTTGTCAAAAACAATTTGCCCCTCTTGAACAGTAACCAAACCTTTTACTACGGTTGGTTTTTTAGCTAAAGTACTTAGCCCTGGTCTTTCATTTTTAATTATTGTTTTTGCCTCTTTAGTTCCCTCAAATAAAGTTATAGTATCCTCGTAAACACCTACAGATGTGTCTGCAGTAACATTTGTAGCAGGCACAACTATCATGTCTTCTGTAAGTATATCGGCATATTTATTAATAGGCCAGCTAAAGTTTTTTCTATTGCTAAAACTTAAGGTAACACCATCTAAAAGCCCAACATTTTGAGACATTGAAAACTCTTTAACATTATCCGTGTCTGGATTTAAAGCAACTACAGTGGTTAAACTCCTATTACACTTTGGTGAAAAAGTTAAAGTTGCCCCATCTGATATAACCATCGCTTCAGACATTGTAAATTCTTTAGCGTTATCACCGTCTGGATCTAAAGCGACAACAGTCACTACCGTAGCTTCAAAACGGAGATCATTCGAAAGAGAAGTGCTACTTGATGTTATTCGATCTCCCACAGCCATTTTTCCAGCCACATTATTGTCCATAACCACATTCTCTCCACTACTAATAGCGCCATCTACCGTGTCAGTTGATACCGCAGCTGTTATTTTATCTCCAACAACCATTTTATCAGCGACATTAGTATCCATAACTACTTTAACGTTACTAACCCCTCCTGCTATAACACCATCTACGTTTTCTGTATTGCTAACAGCTGGATATATGTTTTCTCCTGGTAAATCAATTGGAGCAGATCCAACAACAGGTGAAACAAAAGACAAAATATCATTTGCTACTGGCTGTTTTAAAACCCTATAAGCGGCAGTAGCGCCAGCGGTAGCTGTAAAAGAAAAAGCTGTTTTAGCTTGACGTTTTCCTCTATTAATAGAAATAGTGTCTGTTGCCATGGTTCCAGCGACAGTGTTATTAGGAGAATAACCCTGTAGCGTTAGTGTTAAGGCCGCATACTGATATATAACTTTTTGCATCATCAAAGAGTTAGACCCTGTAGAGCTGTTAATATCTAACGAGCCATCACCAAATCTAACTTCGTTGTAAGTATTATGGATAGTTGAAAGTTCTGGATCTGACGAGGGCACTGCATATAAAAATATATTATACTGATCATCAGAACCTGTTATAGCTGGAAACGTTATGCTTCCAGCATACGGGTTGCTAACAATCTCTTCTTGTAAGCTAGAAGGACTAACTTGAAAGATATTAGTTACAAAATTATAATAATAACCAGTGGTATTGTCTTTAATTTCTAATTTAAACTTAGCTCCTTTATCCCCATATATAGTAAAGCCTCTACGCTCGCTTGTAGCTGGTAAGTCTGATAAATCTAAATCAAAAGTTATTATTGTTCTCATGTGTTATTGTTTATTTATTTGCTGCTTTCTGAAACCTCTGAGCCAATGGCGAACAACTCAACTTTACCTGTAGAGTCGTTAACAAATTTAACGTCAGCATAATATCCTAATATACTAGACGTATTTACTCTCTTATCTTTTGCGAACGAAATAAAATCATTTTTTCCAGGTAGTGAAGATATTGTATTATCATACTCAACTATAATCCTAGTTGTACCGTTACCAAGTGGCGTTATACTTAATATTGAACCCAACATTAAAGTATTCACCAAAGCCCCTTGCGTAAAACCACCCTGTGGTACTATAGGCGTGTAATAAATAATATCACCAACTTGAACTGATATGTTCATGTTATTAAAAATTAGTTGAGCGTTTAATATAGCCATTTGTTAAGTTTAATATTAATTAATTAATTTTAGAAATATCTAGCATAGCGCCCAGGTAATGATGAGCTTTTACCCACTGTTGATAGAACTCCTGTGCTAAAATCAAGAACATGAACGGACGAAGTCGGGGTAGCTTGGCTAGAACTCCAGTTTTGGAAAGGATTGAAATTACCAATATTATTGTTTGAAACATTATTTGAGTTAGTTCCCGTTGCGCCAGGGCCAATACCGTTATGAATTTGCACCAATTCATTTATCGATGGTAAAAACCAGTCTGTATACGTTCCGTCTATATGGTTGTTAGCTAAGTTAGCAACAGTAGGAGTGTTTGTACAGTTTTGAGCTATTATAGTAGCCGTGTTGTTTTGTCCATCTCCAATAGCATCACCTAAACCTAAAACGTTAACAAAGTCACAACCCCAATTATTAGCACCTTGAGTTGAGGTAACTTCCACTACAATACCATGGTCTTCATTAGCAATATATCCAGGGTCTCCAGATTGGAAAATATATCCTATTATCCCGCCAAGAGCACTATCGCCTATTTGGAGTGTACCAGAAGCGTAAACGCAAGAACCATCATCTACTGTAGCTGAAGCATCATAATTAGTTGCAGCAGCATCTGTACATCCTGAAATAGTGTAAGCACAAGAACCATCATCTACTGTAGCTGAAGCATCATAATTAGTTGCAGCAGCATCTGTACATCCTGAAATAGTGTAAGCACAAGAACCATCATCTTGAGTAGCCGCAGCGTTATAGTTATCTGCAGCTGCATCAGTACAACCAAGAGTTGGAGCTGGTGGACCAGGATTCACCGTTAATAACGCGTTAAAACCAACCAAACAAGGGTTAGTTTGGTTTCCAATATAACTATTCGTTCCTTGAGTAATATTTAAATCGTAAGTACCAGGAGGTAAACCACTAAACACATGCACCTGCCCAAAAATCATAGTGCTAGAATAGGAGACGCCATTACTATGAGTAAGTGTTGGTACGCCGTTATCTCCATACGGAGATGTTAATGAGATATCAATGTTAATAACACCGTCGTTAGCATTTGAAATTGTTTCGTCCGACGCTACGCTTGCTGTAAAATAAGTGTTTGTAAGAGTTGAAGCGTTATTAGCATCAGGTGTAGGGGATGGTGAGGCAATGTTTACACAATACATGCAACTGCCATCATCTACGGTAGCTGTAGCGTTATAGTTAGATGCGAAAGAATCAGTACAACCAGAATCATAAGTACATGTTGCGTCTAGTAGTCCATAGGCACTAGTAAAAGGTTGGTAGTTATTAACTTCGTTTACCCACGCAGCAGTTTCAATATCAATGTAGTAATTATTCGCGGTAACATCTTGACACCCATACCAGATACACGTCCCATTATCTGTTGATACTGAGGGGTCATAATTACTAGCGGTTTGAGTTGCACATCCGTTAGTCATCGCCGTGCAACTTCCGTCATTTGTATTTGCTGCTGGGTTGTAGTTAAGAGCCGTAGGATCTGTACAGCCATACTCCAAAGCGGTACAACTACCATCGTCGCTTATTCCGGGGAACGGAGGGGTTGTTGGCATTACGTTTGGTAATTGGTAATTCACCGCTTCCATTGGGAAGGTTGTTGTGTTAGTACATCCATTCGGGTAAATTGCAACATCACACGTACACCCTGTCCAAGTGCAATTTCCGCTATCTGTATTCGCGTTAGAATCGTAGTTATCCGCAGACGGGTGAAGGCAACCATACGTAAATGGAATACATGAACCATCATCATTAGTTGCGTTAGGATCGTAATTCGAAGCGCTAGCATCCGTACAACCTTGCACGGCTGTATTAACTGGAATATTACTTAATCTTCCAATCCCCTGGATTGCAAAACTCGCGTGGTCGAAAGTAGAACTTCCGTCTGGATTTACTATTATTTGATCGAGGGAGTGTTGTATGTTTTTACCTTTTATATAGTTAAACCATTTTCCTTCTTTTTCTATAAACTCATCTACGCTTCCAGACTCTTTATTTGTAATCAATGAATCAACGTACCAACCTGGTTTTGGTGATAAATTATAATACTGGTCATCCAATAAGTTAGCAATGACCCTTGAGTCGCTACCCTCGTAGTTTATAGTGTTAAAGGATTTAACGCTTCCAGGTAAGTCGTTTAAAACAGCGGTAAAAGTAGAGTAGCTATTACTATTATGCATACCATAAAAGGTGTTCCTATTAATCTCCTTACCAAGAGCATCATACTGCTCAGCGTGGTGTTTCCATAACTTACCATCTTTAAATGTGTAATACTCACTAGCACAACTAATAGCATTTTCAGGTAAAAAAGATTTAAAACTTACCCAACCTTTTACGTCCTCTCTAAACGTAACTGTTTTGGCAATAGTATCACCTTTTATAGTAATATTATATTCATCTTTTTTATCGTCATAACTACCAATTAGTTTATCACCTAGTTTTAGGTGATCTCTAAACCAATCTTTCATACCATGATTTGATATAGGTGTTAACCCGTCCATAGACAACCTCATAACAGCACCTCTAACCTTGTCTGTAAAGTAGATTCTATAAGCTTCCGATGCAAATGATTCTGGGTTTTTAGATATACCATACTCACCAGAATAAGGTATAGCTTGGCCTAGAACATTGTTTGTTGAAGTTACATTTGTATCTCCATCAGCGTTATATAAGGCATCTTTATTAGCTAGTATTTTTAATATTCTATCTTCACAAAGCGCTACTAAATCACCGCCTTGCCCCCAACCAGCGTATAGCTTTTGAATACTACCATAAATAGGGTTTATATCTTTTGTGATTTTTTCCGCAGCAATAAATTGATTAAGATTATTTACACCACTTGTAGAGTTGTATATACCAGAATATATTAATCCGTTCTTTCTTGTCTCTTCTTCTTTTAATTCCTCTGTAGAGGAAGAAACAGTAGCACCATTAGTTATATAAGGCTTATTGTAGGTATCACCAATTCTATTAGACTCAACGCCATTGTTAAAAGACCAGCAATTAAACCAGCTTAAACCAACTTCTTCTTCAGGCTCTATCTCTAGTGCTAGAACCACGGTATTACTCGGGTCCATTTGTCCATTAATAATTTTAAACGAAACAATTTCACCATTATCCTTTTCTACGTAAACAAGTGGTTGGGAGTTTAGTGGGCCCCAATCACTCGCCAAGTCTAGTGGCGTGGAAAGATTAATAATATACTGTGGTGAGAATGGGTTTATACTTTCCCAGGAAGTAATAAATATTCCTTCTGGAAAATCAGTGCCAACTGGCGGAACTATCGTAGATCCTACGGGTATAAATAAATGTTTGTTTTTATTTGTTAAAGGTAGTGTTGCAAGACTAGAGCTAGCTTCGTAGTATATGTCTGTATCAATATCATTTTTAGGTTCGGTTTCAAAAATTGCTGGATTAATGCTTATAGGGTTTTCTTTATCCACCGAAAACTCTGTTAAAAACTGAATTACCTCATTACTACCGTTGTTAGCGGTTATTCCAGCAATAGGCTCACCAAACTTATCTAAAGCATCGCCATTAGCATAAGCATCTGGAGAGTAAACCTCACTCGCTTCATATCGTATTCTATATGTTATTCTACGATTTTGCTTCCTTCTCATCTCCTTTACCTGTGCCGTGTGAGTGGTGTTCCAAAGAGTTCCATGAATTGGTATAACATTTTTAGAAACTTTAACAACCCCTGATCGTTTTGCGCCATGGTAGTTAAACAACCTGAATTTATGAACACCTAATATCTTATATATAACACTACTTCCGTTTACACGAAAAAGAGTTTCAGGATTTAGATTGTTAATGACAACATCTTCTTGATCTGTACTAGGGTTAGCTGGATCGCCTATACGCCAGTCTAAGTCATAGTTTGTTGTTTTTCCATCGCTACCGGGTCCGTCAGGTCCAAACTGTGAATACGCGATATCTATATAATTATCACCAGATCCTTGAGTGTGCACGCCTCTCATTGCCACCTGACCATTACTTTTACCATCACCAACATTTTGACTGTATATGTTAATTCCAAAAATATTATCTAAATCAGCTAAAGTAATAGAAGCAGCTTCACTTCCACCAAGAAGATAAGGTGGGTATCTAAGGCCAACAACTTTTTGAGAAACAAAAGTTGTTATATTACATGTCCTTCTACTATTACCATTTACTATAAGGGTTTCAACGTTATCATAAGACAACTCACCACTAGAAGGTAAATCTTGACCCCCACCCTGCTTGCTAGCAAAAGTAGCACTATCGATAAACCAACCAGAACGCCTAGTACTGCCACCAAACTTTAATAAGTTTTCCCAATCACTCTTTGTCGCTGTTGATACATTCGAAGGAGCGTGCTCGGTATTGTCGTCAATATGAAAAAGATATTTTTCATTATTTGAAGGAAGAAAGTTTGCAGTACTACTAGTACCTCCGTAACTAAAACTTATATCGTCGTCTGCTATCTTATAAAGACTAAAACTATCTATAACCATTAAATCATCACTTGCAGAAGGTGGTGATATTAAATTCCCCTGAACAGTGGCATCTGATTTTATTTTAACAAAAAATCTACCATCAAACTCAGGTTTATTTATTATTGTCTTTTTCCAAAAATGAATATGTATATTGTCGCTAGATAGATTTACTACCTCTGTTATAAAACCATCTCTCGAAACTATTGGTTTATCTAGGTTTATGTAATAGTAGCCCAGCCCACCAGTTTGAACAACCTCTTGGTCTTCAACACTAACAACGTGATACCTATCAGTGTATCTTGGAATCATATTCCCGTCAGCATCTGGTTCTTCTTTTGCAAAACTAACATACATTTCGTCAGTGGTAGAGCCGCTATTGTTTTGAACAACTTCGTTAAAAAGAACTCTTGGCGAAGTTAGTTGCATTCCGTGGTTTGCAGGCCAAGGAGTGGTTAGATGCTCTCTTTCTGACCATATATCAGAATCAATACTAAACCCTTTTCTTCCAGGGTATGGAGCATTACCGCCAGAAGGAAAAGTACAAACACTGTTACCGGTCGAACCAGAATACATGTGGCAAGAGTGGGCACCTTTAGAGCCGTCGGTGTTTGTGCGCACCAGTCTTTCGAAAGTTGTTTTTATATACTCAGGGGCTTCGTTTTCTATTGCTACTATTTTATACCTAGCCTCTTCGGTTATCATATCATCCGATTCAGGTCCTTTTTTTAATATAATATACGTATCTTCATCCACTTTGTTTCTATCCACAGAAGGAAAAGAAACCCAAACATTCCCATCCGCCGCATCGTATATTCTATCAGCTGGTAAGTTGTAGTACTCGCTAGAGGTTTCCTTGATATAAACCCTATAATACTCCGCCCAATCAGGGGAGTTTTTTAAATCAACATTAATGTAACTACTATTGGTAGACTTGGACTTAGGTACTGCAATAGATCCTGAAGATCCAGATGTTTTAACAGGAGTTTCTCTGCCGTACTTATCACCCCAAACAACACCAATATCATAGTCTCTAAGTGATTTGATAGATTTTTCACCCACGTTCGAGTCCTCGTCAATATCCCTACTCCCAAGCCATGCTTTTATATCAGGTTGCACGGTATCATACCCTTGAGTGTAATTACCGTAAACAACTCTATTTCCAGTAATTTCTTGGGTTATAGCTGTTTTCGGAACATTATCCCAAGCTCTTAAGCTTTGAGAGGAAGGAAGTGTTAGCATTACATTATCAGAAGAAACCTCGTAAGAACCTTTACTAGCGTTGTTTGCAGATGAGTTACCAGCGGTATTCCAATAGTTTTCGGTTTGCCCCCGCATAACCACGTCATTAGGAGAAATACTTTTTAACAAGTATATTGAAGGGTCTATTTCGTTTTTATACAGTAAATCAATACCAACAACATCCAAAGGTATATTTGGTCGTACGAAGTTTTGTATCTTTAAAGATTTAATTGAGTTAATTACGCCCTTGTTATATGCCTCAGTACCTTCATAGTTAAAACCGCTAGGTGCGAGGGCAACCTCTGTAAACGGGCTAAAAGAAGAATATTCCCCGTCTTCATATTTGTATCTGTAAGCAAACCTTGGTAGCTTACGTTGAAAAAGAGATGGTTCTTTTTCTAAGTGCCCATACCACTCAACACCCGTGGCGTTAAGCGAGGGAGATATTGTTTCAATTTTAACAACAAACGTTGAAGTTCCCCCTGAAGAATTTATATTTTGAATACTAACTCTAACTTTCCAATCGTCAGGTAAGTCATCAATGTTGTCTGATAAAAGCATTATATCACCTACTTTAAACCCAAATGGATTGTCTGGTATTTCAGTAAAAACTAGTGTAATTAACTCTCCAACACTAATATCGGTAAACAACGCGCCTGAAGCAACAACATCTTCACCGCTCGTAAGACCCTCTCCTGCAGTTGATTTTATTTCTAAGTAAGGAGGGTGCAAGGGGGCTTTTCGGATAACTGTTATATGCTCTTCTTTTATGAGGCCTTTTTCATCACCATCAACAATCAATTTAGTGTGCTCTGGGGTCAATAAACCACTTGTGTTGGTGTAAAAGTGATTCGTACCCTCAATACTACGTGATATGTTTATTTTTTTTGGTTCTGTTTTTCCATCAGTCCAAAACAGCATGTCGTCTATAATGTTAATACCAGTAATGTAATCACCATGGTTAAAATTTAAAACTCTAGGCTTTTCAATAACTAAACTTTCATGAAGTGGGAAGCTTGAGGATAAATTTAAATCCGTGTTAAGTTGTATTGTAGTATTTAGAGGAAGCGTAAAGCTAAAGCTACCAGAATCAATAGCTATTGGAGCTGCGGTAGAACAATTAACAAGAGTAAATTGGTTAGCGCTATTTATTGCTCCAATACACCCGGTGGTAAACCCAAAAGAAACTGGATCACCTACAGACAAAGCCGCGCCTACAGTGTGGTTTATAAGGTTGTTAGGAATTGGAACAGTAATAGGGTTTGGTACTACAGGTAGTGTTAATGAGCCCCAAATTATAGAACCATCATAAGAAGATGATAAAACAGTATTGCCAGTAGTATATTGAGGAAAAAAACTACCACCAAAAGGAGTTATGTTGTTTTGAAGCGTTAACTCTACATAACTAACCAACTGGTATTGTGGAGCTTGAGGAAAAGGTTGTACACTTACAATCGTATAGTTAACGATTTGTGCATTTGTAATCGTGTTTGTTTGATAATCTGGATGCGAGGAATCAAATAAATCTACCGCTTGACCAGCAAGTGCTGCGAGGGTGATATTTGGAGCGTAACCAGCTAAATACAAGATATTATTATTCACACCCATAGTTCCAGTTGTACCGTCTAAAGGAACAGCAAATCCATCAGCAACGTTAATTGTACCTACTCCTAAATTTGCGGTATACTCAGCGGAGGGTGTGACTAACGATACTTCAACAGTGTTACTAGTGTCACCATCAGCTGTTAAACCGGTAACAGTCCAACCGGGTTGTATTTGACTAGACACCTCTACTGGTAAACCACTTATTTGAGGAACTGAACCAAAATTTAAACCAGTGTTGTTGTCTATTGTAAAAGCGTATTGATCAACAAAAACATAACGGCACTCAGTAGATGTTTTTCTAAGAATCATGTCAGAAACACTCGCGAACTGGTTCCAATCGTAATCACCAACTCCACCATATTGCCCAGAAACTAACCAATACAAAGCGTCATTCTTTTCATCAGAAATAGATCCCACAGTAAACGACCCTTCTCGTACAGCATCCCATTTGCAACCTTGAATATTACCTAATATATTTTGAACAGTACCAACCTCGGATCCTTCTGAAGTTGAAACCTGTATATTCATCGCGTCTCTATACTCACCTTTGGGAACGAGTCTTTCATCAACATCCTTGTTCATTTTACCACCGGTAAACTGATTCTTAATCTCTGGCATGTACTAGTGTTTTATTTGCTTAGATTTGCCTCTAAGTATTTGAGTTAATTCTTCTAATTTAATATTAGATAATCTTAACTTTGCAGTTCTAATAGCTGCAAATCTTTCTTTTTTAAATCTTCTAACAACATTTTCTCGAGCGTTTGCTCTAGTTGATAGTATACCATACAAGATCCATTTATACATTGCTTCTTCAGCAAATTTATGAACTTGCATTTCTTCTTCTGTCCCAAGACTGTCACTTATATAATCTAAGATCACAGTTTTTCCACTAATATTAGAGCTAAAATGTATTTTTCCAGATACACAATCTATATAAAAAGAACCGCTTGCTTGAGCGTGTTGAGGGTCTAGCCCGTATCTATTACCGTTCATCTTCCAATAAGTATCATCTTGATAGTCGTCTTGATTTTCTGATGGTGTTGCTGATTTATAGTTTGACCAAGTGTCCGTGTCTGCGTTTGGAGAGATGAAGGTTATTTCACCTCCAGAAGGCACCGCAGCGCTACCAAATACTGGTAGTTTATCTAAAACTATCGTAGTTGTGTAAACGTTTGTTACAGTTGTACCTACTGGAAAATCATCATGAGAAACTATCATACCAATTTCAATGTCTTCTAATTCAGAAGCAGTACCTGTTATTTTGTAATCAGTAAGATTCCATGATAAATTTTCTACTATATGAGAAGATTTTTGTGGTAACAACAAGGAGCCATCAATTGAACTTTCAAAAGTCAACGTTGTTCCGGTATTGCTAATAACACCTGTTCCATCTGTAGGAAAAACCGCATTTCCAACAGCGTCTTTCATGCTGATGGTTGTTATACTACTAGAATTTGAAGTGGCACTAACGATTGTTCCCAATGGAATATATGGCCCACTAACGGTCATCCCAACTAAAATATCTTTATACTCTGCATCTAAAACTATGTCACTTGAAGTACCAACTAAAGTACCCACCGCTTGTAATTTAAAATCACCATCAGAATCTTGCAATGGATTGGATGACGGGTTTGATGTTTTATTAGTAGGATACAGTGGGTGTTTTATTCCAGACGAATCTACCCAACTAATTTTAGTATAATTAACGTAATCTTGTGGTAAGATCATTTGAAGCGAAGCGGGCACCGTAATCTCCTGTGCTTTACAAGATTTGAATGTGTCAAAAGATAATTCTGCTAAAGCCCTTTGCGCGTGAAACGCTACGTCAACTCTTTTGGCTTTAGATATTATCTTATCCTCTCCCACGTAAGCAACTATAAATTGATTTATTATATTATTTAAAGACGTGAACTGATAATTACCATGATCACTTCCATTGTAATAGTCTTGTTGGGTTTGATTTAATAAGTAATTTGCCATTTGTTATTGTTTTTCTTGTTGAGTTAGTAACGATTCTAGTCCTTGACCACCTTTAGCAACATCATCTCTTTTCATAGACAAACCAGCATATTTTAATATTTTATAAACAAGTTCAGTTTCTTCTGACGCGTGAAGTTCAAAATCAGTAGAATTTGTGCCACCGTCCCAAAGCGCTTTTGTTCCAACCACAACATAACCCCACGTGGGTCTCGCTGGTAATCTTATAAAAGTATAATTTACACCACTAGGTGCGACTGGAGTCACGGCTATAGCGAGGGGACCTGTTCTAACGTAGACTCTTCTACTGTTAGTTGGTCTAGAAATCGCAGAATTATTCATATATAAAAGTTCGTTTGGTTGAACCTCTTCAACCTCACGACCGTCAGCCGTAACAGTACCTAGTCTATAAATATTTGGCGCAAGACTAAGACTAGTACCAATCGCTTCAAATGCTGCTATTTTTTCGTTTATGTTGTCTACAATATCACTGTATTCACTTGAATTTCCTGGAACTCTAGAGAATTGATTTAAATCATAAAAATATTGTTCAAATATTTCTCTTTGTGCTTGGTCGGCAAATAAGTTAAATTCTTGGGGTGTTATGTAGCCTCTTTGCTCTTTATTAGCAAATGCTAAAACTTTTTGATAAACATCATCTACTCTTACCATAATTTCTTTTATTTATTATAAGGGAATAATCTATTCAAAGTATCTTTTCTCGTTCCACACCCACAATCTTTCTTGATAACCTTGCTAACTGTATCTACAACTTTTTTTATCCCCGTTGCTTTTGTAATTTTTTCTATTGAGTCTCCTAAACCCTTTGATTTTTTTGTCATAAAATTAAATTTTAATAAATGGTCACCCCGAAGGGCAACCATATTATTTTGTTGTTAATTTAATCTTTTCTCTATATTAGAGTAGATTTCCATACCTTCATCAGTTTTAAACCAAGCGGCTAAAGCTGAATAAGGGTGTTCATCAAATGGAACATTCATTAATTTTCTATCGTTAGAACCCCATGAAAAAGTTCTTTGATCAGAAGATAATTTTAATATTCCCATTTCTGTTGCTCTAATACCAAAGTTTCTAAGTACAACGTTTTCATCACTTACTAACTCTAAGAACAATTCAGGATTTCTTTTAGCATATAATAGTAAATCTCTTTTAAGTTCTTTAGAGCTCATCTCTGATACTTTAGAACCAATCTCTGTACGCATGATAGCTTCTGCCATATCAATATCAATGTTTTTAGCAGCGTTTAATGCTTCTATTTCCATTTCTAACCAAGCTATTTCGTTTGCCGCTACTGCAACTGGTTTTTCTTCATAAAACAATTTCTCTCTATCAGGGTGGTATAGCGAAAGTAATTTTTGTAAAACTGTTTTTTCTTTTTCAACAATTAGCATACCGTTTCTAAAAATAACGTGCTCTAACCTTTGGTCACCTTTCATTTCATCAACAAATGGTGTTTTTTGGTTTTGACAATATTTAAGCTCTCTTTCGTAACCCTTTTTTTCATCAAACCAATGTATGTTGGCAGATCTAATAGATCTTGATATAGGTTTTTTATTACCCCTTAACCTGTATATCCTATCTTTTAATTCCCAACCATCTTCTAATATTGAGTTTTTCTTTTCAACTCTTTTTGGTTTTGCAACTACAGTTTCTTCAAAAGTTTCTTCAAAAAACTCTGTAACTACTTCTTCCATTTTTTCTACTTGAGGTTTTACCTCAACCTTCTCTGTTTTTTTAGCTTTTTTTGCCATAATATAATATATAATAAAATTAATAAAAATAAAGGGACTGGGAAATTAACCCCAGTCTCTTTAAAATAATTGTGCTTAGTTCATTAACATGAAGTTGTTAGCACCTTGTACAATTAAACATCTTTCAGATAAATAGTGTACTTGCATTGCATCAAGTGCAGATGTAGTAGCACCAACAGAACCAGTAACCCAAGTTTTCATTCTTCTATCGTCAGTTTGTGAAGCTCTATATCTAACGTGTAAAAAAGGTCTTTTAAGATTCTTTCCTAACTGTTGGTCATATACTGAAGAAACTCCAGCTGGAATAATAACACCACGGATAGCTGCGCTACCTGCTATATCATTAATACCACCTCTTGTAGCTTTGTCATTTAAGTATCTAAAGTCAGACTTGTAGAAGTCATAAGAACCTCTTCTGAAACCAGAGAAACCTAAGTTTAATGCCATATCTTCAGAATTATCAAATACTCCGTAAGAAGTACCACCAGCTCCGTAAGAATTCATAGAAGCTAACATGTCATCCATTGCTAACGAAGTAGCTCTGTTTACAAACATCATGTTTTCTTCAATAGCACCGTTTTTATCAAACTCCGCTAAAATAGCATCAAACTCAGCTAAATCAGTAGCAGGGTTAATACCAGTAACACCAGAAGTTAAATTACCTCTAGCTTCAATAGCAGCGAATAAACCTTCAGTACCAGATCCACCAGCACCAGAATCAGCAGCACCTCTAATCTGCTTGTTAGCAAATCCAATAGCAGAGTTAGCAACTGTTTTCTCAGCTTCAATCATACTCATTTCTAAGTAATCAGTAAAACGTGCTCTCGTGTCACCTTCAGCTTTTAAGTACCACATGTAACCAGATTGACCTTCTTCACCAGAAACCTCAACCCAACCTACTTGAGAAGCATCAGATCCTGAAACTTCGTAGTAGTCTTTCATAATAATTGGCTTGTTATCAAAGTGCTTGAAAGTTGGTGTGATAGCTTCTCTTCTATCAGAACTGTGAGTACCAGTAATATCAGAGTAAGACTGACCTTTACCATACTCAGAACCAATAACCAACACAGTAGCAGCAGCGTCAGAAAGACCAGCAGCAGTTAAAGTTGCAGCCGCGTAAGGCTCAACCGAAACCACGTTTGAATCTGGAGTTTCAACAACTAATGCTTTAACTACAACACCAGCTTGTGCTATTAATACCGTGTCATTAACTCTAACAGCGTGAGCTCTACTTGTTGCACTACCAACAGTTGTATCACCATCGATATCAGCAGTAATTGCTAACGTACCATTTACATCACCAGCACCTACTACTGTAGCAGTGTATGATAAATGTAACCTTCCTTGTTCAGACCATACAACTTGATCAGCTGTCATGCTCTCTTCAGCTCCTACTTGTGAAAGAAATCCTGAGATTGTTCTGTTTCCAAAAATCTCAGCTTCTTTTTCCATAAGATCTGGTAAATATTGTTGTGCCCAGTCATTCGTACCATTCGTAAAATCGATATAGTTCGACGCCAGCGTTTGTTGCGCTGGAGCTGGGGCGATAGTTCCCGAAGGAACTCCTGTAATTGCCATAATTTATTTTTTTAAATTGTTATTTATTTTTGTTTTTAATTTTAAACTTAAAATCAGAAGAGTTATCACCTAACACTTTGAAAGTTGTGCCACCCGCTTCAACCTTACCATGACTTTGTCTTGGGTTCATATCAACGTTTTTGGCTTTAGCAATACTATTTTTCATAGCATCTGCTTTTCCTTGTTCGTAAAAGTGTTTTGCAACAGCGTCCGCATTCATTGCTGTATATAGAGATTTATGATAACCCTTAGCGTCTGTTAAAGCAGAATTCTTATCCAAAAACTTTTTGGTGAAATTGCTTATGTCGCTCTGAGTATTTTTAACCTCTTCAGCGTTGTTTACATTAAACCTGTATTTCTTGTCACCGACGTTATATTCAAAACCTTTGAACTTGTCGTTGAAAACATTATTTGTTTTCTGTGTAAAAATATCAGAGTTTGTTTTAACTGTTTTTTGAGTTGCTTCTGACTCCTTGTTGTACCTATTAAAGAAATCAATTGCTTTTTGTTGCTCACCCGTAAGTTTGCTTCCAGCTTTAATCTCGTCATAGTATTTAGACTTTTGCCCGTCTAGGTGGCTTTTAGCGCTGGCAACTTGCTCTTTAAGCGCTAATTTCTTTCTACGTATATCTCTATCGTCGTCTACATCTTCATCATAAGAGAACGTGTCTTCCATAAGGAAGTTAATTTCTTCGTTGTTTAAATGAGGTTTTGTTTGCTTGTAGTACTCGTATAATAGATTTTGATCATCTAATTTTGAGTAATCTTGGTTAAGCTTAACATAGTCACTTAAATCACCTCCAGTCTCTTCCATAAAATCCATTAACTTTTGGATATTTTCTGGTAATGGTTTTCCAGTAGCCTCAGCTTCTGCTATAGCTTCTTCAACTTGCTCCTCAACCTCTTCAACTTCTTCTTCAGTAATCTCTTCTAATACTGGAGTTTCTTGTGTTTCAGCTTCTGGTTGTACTTCTGTTTCCTCAGTAACCTCTGTTACCGCTTCTACTTCTTCAGTTTCTTCCTCTGCCACAACTTTAGTTTCTTCTTTTTCTTGTGGTGGAGCATTTAAATCTACTTTAATAACACTATCGTCTCCAGCAGATTCAAATTTACTTTCATCGACTTGTTCAGTCGTTTCTTGGGTAGTCTCTTCGACTACTTCTTTGTTTTCTTCTTCCATAATATAATATAATAATAATTAATAATTCTAACTAGGGTCAAACGAACCTAAATCAAATCCTCCACCTAGTATATCATTACCTGCGGACTCAAAGTTTTTAGGTGGTTTTCCACTATTTCTTTGCTCGATCATCTCGCTTTGTTGAGATGCTTGTATCTTTGTTCTTTCGTCTTTACGATCTTCTTTTTCTTTTTCTCCAACTTTTTTACCTTCCACCTCCACACCTTTCAACTGCATATTGTATTGGAACTCTAAAGCCATAAGTTCTTTTTTCATTTGAACCTCTTGCATCATTTTTTGAGAATCAACCTGAGCTTGCATTTGCATTAGCTCCGCTTTACCTGCGTTTAGTGCCTGGTTCTTCTGAACATCGGCTTGAGCTGCTACTTGTGCTGATTGCTGGTTTAACTGAGCTTGTTGCTGCATGTTTTGCTGCTGCATAGCTTGGTCTTTATCCATCTTCTTTTTTCTACGTATTTTAAGAAGTTGATTTGCTAACCTAACACTCCTTATTTCTCTAAGGTCAATAGCATCCTCTAGCTCTATAGTTTGTTGTTGTAAAGCCATTTGGATGTTGTTTTCTAAAATAGCTTTTTCTTCTTCATCTGGCATTAACTCTAAGAATATACCAAAGTCATATAGATGCAAATTTTTCATCTCTTCTAACGTAGCGACGTTATGCGTACCTATAGCTTGTATGAAAGCGTCTTTTGTTGGTGAGTATTCTATAATGTCAGATATTCTAAGTGATAAACACTCAGCGGTTTCAGCCGTTAGAAATAATCCAGCTTGTAATATATGTCTGGTTGCTGTGTTACTATTCGCAGCCGCTAATTTTTGTACACCAACTAAAGCATTTTTATCTGGCATACTACCGTCTCTAGCTTCGTTAAGCCCGGTTACATCTCTTATCATTTGTAGGTAATAATTGTAATTACCAATAAGAGCTTGCATTTTATTACCACCAGAACCTGATGTTATCTCTTGAATAGGTACCTTGCCTGGATTCATATCACCTTCTGAAGTGAAACTTCTCCCGATAACACTACCAGTTTGGAAGAACATGTTTAAAGCTTCTTGTGGGTTGTAATTTGTACCATTACCTAAATCTACCTCAGCTAAACCATCAGCATCTAAGTAAACACCATCTGGAACCATTCTAGATAGTACTTGCTGTAGCTTCAAGTGTGTTAATTGAATCATATCAGCAAAACCAGTAATTCTTTTTACTAACGAGTCAATTCTACCGTTGTAAATTCTTGGGGCTACAATAGCATAGTTCATTTTAACTTTAGTAAAATCACTTTTAGGTCGCATCATGTTTTTTGACATTTCCCATTTGAGTAATTTATCTGTACCAAGTATCATAGCGCCGTCATACAAACACTCTATAGATCTTAACATTTTACTATATCCACCTTCTTTGTCTTCTGGAGGATTGAATGAATCGTTTTTAGGTATTATTTTATCAGCACCCGTTCCAGTTTCTTTAACCTTGTACACTTCGTTCATGTAGGTTTTATAGTTAAAGTATAAAACTTGAACTGTATTGTTATCTTCTTTGTCCTCGCTATGTCTAGAGTTATAATTAGACCTATTGTTAGACTTGTTTTTCATTATATCTTCAAGATCGCCCTCGGATAAATGTGGAAATTGTTTTGCTAACTCATTAACGGGAATAGTTTTAGCCTCACCAACATAATATATATCTTCAAAATTAGGAGACTCCGTGTAAGAGTACACGAGGTTTGCTGGATCAACATAATCTATAGTAACACCTTCTGATGTGTTAAATGAAGTTTTTACAGCACCTATACCTAGTACCGTTAAATCATAGTAAAACCTTTTCTTTATTAACTCGTAGTTGTTACCATCAAACAAAACATTTAAAGCCTGTTCTTCTGCTAATTCAACAGCCTGCTTGTAACTCAACTGCATGTGAATAGCTAACTCTTCTTCAGACTCAGGTAACTCTTCTTTTTTATTTTCATATAAATCAATATTAAAGTTCTCCATAGCAGCATCGTTAAACTCCTTGCTCTGCATGTCTCTAATTATCGACTCCATGTATTCCGTTCGCTTTTCAACACCGAATGGGTCTTGAGAGTAAGCTTTTATATCGTAAACTCTTTCAGCAATACCATTCACAACAATATCAACAAATTTAGATATAATTGGAATTGGTTTCCAGTCTAAATTTAAATAGGACAAATCACCGTTTATAGACAACTCATCCTTATATTTTTGTATAGACTGTTCGCCTCTAGCGTACAATCTTAAATTATGAAAATCATTGCTATTAGCCCTGTACCTATTGGAACCCCTATCATTGTTGAACCACTCTTGCTCAATTGCCTTACCTACTTTCAAACCATAGTCGTAGCTTAGCTTCTCAGCATCACTTACGGTTTGACTTGGGAAATAACTTTTAA
>Ga0206124_10001302_pt1 | contig 19911 bp, 13 predicted proteins | sample Helgoland_Spring_3_FD_148671 | JGI IMG/M metagenome (GOLD analysis project Ga0206124, IMG submission 148671) | Pelagic subsurface seawater microbial communities from Kabeltonne, Helgoland, North Sea - Helgoland_Spring_Bloom_20160321_2 | ecosystem: Environmental > Aquatic > Marine > Epipelagic ... | reverse complement strand
CGCATTGGAAGGTTCTGGTGCGAAAAAAGGGGCTAGCAATACGTACACCCACATTGCATCGCTTCTTCCTGATTCCACTTGGCAAGGAAAAACAATCGAAGTGAGCTGTTGGTTTTGGCATGGTTCAGCACATGCCGGTCGAGACGATCTGCAATTTGAATGGGTCATGGAGGCCCAATGGAAGGATGGTTCCGCTCATTGGGTGCAGCAAATCCCGGTTGCCTCATCCGGTGATCACACCAACGGATGGACCCGAGCGAGCTTGCGCTATTCGATTGAAGCGCTGCCTTCCGCATTGCAGTGCTTTGCTGTGGGGTTTGGCGATCGCCCCGACACCTTGTGGGCAGACGCCTTCCGCGCTCAATTCGTCCCTGCCAATGAATTGGTTCACAATTCCCGTCATTTCTCGGAAGGTGGACAAGGGGTCTACCCTTAAATTTGTAGGGTATGGCACGCATTCTTACCGGCATTCAGAGCACTGGCGCTCCCCACTTAGGAAATCTGTTGGGGGCGATTCGACCCGCCATTGATTTGGCACATCAAGATGACAACGAATCCTTTCTATTCATTGCAGACATGCATTCCTTGACGCAAATCAAGGGTGGCTCTGACCTGCGCGACAACACCTATGCCGTAGCCGCGGCATGGCTTGCCTTCGGATTGGACACCCAACGATCCGTTTTTTATCGGCAAAGCGACGTGGCAGAAGTCACCGAGCTCGCATGGTATTTGAATTGCTTCTTCCCCTATCAGCGGTTGACCCTCGCCCATAGTTTCAAAGACAAGTCCGACCGGTTGGAGGATGTCAATAGTGGCCTTTTCTCTTACCCCATGCTCATGGCAGCAGATATTTTACTGTACGATGCCGATTACGTTCCGGTGGGCAAAGATCAATTGCAACACCTGGAAATGACCCGTGACGTTGCCAGTCGATTCAATCATAAAATGGGCGAGACGTTTGTGGTTCCGAAGGAAATGGTTCGGCAAGAAACGCAACTGATTCCAGGCGTGGACGGAGAAAAAATGTCCAAGTCTAAGGGCAATACGATCAATATTTTCGATGCGCCAAACGCCCTGAAAAAACACATCAACAAAAACATCATCACCGATGCGACTCCACTGGAAGATCCAAAGGAACCCAATGGTTCGGTGGTGTGGCAATTGTACCAGCTCGTAGCGAGTGCCTCTGATGCGGATGCGATGGCGGAAAAACTCCGCGCCGGCGGATACGGATGGGGCCATGCCAAAAAGGATCTTTTGGATGCGCTCGTTGACGGCTTTGCCCAGGAACGCGATGAATTCAATCGGTGGATGAGCGACAAAACCATGCTCGATGCGGAACTCGCCAAAGGAGCGGAACGGGCTCGTGAAACGGCTCAACCCGTATTGCAACGGGTGCGAACCAAGATTGGGTTTTAGCGCCAAAGGCAAAATTGGCATGCTCCTTGGATGAGAGGGATTGAATCAAAATCCCGTATCACCATGAGTCACATCCTAACACCATTCTCCTCCTTCTCTGGTCAAATTGCGAGCAGCCTCATCATCGCCGCCCTCCTCACAACCTCACCAATGGACGGCAATGCGAGCGAGCGATATCCTCGGTCAACCTCATCCTTGCAATCGCAATTGTTGCCCACTCAAATTGACCACGTTGTGGTTTATCAACAAGGAGCTCAAGTCGAGCGTATCTCAACCGTCGAATTAGCTGCTGGGCTTACAACCGTGATTTTTTCAGAGCTCAACACCGGAATTGATCCCGCGCAATTGCGCCTCACTGGGGATGGTGATTTCCAAGTTTTAAGCATTTCTCACCGTTACCACACCGATACTTTAAGTGGAGGGAGTACGGCCAATCGCATTCAAGAACTGCAACAGCAAAGCAATGAACTTCAGAAAAAGATTCGTCCCATTGAAGCGCGAAAAATGATTTTCAATCAAGAAGAACAACTGCTCCTTAACAACCAGGGATTTACGGTCAAAGACAGCGGCGTGGATCTCGATCGTCTGATGCAAGCCTCGGTATTCTTTCGAGAACGCTTCGAGGCCATTCAAGTTGGTCGGCTCAAAATCGATGAAGAGATTTCTGCTATTCATGAAGAAATAGGTAGAACTAACGCCGCCATGCAGGCCCTCCCGCAATTGCGCACCAAAACCTTTCTGGAAGTGCTCGTCAATGTGGAGGCACCGAGGGCTACTTCTGGCGAATTGCTATTGAGCTATTGGATGAACAGTGCCGGTTGGAATCCCTCCTACAACGCACGGGTTTCCGAAATCACAGAGCCCCTGAAGTTGGAATATCAAGCACTCGTTTATCAAAACACCGGCGAAGATTGGAGCAATGTTGGACTGAGCATTGCAACCGGCACTCCCAGTAAAAACCGGTCAAAACCTCAACTCCAGCCCTGGAATCTCGATGGCAATTCAAATGCACAAGCCCGCCCAGCAAACGCCAATGCATGGCTCAAATCTCAACCCTACAACCCCAATGTTCGGGAAATTCGCGGCCAATTGTTCGATGCAAATGGTCAACCCCTAATCGGCGCTCGTGTCGCTGCAGGATCCAATGCCGCAACCACTGATGTCAATGGCTTCTATTCGCTTGCGGTTCCTCAAGGGGTGAGTCAGGTGCATTGCAGTTCGATCGGACACTCGGTGGCTAGCCTCAACATCAGCGATCCCGTCATGAATATTGCACTTGCGCCAGCCGTTGAAATGCTCTCTCAAGTTACCCTTGCGGACGAAGACGAACGGGAAGCGCTTTTCTCGCCACGTTCCCGCCGGCGGGCCAGTTTTGACGCGCCAGACGAAATGAACTACGCGCCAGTAACCATTCAGCACAATCCGACCCAAACACGGTTTGATGTCGAAGCTCGGCACTCGATTCCTGCGGATGGCAAGCCCCATGCCGTCCGTATTTTGGAACACCGGTTGCCCGTGGATTACCTCTACCAATGCACTCCCAAATTGGATCAACAAGTTTACCTCACTGCTCTTTTTAGCGATTGGGAAGAACTCGACTTGATCAATGGCCGCATGCACATTTACTTTGAAGATGACTACGTGGGAGAAAGCCAGCTCAAATTGGACTTTGCCGAAGACACCTTGTCCATATCGCTGGGCCCTGACCCCGCCATTCAGGTGCGCAAAAAACGCACTGCTCGGGAGGACCGCACAAGTTTAATCAGCGGTAAGCGCGAGCAAATGCGGGAGTATCTGTTTACGATTACCAATCGAAAGCAAGCCCCAATACACATTCAAGTCGACGATCAATTGCCCATCGCCAACAATGAAGACATCGAAATCAATCGATTGAAAATTGATGGAGCCGAAGTTGAAAAAGATACGGGCCGAGTCCTATGGGACCTGCAAGTGGAGGCAGGATCTGTCGAAAAACGAACCTTTCGGTTTGAAATCAAATCCCCCAAAGAAGCCTACGTCCAAATCAATTGATTTGGACGAATCGCATTCAATCCAAGATGGGCGCTCCGTACTTGGTTTGATACTTTCGATACAACTGACGTTGCCGGTTGTCTAGATCAATGGTTCGGCCCTGGATGAAGGCTTGCGTCAAATGATTGGTCCGCATGTCAAGGGCGTCACCCTCTGAAATGAAGAGCGTGGCGTCCTTTCCATTTTCCAAGCTTCCGCAAAAATCGTCAACACCCAATATGCGCGCTGCACTCAACGTAATACTCTGCACCGCCTGCTCATAGGTCAAGCCATAGGCGTGAGCCGTGCCCGCATAAAATGGCAAGTTTCGAGTGCCCATGTGCTCCATGTCTCCGGCATTTTGAAGGCAATACAACACACCTTCATCTTCCAGCAGTTTTGGCAGTCGGTACGGCATATCCACATCATCCTCAGCAAAACGTGGCAGTGTATGCACCCGCTTAACCATGACTGCGACCTCGTTATCGCGCAACAAGTCAGCGACCAACGGTGCGTCATAACCGCCCACAATCACGAGGTGCTCAATGCCCATTTTACGCTTGAAGTGAACCGCTTCCGTGATTTGCCGAACATCCTCCGCATGAACAAAAAGCCGCAAGGATCCGTCGAAGAGACCGCGCATTGATTCCATCCGTAGGTCCCTGGGAGAGGTTGCCGGTTGAACCTTGTGGGCTTCGTACGCTTTCGCCTCCTCGAAAAAGTGCTGAATTTCTTGGTATTGCTGATCGTAGGTTTTCCGTTTTCGGATATCAATGCTTCCATCCTGCCGGTGGCGGTGATGCGTGGATGGCCAGTTGAGGTGAATGCCATCGACGGTGCGCAATGCAGCATCTTCCCAATTCCACCCATCGAAATGAACGAAAGAACTCGAGCCACTGATGGTTCCACCCCTCGGTGTGATTTGGCCCATCAGCACGCCATTTGTACGCACCGTTGGAGTGACTTCACTGTCCGTATTGAAAGCAATAATGCTGCGCACGTGCGGCTTGAATGTTCCCACTTCAGCATCATCTCGCGTGGCCCGAACGGCTCCAATTTCTTGCAAACCCAACGTGGAATTGGGAGCAATGAACCCCGGGTAAATGTGCTGGCCTTTTGCCTCAATCACTTCATCGTAACGCGCTCGATCCACGGACCGAGCATTGCCTACGTAATCGATTTTGCCATTGCGAAAACCAATGGCGGAATTTTCCAGTACATCTCCTGTCCCCAAATGCGCAATTCCGCCGATGATCAATACGGCTTCGGTTTGCTCCGATCCCGGCGTGGGCTGGCAAAATCCCTTGGTCATGAATGCTGCGCTAACCAAGAAGGTGATAATCAATTTGCAATTCATCGGTTCTCGTCTGTCAAGGTTTCACAATGGTAATGGGTCTTCAGCTTTTCTGTGGGAGGCCGGGGGGGACCTGAGGAAGACCCTCCCGTTTTCATCGCCTGGGTCAGACGAGCCCGTTCCGAGCGCATCCATTCCCGTTTCTCTAAATCGGCTTGAAGGTCAAAATACTTAACGCCGTCAACGTAGGTCTGCTCTGGCCTTGCATAAACGCTGAGGGGATGTTCGTCCCACAACACGACATCGGCATGCTTGCCCACTTCAATGGACCCGACCATGTGATCAATGCGCAGAAGTTTCGCGGGATTGAGTGTCACAAATTTCAGTGCTTCTTCTTCGGAAACGCCCCCGTATTTCACCGCTTTGGCTGCTTCCTGGTTCAATCGACGTGCCATCTCCGCATCATCGGAATTGAAGGCGGTGACAATGCCTTGGCCATGCAACACAGCACCGTTGTATGGGATTGCATCTTTCACCTCGTATTTGTACGCCCACCAATCGCTGAAGCTGGAACCGCCCGCGCCATGCTCCGCCATTTTATCCGCGACTTTATAGCCTTCCAAAATATGGGTGAAGGTGTTGATGGTAAATCCCATTGAATCCGCAACATGCATGAGCATGTTGATCTCGTCCTGCCGGTAGCTGTGGCAGGTTACAAAACGTTCGCTGCGAAGGATTTGCGCCAATGTCTCCAATTCCAAATCCCGGCGTGGCGCCGCTGATAGCAAATTGGACCGCCGTGATCTTCGGCTGGAATTCCGAAGCATTTTCTCGTGATCCTTCCACGCTTGTTCGTATTCCCGTGCTCGGTAAAAGTGATCAAAATAAACTTGCTCGACGCCCATCCTCGTTTGTGGAAAGCGTGACCGGTAGTTATTTCCCCAGTTGCTTTGCTTCACGTTCTCCCCCAGGGCAAATTTGATGAATGAAGGAGCTTCTTCAAAGATCAACTCTTGTGGCGATGCTCCCCATCGGAACTTGATGATGGCGCTCTGGCCGCCAATTGGATTGGCCGATCCATGCAGTATTTGAGCCGTGGTCACCCCACCAGCCAATTGCCGGTATATGTTGACATCCTCACTGTTGACCGCCGTCTCGATGCTCACCTCTGCGCTGCTCGCCTGCGTTCCTTCATTGATGCCGCGTGTCGCCGCAATATGCGTATGTTCATCAATAATGCCCGGCGTGATGTGCTTTCCTCGGGCATCGATGGTTTCGTATTCCGGTGGATTCGACCCAAATACCGCGTTCGGGTCTAAACCAACACCAACCGCCAGAATTTCCCCCGCATGCAACACCAAGTCTGCTCCTTCCAAAATACCGGATTCTTCACAGGTCCAAATGGTCGCGTTTTCGAACCAAACCGTTCGGGCATTTGGGCGCACTTCATTGCCGTATGCCGTAAAAGGGAAAATTACCTTCCCTACAAGGGTATCCTGCTGCTCTGCAGAGGGTGGTGCCTCCGCCATTGCCATCTCCGTTTCCTGGCGAATTGCGCTCCAATCAAACCATGTACCATCGGCGCGTTGGCCCTTTCCTTCCCAAATCCTGCTATCACTCCAAGCATTTCCCGTGGCTCGCCACCAACCATCAATTCCCAACGTATCAAGTTGAAAGCCCAAGGTCAATGTCCGTCCGTCCTGATCCAATTTCACTTTGAATTTTGTCGAATCCAAGGTGAAATGTCCTCGGGGGGCATCCCGCTCCCCTTCCACTGTTAGCGCCAAAACTTGATCATCCAAAGTCACGTCATAATCCCCACGAATGTCGAGCGCATTGCGATCCACATAAACATTTTGTTCCCCTTGGATCCAATGCTCCATCCATTGCGCATCTTGGTCAAAAACGGGGCCGTCCGTGACCAAGATGTTCGCCTCCAAGCCCACTCGCAATGAACCAATCCGATCCTCCGCGTGCACCATTTTCGCCGGCACTTCTGTCAACGCGGCAAGCGCAACGTCTGCGGGCAATCCATTCCGAATGGCCACTTGCACGGCTTTCCTCAGCTCTTTAGGTTGTTGCAAACCATCGGTCGTAATCGCAAATGAGATGCCCAATTGGTGCACACGCGCAGCATTTGAAGGGGCCATTTCCCAATGCTTCAATTCATCCAATCCAATCAAACGGCTCAGGTGCGGGTCGCTCACATCAAACGGCTTGGGATGATTCACCGAAAGCACCAAAGCTGCTCCCGTCGCTTTGACCTCTTCGAGGCGCTGGTAGACGTTATTGCCTGCTACCAAAATAAATGGCTCGGTTCGATTCACCTCTTCTGCAACGTCTGTTGCGCGCAGTGCATCTTCCCAACCGCCCGCTTCAAAAAATGCCGGCAAATCGCGTTGAGCATTGAATGCTTCTAACGACAAATTCGACTCCAGCCTCTCGTTCAAACGCGAAGCGTCCGCATACCAATCCGCATCGAAATGCGTTTGTTTCAGGAGCGCCGTCGCTCCCATCAACGACCGAGGGTAATCCTGAGAAGAAGTGCCTTTCCTGAAACTGAAGTGGGCCGATGCTTCTGGAATCAAAAGTGCTTTTCTTGGATCTTCCGATAGGGCAACCAATGCGCCCGTTCCTCGCACGATTCCGTCTTGAACATGGGTTAGAACTGCTCCGAATCCCGCTTTTTGAAGCGCCAACCGCGCCTTTTCTGCTTCAACCGGATCAAAGTACATTGCCGCATTGGTTTCGGGGCGAATCGCCTCATTCCAGCCAAATGCGCCTTTCTTATCACTCAAATCTTGAGGGCCACGGGTCCATTCCTCGCGCTGGGCTTTGGGCATGGCATAAGAAGAATGAACGTCCACGAAAGAGGGATACAGGTGCAACCCACTCATGTCGTGGTGCACCGCCGGTTCCGTTGGAACTGTCGTCATCGATGCTCCGACGGCTTCGATTCGGCCGCGGTAAATCACGACCGTTGCGTCCTCGATGATTTCAGTGGCGCTCACATGTACGGTCGCGTGCTCCAATGCTGTCCGCACCAATTGCTTGTTTACGGTCCCATTGACAGGGAACGTTTCTTGTGCCTGAGCTGAATCCCCCACAACGATCAGTGCAATCGTGGCAAGAAGAGCACCCGTGGAAAATCGCAAATAATTCAAAACATTCATGCTTTCTGACATCTATATAACCCGCAATTTACGTGCTGAAGACTACCTTTGGTAAATGCCAATACCGACAAGTGTTTACGCCGAAATGACACCCAATCCTGCCGTGATGAAATTCGTCGCTGATCGGCCCCTGATTGAGGGCGAATATCAAGCCGAATTTCGCTCCAAAACAGAGGCCTCATGGTGTTCTCCGCTGGCAGAAGAGTTGTTCAACTTTCCCTTCGTGAAGGGCGTTTTCATCAGCGGATGCTTCGTATCTGTCAGCAAAGACGAGTCCTTGGGTTGGGAAATGATTGTGCAGCAATTGCGGGAATACGTGCGGGAATGGCTGATGGAGAATGAGCAGGCCGTCGACACCGCCGCTTTTTTGGACGTTCAGGAAAAATTAGAGACTGCACAGGAACCCGAGATTGACCCGGGGGTGGCAGAAGCGAATGCTTCCGTGAATTTCATCCCCGAAAACGAAATGGTTCCTTCCGAACACGATGCCGAAATCAAACGGCTATTGGACGAATTTGTCCGGCCCGCAGTAGAGCAAGATGGCGGTGCCATCGACTTCAAAGCCTTCAAAGAGGGAAAGGTTTACGTTCATATGCGCGGAGCCTGCAGCGGATGCCCATCCAGCATGCAAACGTTGAAGGGGGGCATCGAACAATTGCTTACTTCCAAGCTCGATGCGGTGGAAGAAGTGGTCGCGCTCGGCGTCTGATCTATTTGGGCATTTCTTGTTTGAGTGCGTGAATCTCTGCGCGCAACGAATCCAAGGTTCCTTGAATCCGTTCCATACCGGAGAAAGCTGGTGTCGGCCAATCGAAGGCTAAGTAGCCCCTGGCTCTCCAAATCTCAACCACATCTTCTGGACGCACGGAATAAGGAGGAAAATCGGGATTGTCCGAAATCAGCCAAAAATCATTGTGCACCGTATCCAATCGATTTTCAACCCGTTTGAAAACAACGCCATCGTTCTTTGTGATGATGATGTAAGGGCGCATTCCGCCTGCACGATGCCAATCTTCCTCATACGTACTGAGGATATAGCTGCCACTTGGAATGGGCAACATGCTCTCGCCGGCAATCTGAAACAACCGATGTGTCAATTGAGCGGGAACCTCAGGCAAGGGCAGATCAAATGTGCGCAGTCCCTGCACAAATTCCGGGTCGCCATATCCTTCCAAATAACCCGCAGCTGCTTTTACAGGAACCACTGCGACACGCTCCTCCGCATCTCCCTCGCGGACGGGAACCGTTAGAATCCGCATGGATTTCCCGCGTTGGCGTTCTTCCGCGGTATCTGGGCCCTTGAGCAGTGCATCCGCAGAAACACCAAAGAAATCTGCAAGTGCAATGACGTTGATGAGGCGTGGCTCTGCACGTCCTTCCTCATAAGCCCCGAGCGCTGCTCGCTTCAAACCCAGGCGGTCTGCAAGTTCTTGTTGCGTCAATCCCTTTGCCTTCCGAAGGGTTTTGAGGCGTAGAGCAAAATGTGGCAGTGCAGTATTCGGCATGAGACAGTCCTTTGCTAACAAAAGTAGCAATGCAATCGAGAATTCGAAAAATTCAGTGGAATGAAGTATCTTGAAGGTTGCTAATTGTGCTCCCATGCCTTTAAAACCAGCCCAAATTGTTCGATGCCTTGGATTGCTCATGGGAATATTCCTTGGAGCCACCTCTGTCAATGCACAACAATTCTTTGGTCTTCAAGAATGGCATCATCCTGACGCATGTGAAGAGCTTCTTGGTTGCAACCGAGGCTTGGAAGGAATTCCCGTAGATGCATTTACCCACGTCCCGCCTCCTTCTTTTTACTCCCCATCGGCGATCCGCGATGCCAACATTATTGTGAACTACAATGGTTTTCCCGAAGAAGTAATCCTCGCTTTCAATCACGCGGTGGACATTTGGTCGGTGTTGATCACTTCCAATGTGACCATCCGAATTGATGCTACTTGGGAAGACCTTGAAAGCGGTGCCCTCGCACAAGCAGGGCCCAATAACTTGCACGAGAATTTTGCAAATGCCCCCTTTCCCGATACGTTCTACCCATCCGCATTGGCCAATGCCTTGGTCGATGCAGACCTGAGTGAACAATCGGACATCTCTTGTTCCTTCAACAGTGCAGCCAACTGGTACCTCGGAACCGATGGTGCAACTCCTTCGGGTCAATATGATTTTGTAACGGCCGCGCTGCATGAGATTGGGCATGGGCTCGGATTCATTGGGAGCGCGTATTTCACGAACGGATTCGGTTTCATCGGCACCGCAAATACACCTTACGCGTACGATCAATTCACAGAAACCGCAGATTCTACTGCCTTATTGGATCTCCCCAATGGCTCACAAACATTGGGCAGTGCTTTGACTTCCAACGCGATTTATTGGAACGGTTCCAATGGAACAGGGGGTACCGGTGGAACGCGACCGCGCCTGCACGCACCTGCAAATTACCAACCGGGGTCGAGTTATTCTCACCTGAATGAATCCACGTATTCAGCAGGTTCGATCAATAGCCTCATGACCCCTGCAATCAATACCGCGGAGTCCAATCACAACCCGGGGCCAGCCATGTTGGGCATGTTTGAAGACATTGGGTGGGTCATCGGAGGCTGTTTGATCACTGAGGTCGTTGTGGGGGAACAAACAGCATGCAGCGGTGAAAATGACACCTATTCGCAGGAAATCATTGTGACTACTCAGGCCGAACCAAGCACAGGGTTGATCAGCATAAATGGGGCGTTGTATTCCCTATCGGAAAGCCCCTATACCATCGTAATGAACGGATTGACCGCGAATAACCTGCCGGTTGATTTGGAAATATTCTTCACCGCTGAACCCGATTGCCAAGTGCTGATTCCCGATGCGTTTTTCGCACCACCCGCCTGCTATTGTGTGACCGATTTGAATGGCAGTGGTCTAACAGAGGTGCAAGACATCTTGCTCTTGTTGGCGGACTTCGGATGCACTTCAAATTGTGATGCTGATGTGACAGGAGATGGAGCAAGCAGCGTGCAAGATGTACTGGCAGTCTTGGCAGCTTTTGGCGAAGTCTGTCCCTCCTGATGTTACCCGCATTTCGGCTACTTAAAAGCCCCCATTGAAATAATTTTTGACCCATTGCGTTTTATTTTGGCTTTGCTCATTATTTTAGCAAAATCAAATGAAGGCAACAACACCCTCCCATTCCCGATCCATTTTACACATGGACCTCGATACTTTCTTTGTGTCGGTCGAGCGGCTCATGGATCGCCGGCTGCATGGCGTCCCCATCCTCATTGGTGGAACAGGTGATCGTGGGGTGGTTGCGGCATGCAGTTATGAAACCCGAACCTTTGGCGTGCACTCGGGGATGCCCATGCGCCAAGCGCGGCTCATGTGCCCAGAAGCTTTGGTCATTCGCGGAAATTCCATCAATTACATGAAGCAATCGGAAGCGGTGACTGCAATCATCAAGGAAGCTGTTCCCGTATGTGAAAAGTCTTCCATCGATGAGTTTTATGCGGATCTGAGCGGAATGGACCGATTTTTCGGATGCTGGCAATTTGCCCGTGAGCTTCGCGATCGCGTAATCCATGAAACCGGTCTCCCCATTTCATTCGGAATGAGCACCAGTAAAACGGTGAGCAAAGTAGCCACGGGTCAAGCCAAACCCCTGGGTACGTTGCAAGTCCAATGTGGGTCGGAGCGGCCTTTTCTCGCGCCACTTTCTGTACGGAAGATTCCTCAAGTGGGCACCCACACTTACAACACCCTTCGCAACCTTGGTGTAAAACGCATTCACACGGTTCAAGAAATGCCCATCGAATTGATGGAACAAGTGCTGGGCCAAAACGGCACGTCCATCTGGCGAAAGGCACACGGCATCGACCCCAGTCCTGTCATCGCGTTCAACGAGCGCAAATCCATCTCCACCGAGCGCACCTTTGCAAAAGACACCACGGATGTCGAAAAACTGCGCGGCATCCTCGTGGCCATGACCGAAAACCTCGCCTACCAACTGCGTCGAGGCCGCAAACTAACGGCTTGTATAGCCGTGAAGGTTCGGTATGCCGACTTTGATACCCGGTCCGTTCAAGCTCGAATTCCTTACACTTCTTCCGACCACGTGCTCATTCCCAAAGTGAAAGCTTTGTTTGAACAACTCTACAACCGACGCGTTCAAGTCCGCTTGATTGGGGTCCGTTACAGCCACCTCGTCGAAGGGGGGTGCCAAATGGACCTCTTTGACGATGTAGATGAACGTTTGGAACTCTACCGCGCACTCGACCGCATCCGAAACCAGTACGGCGACCGCAGTGTGGTTAACGCCGCAGGCCTCGAAGCCCGAACCATTGGGCGCCCCAATCCATTCAATGGCGAAGCTCCCTTGCTTCTTGCCAACCGTCATCAGTAAATTCAACCCGTCATGTGTGGCCGATACGTAACCCTCTCTTCTGTTCAATCCATTGAAAAACGCTTCCAAGTGGAAGCCGCTCCTGGTGTGTCCGATCGTTTGCGCCCCAATGCGAATGTTTCGCACGGCGAATATGCGCCTGTGATCACGAGTGACGCCCCCAACACCTTGCAATTGCAACAATTCGGGTTCACGCCCCGGTGGGCAAAAAAGCAGTTTTACATGATCAATGCGCGCTCGGAAGGAGACCACAACCCCGAGAACGATCCGCGTTACACCGGTGCGATGGGCATCTTACAAAAACCCATGTTTCGACAATCCATTCGGGATCGCCGGTGCATCATCATTGCTGACGCCGTCATCGAAGGACCGCGGCAAGAAAAACTGACCAAACCTTACCTCGTGTATGCCCGAAATGGCGTTCGGCCATTTGCAATGGCCGGAATCTGGGACGAGTGGGCAAATCCATCAAGCGGTGAAATCACCCGATCGTTTGCCATCCTCACCACCGTTTCCAATCGCTTGATGGAACGCATTGGCCACCACCGGTCGCCGGTAATGCTTCACGAAGAAGATGAGCGAGATTGGATCAATCCTGCCACACCGCTGCAAGATGTCACCGCATTGCTTCGCCCATATCCCGCGAATTTGTTGAATGCCTATCCCATCTCACCGGCCATTCGCGATCCCCGTGCCAACGGTTCAGATTTGCTTCAACCCATTGGACAGCGCGTAAACCCCGAACATACCTATTCGATCCATCACGATTTGGAAATGTTTGGAATGGGCGATTCCAAGGCATCCCGGCGCAATCCACACCAACACCCCGGGAGTCAAGGGGAGTTGTTCCATTGAATTCTTGGCGCCATGCACCTGCATTGCCACTCTTGGTTCAGCCTGCGGTATGGGTTGATGCAGCCCCGTGAACTACTCGCTGAAGCACAAAACGCGGGCATCACAACGTTGGCCCTGACCGACATCAACAACACATCCGCACATTGGGATTTTGTGCGGCTCGCCCCTGAATACGGAATCCGACCGGTTGTGGGGATTGACTTCCGCAACAAAGGAGACGATGACGGCCTGCCCCTGTACATTGGTTTGGCGAACAATCCCGACGGGTATGCACGCCTCTGCGCCCACCTGAACGGTCACCTAAATGAACATCAATCGTTTTCAGACGTCGCTCCGGAAATTCAAGATGTGGCCTTCATCTGCCCATGGGAACGGTGGAAAGCACGTTTAGAAGATTCGGCCGATCTCCGACTGGAAAGAAGCGAGTGGATCGGAGTTCGGCCTTGGGAGCAATCCGAACTGCGTCTCATAGCGGGCAATCCTGTCCTCAAAAATCGCGTCCCATGGGAACGCCTCATCGCACTGCACACCTTCACTTTTCGACACAAACGGGACTGGAATTGCCACCGAATCCTTCGGGCGGTGGATCGGAACGAACTGTTGAGTCGGCTTCCGAAAACAGCAACAGGGCACGCTTACGACCGTGTATTGAGCCCCGCTAATTTCTACCAAACCTTTGCCGAATTCCCCGAATGGGTCGAGCGATCGGAAGCACTTCTCAATGCATGCAGTGCCTGCCTCCCCGTTCCCGAACATGGTCGCTTCCACAACAACCAACACACATACACCGAATCCGAAGACAGCGACGAACAATTGATTCGCGTGCTTTGCGCAGAAGGGCTCGCCTATCGCTATCCCGATCACGAAGAATCTGTGCTCGAACGCATGGAAATGGAGTTACGCGTAATCCGACAACAAGGCTACTTATCGTACTTTTTGATCAACTGGGACATCACCAGTTATGCGCGCAGCAAAGGCTATTTCTATGTTGGACGGGGAAGCGGTGCCAACAGCTTAGTCGCCTATCTCCTGCGCATCACGGATGTAGACCCCATCGAATTGGACCTTTATTTCGAGCGGTTCATCAACCTTTACCGAACCAACCCGCCTGACTTTGACATCGATTTTTCTTGGACCGATCGCGACGATGTGACGGCCTATATTTTTAAGCGTTTCCCACACGTTGCCTTGGTCGGTGCATATAGCACTTTCCAATACCGCGCCGTAGTCAGAGAACTGGGAAAAGTATTTGGCTTGCCCAAACACGACATCGACCGGATCGCCGACGGTAAAATCAATCCCGTCAGTTCGGACGAAATGGAACACTTCGTGGTACGGTACGCGGGCTACCTCCAAGATTTTCCCAATGCCCTCACCATTCACGCATGCGGCGTTCTGATTGCCGATCGGCCATTGCATCACTTTGGGGGCACCTTCATGCCTCCGAAGGGGTTTCCCACTACGCAATACGACATGGTAGTCGCAGAAGACATTGGCCTGTACAAATTTGACATTCTCAGCCAGCGCGGCCTCGGTAAGATCCGGGACACCATCGATATGATTGCAGAAAACCAGCCCGAAGTCGCTGCCCAAATTGACATCCATGACATGAGTCGATTCAAGCGAGATGCCAAGGTGCAATCCATGCTTCGTAACGCATTGGCCGTGGGATGTTTTTACGTGGAATCGCCCGCCATGCGCATGCTGATGCGCAAGCTACAGGTAGACAATTACCTCGGACTCGTCGCAGCCAGTTCGGTTATCCGGCCAGGAGTGGCGCGCAGCGGAATGATGAAAGCCTACATCGAACGCCACCGGGATCCAGAAAAACGCAGCGATGCTCACCCCGTCTTGATGGAATTGATGCCTGAGACTTATGGCGTTATGGTCTACCAAGAAGACGTGATCAAAGTCGCTCATCATTTCGCCGGTATGGATCTCGGAGAGGCGGATATTTTGCGCCGTGGGATGAGCGGTAAATTCCGATCGCGGGAAGAGTTTGCGAAAGCCCGCGAAACCTTTATCCTCAAAGCCTTAAACAAAGGCCAAAAACGCTCCTTAGTGGAGGAGGTTTGGCGCCAAGTAGAAAGCTTTGCAGGCTATGCATTTGCCAAAGGCCATTCAGCCTCCTATGCCGTAGAAAGTTACCAAAGCCTATTCCTGAAGGCCCATTGGCCTCTGCAATACATGGCCGCATGCATCAATAATTTTGGCGGGTTTTACCGCACTGAATTTTACGTGCATGAAGCGCGCATGGTAGGAGGTCGCATCGAAGCGCCGTGCTTAAATCGGGGCGGATGGGAGGCCTGTGTTGATGCCGCTCAACAGCGTATTTATCTCGGGTTCAATTTGGTCCGCGGTGCACAAGCACAGACCATGGCCAACGTCATCAAGGAACGGGATGCGCATGGGCTGTATCAATCCCTTGAAGATTGCATCGAACGCAACGGAATCGCATTGGAACAGTGCCTGATCTTAATCCGATGCGGTGGATTTCGATTCACGGGGAAAGACGCCAAACAACTGCAATGGGAGGCGCATTTTCTGCTGGGCCATGTCCGCAAGGGCCACGAAGAAGCCACGCTATTCACCCCCGATATTTCACGATTCACATTGCCTGAATTTGAACACAATGAACTGGAAATGGCCTTCGATCAAATCGAGCTTTTTGGTTTTCCCTTGGTCTCCCCGTTTCGATTGCTGACGGTTGAATCAGCGCGGCAATTGGAAAATGCTGTGCGCAGTGAAGCGCTCTCCGATTGCATTGGAAAGACCGTTGATGTCATAGGGTACTTGGTCACCGTAAAAGAAACGCAAACAGCGCGGCGTGAACGCATGGCCTTCGGCTGCTTTGTAGATGTAGAAGGCCAGTGGATTGACACGGTACATTTCCCCCCCTCATTGAAGCAATACGGCTTTCGGGGCAGGGGGATTTACCGCATTCGTGGCCCTGTTCGAGAAGAGTTCAATTGCCTTCACGTAGAAGCGTTGTTTATGGAAAAACTGGCCTATATCTCAGATCCGCGGTATTCCGAAGATGGCATGCCTGTACAGGAAGCGCGTCCCAACAATGCCTCAGCATCCCAACGGCGTTTGACCATCGGAGCAAGAAGTGGGGGAGGCATGCTCAAGCGATCGATGCGGACCGGATGACGCTTTCCCTCAATCAGTCGTTGACTTTCGGTGTCAGTATCCCCCAGCGCAATCCCGCGTATAGCATCCGTCCAAAAATCGGCCCGTATACCAAGCTGGCATCAAAGTACTGATCGAAGTCTGTTTGAGATACGGATTCGAGATCGTAATCTCCCGCGATGATGGGGCGATCTTGCTTGTAATTGAGGGCATTCTCTACCCCAGCATAAATGGAAAACTCCGGTGAAAACTGCCGTGTCACTTGGGCATTGATTTGGAAGAAATCAGGCGCAATGTCGGGACGCTGAAAAGCTTCCGGATTCTCGGTCGTGAGCGGCAAACGCTGCGCACCTATCCATTGGCATGTGAAATCGGTTCGCCACTGCCCTTCTTGCTCGTTGAGCTGTGAAGCATAGCTAAACTGACCGAAAGCCCGATGCGTTGAAACAAAAGGATCCTGAGTGGGATTACCGAATGCACGGTCCGTGTGGGCGTTGACCCAACGGTAGGCCAGCCGCATATCCCAGTGACGGTGTACATCCCAATTGAATTCAGCTTGAGCTGAATTGGCAAATGATTGACCATTCAGCGCATACAAATCGATAGCACCCGTGCTTCGATCCAAATCCACCACTAATTTATTCTGAAATTGAGTGCTATAACCATCTAATGTAAGCGTCGCCTCTCGGTAATTCAGTCGGAATTTGCTGGTGACATTCAAGCCAACGTTGATGGCTTCTTCTGGCACCGTTGTTCCATACACGTTCCAATTCCATTGCCGTTGACTCGCCCACGACCCAAGCTGCTCCATGAAATGGTTGGACGTACGGTACCCTTTACCAGCAACCACTTTGATGGATGTGTTTTCAGTCGCACTCCAGCGGGCGTGGAGCCGCGGGCTTAAAAACCGCCCAAACAAGTTGTGCTCGTCGTAGCGCAAACCGCCAATCACACTCCAGCGTTCATTCGGATTCCACGTGTATTCAAAAAACACTCCCGGAACACTCTCAGTCCGGTCCATGGCCATCTGCAATGTGTCATTCACGGCAAATGATTCGTCAAATGAATTGTACACGTAAGTCGCTCCTAACGTGAAACTCCGGTCGGTACTTCCAAAAATGTCGGAATACAAAGCGTTGCCTCTGAAAAATTGTTCCGTACCCCTGTATTGGTTTTTGCCGAATCGTTGCTGGTGATCATGGTTGTAGTAATTGAATTGGGTGCCAATGGTCCGCCATTCCGCATCGGGAAACACAAAACCCGTCTTCGCTGACAACTCCGTTCGTTCAATGGCTGTGACCGCCGACCAAGGACCTTCCAAGCTATCCATTCGGCCGGTCATTTCATCCCAATTCTCCGCATTGCCAAAAGCGGTCTTCTGGCCGGCAACGGCCGCTGTATTCACATAGGTCGCTGCATATTCACCGCGAATCCCTCGATCGCCTTTGAATTTCCATTCGTTGCGTCCCACAAAATTTCGCTGCATCGGCGTGTCCAAAAAGCCATCCTCATTTCGGTCGTTGGCTTGCTCGTTGTGCAGTCCATGAATAAGCACAGCTGTGCTCCAACGGCGGCTGATGTCATGACGACTGATATAGTTGAACTCCTTTCGGCCTGATCCATTCACATACAAGTTGACGTGATAAGGATCTGCCGTTTCCGGGTTCTTCAATGCTACATTGATTTGACCCGTAATGCTCTCGTAGCCCTGTGTCACTGTTCCCGCTCCCTTGCTGATGTGGATTTCATTGACCCAATCCCCCGGAATAAAGAGCAGGCCGCGAACAGCACTCAAGCCCCGTGGCCCCGGCAAGTTGTCCACCTGAATTTGGCTGTATTTACCATCCAAACCCAACATGCGAATTTGACGCGTACCCGTCACAGCATCGGTGAAGGATGCATCCACCGACGCATTGGTCTCAAACGCTTCGGAAAGGTTGCAACAGGCCGCTTTGGCCAACTCCTTTCGGTTCAAGGATTGCACATCCAATGGAGACAACAAAGAGAATTGCGTCGCCGACTTCCGTTCCACCACCTCTGCTGCTCCCAAATCAACTCCTGCTATCAATGGAATGTCCACATACGAAGACCCGTCATAAATCCAGCCAGCAGTCTCATAGCCCAACATACTCACGAGCAGGGTGTCGCCCAGATTTGCCATTGGTAATTTGAAAAATCCAAACCCGTCCGACACGGTAGTGGAAGACATGTCATGGGCCCATCTCACATATGCCCCGGGCAATCCGATGTATTCGGGACCGTGGCCCTCTTCTCCTGCTGCCGTTGAATGATCCGAATGCTCGACGACCAAAACCTTCCCTCTCAGCGACCCGCCATTTTGAGCAAACAAGGGAAGTGTTGCTAGCACCAGACACATCAGAAGGGCGAGTCTCATGTGCATGAAGTTACTCGAAATCAATCGTGTTCTTCGTGATTATGTTGACCGTCGCCTGAACAACTTGCTCCGTCGCGGTACTTGCAGCAACCATGGATCGTGGCATATACCTCATCCGTCGCTTTGACTTGGTCGGTATCATGGCCTGCATCAGCAACCAACTGGTGAATCGCCTTTTCCGTAATTTTCTTCGTTTTGTAGGCGATGGTCAATTTTTTTGACTCTACGTTCCAATCTGCCATAATGATACCCGGTACGTCAAGTGCGCGCTCGATGCGATCTTCACACATCCCGCATACACCACTGACTTGAAATGCAATTTCAGCCTTTTTCTGAGCCGTTGCGAGCAGGCCTGTGGCCAAAAAAGTAAAGAGTAATAAATGCTTCATACGTCTAATTTAACCAGATTCTTGCAACTCAGAACTCCACCACTGCCAAAACTAGTGAAAAGCAGGTCACTCGCTATCCGCGGATGCTTTCAAAAAGTCACGGTTCATTCGTGCAATATTACTGAGGTCAATTCCTTTTGGACACTCAACAGCGCATGCGCCAGTATTCGTGCAATTCCCAAAACCCTCTTCATCCATCTGGTCCACCATGCGCTTGACGCGGGAAGCTCGTTCAGGCTGGCCTTGTGGCAATAGCGCAAACTGTGAGACTTTGGCGGAGACAAATAACATCGCTGACGCATTCTTGCAAGAAGCTACGCATGCCCCACAACCGATGCATGTGGCGGCACTAAACGCCTCGTCTGCCTGGGGCTTGGGCACGGGAATTGCATTGGCATCCAGTGTTTCCCCCGAGGTATTGACCGAAATGTAGCCCCCAGACTGAATGATGCGATCAAATGCACTTCGGTCGACTGCGAGGTCTTTCACAACTGGAAACGCAGATGCGCGCCATGGCTCAATGGTGATGCTATCACCGTCTTTGAACGAACGCATGTGCAATTGGCAGGTGGTCACTCCTCGACCAGGTCCATGGGCTTCCCCATTGATGAACATCGAGCACATCCCACAAATGCCCTCCCGACAATCATGATCAAAGGCGACAGGGTCGCCACCATCCCGGATGATTTGGTCGTTAAGCATGTCCATCATTTCCAAGAAAGACATGTCCGGTGACACACCCGAAACAGGGTAAGTCTCCATGTGACCTTTGTCCTCTGGGCCATTTTGTCTCCAAACGTTGAGTGTCAAATCCATGTCTCTATTATTTGTAGCTCCTCTGCTTCAATTCAATGTTT
>Ga0206124_10001296_pt1 | contig 19930 bp, 14 predicted proteins | sample Helgoland_Spring_3_FD_148671 | JGI IMG/M metagenome (GOLD analysis project Ga0206124, IMG submission 148671) | Pelagic subsurface seawater microbial communities from Kabeltonne, Helgoland, North Sea - Helgoland_Spring_Bloom_20160321_2 | ecosystem: Environmental > Aquatic > Marine > Epipelagic ... | reverse complement strand
TCGACAACGTCAAGGCGAAGATCCAAGACAAGGAAGGTATCCCGCCGGATCAGCAGCGATTGATTTTCGCCGGTAAGCAGTTAGAAGACGGCAGAACGTTGGCCGATTACAACATCCAGAAGGAGTCCACGTTGCACTTGGTGTTGCGTTTGAGAGGCGGGATGCAAATCTTCGTCAAGACTTTGACTGGCAAAACCATCACGTTGGAAGTCGAGTCTTCCGACACCATCGACAACGTCAAGGCGAAGATCCAAGACAAGGAAGGTATCCCGCCGGATCAGCAGCGATTGATTTTCGCCGGTAAGCAGTTAGAAGACGGCAGAACGTTGGCCGATTACAACATCCAGAAGGAGTCTACGTTGCACTTGGTGTTGCGTTTACGAGGCGGCGAAGAAAGACAATAAACGAGCGCGTTCTCGTTCTTTCTTTTGGGCGCGCACGAAGATTGTACTACTTTTCATCACATCCTTTCCATCCTTTTTTAGAGAGATAAAACGGCTTGAAATAAGAGCCTTGTAATAGAGAGAGACACTTTATACTGTTTGACGCGCCGAGTATATCTAAAAGAAGGTAGATACACAATACCGTACTACTTTTGAACACCTACTACTACGACCTTTGTATTTCCTCGTTCCAAACGTCATTCGAAACGTGCATTTGAAAAAATGTCTTCTCATCGATGACGACCGAAAAGAAAGAGGAAGACATCGTCCACCTCCTCTCCTCGGACGAGGAGCTCATCCCGATTCCCACGCGAGCCTGTCAGTTTTCTTCGTTTCTCTCGGTCGCGTTGCGACGACGCGAGGACTTTGGCGGTTTCGTTTCGGGAAAACATCAACGAGAAGAAGAGAAGGACTTCATCGTCCTTCGCGTCCCGAACGTGAGCTCGAAAACGTTGTCCATTATCGTCGAGTATTTAAACCATCGTGACTCGATGCAAGAACGGAAAGAGATGAAACTGAAACGACGATTACGGAGAAGAGAAGATGGATTTACGAGCAGCAGCAGCAGCAGCTCGAACAACAGCGATGATGATTCTTCGTTCTGTTCGAAGGCTGATGATGAGTTCGTTGGAAAAAAGGGAAAAGGAGAGCAACGATTTCACGTGCCAGCGGAGGAGGCGATGAACGTGATGATGGCATCGAACTTTTTGGGGTGTTGAATTAGTATTACGCTTCTTCCGTTACATGCCGTTCCATCTGTTGACGGCGCCGTTGCTTTTCATCTTATTCTGCATCTCTTGGGTGTTTGCGGAAATCCGAGCGATATCGACGAGTTCTGCTTCGCAAGTGACTAATAACGTGTCATCCTCCGCGTCGTAGATTTCTCCAGTAGTCACGATGCGGAGTTTGTTGCTCGATATGGATTTGATTTTGCACAGGATGCGACAGGTTCGGTGAAGAGGGAACGGTTTTTTCAGATTGACTTTTAAATTTATAGTCGTAGCGGTTGGAGCGAATTCGCACTTTGCAATTTCCGCCGTGCATTCGTCCAGTATGGTTTCGATCGATCCACCGTGCGCGGTGGTGTACCCGTGTAAACAGATTGCAGCGCCTTCACCGGCTCTGACTGCGCCGTGCAGCTCTCCGTGGTCGCATCCATTTCGAGGGAACCTGTAAAAATGTCGGACGTCCAAACCTGCTTTCGCCGCGGAATCACCGCTGGCCCAGCACCCAGGCGCTACGACAAAATCGTGCGGTCGCTCACACGGCACGTGTTTCATGAACGGAAAATACATAGGGTCCGTGCTGAGTTGTTTCAACAGCGTGTCGTTTGGCGGGAATAAACCGTTCGGCCGGAATGGAATCCCGGTCGCAAACGCCGCCTTCCGATAATCCTCCGGCGTTAAATCTAAAGTGTTATCAATGACCACTTTCGGTCTGTTCTCAACCAAAGACCTCTCGTCGATCGTAATCTCCCTCGCGCCTCCGGCTTGATTCGAGACCACTTTCCCGTTTTCCAACTCGTTTTGGTAATGCGCTCGAATGTCTTTCTCGGTCACGAATTTCGACATCACCAAATCATCGTCCAAAAAATGTGGTTCTTTCTCCGGGTGTTCCTCTTTGAGTATTTCGTTCAGGGATACTTTTTTGCTCGTCCATTCGTCCATTTCTTTGAATCTGCTCTGATGAATGCGGATTGGGATGATAAAGAAGATGTGAGATGATGATGCTTATTGTGATCAATATTTAAGAAGAATAAAGCGAAAAAAAAAAGAATACGTTACGAAATCAGAACCCCGGACGTTTTTTCATAAAAGCGCAGGAAGAAACAGTCGCACAACAGCGCACAAACGTGAGTAAACGCGCAGATAAGAAAGTTTTGCGAACGGAAAAACCACCACGACCGCCATGGCGAAGAACGACGCGAAGAAGAAGAAACCTATGACGATAATGTCCTGCGCGGACATCTCTTCGAACTTTTCGAAATACGTCAAAACGAACGACTCGAAAGCGCTTTTGAAAGGTTTCCGAGGTTTGTTGTTACGCGAACGAAAAGAAGAAGAGGCGGAGAACGACGAGAACGGGAGAGGAAAAGACGCAATAAACGACGAGGAAAAGTTCTTTTCGGACGCGAAACGCGCGATGGGTTTATCCGATGCCATAGTGAAGGTAGGTTTTATGCGTTCGTGCGGTCGCGTCGAGCGCGCATCGCGCCGGTTTCGACGCGCGCGAAGAGAGAAATCTCTTCTTCTTTTGTCTCTTTGGTCCGTTTGAAAATTTTTGTGGGCACCTTAGTTCTCACCCCTATGTGTGTGTTTTCTCTCTCTCTCTCTCTTTTATAACGACAACAACAGGCGCTGGAAGACCTCGAGGAGGATGAAGGCAACATCGAGAAGAACGATAAAGAAGGTCGCCGAAAAGAAGCGGATAACATCACGCTTTTCATTAAACAGGTGACCGAGGCGATGACGGTACACGCGGATAGCGGATTCTTCGCGAAGAAGTATAACGAGAACGCCGACGAGGAAGAGAAAGCGGCGTACAGAGAAGCGTTTTCGGGACTGTTGAGCAGTTTTGCTAACCGCTTTACGAGTGAGATTGAAAGCGACGAAGCGTACGATAACTACGTGACAGCGTTTGGGGACGTTCAATACGTCGTCGTGGACTTGTTGGAAAAGATGGAGGAGAAGGAGAAGGAGAAGTGGGCGCCTATGCTCAACGTGGCGTGCGATATGGCGTTTGATGATAGAACGTGCGTGGAAAACGTGAGACAGTGTTATCGATTGTTGAACAAGTTGATCGAGAAGTGTAAATCAAACTTGAAGAAGCTCGGGGACGAGGTATTGCTCGACCGTTCGAGTAACTCGTCGTCGCCGGAAGGGAGTCAATTGAACGCTTCTCGATTGAAGAAGTTGGCGAGAGCGTTTGAGACGTGCGGTGATTTCGAATGCCAGAAGGAGATCACGATAATTTCTATCCATTTGCTACACAGTAAGAAGTGCGATAGTTTCGATCCGACCACCGAGCACGGGATGAAGACGATAAAGACGCTCTTTCCGAAACGATCGGAGGAGATTTTACTGCTCCAGGAGACGCTCGTGAAACTCGGCGATAGCTGCGAAAGGTTTCCTCTCGTCGTTGACTTTGTTCGACAATCGAACGCTTTGCTTGGATCCCGAGCTTCGGTATTTTCGTACGAGTGCGAAAAGGCAAAATTTGGCGAGTTCGAAGTTGCAGATAATCTCGTGCATTTCAGCAAGTATATGGGTTTGACTTTGAACGTGCGCTTGGAGAAGGGCAAGGATGATGCCACCACCGTGGACGTGATCGAACAGAACATCCGCGTCGCGAATTTTAACAGTTCGACGAACACGCTTACGATTGGCATTTTTCAGAAATGCGAGGGGATGTTGGAACGAGATGTTTTTGACGCGAAAGACGACGGCTGGATCTCATTGACGTTTAAACCGGAAGACGTCCCTGGAGTAAAAAATTGCGTTCGAGTGTACGCGGAAAGCGGATCCTGCAAGGCGATGGAAAAGTTGAGAGACACGCTCGACGCTTCGGCGCGAAAGAAGACGTCCAGAGGAGTTGAGGTGACGTATGATTTGCAAGAGATACTCACGCAACCAGAGTCGACGACGGATTTAATGGAACCAGAACCGTTACCACGCAATCCAACCGCGACGAAGGATCTCGCGGCCGACGAAGAAAAAAATATCGCAAAGAAGGCAACTACGAAGGCAAAAGAAAGCAAAAAGAAAGCGTTGCCAACGCCATCGTTACCAAGCCCTTCATCGAAACCCGTGAGAGCAGCAAAAGCAAAGGCCAACGCGAAATTAGCCGCGCAAAACGCGGCGTACCAAAGCGCGCTGAAGGAAAAAGGAAACGCGGAGAAGATTGCATCCCCGATCGAGGCGAAGAAGACGCAGCAGCAAAAGAAGAAGATTGGAAGTTTGAGAGACATCTTCGCCAACGACAACGACCAAAAAGAAGAAGAGGAAGACGACGAAGAAGGAAACTATGGCAAAAACAGTTTTCTTGACCAAACGGACGAATCGTTGGACGCTGGCGACGAGGACGCAGCAAAAGTTCCCTCCTTCGAGGAGGACGAGGAGGGAGACGCTCTGTTAGAGAAGAAGAAGACGACGAAGAAGAAGACAAATGAGAGAACTAAAGATCATAACAACAACTACGACGACACTAAAACGCCAAAGGCGACTATAAAGGTTCCGAAAACCGCGCCTCTTCGAAAGCCCGAGAAATCGACCGTGCGCTTTGCTCCGCCGACGAAAGAAACAACTTCACGCGGTATGAAAGCGGCGTTGGCGCCTACGACAACGAAGAATAAGAAGGAAAGTTGGCGAGAAAAAATGAGCAATCTTACGAATACTTTACACGTCGATGACGACGAGGAAAACAACATCGACGCACAACTTGGCAAAAGTGGCAAGTCCGAGAAAGAAACGCTGAGTTATAATAAAGCGAAAATTGGACGAAGATTGAAATTTTCCACAGGGAAGAAGGCAGACGAAGCGTCTACGCTGAAACGTAAGAATCGAGGCGACGACGACGACGACAACAACGACGATTTTGCGTATCGCGACGATGAAGAAGACGAAGACGACGATGGTTTGTTGTTGTTTTCTTCGCAAAACGAATCTGACGAGCGAGTAAAGAAACGAGCTGCGACGGCAACCAAAGTTGTTGGTCTGAAAAGTAGCGACGAAGACTTTGGAATGGAGGAGGAGGAAGACGACGAAGACGACGATCTCCCCTCTGCTGCGGCCGCAGAAAACCAATTCGACGCGATTAAAAACGCCATGGAGACGCTTCGACGCACCAAGACGCGCGAAGCTGAATCTAAAGTGCAAAAACTTTCCAAAAGTCTCGAGATGGACTTTGAAAAAGCGTCGAGCAAACTCGCTCGAGAAGTTTCAGAAAACGTCCAAACCTCCAAGCGCTTCATCGACGAGACCGCGCACCAACTCGAAAAAGAGGAGCAGAAAATCCTCGCGCGTCTCGAAGATATTACAAAAAAGTTTACCCGAGACTTTGAGCGCGAACGCGACCTCTTACTCGCAGTCAAATCCAAAGGAAAGTCCGCGTACAAAAACGCCAACGCCGCCGTCAAAGCCGTCGTCGAAGAGGCGAACGACGAGTGGAACGCGTTACAAACGAAAATGCGCGAAAAGTCCGCGAAATTCAAACGAGAGTGTAAAAGGATCCGCCGAGAGTGCGCGGAGCAAACCGATTTGAAGAAGATGCTCTTAAACATGGCCGAGATGATTTGATCTTTTTTATTCGAGAGGAGAAAATTGTACGCGGAAAAAGAACGAGAACGAGTTTGAGAAAAAGGAGGAAGAAAAGAGAGACACGCGCAAACAAAGAACGCGCTTTCAAAGGTTCCATTAGGATAGCGCGCATAAACATCATGCATAAATACAAAAGAAAGACACAAACACACACATATCTTCTAAGTTACTGTGACACCCAACTCGATGATCGTCCTTCTTCTTTGGGAAGCGCTTTCTTCACGTATATTTCGCTCTCTCTCATTCCTCCTCGCGTATTTTCCCTCTTTTTGAATGCACTGAACCATTGGCTTTCTTTTCCTCCTCCTTTTCCTCGTTGTCGTGTGGCTCATTTATGGCCCAAAATGCTTCACTCGTCGTTTTCCCACATTTCACAAGAAAGATATAATTCGGCGAATTCGCTCCAAGCTCCAAAACACACACGCGCGCGTTTGTTTGTATCGCTCAAGACACACACGCACACGCACGCGTTGTTAAATAAAGCGTGGCAGCTTTTTTTTGATCGTTGCGGCGCAGAATCAATCGATGATGATCGCTTCTTCTTCTTCCGGGATGAATTCTTCTTCTTCTCGGGGATTATCGTCGACGACGTCGCCTAAAACGCTTCGCGCTTTATCTTCCTCGCAATCATCGTCGTCGTCTCAACGAAGATCGAAGAACAGATCGCGCGTCGTCGTGGTCTCCTCTTCCTCTTCTTTTGGTGGTGTTCGTGGTAAAAGAAGAGCGCTTTTGTCTTCCTCTTCTTTCGCGCATCAATCATCTCGCGCGCGAAATCCGCTCGCCGGTTTATCCTCTCGCGGATTCGCTCGAGGATTCGTTCGATATAATTTCCAGGAGGAGGACGACAACGTCTCGTTCGCGACTCTGAACAAGACGAAAAGAAGATTCCAAAACGTGCGCCCGAGAAACAGCAACTTCCCGTCCGGGAACAGCGCGACCGAAATCGAGGACTGCTTATCGGACGAAGAGTGCAAAGATCAACTCATCGAAGGGTTAGAGAAGAGTTTAAGCTCCAGTCGAGAGGAGGAAAAAGAGGAAGAGAAGAAAAAGAAAGAGGAAACGAAAACAAAAACGGCGTTAGTCTCTTCCGCGGAAGGAAGTGAGACGAAACCAAAAAAGCGAGAATTCGTCAACGCGAAAGGGTACGACGGGGACGAGTGTTCCGTGGACGAGGATAACTGCGCGGTGTCGGAACCACCGCTGAACTTTGGCCGATTGCGATCGGTCGGGACTATTTCTCGGTCGTTTGAGATTTGGACGTTTGCGTTTACGTTTGTTATTCGAAGGGTGAGTTTGGGGTTGAAGTGGACGTATAAGGGCGGGTACACGGAAGAGAAGAGAACGGCGAGATTGGAACGGTTGGCGAAGTGGTTGAGACTCGGGTTGTTGAGGTTAGGTCCGACGTTTATTAAGGTTGGGCAGCAATTCAGTACGAGGGTGGACGTGTTGAGTCCGCAGTTTATCCGCGAGTTGGAGAAATTGCAAGATCGCGTGCCACCGTTTCCAACGGATATTGCGAGAGAAATTTTAACCGAAGAGTTAGGGAAGCCAATTGACGACGTGTTCGATGACTTTGACGACGTCGCGTTGGCGGCAGCGTCGCTCGGACAAGTGCACTTGGCCAAGTTGAAAACCACGGGGGAGCAAGTCATCATCAAAGTTCAACGACCTGGGTTGAAGGAGATTTTCGACATCGATTTGAAAAACTTGAGAGTGATTGCGAAGTGGTTGCAGTCGGTCGATCCAAAAAACGACGGCGCAAAGAGAGATTGGGTGGCTATTTTCGACGAAACCGCGAGAGTGTTATACGACGAAGTCGATTACACGAACGAGGCGCAAAACGCGACGGATTTCGCGAAACAATTCGAAACGCAAGATTGGATTAAAGTGCCGAAAATCTTTTGGGATTACACTTCTAGACGCGCGATGTGCATGGAGTACGTCCCAGCGACGAAGATTAACGATTTAGCCGGAATTCAAGCCATGAATGTTGATCCGGATCGCATGGCGAGATTGGCGGTGGAGGCGTACCTTCAACAAGTCTTGAGATTTGGATTTTTCCATGCGGATCCGCACCCTGGGAACGTTGCCGTGGATAACAAAGATCCAGAAGGCAAAGGTCGATTGGTCGTTTACGATTACGGCATGATGGGTAGAATTCCAGACGAAACTAGAGCTGGTTTGTTGGACTTATTTTACGCCACCTACGAAGGGTCCTCGAAATCCGCCACCAAAGCGTTGATCAAGATGGGCGTTTTGGTCGATACCGGCGGCGATTTAACCGCGGTAGAAAGAACGGCTGGTTTCTTTTTGGAAGCGTTCGGGAAAAGAATCAACTACCAAGAATCTAAAAGAGCGGAAGATAAAGAGGCGTTCGAAAAGGAATTCAAAGAACCGCGAACGAAGGAAGAGAAGCAAGCGGTCAGAAAGAAAATTTTGACGAACATCGGGGAAGATTTGATGGTGGTGTCTAAAGACCAACCGTTTAGGTTTCCGGCTGAGTTCACTTTTGTGGTGGTGCGTTTTATTGTGTGCTCGATTTGCTTTTTTCACTACTCGTTGTTCGTTTCTTTGTTTGTTTGTTTATTTGTTTGTATATTCGCGCTCGAAAAGGGGGGTATATATACGAAAGAGCGTGTGACGTGCGTTTGCTGTGAAGAAAACTCATCTAGAATTTTATGCACTTCGTGAGACTTTGCGTCGCTGTCGAAAACAAGGCATTGTGGTTTCTCTGAGCAAACAGCACATCACTTCGTCGTGTGTACTCGATCGTCACTGTTCCTTCCTTCCTTCCTATTCTGATGTTCTTACTGACTTTTTTTTTATCTTCTCTTTTCTTATATATTACAGAGAGCCTTTAGCGTCCTCGACGGCATCGGCAAAACGCTCAACAAAAAGTTTGATATTGGTGAAATCGCAGCGCCATACGCGCGTAACTTGCTCATCGAAGCCAACCCGGATGCGCTTCCGCCGCAAGTTGTTACCGCGCAGCGCGAATGGTTGAAGAGAGCTGACGCGCAAACGCGAGCGGTTGTGAACTTGTTCAAGGCGCCGGACGCGATCGAGTCCATCGCCGATATCATTCGAAGAATTGAAACCGGTAAGTTGAAAATCAGAGTCGGGGCTTTGGAAGTTGAACGCGCGGTTGAGAGAGTTGCGGTGACGCAAGACATTACTTTGAAAGCGTTGATTGCGTCGTGCATGGCGAACATTGGGTGCGTCTTATGGGTAACCAATCCGGGATTGTATCTGATCCAAGCGAAAATCGCGTTGGGCTTAGCCACCGTGATGATGTTGCAAGCGGTCAAAGGACAGTTGACTTTGAGCAAGATGTTGAAGAAAGAAGCCAAGTACTCCGGAGCGGATTAATACATAAATCAAAATGCATTGTAAACGAGAATTATTATAACAAGTAAGTTTTATAAGTACAATCTCTCTCTGTGTTCTCGTTCGTGTTGGCGTTATTTCTCTCTCTCTCTCTCCTTCGCTCTCTCTTTTCGCTCCATCTAAATATTATTATCATCGTGCACTAAAAATCACAATCTGTGCGGAACTCAAAGTGTTGAGCGTCTGCGTTGTTATTCATGACTCCTGCTTTTTGGTACTGATCGACGCGATGTTCGAAAAAGTTCGCCTTGCCTTGCAACGAAATCGTCTCCATCCAATCGAACGGATTCTGCGCGTTATAATACTTACTCGCGCCCAACTGCACGAGCAAACGATCGGCGACAAACTCGACGTAATCTGACATTAAATCTGCATTCATGCCGACTAACGCGCAGCTCAACGCGTCGCAGACGAATTCTTTTTCGATTGCGACTGCGTTGGAGACAATCTCGTGCAGCTCCTCCTCGCTGAGCTTGTGCTTCAACTCGGAATACAGCTCGCAGGCGAAATCGCAGTGCAACCCTTCGTCTCGACTGATCAACTCGTTGGAAAACGTCAAACCTTTCATCAATCCTCTCTTCTTTAGCCAAAAGATGGCGCAGAAACTGCCGCTGAAGAAAATGCCTTCCACGCATGCGAAACCGACTAAACGTTCGGCAAACCTCGCCGACGAAGACTCGATCCATTTCATCGCCCAATCCGCCTTCTTTTTCACGGTTGGAATCGTATGAATCGCTCGAAACAAATTTCTCTTCTGAATTGGGTCTTTCACGTACGTCTCTAACAACAACGCGTACGTTTCGCTGTGAATATTCTCGATGGATTGCTGAAACGCGTAAAACGCTCTCGCCTCGGGAACCTGAATCTCTTTCATAAACCGCACGCATAAATTCTCCAAGACGATACCGTCCGAGGCGGCGAAAAACGCCAAAACGTGCGTGATAAAATGTTGCTCGTTCTCGTTCAACGTGATCCAATCTCTGTAATCGTACGTCAAATCAATCTCCTCCGCGGTCCAAAAGCTCGCCTCCGCTTTCTTATAATACTCCCAAATTCTCGGGTATTTCATCGGGAACAACGTAAATCGGTCCTCGTTTGGCATCAACAAAGGTTCCTCGGCGTCTAAAGCCGCGTTCACCATCGCTCTTTGCCTTTCTCTCCCTTCCTGCACTCTTTTCGCGTACGGCGAAGAGAAGCAAAACATATCCGCTTGCTCTTCGTCGTCCAAATGGATCGATTTGCGTCCTCCTTTCGGCGTGGACGGTACGTCTTCCTCTTCCTCTTCGCTCGACCACTCGCTCGTCTTCTCGCGACGACGCGGCGGCTCCTGAATCGGCGACGCCGCCACATCTTTCAACTCCCTCTCATATAGAACATCCGCGCTCCCTTTACTGCTCGTCGACGTCGAGTCGTCCGATGATCGATCGTTTTCCGAATCGTCCTCGTCCGCCAAAGTTGTCTCTAGACTCAAAAAATGTTTCCCTGAGTTCAACATCCCTGGTGGTGACGACGATTTTCCTTCTAATTTTTCCTCCTTAGTCGTCGTCGTCGTAGTACTCGTAGTACTCGTCGTCGTCGCGCTGCTGCTCTTCTTTCCTTCAAACTCTCCTTCCGTTTCTTCTTCCTCGCAACTGTTCTCGCTCTTGGAATTATCAAACGTTAACTTCCGCTGAATATCTCTCGCTAAAAACGACATATCGTTAACACCAAGAGAGATTTTGAGAGTTCTCGCCAATCCAATTCAATTTTCTACAAAGAAATTCTCTCTCTCTTTCTCTCTCTCTCTCTTTTTCTTGTTGCAAAGTATTATTCAAATCGAGATCGATGTATTAATATCTCCCTCTCTCTCTCTCACTCTCTCTCTGTGTGTTCTTTCTTCTTCTTTAAATATGTGTGTAATAAAAGAAGGGACAAAAATCAGTTGTACGAAGTGACGTCTCTGTTGTTTTTGGCGGGAAGTTGTTTGATTTTTTTTTTGAGTGAAGAAGTTTAGGGTTTTATGAGTGTAAAAAAAAAAAATTTGACGAACCCCCTTGACAGACATTTCACGCTGCGCTATTTTGCAGAAGAGAGAGAGAGAAAGAAGAAGACAACGAGGAAGAAGATATACACATATATAAGAATAATACTAATAAGAATGGGACGAACGCCGGTGAAGTTAAAAGAAGTGATCTACGGCATTTCCTCGAACAAAGTCGAAATCATGGGCTCCTTAGGCCGAGACGCCTTGAGCGCGATCTCGAAGAAAATAGGAGGCGGATGGTTCGACGTGACCGTGTTCGGGATCGCACCGACCGTGGGGACCGTGATGTACGTTATATTGTTTTCTCTCATCTATCTTTTGTCAGGTCGTCTTTTGTTGTTGTTTCCGAAAAGGACGGCGTTTTGGTTTCTCTCTCTCTCGTCCTCTTTTTAAACGCAGAACAAATGTGACGACGAGGTACACAAAGACGGGAAAGAGAAAGGAGAAAGAACCCGCGCGATCATCGTCTAACCCTTCTCTCTCTGATCACAAAACAGGTACGCGCTGAACTACAAAGAACAAGAGAAACTCCACCACAGATTCTAATACACAGAGATTGAAGGAACAGTAGAGAGAGTATATATATATATAATAAACCTTGTCGGGCAGCGATCCTGTCGTTTCCCTACAAACAACAGCGAAAGAGGAGAATAGAATGCTTTGAAATTTAGCCGTAGCAGTCAAAGCTTTTCAATACGAAAGAGTGCATTGAATGTATATTTGCGAAACGCGATAAACGCCGCGCGATATGAATACGTTTAAGATGATGATGATTGGTCGTCTTTGTCTTCTTCTCATACTTCGCACGCATGAACAACGCGCTTTTATTATCTCTTCTGTTTCTTTGTCTTCTTCTTTCTTCGAATAGACCTATGCGTTGTCGTTTGCGCTTTCGAAGCGAACTGCTTATTTATGAAAGAAAGAGCAGACGTTTTTGATGGAATCTCTTTACTCTCATCTCCGTTTTGTTCTTCGTTCTTTTTCTCGCTCGCGATTATAGGGAGAAGACGTCGACGAAACGAGAGAGGGGAGAGAGTTACGTAATAAAAGTCTATTCATCGTCTTCTTTGAAGAGAGAGCAAAAGAGAGACAACGCGCAATAGATATAAGATATGACGATAACGACTTCCAATCGGCACTTTCAACATCCACCTGTTGAAGTTGGTGCGATTTCCCCACGCGCGGCGCAATCGAAGAAGAACTCGAAAGCGATTCCCCCAATCTGGGTGGTTTTAGAACTCGCGTGCATCACGTTTTTTTCCGTCGCCGGTGGGCCGTACGGGTTCGAGGACGCCGTCGGTGCCGCCGGCGCGAAGATGGTGATGATTGGTTTACTCGTCGTGCCTTTTATTTGGTCGATACCTTTAGCGCTGATGACGAGCGAACTGTCGTCGATGTTTCCGGAAACGGGAGGGCACATCATTTGGGTACACAAAGCGTTTGGGACGTTTTGGAGTTTACAGAATTCATTGTGGACGTTTTATACGAGCGCGTTGGATAACGCTTTGTATCCCGTCATGTTCGTGGACTATCTGGAGGAAATTTTATATCCGGAAACGGACGATGAGTTAAGATGGCAGTATTCGATGGCGATTAAGGTGATTTTGTTAGGATTTGTGACGAGAGTGAACATTAAAGGGACGGATATTGTCGGGAAGTTTGCCATGGGGTTTGCCATGTTTGTGTTGGCGCCATTTTTGGTGACGATTGTGTTGGGGAGCGGGAGGACCGTTCAAGCCATCGCCGGCGGAACGATTTTATCGAAGAGAAGGAAACCAATCGAGTGGTCGAAATTTTTCGCGGTTATGTTTTGGAACACCAGCGGGTTTGATTGTGCCGGGACGTGCGCGGATGATATTCCGAATCCTGGGTACACGTACCCGAGAGCGTTGATTTTAGCCGTGTTTATGGTTTTCGCGACGTATTCGATTCCAACGCTCGTCGGGTTGGCGTACGTGCCAACGACCGAGGAATGGACGGACGGCACGTTCGTGGACGTGGCCGATGCCGTTGGTGGGGATAAATTAGGGGATTGGTTAGGGTTTACCGGAGCCATTAGTGCGACTGGGATGTTGTGCACGTTGTTGTGCACGACGTCGAGGCAATTAGCCGGGATGTCCATCACCGGGTTGTTTCCGAAAATATTCAACGAGAGACACCCGGTCTACGGGACGCCGCAATATGCTATATACGCAACGAGCGCGTTGTCTTTAGTGTTCACCGGGTTCAACTTTGCCATGTTAGCCGAAGCAGACATGTTGTTTTATTGTTCATCGACGATTTTGAAATTCGGCGCGTTGGTGTCTTTACGATGGCAAATGCCTCACGCGGAGAGACCGTTTAGCATTCCGTTTGGGAATTTAGGTTTATTTGGCGTCGCCATACCGCCCACGTTGGCGTGTTTGAGCGTCGTGTTGACGTGTCAAGGCTCGTGTTTGAAAATTGCTATTCCTGGAATGGTTTTAGGGGTGATTACGTATTACGCCAAAGGCGGCGCTCGAGCCGTGGAGCATATGATTCCGTTAGACGAAGACATCGTAGACATGACGAATGATAGTGGTAAAGGGGATTTAAATATGCGCGAATTTACTTTAGACGACGACGGCGATAATAGTTACGACGACGGCATTGATGCGAGGAAGAATATCAAGATTGAAAGCTTCTCGGTGGGAGAAGAACCGTACGTGGCGCGCTCGCTGGCGAAAACTGTTTCGCTCAAATCGTACCCGACTGAACAAAACGATTCCTTCGATTCGGATGAAGAGGTTAATACTAATGATAATAACGATAGTAGAAATAACGCCGCCGCGAGCAAAATCAATTGAGTAGCAGAGAGAGAGAGAGAGAGAGAGAGAGAGAGAGAGAGAGAGAGGAGAGAGAGAGAGAGAGAGAGAGAGAGAGAGAGAGAGAGAGAGCATAGATAGGAACCGGTCATGCGTGCGCTAGGAAAATTTGTAAAAAGCGTTTGCGAGAAAAAAAATAAGCCAGCACAGACCAAAATTAAAACACTTTTCGCCACTTTTTCCTTGCTTTTTGGTTTCAAGGTTTGCGCGTTCGACGCACACTTTTTGAGCGGCGAAAGAAACGGAGAGACTATTGGAAGGGAAGGAAACGAAAATGTCCTCGTGGTTCTCTCGATCGAAGAAGCCTCCCGGTGCTGGTGCGGCGAGCGGGGGCAACGAAGGATACAACGTCCCGGACGACGATTCGGTGGAGGATTCAGACGAGGACGAAGGACACGCGCAGCACACGACGAACAACAACAATAATAACCATCAAATCATAGGACAACAAATCCTGAACGATTTCACGACCCGCGACGAGGAGTACGACCCAGATTTTGAGGCTGATTTAGCGAGAGCGATCAGCGAGTCGTTGTCTATCAAACAAAACGTGAAGGACGAATCTTCTGCGATGTCGCCGGGGTCGAGATACAAAAATAACAAGAACAACAACGCGAGTTTTTCGGGAGCTGTCGCGGGGGGCACTATGGACGATGAATTTGAAAACGATGATGCGGATGATCGTATGAGAAGTAATAATAGTAGGAGAGAACGAGTGACGTCGGAGGAGGAAGATATCGACGTCTTATACGCGAAGAGAGACTCCTTGCGGGACAAATATAGCGGTCTCGCGGCGGCGAAGAAGCTCTGGAACGAATCAAATTTGGACTTTAACGAGCGCGCGTACGCGGATGGATTTTACGCTCCGAGCACGAGTTACGATTGGCCGGAGTGTTTTGAGGACGATGTCATCAGTCAAGGGTCGAGAAAAATGTTACCGGCGTTAGAAAATGTGAAGAAGATAGTACCCGACGTCAGCGACGAGAGAGAGAGCGTTTACGTGGAACAAGGAAGCGATAGAAATTTAGCGTCGTTTATAAATGATGTCGTGGATCGAATCGAAGCGCAGAACCCGCCCGATAGGTGCGCGACGGCTTCAATTTTAGCGAGTGCTGTGTGCGATAAGCTTGGAGGACCAGCGAAGAGTGACTCGGAGTTGAGGGATTTATGGGTCGGCGAGAGACTGCGGTTGCGGAAAAAATATAAATCAATCGCGTTTCCAATTGGAAGCTTAGAGTTTGGATTGATTAGACATCGTGCGTTGCTTTTCAAGGTTGTCGCGGACGCGATAGAAATTCCGTCGAGACTTTTGCGCGGGAAATACTTGATGGGCGGCGACAACGACGACGTCAGTGGTATCGTCGTTTTATGTTCGGGGAGAGAGTTTATTGTTGATTTAATGGAGAATCCAGGAGAGACGTATTCTCCGAACGACGACGCGAACATGCGAAGGATCATGCGCGAATTACAAATGCACAAAACCAAAGATGGCGAGGAAGAGTTTGGCGTAATACCTGGGTTCGAACAATCGCTTCAAATTAGCGGTTTCGCACAGCTCACGCCTGAAAAACTCGCCCTATCGCAACAGCAACAACAGCGAAAAGGAGGACGCCATTCTAGAAATGGGAGCACATTGAGCGATTCTGATGGGAAATTGATTACAGGGATAAATATCGGCACAACGTTACCGCCATCGCTTTCCCCTTCGGAGAACAATAATAAATCTAGCAGCACGGATCGATTGCTTCAAGCCGTAGACCTTACCATTCTCCCGAACGAGATCCTCCTCGGCGAACGCGTCGGTATAGGATCTTTCGGTGAGGTTCACCGAGGTTTATGGCGAGGTACCACTGAAGTCGCCGTCAAACGCATTCTGGATCAAGAATTAAACGACACGATTTTAGAAGAGTTTGCGCTGGAGGTTGATATCATGCGACGGTTGCGACACCCGAACGTTCTTTTACTGATGGGAGTGGTTACGGCCGCGGGGAGTTTATCTATCGTGACTGAGTTTATTCATCGCGGTTCTCTGTTCAAGTTGTTGCATCGCCCACAACCAGAAGCGGTGAAAGCGGCTTTGGCGGAAGATCGGAGAAGAATTCGCTTTTGTATAGACGTGGCAAAGGGGATGCATTATTTACACACGTGCATTCCAATCATCGTCCATCGCGATTTGAAATCGCCGAATTTGTTGGTCGATAAAGATTGGACCGTGAAAGTGTGCGATTTTGGTATGAGCCGAATGAAGAAAAACACGTTTTTATCGTCAAAGTCTAACGCGGGCACGCCGGAATGGATGGCACCAGAAGTTTTACGAAACGAAGAGTCCGACGAGAAATGCGACGTGTATTCCTACGGGGTTATCTTGTGGGAGATTGCAACGATGAAGGAACCGTGGGCAGAGTTGAACGCGATGCAAGTCGTTGGCGCGGTTGGGTTTCAAGGGAAACGTTTAGATTTAGAAAACAACAAGATTTGTCCGGAGATGAAAGAGCTACTCAAGCGATGCTTTTCGGAAAAATCGTCGGGACGACCGAGTTTTCTGGAGTGCTGCGAAAGAACGAAAGAGATTGCTCACCTCATTCACGAAAAGAAAACAAAGCTGTGCGGCTGCGGGAGTGGTGAAAAAGAGCAGCTCTCTGCCGCGCCTGCGGCTACCGCCGATACTGAACCGATGCATCGAAGCACCAGCGATGCGACGAAACATATACTCGATATGTAAATTTCTATTTTTTTGTACAACACTTTGATTTAATTGAAAACGCGCTTACTTAATCAAACGTAACTCTCCGCTTCCGTCGTCCAATTATCGATGAGCGCACCGTTGTTCTCTCCGTCGTCGTCGTCATAATCGTCGAATTTCTCCAACTCTTCGTCGCTCGGCAAGAGAGGTGATAAAGGTTTCCCTGCGATGAACTTTTTAAACACGTGGAGAGAGACTCTCGGTCGGAACTGTGGAATCATGTGACCGCTTCCGTGAACCGTCGCGAACGTTAAATTGTCCTCGTAGTTTGTCACGTGTCCGCCCATTTGCGGTCCAGCAGGTTGTGCCGCGAGTGAAGGCCCGAACAAGAGTGGCTTTTGCGCCAGAACGCTAATGTCCGTCGCAGCTGCGTCAAAAAAATACGGTCGTTGACTTCCACCCCGAACCAGAGGAATACCCACATTCGCGATCGCTTTCCTCGTTCCTTCGTACGAAACGCACGGATCCGTATCTCCGTTCACTACTAATATTCGATCCAACTTTTTCGCGAGTTTTTTATAGAAATCTTTCATGGACGGTACGTTTGGAGCGGCGTTATCGTTACACGCGTCGTAATCAGATTGATAACTCCACTTATCGTTCGGTCCAGGCCATCTATATTTTTTCGACGCGTATGGCGTTTCGTCCACGTGCAAAGCTTTTTTCACGTCCGCTCTGTTCATCCACTCGTTCGTGTAATAATCCAAAGAACCCTCCGGAGCGCCGTCGACTACGGCGGAAGGCCCAAACAAAGATAGATCGTTTATGTATGCCAACCGCCAATCTTGCGAAAAGGCTTTACTCGTGGAGAAGAGGAACTTTGCGTGCGCGACTTTGCACTTTTTCTCGACGCTTTTGCCGCCTTCTGACGATGATGAAAAATCTCTTCTTTTCGCTTCTATTAACTTGGAAAACTTCTTCCCCCACCTCCCGCTGGTCACGCGAGTCATCGGATACCTCAGTTTACACTCGTTCCATAACAACTTGAAATCTTTATCCGGTACGAACCCGTATTTATGCCCGTACCAAAGCATATCCATCGAATCTCGTTGCTCTTTGTTCGACGTGCACGGATCCGCCGTGTTAATCCCGACTAAATTAATCTTCTTTTCCGGAAACTTTTCGTTGTGCTCTACAATCTCCATCGCGAGCGTGGGAACGTAAACACCCGCGTAAGACTCTCCCGCTATATAAAATTCATTCGCTTTCAACTGGGGAAACTTTTCGTGAAAGAAATCCACCATCGCTTCCTTCGCGTCTCGAGCGGTTGATTTGTCTGAGTTCGCACACCCTATTTCCTCTTGCTTTTCGCAATACGACCACCCGACTCCAGCTGGAGACTCCAACGCGACTAAGTTTACTCCCGCATTCGTCCACGAGTAGTGGTTTTCCATCAAATCTCCTTTACTATCGATAATCAAAGGTCCTTGCTCTTGGAGCATTCCCAGAATCGACGAAGACCCCGGGCCTCCGTTGAGCCACAAAACGACCGGTTTTGTCTCCCAATCTGTTCTCCAGCCTTCCTCACCAACACTTTTCTTCGTGCTCGTGGCCATCCAATAGTGTAACTTCGTCCCGTTATTTTTCGCGTCTAAATACCCGCTGTAATGGGGATGAAATGTCTTCGAATATCCAGGCAACGCGTGAACGAAATCATCACCCGATGATGAATTTGCGGCATCTGAATCTAACGAATCCGACGCATCAACATCAACTTTTCTCGTCCTCGTCTCCCCATAAATACTACTACCACTCAAAGTTGTTCTTCGCCCTTCCACCCCCGCGCGTGATGAAGAAAACTCCAAAAGCACGCCGCGCACCAAAAGAAGACAAAGAAGAGAGCGAATCATGATGTGTAAAGGAAAAATGGGAGGAGAGAGAGAGACAGTTATGATAGTTTTTTACTGACGACGAGCTCGAAAAAGTCGTCTTTTTTGGTTGTTGTTTTCGTCTTTTTGGTTCTTTGGTTGTTTTTGGTCTTTTTTGGTTGTTTGTGTTCGTCCCACACAAAGAGAAAAAAAGAAGCGAAAAAGGTGAAAAAAAAGAGGTGAAAAAGAGGAGCGTTTTTTTGCAGCCGCAGAGAAAAAAAAACGAAAAAAATTCAAATCTTCAAAGAACAGCTCTTCGCTCTTCATTTCTGTTCCACATCACACATCTCTCTCTTCTATATACTCTTCTTCTACCTTTTGTTTAAACGCGGGTTATATATTTAAAACACGAGCGACCCGTGACAGCTTATTATAAAAAGGTAAGACTTCAATCGCTCCCCTTGATCATTAAATGGTTGGATTATATGATATGGGACGATTTTCCGGACAAGTTTTGTAATGGTAAAGATGGAAAACGAAATATCGATTCAAAATTAGAAAGTAAAGTTGGGACGGAACAACTGATGCGACATTTTCTTGGGACGTTTAACAATGGGAAGATAACAACGAATGTGGATACGTTTGGAAAAGATTTGGGAAAGTACGTACAAGACAAACGCCTACCTTTTGAACAAGGTAGAATGACAGGTGGGAAAAGATGTTGGAAATTTACACGAAGAAAGGTATTCGATTGGTTAATCGAAAATAATTACACGGAACACTTTTTAAACGAGGAAGGAACGGAGTACGGAGGCTTACCTATGCCAATTGAAGATCGATTTGTTTACGGCTCGATATAAAATTGTTTATAATTTAAACATTCATTACTAAGATACACTCATATCTTAATAACGAATAAAAATGTAGTACAACTATAAGTGAGATGAAACTAAAATCTACAGGACTCAAGTTTAAGAATCTTGGAAACCCACCGACAACCATTCAAACGCCCGATAATCATATCAGTTTACCAACCCAGGTATTAGCTGTAGGTTCAGTCGGTCGAGGAAAAACGTTTTGGATCACAAACTTATTGCGCCAATTAAAAGAATCCAAATGTATGGACCGTATCTTTTTCATAAGCTCAACTGTTTCCAGTAACCTCAAGTTACTCCAAGACCTCGACATTAAAGAGCACGATATTTACGACCCCGAAGACCCCGATTGTATCGCTAAAGTGCTTAAATCTGTTGACGAGATGCGTGACGAGCTCGTTCAATATAGAGAAAAATTAAAACTTTGGGAAAAGTTCGAAAACGATTTGAAACACGCCGACCCCAGGGACTTGGACTACTTAACGACCGAAAT
>Ga0206124_10001294_pt1 | contig 19949 bp, 29 predicted proteins | sample Helgoland_Spring_3_FD_148671 | JGI IMG/M metagenome (GOLD analysis project Ga0206124, IMG submission 148671) | Pelagic subsurface seawater microbial communities from Kabeltonne, Helgoland, North Sea - Helgoland_Spring_Bloom_20160321_2 | ecosystem: Environmental > Aquatic > Marine > Epipelagic ... | reverse complement strand
TATTTCTGAATCACAACATATTTCAAAAATAAATAGTATTGCAATGCATGAAAACCCATTTTTTTACAACATGTCTACCAAGTGGCGATAGCTACTCTCTTCCAGGTGTCAGTTGCTATACACACATAAATATAATTTGCATCCCATCTAATCTCGCCAGTGACTCCAAAATCGCCGGCACTAGAGGGGGTACTACTGTTCCTAATACGTATTGCATTGTCGTTGATATCAAGCTTTACCTCTGGGGTACTGGTGTCAATTCCAACTTTATCCCCACTACCGTCAACAAAGAGCATATGGGTATTACCATTGGATTCGACTCGGAAATCGACAAGCGAGTCAGAGCCTTGGTTGACAACTACCTCTGGCACAGCACCGTCGATACGAAAGCCTTCCTTCAAGACGCCGGCATCGCTAGTTTTGAACACAATATGTTTATTGGCTGTCTTGTTTTGAACTAAGATGTTATCCGACGAGTTAAATCCAATTTCTCCCAAGCCGGTACCAGCACTATTGCTAAAATACATCGTTGGGTGTGTATTCTGTAACATAAGTGCTCCGGAAACAAAAGTATCTCCGTCGCCTTTTACGTAAAAAACAGGATTTTTAGTGTCACTCTTGATGGTTATTAATTTTTCACTCTCTGAGCCTGTTATGTTCAACAGTCCATCAACATAAGGGGCACCGGTACCGCCGATAACTACTTTGCCGGAGCCGGTAACTGCTAAAAGTATTTTTTCGGCTGTGTCGACGATGAGCAACGGTACCCTATTATCATTCCCGTGTGTATTTACATATAACATATTGGTATTGACTGGAGACTTCTTACCTACAGCAACTTGCGCCGTAGATCCAGTCGCTATTATTACAGAGCTGGTGATCGAGTTGGCGGCATAAATCTGTCCCGATCCTGTGATGTATGCATGTTGAACGCCGGCGCCGTATAATTCAAAACCCCTGAAGGTAGCCTTGCCGGAGCCTGAAATGTCTGTAGTGTAGATGCCGTCGCCGGCGCCGGTAGCCGAGGGGGTATTCATGCCCACGCTCAAGCCTCTCATTATTTCGGCAGAACCTGTTACCAGAAATCTACTGCTGGCGCCGGCAACTGCTAGCGTTGTGCCATCGAAAGTGAGATTTGCCTCTCCTTGGACTGTTGTTGAGTCAACCGAGGTGATAACTCTATTGTCTGTAGAATTGTTATAGGTTGTGATCACTGGCGCTGCACCATTACTTGCAGCGGTTAAACGTCCTTGCGCATCTACGGTTATGGCAGAATAGGTATAAGAACCCGCACTAACACTTGTGTTGTCTAGATTAACCGTCACGGTGTCGGTTGCCGCGGCAGTACTGCTGAGCCCCGTGCCACCAGCAACTGTCAGCGTGTTAGCATTTGAAATTGTTTGAGCAGCTCCGCCATCGCCGGCTAAATTAAAACTACTCATTGTTCCAGCTCCCACTCCAGTGAGAGCAGCTCCGTCGCCATAAAACGCCGACGCAGAAATTGGCATCGATGAAGACAGCAACACTGAGGCTGTGATTGAGGTTTTGGCTACTACTAAATTGTTAGAGTTGCCAGCCTTGAATGTGATAGAATCGTTCTCAAAATCTATCTGAGTGTCTTCTGGATCGTTCTCGTATCTTATGTCACCCGACATCTGACTGCCGGTTGTGCTATTATATGCCATTTGCTATTTCTCCGTTTGTATTAAATAGAATTCAAGTGCCCTTGCTGCCAATAATCCACCAGTTTTCGCCATCACATTGTAATGTTCGCGTTGTATAGTTCATTTTGAGAACCATCTCGTTACTGATATCTATTCTTCCGTCCTCGCAAGTTACCTTAAGGCAGTTGGAGGTTATCTTGTGCTTGTTAGCGTCAATCTTTTTAATTACTAAAAGTCTGCCGTTATTGTTACAGGGAGTTGGTAATTCCAAGTTGACTGAATTTTTAGATGTATCGCAAACAATTGTATAGTCTTCGGACTCAACTGTATAATTCTTGTCACTCGTCTTTGTTATATTCGTGTAGACTGCGCCGTTACATCGCAATGCTAGGGCAGTCGAGATTTCATGAGCCTTTATCTTACCGGCTACCTCCATTGTGTTGCGTTTATCGTCAAACGTTAAGCCGGCAGACGCAGCAAAGCCGGAGGCTCCCCTGAATTGGATCTGCTGCTTGGCGCCGGCAGCGTGCGGTACCTTGAGACTAATGTAGTTGTCGTAAAGATTTTGAAGCGTGGTGTTGGTTGTCTTACCGCGAGATATATCTCCCACCATTAATACGTCCTGATCGCTTAAGTTCTGTCCGCCCGCATTAATTGCGGGCACAAGCGCAGGATCTATACAGAGCTTGTCACCCTTTAGTGCCAAGCCGCTCTTTGCATGTAACAATAGAGATAGAGATCCGTCTTCAACTTGAATACCGCGCGATGCTTTTACTTGTAGTGTGCCGCGGACGTTGTGTAAGCCAGAGCCATGGTTTAATAATTTAGCGCTAATCTCTGCGTCAAACTGGTTGGAGGGAATGTTCGTCAAACCTACGGCTGAGCCTTTTATGGTTTTAGCTACTAAGTTATAGGTAGTCAGCGTGTCTCCGTTAAATCTTAACTTTCGATTTGTGGCTGCTTCGCCATTGCCATCCCACACCATTACTCCACCAATTGATTGGCTTTTCACTTTTTGGACTGCAATGTCCTTAATTGTGGCGCATGGACTTTGTGCGTCTGTGTCATAGAAGACGCTGGCGCTAATCGTATTCTTGAATACTTTAACTCCTCCGATCTCTTGGTTTGCGTGCTGATCTACTGAGCCGTCTACTTTGCCTTTTAAAACGTTATATGCCATTTTTTATCCTCATCACCAATAAATAGATAATTTTCCTTTATTAAGCACATAAAAAAAGGATGCCCCCACAGGGAGGGCATCCAAAAGGATCCAATATAAAATATCGGAAGTGTTGATTAGACGATTCGCCAGTCGTTGGCAGCAGCATAAATTAACGATACAGCGCCGTTAGCGGAGTAAAGTGTAAGAGATGTTGCACCATCGATCACATGTGAACCTTGTCTGTTGATAGTGATTGCCTTGCTGGCTGCAATACCCTTAGCCTTGATGATGACGACATCACCAGCGGCTGGAGAAGCAGGCAGATTAATAGCAGCGTTATCTGTAAGATCCGCGAAGAAGTTAAGACCGGCTGCAGCCGTACCGCCATCTGCAATTGCAGCGGCAGATACACTGTCACCACCAGTGGTATCTACAGAGAACACACCGTTAGTAGCAGTAACACCAGTACCAGCCATCGCAGTAGCAAGATCTGCAATGCTTTCCTTTTTGGAAGCATTGGAGTCGTCAGCGTCAACAATAGCAATGCTATCGTTAGCAACGTTAACGGCAGCGGCAGACAACTCGTTAAGATCGAGAGACAATGCTACGCCAGAAGCAGCGATACCAGTTCCACCAGCGAGAACGCCAGCAAAAGCATCAAAAGTTGCTTTCTTAGGAATGTTGGAATCGGTAGAATCAGCGAAGACTAATGCGTCACCAGTTGCAGGAGTCACAGCAGCGCAGCTGTCTGGATCGAAGAGAAGCTTACCACCAGTTGAAGCAAGACCAGGCTCGGAAGCAACTGCAGCAGCCATAACGTCAGCGAAAGAATCGCGCTTCATGAGACCATCGGAATCAAGGAAGTAAAGCGAATCGTTAGCGACGGCGATAGTTGCGTCAGCAACACCAGCCAACTTAACAGTTCCCTTGAGACTAGTCGCACCTTCGACACCCAGAGTACTGGAAGCCGTAACCGCCTGAAGAGATGATAATCCCGACACACTTGCTACGGAAGCTGTCAATGCACCACTGTTGCTGATACCGTAGGCACCTACAGCGAGAGAGTGGAACTTAGAGGTACCATTGGCACTGAATCCCCATAAGTCTGCTCCACCAGCACGAACAGCAGTAGAACCACTAAGTGTAGTTCCCAATACTTGTCCGGTAGAAGTGACAGCACCACAAGCAACGGAACCTAAGCCAGTAACGTTTCCGCTAGTGTCAAAGGTGTAGTTACCGTCGGTGAAGGCACCATCGATAGTAAGGTTACGGATAGTTCCGATATCCTTGTTTGCGTCAACAACAAGAGCCTTGTTGGCAGCAGCGGTACCGTTAGTGATACCGTCAATCTTCTCCATGTCAGCTTCGTTGAGATCAGCAGAACCGATGATGAAAGAAGTACCAGCGGTGATAGCACCTAAGCTGGTTGCGTTGCCAGTGTCCTTGTCAACACTGAATTTGGTAACACCCGCGTCAGTCTTAATTGTGAGACTGCCAGATCTTACCAGGGAGCCGCTCATTACAGCTTCCCCTAATTGAAATTTATAAGCCATGTTTAAAAACCCTCCATATTAATAGTTTTTGTATGGTTAAGATGGATAAGACAAACTTACCCAAATTTGAGCTAAGTCATGCGACTATGCTCGTCTTTAAGTAGTGTGTCGAACCAGAGAGTTATATTAGTAAATGTGTTATTTATTTGCACCGTTGCAATAAAGCTGAACTGATGCATAGGGAGACTTCAAAACAACCGAATTTGCACCGTCGATTGTGTCGCCTCCAGAGGCGGCGATCGTTATATGATTAGAGGCGGCGGCTCCCCCTTCATCTTTTACGACGAACGTTTGCCCGCTCATAACACTTGCCGCAGAGGGTAGCGTGAGCTGTACTGCACCTGGGTTGGTGTCGGTGCCAACAAAATAATCTAGAGTGGTAATTGTGTAATCATCGTTAATAGCCCTTCGTTCTAATTTTATACCCCCGCCGACTCTAAGGACATCATTACGAAATACCAGATCAGCGGATCCGCTTATGGTTCCGTTTGAAGTGTGGAACTGTACCGAGCCGGACGGTCCTTGTCCCGAAGCGTTTCCGCCAGATCCAGTTACATTTGTAAGATACCTACCATCGCCATATAAAAAAGATGCGGATAACCCTATACTAGCTGTTAAGTGCCCGGTAATATTTAGGGTTGAGCCATCGAAAGTTAAATTGCTTTCGCAAGTGAGAGTGTTTGCATCTCCGCCAACATTAGTTAATATAGAGTTGTTGGTGGCGTTAGAGACGCGCGGTACATTGATTATACTAGCGCCATCAGATGTGCTCAAGTTTCCAGAAACAACGTTGGCAACAATCGAACCACTAGCCGGCACATAATTTTGTGCAGCAATTAAGGTTCCCGATATCGCGTTATAAGCCATTTCAGCAGTCTCCTAAACTAATTAGAAGACAAACCAATTGCTTCCGTTTGAATATAAACTAATAGCAGGATTAGAGCCTGTTAGTATATAAAAGCTGCTATTGTCTATGTTGTAGCCCGATGAACAGGTGAGGCGTATGTTCGTTCCACCTCTGCCGACAACTTCGTCTTTAATAATTAAAACTGTCCCTGCGCCGTGAGTGGCTGCAGCGGGAATATTAATTTCCACATTGTTATTAAGAGTGACTCCCAAGATATAACTTGGGACACTGGCAGTTGCCTTTGCAGCGCCGATTCCGGTATACATCCCACGGAAACCTCTTACGCTGACTGTTTCAGATGTATTATCAACTCGGAGTATTACATTTCCTGCAACCTTTGATACTTCCATACTACCGGTACGAATGTGCCTATCATCATTCGAATTACCAAAGAAAGTAGAGCCAGTTGAATCAATTACAGTTACATTGTCGATATGGTAGTGACTTGCGGAGATTGTCCCACTCACTACCAGTGTGCCAGTTAAGACAAGGCTATTGGCTGCATATGAACCATACGCAGCGGTATGATACATAAAATTCAAAGTGCCGGAAGTATTTCCAGCACCCGTTAAAAACTGAACCGATCCAGTCGGTCCAAATGCGCCTCCGTCATCGGAACCGGTGCAGCTTACATATGCCCAGCCAAACTTCGCCATCTATTATCCAACCCCGGCTGAGCCTGAGAAACTTGGACCGTCTGACGTTGCAATCTTTTCGGGTTTGATTGAAGTTAAGCCGGCAATTACATCAACCTTACTAGAGCCACTTAAGAAGATCTCTGATACCTTCAATTCGAAAACTTGTGATCCGGGCGTGCCGGCATTTGCGTGCTGTTTACCCACTTCAAAAAACTTATTCATGCCCATGCCTCTCGTTGAGAATGCTACTTTTAAGTTATCATTCACTGAATGATTGTTGATTGCAATCCAGCGCGTGACGTATGGAAATGTAATTTTGGTAATCCCGGAACTGCAGTCTATCGAGCCCGTTGCCCATGGAATGCCGCTTACTTGATAAGCGGGAACATGGTTCATCCCTACCGGGGTTGCCCATGAGGGTGTAAAGTTTGTATCTGCCATTTAAAAATCTCCGTAAATTTTGTTGTTCAAGATAAATAGTCACCTATTTTTTCTATTGCGCCTTTCTTCTGCTCTTTGTTTTTTTAATTCGTCGCGTCGTCGGCGGCGCTCTGCCTTTGCTTGTTCTTCTCTTTTGCGAACAGACGGCTTTTTATAATACCTTCTATCCTTGGCTTCTTCTGCTCTTTGTTTTTTTAATTCGTCGCGTCGTCGGCGGCGCTCTGCCTTTGCTTGTTCTTCTCTTTTGCGAACAGACGGCTTTTTATAATACCTTCTATCCTTGGCTTCTTCTACTATTCTTTCTTTTTTCGTCTTCTTAATAAACCGACGAATCATGCGCTCATGATTGCCGCGGCATTCTCTTGAGGTTACTAAAACATTTGCTGTCTTTCTTGGCATACCTATTTCAAAGCCTCCCACAAGCGAGAAGCACCGCCCATGATCGAACTGATATCAACCCCAGCATCTCTTGGATCTCCCAAGTCGATTGTGCCTGGCTTAGCTTCAGCTGCTTCGTAGCCGCTCAGTGGTTTTGTATTTTCGAATAAATCAACACCGTTGTATGCATCATTGCCGATTGCATCCATTAATTTTTTTCTTCTCTGAGTTGCTGCAGCATTGTTTTGTGCCGGCGTCGAGACTTGGGCTTGTGGTGTTGTCCGGGGTGCAGACTCTACCATCACCTGTTGAGAGGCGCCCATACCAAGAGCAACTTCCGAAACTATATTCGACAGTACACCCTCTTCTAACAAAACCTCATTGATACACTCTTTCACCAGCGGTTTGATAATTCTTTTTAAATCATCCTTCTTCATCTAAAACCTCATTTAATAACCTGTTAATGCGATCTGCGCGTGTGAATACAGCGCCTTCGCTTAGTGTCTTTGCCTCTTTCATCATAAAAGCACCGGGTGTCGACGGCTCTGAAACCATATCGAAGCAAATCAATTGAAAATCGTCTTCAACAATTGTTTTGCCCTGCTCTTCGCGAACAGAACCCATGCCGCGAGAAGACACACCGCATGTTGCGCCGCCTTCCACTAACGCCTGAAGGATTTTGCCGGAGGGGGTGTTCAAGACTTTGATTTTGCCCATAACATTTTTACCTTCCATCCATATGGCAGTTACCATGTGAGAGCAGTTTCTTAAGTTAATAACAGAATCGTCTGGATGATCGAGTTCTCCAAGCGCGCGATTCTCTTTGACGAGTTTTTGGTAGATCTCGACTTCGCGAACCATTGTTTCGTGCATATAGACGCGTCCATTGCCGTTTTTAGTCTCAGTCATCTGCATTATGCCAGAAAGTACCAGTCCGCCTTCGGCGACATAGCGCTTTTCTTCTTCAGTGAGGAGATCTTGACAAACTCCCCCCTCACATAAAGCATAATATTCTCTTAATAACTTCTTAGCCATTCTATGCTCCAGCGCGACTAGATATGGAGCCAGCAAGGGCTCGCTTCAACATAGATATCGCACCCTTTACTCCTGGAGTGTTTGGATCGATACCCAACTTTTCAATATCCTTTTCCATCGCCTTCAAGTGGCTATTCAAAATTGATAGCGTTTTCTTAGCTAGTGCTTTGTCTGCCGTGCCGGCTTTTGTTGCAGCTGCTTTGTCTTTCATCTTCTGAGCCATCTCATCCTCGCCGGCTACGCCGGCAACGGCGCCGAGACCCTTTTGTACCATTCCTCTGCCGGCGCCCTTAAGCTTCGTTCCGACACCAGACGCACGTGCCTTGAGACGATCAAGGATGCCCTCATCGATCTCGCCTGAATCAATCATCGCCTGAATTTCTTCATCGATGATCTCTTTGATATCTGATTCTGTTAATTTCATTTTCATTTAGCTAACTCCCTTTGCAGCAATGTCTGACTGGCTGGAGCATCCACTTACTTATCCAAATATTTGTGTTCATACTTTATTCCTTCATCTCCAAAAACCATGTTTAAAATATATGATGTTCCTGACGACAACCAACCTAATAAAAAGGGGCTGACTACAGAAACGTCAAAATTAAATAGTTCGGTGAATGGAGAAAGTAGCATTAAAAACCAGCCTACATGAAAACCTATGCACATTGGGCATTTAAATAGTTGCCCCAATCTGCCTTTGGTTGGTCGTATGCCGTCGAATACCTTTCCATACACCAGTACCTGCGTCAACCCGTAGGCGGCAAGTATAAACGTTAATAATTCCATGTTTCCTCTTTTAAAATGTGTACATGTAGTCTAGAGCATAGGGATCTCTGATATACCTGTTGGATATCGATCCTTGATCGGTAGACTGTGGGACTTCTCCCAGCTCTGTCGAGTCTGTCTTATCGGGATGTACCAGTTCGCCATCTTCCATGGATATAATGGCTTCCATATTTTCAAAGTATGGGCGCTCTTCTTCAATAAATTGAGAAATATTAATTAACGCCAACTTGGGGCCGCTTACATTCGGATTAGATGATTCTTGAATCGATGCCTCTAATGCACCATAAAAGGAGCCGGCTTGAACAGACTCAGGGATGAGGATTCCTCTCTTTATAAGGTGGCTCATAAGCCTGTTCTGTGCGCCGTATACTAGATCCGACATTGTCTCCTTGGGGAATACCACCACTTTCTTTGTTGTTGGTGATAAAACGATATCGACATCACCATGATCAAAAATCATGATATCGCCAGCAAGACTCTTGCGTGCATCTATTTCTAATCTAACTTTTTTCTCGTTGGCTTTTTCGCCAATTTTAATTACTACTGCCATCTGCCATGGTTTCCTTGTGGAGTGATTGTATTTTTAGCACAGAAAGAATTACATTTTCATTAATCTCTGTCTGCTTAAAGCTATCTAGTTTGTTTAAAACCTCAGTCGCCTTTTCTAGCATCTCGGAATCGTTCACAAATTCTTCCAGAGTTTTTGCTGTTTCGATGCCATGGCGTAAGCGCTTGATTTCCTCATTTAAATAAATTTTAAATTCCAAGGAATTATCCACAAACGATTTTATGTAGAGGTTTAAAAGTGTCTTCTGTTCTTGCAGCAATTCATTATCATATTTTTGATTGAACTTCTTGACAAATGACTCTATTACGATATCGTCTATGTCAACTATTTCTTCTTTGGCGTTCTCGGTTGCCACCATGTTATCAATAACAAGCTTCTCTAGCAACACCTTGTCTTTTGGGGAAGATGAAAAAGAAAACATCTGGTAGATATTAGCCAAGGACTTATAGTTTGGAACAAAGTTGTCGAATACATTTGATTCAATTTCCTTGTTGATATCGTGAATTAACGACGTCTGCTCTTTGAATAATATTTCAGGATTTAAAAAACTTTTTTGAAGGCGTGCCTCTTTAAGAATATTTTTACAGTCCTCTTTGCTATCTGATTGATTTTCATACAAAGACTGATAACACTCCAAGTCTTTTCTTAGGATGGTGCCTTGTCTGAAATGCTTTTTAATGACAGATACAACTTTATCTCTGCGGCTTTCATCTTGCTGTAAGATTGCCGAGGTGCCTTCGCGTATTAGCGCCTCATAAACAAGTGCCGTGTTGCGTTTTTTGTTATATCTAGTCTTCATTTTCTTGCTCCGTAGTTAGATTGTCTTTAGTTTCTAAAAGTGATATTAAACCGTGAAGAGAATCATTGACTTCAAAAAGCATTTCTTCTTCTCTGATATCCTTCAAACTATAAATAGGTGCGTCATTTGGATAATTACTTTCTGTAATTCCTTTTGCCAGAGGTATCATGCTGTTAATCTTCGCAATTTCGCCCCCGGGGTTGCGCGATCGGCTGGCTCTGCCGCGCTTTTCCATATTCGTCAAACCTTGCATATGCTTGCCAAAGCCGGCATCTTTACGTCCATCGCGATTAGCAGGGAAGTATACTTTTTTGCTATTGCTTTTTTCGCCGCCATGCAATGTTGGAGCGTTTCTACTTCCCGGCGGTACCGCCAACAGTGGCGATTCTTCTGCGCCGCCGGCATCACCTGCAGGCATCTCTTCTCCGCCGGCGAGATCATCTCCAGCAAGAGCAGCGAGTTCGTCACCCCCGCCAAGATCGCCTCCACCAAGATCGCCTCCGAGATCACCGCCCAAGCCTCCGCCGGCTTCTCCGGCGGCTGCGGCTTCTGCTACCGCTTGTAGCGATGCATCTTGCTTGCGATCGTAGAACATTTCGCGTTGGTTGCGAATGAATTCCTCATGCGACATGCCAAAGATATTGTCAGATACCCATCTGCGTGAGAAGTACCCCTCTGTTGCGGAGGCTGCTATATCGAATTTAGCTTTCCAGTGTTCAATCTCTTGAAGCTCTGCAATCATCGAAGGATTGTTCAGCACGGTTTTGAAGCTGATCAAATCATCGCCGCGGAAACCCAAAGTGTACAAATGGATGATTCCGATCTTTTCTAATTCTGCAGAAATTACTCTTTGAAGTCGCTGTATAGTTCTAGCAAATCTTACATCCTTTTGTGCTAAAGTTGTTTTGTCTTCTGCGGCGCCATCACCCATAGCAAGGTATGCTTGGGGAACCTTTAGCGCTGAGAACAACTTATCGCGAAGGTATTTAACGTCATCGATGGCGGTTGTATTCTGTCCTCCTGCAAGATTAGTGATCTCCGTTGCAGATCCAGGTCGTACGGGAATAAAATAGTCTTCTTCGATACTCATTGGGTTATAGCGCAAGTCGACTCTGCCGGTTGTGGGATCAACCACTGAATGCCTCTTTAACTGTGTAACAATTTTTTCCATATATTGCTCGACATCCTGTGGAGGTATCGCCCCCACATCAATTTTAAAGACGCGTCGTTCGGAAGATCTTATAACCCTATACGCCATCATGGCGTCTTCAACTAAAATAAGCTGGCGGAAGATTCGGCGTGCAGGATCCAAAATGGAAGTTCCATAAGGAGAGTGCTTGTCATTTCCTAGAACTCGAAAATGTGAAATCTGCCAGTTCTCGAATGTCATGCCGGCAGAGTTCCATTGGTATTGTACGTAATTTGGATTAGTAGCGTCCTTTCCTTCCAGTCTTTCAATTTCAGATATCGGAAGAGAGATTACCGACTGTACACCGAATTTGTCATCGATGTCTAAGTAGAGGAAAAAGTCTCCATACTTGCACATTGTGCGCGCCCAGCCAAATAAGTTGTAATCTATATTCAGAATCTTGCTGTAAAGGTTTTCTAAAACTGCTTTAATTTCCTCATTCGGGCACTTAACGCTAAGCATCGGGCGTAAATCAGAGTATGTCGTCATCTCGTCGGCATAGATATCCAGCGCCGATGCAATCTCTGGAGTGTATTCCATTTGATCGAAGTCCACATACCTTTCAACGCGGCGCTGATTCTGCATCGCGTTGGCAGCGATTGTGTCTAGCGGGTTGTATAATGATTTCTTAAATTGTTGCCCAGACGCAGATTTGAACCGAGTCGAGAACTTATCCAAGTGTTGGCGACGGATCTTTCTACCTGTTTGCGATCTATAGTTTACAATCGGTCCGGAAAAAAGACGGGTGAGCGCTTTGAAGAGCCCTGACTGTGTATTTCTTGAATTTTTATCTGCTGCCATTTTTATTTCTCACTTTATAATCCATTTATATTGTTCATAAGTTGTTTTAGCTTCCTTCATTCTATCAAATAAATCATTTTTTTTGTAGCCCTCTTGTCCTGCTATTTGTGTATTCATAGTGGTTTTCGAAGTATAAATTGAATTTGCGTATGCCTTTTGATAGTTTAGCTCGCGCGCGTTGACTTGCAGAGCGGTGTCTCGAACCCAGCATGCAATTGCTAGCGCCATGATTAAGTCATCATGATAGCCTTTCATCGCTTGTGGTCTGCCATTCCTCCAAATGAACGTCTTCATCTCATTCATGGTGCGAGATGAATATACGGTAATTAGTTTGTTTCTTATGAATTCTTCTAGTTTTGCAACTATGAGGGGGCGAGTCTTCATTGACGTCGTGAATCCTGGTACAGCTGAGTTGGTATGTTCGGCTTGATACTGCTCAATGTATTCATGTGTGGACTTAACCGAGTGGTATAAATTTGGATACGCATAATCGATAAGTTTACCCAACACAGAGTATCCTATGTTGTTGTTTTCAACAACCAGCATGCAGCCTCCATATTCTCTACCCACCTGATTGAGCATTCCTGCGTACATGTCAAGCGTTGGTTTTCCTTGGTATTCTCCCACCACTTCCAGTGTCTCTAATTTAACAATGTGAAATGTTGAATAATCTGCGCCATCGCCGCGGGCAACGTCTGCTACCATTAAATAATTACAAGTTGGATCAAATTCTTCCCAAATCCAAAAGTTACGATCAAAACCAGATCTATGCTTTGGCTCGCGAACATTTGACAATAACCACTCCATGCACTCTGGCTCTATCACAGTCTCGCCTGATGTGTTGAAATTGCATTCAAGCTCTTGCGCAATCTGGCGCTTTGACATGTTTTTGGTTTCTTTCTTGTACCACGCTTCATCTCTATCTGGGTGCACGTCCCAAGATAACGTTGTCAAGTTAAAGTTATTGGAGCCGGCTTCGGCATCAGTACATGTCTTATGAAACCAATTACCAACGCCGTTTGGCGTTGAGAGCGCGATGCATCGCCCACCAGTTGATAATGTAGGATACAAGCCTGTCCACAGCTCTTCCAAGCCTTCAATGTGTGCTGCCTCATCCAACACCAGAAGAGACAATGCTTCAGAACGACCGGCATCGCCAGAGGTAGAAGCAGCCTTGATCGACGAGCCATTTGAAAGCTCGGGGGATGTTCTGTTGTCTACTGAAATTGTAGCTATGCTCAACCAGTCAGGTACATTTCTCATAATACCTTTAACCTTCTTTACAAGGTTTCCTGCTGTTGCAAACTTAGTTGCCATTACAAGAATAGCTTTGTCGCGATGAAACAACATTAGCCAGACAATGTATCCAGCTGTAATAGTTGATATCCCAAGCTGTCGAGCCTTCAATATTACGTTGAATCGATAGTCATTAAAATCTGTTAGTAATAAATCTTGGAAGTCATATGTGTCAAAAAGAATTAACCCGTGCATCGGGTGAGATATACGGGCGTATGTGGTAAGAAAATAAGAAGGATCCTTACCGCACCTTATTATCTCTTTGACTTTTTGTTTTTTGTCTAATTGAAAACTCATACATTTTTCAGAGGTGCTCGAACTTGCTCATTCATTTCATAGTGTCTAGCTAAGTCTTCGAATTCTTCTCGTTCAAGATCTTCGGAACTCATGCGCTCTTCGCCAGTATCAATACCAGCAACAGCACTACCGGGTTCGTATGCTTCTTCGACTTCTTCGTCGTCGATGAGTGGCGGAATATTTGACGTAATCGCAGCGCGCGCTTTATCGAGAATACCTGCTTTGCCGGGCATGCTAATCTCTTCAACTTCTTTTTCATCTCTCTTATACGCAGCACCCAAACCTCTATACTCCATAAGTCTTGCAAACACTGCTTCTTTAATTTCGTCCAAGCCAAAGCTGCTAATTTTTGGGCGCCCATAAGCTCCGCGAGTATACTCCGTAGGAGGCTGCTCTGGATAGCCTTCATCTCCGGGACTTGTCAATTCAACACCGGGAAGCTTTTCAAACACAATTTGGAAGATTTCTTTCACATCTTCCGGATCCATCTCGGAGACTAAAGCGTAAATACCGTCGATGGTAGATTTAATCGGGTGTGTCTCACCACTATCCATCGGCATCGTTTCTGATGCCTTGTTTGGCTTATCCATTGCAGAGGTGTCACCTCCACGGGAATCCGGGTTGGCTGCGGCGCGCCGGCGATTATATTCTTCATCTCCAATAATGCGCCTTAATAGATCTTCTGCAGCTTGGCTCTCATCAAGAAGCTCTTCTTTCATATATTCTTCTAAGATTATTTCCTGCAAGCGAGCTTTGTTTATTCTCATCTTATTTTTTCCTAGTATCATTTTCTGGGCGCTTACCGCCCTTACCGTCCCATCCGCCTTGATCAAGAAAGTCTTTCCAATTTGATTCAAGTGGATTTGTGGAACCCTGATTGCAATCATTCATCTCTTCGGATAAGCCGCCAACCTTGTAATGTTTTTTCGCCTGAACCCAACTGCGGACGCGGGAAGAGTTTTGCACCATTACATCAATTTCGCCCTCTTCGGTTAGAGTAACGGAATTACCAGTAATTTTTTTATATTCATTTTTTAGCCATCCAGATATGTCAGTCAGCCTTTGATCCATCTCTTCCTCAAAGCCGCCGGCATATACTTCCTTAAGCTGAATTTCTGATTGGTACGAGAGGCACATCATATTGCCATAAAATTTGACATTAAAGCCGTCCATGACTCTCTGATCAATCAAAGCGTCACCTTCCTCCCTGCGGAGTGCCCCGGTGGTTACCGGAGACAAGTCTTCTCCCAGTGCCCCATCATAAGCATTTGCTGCAGCTTGTGCCAAGCCCTGCATTATTTCATAAACTGTTGCCATTTTTTATTTCCTCTTTTAAATTTGGTCTCCAACCTTCTAGCCATCTTTCCTCTCTACCTTCGACATATTGAACATAACACTTGCTGCAACACTCAAATTTGACGAGACAGACATCATCCATGGATTTCTTTGGAAAAGTTCCGCAGACAGGACAACACTTTAAAGATTCTCTATTAAGTAGTTTTTTTGTAACCTTTATACCATTTATATCAATTTTCTCTTGGTGCTCTTCGTTTCTCTTAATCTTGGTATATAACTCAGACATTTGTTGAAGATATTCTTTTTCCTTGTCTTCGTTCCAATTTGATTTAGGATTAGCAACGGCGTCTTTGCCGTACTTTTTGCTTATAGCTAATTCGATTGCAGCTAGCTGGTTTGGATCTTTATCTTTCATTTAATACCTTATATGTGCCATATGACGCCGCAGTACCAATGAGGATCCCACCAGCAAAATACAACCATTTGTGACGGGGAGACGTTTTTTTTAGCGCGTCAGATAAAAGATTAATCTCTTTATCCTTTTGCATTATAAACAAATCGTACTCATTCGTTAAGGCTTTATGTTCGATTTTTAAATTTTCTAATTTGAAATCGTATTCTTCTTTTTGGATTTTTAGCTGATAATCAGTCTTTATATCACATGAATATTTGTATATATCAAAGTCTGCCAACATCTTTGCCATGGCTTTCTCGTCAAAAAGAACACCAGCGAAAGGCGCAGGAGCTTTGTACTCCAAGATGGTAAATTTAGCTGGTTCTGTGGCGCTAGCTGTAAGACTAAGCATTAAAAAAAGATTAAGGAGCATATTGAATACCAAACCTATTTTCTATGTCTATTATCAACTGCTCTCTATCTTGGTTAAACTTGTTCCTATACTCGCCCTTCTTATCTTCTCTCAATTGCTCAATCATTTCAAGAGCATTTTCGTAGTCTTCTTCGATGGCAGCAATGGATTCCATGTGCTCTTCCATTAGCTTTTGTTTCTCGCGGATTTCTTGCTTATGAATTTCTTTTAACCCGTCGATCTGTGCCTTGTGTGAGTCTGCCTGTGTTTCGTATGCCTTTTGCATTAGCGCATAGTCGCGTTGATTTTTCATAGCTATAACAGCAAAAAGCAACACGATTAGTATTGCCTTCCAGTTGTTGAGTGCGAATTCTATTATCTGCCTCTTAATCATTATACCCCTTTAGTCTCGCGATCCCATCGATGATTGTCTGCCCGCCAATATAAATTGCCGATATAATTACCCAATCGTCGCTGGTTACGTGTCCTGAGAAAGTCAGCACTGTCGCTGTTACCCACACCATCAGTTTTCGTGAAGTTAATTTTGCAAGCCATCCATCAACAAATGCTTCTGCTTTTGCCATCATCACTCCTCCACTTTTTCTTGCAACTCTGAACCTTCGCCTTCTTTTGCTGCTTCTGCAATTTTCGACATGAGAGTCGACCATATAATGCCGCGCACTTCTTCAGGAGTTTTTTCAATTTCTTTTGTTATTACATCAAAAATAGAATCAACTTGTGGCTGTAGTTTATCCAGCTCTACATCTTCCGAAAGCTTTTTTTCAACCTGCTCTTTGATCAGTTGCTTGAGTTGTGATTTTATGATTTTCATGAATAAGTTTTTCCCAATACTCTGCCGAACACAATGCCATGCTCTGTCGCAAATGCTTGTATGGAATCCTTAATGCTTTCCTCGTCGAGAGTTCCGGTGTACCATTCTTCAAAAAGAGCAACAGCGTTGAGGCGTTCCGTGTCTTCCTCCTGTATACCGGCAGCTCGACAGATATCTTGAAATATCTCGCCGGCAGTGAGCTGTTCTTCTTCTACCTCGACAGGTATAATTTCGTGTGGCTCTTCACAGCATACGTCTTCACTTGGCGTTGTAAACCAACTCCATAATGTTTTTAACCAACTCATTTTAATATCCTCTACTTGCTTTTTGTTTCATGGGTCTAAAAATATACCCATCGATTGCCTTTCTTAAATAGTCTCTCAAGTTTTCCGGGACCAATTCTTCGCTCTCAAGATCTCTAAATTGCTCAAGTGTCGCATTAATATGATCTTTTATTACTGGATTGAATTTTTGTTGAAGTTTTCCTAGTATTAAATTGTCCACTTCTCTTTCATCAGGTGTCATACCACCATAACCTACTTGTTTCATCTCGGTGCCAAGATTTTCAATAAAATCTATCAACTCTTTTATTCTTTTGTTTTGAATTTCTAACTCAGATTCTTCGTAATTTTCTTCTAAAGATTGTCCTGATTCCCCTACTTGTTTACTTACCGTTGATAAGATATTGGCAAGTTTCTCAATTTGATCAAAATTAGCACGGTTTGGACCATGGGGCATTTGTTTCGCAAAAAATTTAGACTTTCTTTCGCGCACTATAATTGACAATTGTAGCATAAGTTTAAGCGCCGTTGACGCTTGCAGCAACCCAAGGCTAACGTCTCGGTGTGCTTGTTTCTTATCTACTAAGTCTGCACCTGTCCCGATGGATGCAAGCTCAGAGTCCAAATCAAACTCAACAAGAGCGTTCGAAATCTCTTCCTTAATAATCTGTTTAAGTTGTTGTTTTGTAATCTTCATGTTGCTAATCCATTCATACTTAGTATGGGTTTAATCCCTCTAACTCATTATGTGCTTCTAATAATCTCTCGAATAAAAATTTCATACCCTCGTCATAAGTAGTTTTGCCATTTTCTATGTAATGGTAAAAATCTTCAACTTCTCGTTCAATTTCCTCGTCCATCATTTGAGCAGCCTTTTCATCGAGGGGGGCGTCCGGTACGAACCACTCATAAAAGATAACTTTTATTTTGTCTTTATTTCCATTCTCAAAATGTTTTATAAGATCATAGCCCGCTTCTTTAAGAAAAGCTTTATATGAAGAGTATGGGTGAGTGATGCCTCTGGGTGGTGTGTCCATCGGTAGCGATTGCTGCTCATCTTCTTTCAAAAACTTGTTCCAGCTTTCAAATAGTTTTTTCATGTTGCTAATCCTTTCACACTTAGTATACTTCCTTATGCATCCCTTGAAAAGCATTCAGGATGTTCTCTTTTCCTTCTTTCGACCCACTCTTCGAGATCGATCTCGCCGGCTGGGTCTTTGCTTCTATAGCCAGGTGGTTCTGCTTTGAGTTTGTTGTACATCGCGTGAATTGTTCGACACTTTTCCGAATCTGATGGGGCAGACGCTGGACTCTTAGCACCCATACCAAGGGCGCCCTTGATAGAGTCCATAAAACCCTCATCCATCGTATTTTCGATCTCTTCTTTGATAATCTGTTTAAGTTGTTGTTTTGTAATTTTCATTTTGGATCTCCTATGTTGCTAATCCATTCATACTTAGTATTTTAGATACTTTGTTCCAAGCAATTCTGCTACTATATCAGCAACATCCATTCTTTCTTGTTCATCTTTGATGTTTGAAAGTATTTCTGATACTGACAACTTAATTGCATCTTCTAATTTTGGCATTCTTGGGTCATCATAAGACATTTTATCCAACATTTTTTCGAAGCCTTTGATTTTCTTTCTGTATCTTTCTGCACCAAAAGGCTCAGACCCTAATCCATAATAACCTATTTCGTTTAGCTCTTCTTTGATAATCTGCTTAAGTTGTTGTTTTGTAATCTTCATGTCGCTAATCCATTCATTGTCGTGCCTTGTCATCAAGAATCGACTCGGATACCGGTGCTGACCAAACATCTTCCAGCGGATCATAGTAATTGTTCAAACTTGGATCGTTCATAGCAGCATCAATCTCATCATCGCTGAGTTGAGGCATTTGTTGTTTTACAGCATGGTGAAGGTCTAGGGTGTCAATATCGGACAAGGGTGAATTAGCAATAATGTTGACGATTGTGTCAACCACTGATTCTTTTAAAACCTCTCTCTTCTCATCCATAAAATAACGAGGGTCAATTCTTTTTGTGTTTTTTCTTATAGCCATTATCTTGTACTCCCATATACTTGGTTAAATAGTTGTTGAATCTCTTCATTACCCGGATATTGTAAATCCAAAGCAACCTTTAGCTGATCTAAATCTTTAAGCTTTTCATCGCCGGGTAACTGATGATAATCAATAAACAAATTTGGATTACTATCTTTTTGCCACGAGTTATGCTTCATCCAAATCACATGAAATTCAGAAGCTAGTTCTTCTATATCACTAGTTGAGTTTATTGGTATACTCTCGGTGGCTGCTGCGTAATCAACAGCAGGGGCGCCATTTAATTTATGCTTAAGAGACGGCTCGATCTTGCTAGCTTCTTGATTAATATTCTGGTGTGCAATGCCATCAACCATCTCGACACCCTCGTAGCCCTCTAACTGTTCTATCGGAGGATTATCAGGAATAGGTTTAAGTCTTGGTTTGTTGCCATTTTCTTGTTGATAGCCTTGAAGCCATTGAGCGTGCATCTTATCTGTTAGGTTTGCCGCCAATGATTCATTCAAGTATCTGTTCCAATTTTCAAATAGTTTCTTCATGTTGCTAATCCATTCATGCTTAGTATCGCAATCAATCCGGGCACATTCTTTCGGACATAAACGCCAGAGAAAAGTGTCTCGCATCGACCGCCGACATAAGCGATTGCCGACTCAATATTCTTGCTGACTTTTGGATCAGCCACCATCTCTTCCGAGACGACTAAAACCAATGAACCAGCCGCTGCCTTCCCCTTCGGCGGGGGGCACGCTGACCTATTCATGCAGTTATGGAGAATCACCGATCCAAGCTTAGCTGTATTTGGATCTTTTATCATAGTTGAGCCCAAGAAGGCACGACCGTCATTGCCCAAACATGTTTCCAAATCCTTGCTATCAAAAGATTGAATCGGTGAATCCTCGGTGGAGAGCTTTAACACTTGGGCAAGTGACTTAGCAAAAGTTGTGTTGGCGACTGGGTACATGCCGAGCATGCCGATTCTGCCGCGCAGTAAGCGTGTAGCTCTTTCGTTATCTAAAACGATATGCGGGTGTTTGGCAACATCATTTGCCAGCGTCAACGCATTACGAGCGATTGTGGGGTTGAGGTTTTCTTGTGCTGTCGGCCAAGAGACTATATAAATGACTTTGCCAGTCGACTGCACAGAGCGCATGTAACGC
>Ga0206124_10001287_pt1 | contig 20039 bp, 17 predicted proteins | sample Helgoland_Spring_3_FD_148671 | JGI IMG/M metagenome (GOLD analysis project Ga0206124, IMG submission 148671) | Pelagic subsurface seawater microbial communities from Kabeltonne, Helgoland, North Sea - Helgoland_Spring_Bloom_20160321_2 | ecosystem: Environmental > Aquatic > Marine > Epipelagic ... | reverse complement strand
GGGATGTTTATAGAGAAGGAGCAGAAGAAGATGTAGAGCTTACTGAATTTAAGGATGAAATTGATGCATGGGTGCTTGAAGAGTTTAGGAAAGTTGGATTAGATACAGCAAAGAGTGTTTTAGAGCTTAGTGCAGAGGATTTAGTTAAAAGGACTGACCTTGAAGAGGAAACTGTTTCTGATGTTCTAAAGGTTTTAAAGGAAGAATTTGAAGACTAAAAAAAATATATGCCATCACCAATAAGGTTAAATAAAGTACTTAAAGAACTTAATATATCTCTAGATAGAGCAGTTGAATTTCTTAGTTCAAAAAAAATTGAAATTGAACCAAGGCCAACCTCAAAAATTGATCAAAATACTTACGACCTTCTTCTTGATGAATTTCAAACTGATAAATCTGATAAAGATAAACTTGAAGAGATTAATACAAAAAAGAGAAAAGAGCTCGAAGCTAAATTAGCAGAAGAAATTAAGGAAGAGGAGTTAAAATCTCAACAAGCTATTAAAAAAGAAGAAACTCCTGTTGAACAAGAGGAGTTGCAACCTCAACAATCTATTAAAAAAGAAGAAACTCCTGTTGAACAAGATTCTACAGTTAAAAAGGAAGTCTCTAGTTCTTCTCCAAAAGTTAAGCAGCCAATTGAAGATGTGAAAATAGACCCTGATGACAAATCAAAGATTCAGACTAATTTTCAAAAGCTATCTGGTTTAAAGAAAACAGGTGAAGTAATAGATTTAGATTCCATTAAGAAGAAAGAGGAAAAAGTAGAAGAGTCAAAAAAGAAAAGAAGAAAAAGGATAAGTAAAGATGTATCCAAGCCAAAGGATCTTGCAAAGAAATTTAACAAGAACAATAAGCAAAATAATTCTAATCAAAAAGTTGAGCCTACAAGTGATGAAATTCAAAAACAAATTAGGGAAACTTTAGAAAAACTTCAAGGTAAATCTTCTAAGTCAAAGGGTGCTAAATATAGAAAAGATAAAAGAGATCAAAGAAAAGTTCAATCTGAGGAGGAAGAGGCTTTACAAGAAAAAGAGAGTAAAACAATTAAGATTACTGAGTTCATAACAGTTGGTGAAATAGCAACTTTAATGGATATAAGTTCAAATGATATAATTTCAACTTGTATGAGTCTTGGAATTATGGTTACAATGAACCAAAGACTAGATTCAGAAACATTATCAGTTGTTGCTGATGAGTTTGGATATCAGCTAGAATTTATTAAAACTGATATTGAAGAAGAACAAGACGAAGTAGAAGAAGAGGAAGATCCAAAGAATTTAGAAGAACGACCTCCTATAGTAACTGTAATGGGACATGTTGATCATGGAAAAACATCTCTTCTAGATTTTATAAGAAATTCTTCAGTTACTGAAGGAGAATCTGGAGGTATAACTCAGCATATAGGTGCATATTCTGTAACAGTCAACTCAAAAAAGATAACATTTCTAGATACACCTGGTCATGAAGCATTTACAGCCATGAGAGCTAGGGGTGCTCAAATTACAGATATCGTAATTATTGTAATTGCCGCGGATGATAATATAATGCCTCAAACAAAAGAAGCAATAAGTCATGCTCAAGCTGGAGGAGTTCCGATAATTTTTGCAATAAACAAGATTGATAAAGAGGGTGCAAACCCAGACAAAGTCAAAGAGTCTTTAGCAGCAATGAACCTTGTAGTTGAAGATTGGGGTGGTAAAATTCAGTCACAAGATATTTCTGCATTAAAAGGACAAGGTGTTGACTCTCTTCTAGAAAAAGTTTTACTTGAAGCTGAGATAATGGATCTAAAAGCTAATCCGAATAAAAACTCTTCTGGTTCAGTTTTAGAAGCATACTTAGATAAGGGTAGAGGATATGTTTCAACAATATTAGTTCAAAATGGTTCCTTGAAAATAGGAGATTATCTTCTAGCCGGAAAAACAAGTGGAAAGGTGAAGGCAATGTTTGATGAATCAGGAAACCCTCTTGAAAAGGCATTACCATCTACTCCAGTTTCTGTTCTTGGTTTGGATGGGGCTCCTCAGGCAGGAGATCCTTTTAAAGTTCTTGATGATGAAAAAGAAGCTAAAATGATTGCCTCTAAAAGAACTCAACTTGGAAGAGAACAAGATGTTAGAACTCAAAAACATTTAACTCTAGATGAAATTGGAAGAAGAATTGCAGTTGGTGACTTTAAAGAGCTTAATGTTATTATAAAAGGTGATGTTGATGGTTCAGTTGAAGCTTTAACTGATTCTTTTCAGAATTTATCAACTGAAGAAATTCAGGTTAATATTATATTTAAAGGTGTTGGAGCAATTACAGATTCAGATGTTTTATTAGCATCAGCTTCAGAAGCAATTATTGTTGGTTTTAACGTTAAAAAAAACCTACTCTTAGTGCTAGAAAATTATCTGAAAAAGAACAAATTGATATAAGATTTTACTCAATAATTTATGATGCAATTAATGATCTAAAGGATGCAATGGAAGGTATGCTTTCGCTAGAAATGAAAGAGGAAAGTACGGGAGAGGCTGAGGTTAGAGAGACTTTTAAAATTTCTAGAATTGGAACTATTGCCGGATGTATGGTGACTTCAGGTAAAATATTCAGAAATTCTAACATCAGAGTATTGAGAGCAGGTGAAATGATTTTTGAGGGTAAACTTCTGTCTTTGAAAAGGTTTAAAGATGATGTTAAAGAAGTTGCAAAAGGATATGATTGTGGTATTCAGATTAATGAATTTAATGACCTTGTAGAAGGTGACATTATACAGTTTTATCAAGAAATTGCTGTTAAAAGAAAATTATAATTCAGAAAGTTTTATAATAAAAGATCCTGGATAAGTCCTTCTGATTCCTTCTAATTTTTGAGATGCTATATTGATGTCTTTATACTCACCAATTCTTACTTTGTAATTAGGGGTTTCAAATATTAATTCTGATTTAATTCCTTCATAGTTTTCTTGAAAATCAATTAAAATAGAATTAAAATAGAATCTGCACTCTTGAGATCGCCAAAATAAATTTGAATTGTATAATAGGTCGATTCAAATATCCTTTTACTATAATCTTTTTTTATTTGAAATAATTTTTGAGTTAAAGTGTCATTATAAATAACATTTTCATCTTGAGCATTAGCTACAGAATGGCCAAAAAAAATTAGTATAAGTGATATCAAAAACTTAACTCTCATGTTAATTTATTAGCACAAATTTACTAAAATGAGACAACTTCTTATTTAGAATCATTATAAATTAAATATTTGTTTATTCTAGAGTTTTTAAAATGACGTTTATGACTTAAATTTGTGCTGTTTTAAAAGTGTTTAAACTCACTTTAATATCATGAATAAAAACCTTATCGTCCCCAACTAAATGTTACAGATAAAAAGAATATTCTTAGTAACACTGCTTTTACCTTCTTTAAGCATTTCCCAGGAAGCTGATATCCAAGCTGGAAAAAACTTATTTAACGCAAATTGTGCTGCTTGTCATAAGCTAAACAAAAAGGCTGTTGGACCTGCGCTTAGCGGTGTAACCGAAAAATATGATAAAGATTGGCTTTACAGTTGGATAAGAAAAGGATCTCAAATGATTAAAGATGGTGATCCTCAGGCTGTTGCTATTTGGGAAGAGTACAATCGTGCAGTCATGACTAATTATCCTCAGTTTAGCAATGAACAGATTGATAACATATTAGCCTACACTAATTTTACTCCTCCAGCTCCAGTTAATGCAGCTTTAACCTCAACAGAAACAGTTAGTCAAGGTTCTAATGTGTCTCTAAATATAATTCTTGTTGTAAGTATTTTAATATTTGCAATTCTTATTGTAATGCTGTTCTTGGTTCAAAGAACTCTTATTAAAATTGCTAATGCAAGTGGAGTTAAATTAGAGTCAGAACCTAAAAAAAATATTACACCATTATGGGAGACTGTTATTAAAAATCAGTTTTTGATTTTTATAATGGTTATTGGACTTCTTCTATCTAGTGCGTATTTTACTTACGGTTATCTTATGCAAATTGGAATTGATCAAGGCTATGCTCCAATTCAACCAATTCATTATTCTCATAAAATTCATGCTGGTGCTAATCAGATAGAATGTAAATATTGTCACTCTTCAGCAAGAGTATCTAAGCACTCAGGTATACCAGCGTTAAATGTATGTATGAATTGTCATGAGTATATAGCTGATTATAATGGAGAGGAAGATCTTGAAAATGGATATACAAGGGACTTCTATACGAATGAGATTAAAAAACTTTACTCTGCAGTAGGATGGGATGAAGAAAATCAAGTTTACACCGGAAATACAAAACCTGTCAAATGGGTAAGAATCCATAATCTTCCGGACTTTGTATATTTCAATCATGCACAACATGCTCAAGTAGCTAAGATAGAATGTCAAACATGTCATGGGCCTGTTGAAGAAATGGAGATCATGTATCAATATTCACCATTAACGATGGGTTGGTGTATTGATTGTCACAGAGAAAGTAATGTTGATAAAGACAATGAGTATTATCAAAAGGTTCACGATGAGCTTTCAAAAAAATATGGAGTTGAAAAATTAACTGTAGCACAACTTGGAGGAATTGAATGTGCTAAATGTCATTACTAGAACTATGCAGAATAAAAAATTATATTGGAAAGGAATCGAACAGCTAGACACTGATAGTACTATAGTTGAAGGTCTTGAAAATAATGAATTTGTAGAGAAACTACCAGTTAATTCGAATGATGAAAAAAATTCTTCAAGAAGAGATTTTTTGAAATATGTAGGTTTTAGTTCTGCAGCTGCTGCTTTAGTAGGTTGTGAAGGTCCTGTTATCAAGTCTGTGCCATATGTTGTTCAACCAGAACAAATAATCCCAGGTGTTGCAAATTATTATGCTACAACAATTGCCGATGGTAACGATTTTAGTAGTATTCTGGTTAAGACTAGAGAGGGTAGGCCAATTAAGATCGAGAGTAACAAAGATGCTTCAACCTTTGGTGATGCTAATGCAAGAGTTCATGCCTCTGTATTATCCTTATATGATTCAAATAGAGTTCAAGGACCTAAAATTTCAGGAGAATATACTGACTGGCAGACACTAATTAATCTAGTTAGGGTTAATCTAGATAATTTTTCCAAAGACGATAAGAAAGTTGTTCTTTTAACTCAAACATATCCTAGCCCATCCTCAAAAGAAATAATAAGTGAGTTTTTAGATGCATATCCAAATATATCACAAGTTACTTATGATACTATTTCTAATTCATCTACTCTCTCCTGGATGCTTTTGAAAATATATATGGATTAAGAGCAATGGCAGATTATGATTTTTCAAAAGCAGAAAACATAATTTCTATTGATGCAGATTTTTTATCTGATTGGCAAGGTGGTGGATATTCATCAGGTTACACTAAGACAAGAATTCCTGATAAGTCTCAGAATAAAACTATGTCTTATCATATTCAGTTTGAGTCAAATATGTCACTAACTGGATCAAATGCTGATGATAGAGTTCCTGCAAAACCTTCTGATTTAAAGAAAATTGTTGCAAGACTTTATACAAAGTTAACAGGCAATGGAGAAGATAAAGGCTCTCTAAATCCTTCAATCGACAGATATGTTGATTCGTGTATTGATAAAATCATGAAATCCCCTAAGAAATCTGTTGTAATCTCAGGAATAGATGATGTCGATGTTCAAGAATTAATTTTATTAATTAATAGTTCTTTGAAATCAGAAGTTATTAATATTAATAATCCAAGATTAATTAAAGAAGGAGATAATAAAAAACTTAATAAGTTCATAACCGATTTAGAGTCTGGCAGTTTATCCGGTGTAATTACTTCAGGTGTAAACCCACTTTATTCTCTTCCAAATTCAGATAAACTAAAAGAATCTTTCAAAAGTCTAGATTTTTCTCTTGTGTTTTCTGAAAAAGAAGATGAAACAGCTAAGTCAGCAATGTATATAGCTGCTACCAATAATTATTTAGAATCTTGGGGAGATTATGAATTAAAAAAAGGAAGTTTCTTTCTAGCACAACCAACTATTAGACCCCTATTTGACACTATTCAGTTTCAAGATTTTTTATTGAAAATTTTGAACTCTGATTTAAGCTTTTACGATAGAATTAAATCCAACTGGCAGAATAGAATTTTAAGAGGAAAGACATGGGGTAAATCATTACAAGATGGATATTATAATGATTTTTCAAGTTTAAACTTGAAAGCAAAAAAAACAAGAGTTAGTGTCTCATCACTTTATGAAGAAAATTCTAATGAGTTTTCTTTAGTGCTTTACTCTAAAACAGGAATAGGAGATGGTTCACAATCTTCTAATCCTTGGTTACAAGAATTTCCAGATCCAATCTCAAGAGTTACTTGGGATAATTACTTAACGGTATCTGCTGTTGATGCAAAAAAACTTAATCTTAATAATTATAATGTCTCTAATGGAGCGTTAAATGGAAGTTATGCAACAATATCAACTGAAAAATCTCAATTAAAGGTTCCTGTATTAATTCAACCAGGTCAAGCTGAAGGAACTGTAGGGTTAGCATATGGATATGGTAAAACTGAAGGGATGAATGATGTCATGAAAGTTGGAGTAAATGCATATTCTCTTTATCATAATTTCTCAAATATTCAAAGTGTTAAAATAGTTAAGTCTGAAGGTGATCATGAATTTGCATGTATTCAATTGCATAACACTATGATGGGAAGAGATGAGATAATTAAAGAAACTGATATTGATACATATAATTCAAAGGAAAAATCTTACTGGAACCCTACTGTTTTAGTATCAAAGAATCACATAGAAACTAAAGTAACATCAAAAGAAGTAGATATTTGGAGAGAGTTCGATAGATCTACTGGTCATCATTTTAATTTAGCAATCGATCTTAATGCTTGTAATGGTTGTGGTGCATGTGTTATTGCTTGTCATGCAGAAAATAATGTTCCAGTTGTAGGTAAAGAAGAAGTTAGAAAATCAAGAGATATGCATTGGCTAAGAATTGATAGATATTTTTCTTCTGAAGATACTTTTGAAGGCGATGTGAAAGCTAAAGATGAAACATCTGGTTACAGTGAATATAGAGCCACTCAAACTAAGCTTGAGACAGCAGCAGCAAATCCTAAAGTTGTATTTCAGCCCGTAATGTGTCAGCATTGTAATCATGCTCCTTGTGAAACTGTATGTCCTGTTGCTGCAACTTCTCATGGTCGTCAAGGTCAGAATCAAATGGCATATAATAGATGTGTAGGTACTCGTTATTGTGCTAATAACTGTCCTTATAAAGTAAGAAGATGAATTTGATTATAATTTAAATAATGATCTAGGAAGGATGGTTTTAAATCCTGATGTTAATGTAAGAGGTAGAGGTGTAATGGAAAAATGTTCTCTATGTATTCAAATGACACAGAAAACAATTTTAGATGCAAAAAAGGACGGAAGACGAGTAAGAGATGGTGAGTTCCAAACAGCATGTTCAAATGCTTGTAGCGATGGTGCAATAGTATTTGGAGATATTAATGATAAAGAAAGTAAAATCTCTGAATCAAATAAGAATGATAGAGCATATAGGCTTCTTGAAAGTATAGGAACAAAGCCAAATGTTCTCTATCAAGTTAAAATTAGAAATAGTAAAAAAGTATAGCATATGTCATCACATTACGAAGCTCCCATTAGGAAACCGTTGATACTTGGAGACAAGAGCTATCACGATATTTCTAACGATATAGCTAGACCAGTTGAGACTCCCCCTGATAAGGATTGGTGGATTGCATTTTCTATTGCAATGGCAGCATTTTTATGGGGATTAGGCTGTATGGCTTACACTCTTGGAACAGGTATTGGAGTTTGGGGATTAAATAAGACTGTAGGTTGGGCTTGGGATATTACAAACTTTGTTTGGTGGGTTGGTATTGGACATGCAGGAACTCTTATTTCAGCAGTACTTCTTTTATTTAGACAAAAATGGAGAATGGGTATTAATAGATCTGCAGAGGCTATGACCATTTTCTCTGTAATTCAAGCAGGTTTATTTCCAATAATACACATGGGAAGACCATGGCTTGCATATTGGATGTTTCCTATTCCTAATCAATTTGGATCACTGTGGGTTAATTTTAATTCACCTTTACTATGGGATGTATTTGCAATTTCAACGTATTTAACTGTATCTCTTGTTTTTTGGTGGACTGGATTATTACCTGATTTTGCAATGATTAGAGACAGGGCTGTTGATCCATTTAGAAAAAAAATATATAGTCTAATTAGTTTTGGATGGTCTGGTAGAGCGAAAGATTGGCAAAGATTTGAAGAGGTTTCATTAGTTCTTGCAGGACTTGCCACTCCTCTTGTTCTTTCAGTACACACTATAGTATCTTTTGATTTTGCAACCTCAGTAATTCCTGGTTGGCATACAACAATTTTTCCTCCATATTTTGTTGCTGGTGCAATTTTTTCCGGATTTGCTATGGTTCAGACACTTCTAATAATTATGAGAAAAGTTTCAAGACTGGAAAGTTATATTACTATTCAGCATATTGAAATGATGAATATTGTTATAATGATTACCGGATCAATTGTGGGATGTGCATATATAACGGAATTGTTTATTGCTTGGTATTCTGGTGTTGAATATGAACAGTATGCATTTTTAAATAGAGCAACTGGGCCATATTGGTGGGCATATTTTTTAATGATGTCATGTAATGTTGTTTCTCCTCAAATTATGTGGGTTAAAAAAATTAGGACCAATATAATATGGTCTTTTGTAATTTCAATTGTTGTGAATGTAGGAATGTGGTTCGAAAGGTTTGTTATTATTGTAACTTCTCTTCATAGAGACTATTTACCATCATCATGGACAATGTTCTCTCCAACATTTATTGACATTGGAATATTCATTGGTACTATAGGTTTCTTCTTTGTTTTATTTTTATTGTATGCAAGAAGCTTTCCTGTTGTTGCTCAAGCAGAGATTAAAAGTATTTTAAAATCTTCAGGTGAAAAGTATAAAAAAATAAGAGATAAGAAATAATGAGTTCAAAAAGCCTACATGTTTTATTTGACGATGATGACAATCTTTTAGATGCTGTTAAAGAGGTAGTCAAAAATAAAATATATATAAATGAAGTTTATACTCCATTTCCTGTGCATGGTTTAGATAAAGCAATGAAGTTAAAACCCACAAATATATCCATCGCAACATTTATGTATGGTTGTGTTGGTTTTACTGTTGCTATTTTAATGATGAATTACATTATGATAGTTGATTGGCCACAAAATATAGGTGGTAAACCAAGCTTTTCTTTTATTGAAAACGCACCTGCTTTTGTGCCAATTATTTTTGAATTGACAGTTTTTTTTGCAGCTCATTTAATGGTTATTACTTAAAATTTAAGGAGTAGGTTATGGCCATTTAAAATGGCAGAAAATCCAAACCCAGCAACTACTGATGATAAGTTTTTAATAGATATGGAGACAGGACCTAATTTAGCAAAGACAAAAACCATGTTAAAAAAATTTGGTGCCATATCAATCGAAGTTATAAATAATGATGAAGATGAAAAATAGTATACTTTTACTTATTTCAGTAAGTCTTATGCTTACTTCATGTTTTGATCCCTCAAAGCCTAATTTTCAATATTTTCCTGATATGTATGAATCTCTCGCATATGAAACATATGCAGAAACAGATGCATTTTCTAATGGAATTGAAGCTCAATTGCCTCCAGAAGGTTCAATAGCAAGAGGTTGGGATCCTTATGATTTTGAAGACTCAAATGCAGGTTACGAATTGGCTAAAAGTCAATTAATGTCTCCCCTTGAGAATAATGATCTTAACCTTAGTATGGGTAAAGAGCTATATCAAATATATTGTTCTGTTTGTCATGGAGATAAAGGTGATGGAATGGGAATTCTTGCTCAAAGAGAAAAGTTTCTAGGTATACCTGCTTATATAGATAGAGAAATTACACCAGGAAGTATTTATCATATTCTGATGTATGGAATAAATGCTATGGGATCTCATGCTGGACAAGTTAATGAAGAAGAAAGATGGCAGATTGCACAATATGTAATGAAATTAAGAGAAGAATCAAAAAAGTAATAAATGAATCAAGACTATAATTTTTCAAGCAAAGTAAAAATATTTTCTTTAAGCCTTGTTGTAATTGGTAATAAATGAATCAAGACTATAATTTTTCAAGCAAAGTAAAAATATTTTCTTTAAGCCTTGTTATAATTGGTTTAATGGGGATTGCTTATGGTTTTTACTCTGCCCCAAGTACTGTAGAGGAAGCAAAGGAAATTGTAGCTAATATGAGTCATGGATCTGATCATGGAGGAGAATCTGATCACGGAGGATCTGATCACGGAGGATCTGATCATGGAGGAGAATCTGATCATGGAGGAGAATCTGATCACGGAGGAGGATCTGATCATAAAGAAGTTACATTAGGAGGTCATGAATATGATCATGATAAACATGTCTTTAATCAACTTCATAACAAACCTTGGGCAGCTGTTTACGTGCCAGCCTTGTTTTTTATGATGATTTCTCTTGGAGTTCTTGCTTTTTATGCTATTCAAAGAGCTGCCCAAGCTGGTTGGTCAATTGTGCTCTATCGAATAATGGAAGGTATAACAAGTTACTTGCTTCCAGGTTGTATTTTTGTTTTAATAATATTAGGGTTCTCTGCTCTTAATTTTAATCATTTATTTATTTGGATGGATCCTGAAGTGGTTGCACATGATGAAATAATTAGAAACAAAGTAGGATATTTAAACATTCCTTTTTTCTTTTTAAGAGCTGTAATATATGTAACCGGATGGGTTTTATATAGAAATATCTCAAGAAGGCTTTCTCTAAAACAGGACAACGATAATGATATAAGTATTCATAAAAAATTATTTAAACTTTCTGCAGGTTTTCTTGTTTTCTTTTTAGTATCTGAGTCAATGATGTCATGGGATTGGATAATGTCTATTGACCCCCACTGGTTTAGTACTTTATTTGGATGGTATGTTTTTGCAGGTATGTTTGTTTCAGGTATAACAACTATAGCATTAATTACTATTTATCTTAAGTCTCAGAATTATTTAAATTTTATAAACAATAGTCATATTCATGATTTAGCAAAATTCATGTTTGGTGTCAGTATTTTCTGGGCTTATCTTTGGTTCTCCCAATTTATGCTTATTTGGTACTCTAATATACCTGAAGAGGTAACTTATTTTATTACCAGAATTGAAGATTACAATTTATTATTTTTCGGTATGGTAGTGTTAAACCTTATATTCCCATTAATTGTTCTTATGAATAGTGATTTTAAGAAAACTAACTTTATTGTAATTTTAACTGGTATTATAATTATTATAGGTCATTACCTTGATGTTTACAATATGATCATGCCATCTGCGGTTGGTGATATGTGGTCATTTGGTCCTGCTGAAATAGGTGGATTTTTATTCTTTTTAGGGATATTTATCTATGTTGTATTTAAAGAAATTTCAAAAGCACCAATTTTAGCAAAAGGTGATCCATATATCGAAGAAAGTAAAACATTTCAATATTATAACTTAGACTAAAATGACATTATTACTTGTTCTAACATCTTTAATTTTAATTTCTATTGCAGTTTGGCAATTAACTAAAATTTTGGAACTTTCTAAACCTGTAGATTACGAAAATAATGAAATAGCGACCGATAAAGACAATGATATGCAGGGAAAGCTTATGTTTCTCTTCTTGATATTTATTTATGGATTGACTATTTTTTCTTTTTTCAAGTATGGAGATGTTATTTTACCAGAGTCTGCATCAGTTCATGGTGAAAATTATGATAGACTACTTTGGTTTTCATTTTCTGTGATATTTTTTGTTCAAACTATCACTCAAGCATTACTTCATTACTTTGCATTTAAGTATAGAGGTAACAAAAAAAGAAAAGCACTGTTCTTTGCAGACAGTAATTTTTTAGAAGGTGTTTGGACAATTATTCCTACTATTGCTCTTGCAGGATTAATTCTTTATGGATTATTTACTTGGGTAGACATTATGACGATTGAGGAAAATGACGAAGCCCTAGTTGTTGAACTTTATGCTCAACAATTTAATTGGAAAGCGAGATATGCTGGAGAAGACGGTGTATTAGGCGATGCAAATGTTAGGTTTCTTCAAGATTTTGATGGTAAAAATTTAGTTGGAATTGATCCAACAGATAGAAATGGAGATGATGATATTGTAGTTCAAGAATTACACTTACCAGTTAATCGTGAAGTGGTTTTCAGGATCAGATCACAGGACGTTCTACATTCTGCATTTATGCCTCATTTTAGAGCTCAAATGAATGCAGTCCCAGGAATGATAAATCAATTTGCTTTTATACCTAATACAACTACTCAGGAAATGAGATTAAGACCAGAGATTGTTGAAAAGGTTAAAAAGATAAATAAAATAAGATTTGATAAAAGTGAAGAACTGATTGCTAGTGGTGATTTTCCTCTTGATCCATATGAATTTGATTTTTTACTTTTATGTAATAAAATTTGTGGTGCGTCACACTACAATATGCAAATGAAAATTATTGTTGAAACAGAGGAAAAATTTAATAAATGGATTGATGAACAACAAACATTTAAAGAATTTGTTCAATAGATACAGAATAAATTATGGCACAAAAAAATAACAGAAGAGCAAAAATAGTTGGTACAGATATCGAAGTCGATATTACAGAAAAAAAAGATGTTATAATTGAATCTCATGATGAAGATCATGAGCATGACCACCATCACAAGGAAACTTTTATAACTAAATATATTTTTAGTATTGATCACAAGATGATTTCAAAACAATACCTAATTACAGGATTGATAATGGGTATAGTAGGTATTGCAATGTCTCTACTTTTCAGACTTCAGTTAGCATGGCCAGAAGAATCATTTGGTGTATTTGACGTTCTTCTAGGAAAATGGGCTACAGACGGTGTAATGGATCCAAATGTTTATTTAGCCTTAGTTACAATACATGGAACTATTATGGTATTCTTTGTTTTAACTGCCGGTCTTAGTGGAACTTTCAGTAATCTATTAATTCCACTTCAGATTGGTGCGAGAGATATGGCCTCTGGATTTTTAAATATGATTTCATATTGGCTATTTTTTATTTCATCTGCTATTATGATTGCCTCACTTTTTGTAGAAGCAGGTCCTGCTGCTGCAGGATGGACAATATACCCTCCATTAAGTGCGCTTCCTCAAGCTCAACCTGGTTCAGCAGCTGGAATGACACTTTGGTTAGTTTCAATGGCATTTTTTATTGCATCATCTCTTTTAGCTGCATTAAATTACATAGTTACCGTTCTTAATCTTAGAACAGAAGGAATGACTATGACTAGATTACCTCTAACTGTTTGGGCTTTTCTAGTTACTGCTATAATTGGTGTTGTATTTTCCAGTATTATTATCTGCCGCTCTATTACTAATTATGGATAGAAGTTTTGGAACATCTTTTTTCTTGTCAGATATATTTATCCAAGGAGAAGTTCTTCATTATCAAGGAGGATCACCAGTTCTTTTTGAGCACTTATTTTGGTTTTTAGGCCACCCCGAGGTTTATATTGTTCTTCTTCCAGCTCTTGGAATTGCATCAGAGGTTATTTCTACTAATGCAAGAAAACCAATATTTGGATATAGAGCTATGGTTGGATCTATTCTAGCTATTGCATTTTTATCAACTATTGTATGGGGACATCATATGTTTATTACAGGTATGAATCCTTTTCTTGGATCTGTATTTACATTTACAACATTATTGATTGCTATACCTTCAGCAGTTAAAGCTTTTAATTACATAACAACAATATGGAAAGGAAATATTCAATTTAATCCTGGCATGTTGTTTGCCATTGGTCTTGTTTCAACATTTATAACAGGTGGACTTACGGGTATAATTTTAGGAGATAGTGCGCTTGATATAAACTTGCATGATACATATTTTGTAGTAGCTCATTTCCATTTAGTAATGGGAATTTCTGCTCTCTATGGATTGTTTGCTGGAGTATATCATTGGTACCCTAGAATGTTTGGTAGAATGATGAATAAAAATCTAGGTTATATACACTTTTGGATAACAGCAATTAGCGCCTATGGTGTTTTCTTCCCAATGCACTTTGTAGGAATGGCAGGCTTACCTAGAAGATATTATACAAATACTAATTTTCCATACTTTGATGATGTAGCTAACATAAATGTAGTTATTACATTATTTGCATTATTAGCTGGAGCAGCTCAACTTGTATTCTTATACAATTTTATCAGTAGCATGTTCTATGGTAAAAAATCGATTATGAATCCATGGAGGTCAAATACACTTGAATGGACAGCTCCAATTAAACATATGCATGGAAATTGGCCTGGAAAAATTCCACATGTTTTTAGATGGCCTTATGACTATTCAAAACCTGGATCAAAGGATGACTTTATACCACAAAATGTTCCTCTAAAAAAAGGTGAAAAAGAGCTTCAACATTAAATTATATCTATACCTCAAATTTCACAATTAGTGTATATTTGAAGTAATGGATGTTAATCAAGAAAGAGACAATGATTTTGATAAAGCGCTAAGGCCTCTTAGCTTTGATGATTTTATTGGTCAAAAACCTATAATTAGTAATCTTAAAATATTTGTTGAAGCATCCAACCAAAGAGATGATGCTTTGGACCATACATTATTTCACGGACCACCTGGACTAGGAAAGACTACTCTAGCTCATATCCTAGCTAATGAATTAAAAGTTGGTTTAAAAGTGACTTCAGGTCCAGTAATTGATAAACCAGGAGATCTCGCAGGTCTTCTTACAAATCTTGAAGAAAGAGATATACTATTTATAGATGAAATCCATAGACTAAGCCCAGTAATAGAAGAATATCTTTATTCTGCAATGGAAGATTATAAAATTGATATCATGATTGAATCTGGTCCAAATGCAAGAACAGTTCAATTAAATTTAAATCCATTTACGCTTGTTGGGGCCACAACTAGATCAGGATTTCTTACAAACCCAATGAGGGAAAGATTTGCAATATCAAATAGACTTGAGCATTATGATGATAAATTATTATCTGAAATTGTAGAAAGAAGCTCAGAGATTTTAAAACTAAAAATTGATAAAAAATCTTGCTTTGAGATAGCTAGACGAAGTCGAGGCACTCCAAGAATTTCAAATTCTTTATTAAGAAGAGTTAGAGATTTTGCTCAAATAAAAAGTGATGGTAAAATTGACCTAGAGATTACAAAATTTGCCCTATCATCACTTAATGTTGATAAGAATGGATTAGATCAAATGAATTGACCTAGAGATTACAAAATTTGCCCTATCATCACTTAATGTTGATAAGAATGGATTAGATCAAATGGATAATAAAATATTAAGTACAATAGTTGATAATTACAATGGAGGGCCTGTTGGGATATCCACACTAGCAACTTCATTATCTGAAAACACTGAAACTATTGAAGAGGTTTATGAACCATTTCTTGTTCAACAAGGTTTTATAATAAGAACTCCTAGGGGAAGACAAGTAACAGATAAGGGTTATAATCATTTGGGAAGAAATAAAAATAATCAAAACAATTTATTTAATTAATAATTTATATTTGATCATAATTCATCTTTATGGGAAAGAGTAGAGAAAGAAGAGAATCATTGGTATATCATGCTAAGCCTAGACCAGGAAAAATTGAGGTTGTACCAACAAAAAAATATAATTCACAAAGAGATTTAGCAATTGCATATTCTCCCGGCGTTGCTATTCCATGTCAGGAAATTGAAAAGGATCCTGATAATGTGTATAAGTATACAAATAAATCAAATCTAGTTGCTGTTATAACAAACGGAACAGCAGTTCTTGGCCTAGGAGATATTGGTCCTGATGCCTCAAAGCCTGTTATGGAAGGTAAGGCACTATTGTTTAAAATCTTTGCTGACATTGATGTTTTTGATATTGAAATAAATGAAAAGGATCCTGATAAATTTATCGAAGTAGTCAAATCAATTTCCACAACTTTTGGTGGAATAAACCTTGAGGATATTAAAGCTCCAGAAGCTTTTAAAATTGAAAAAGAATTAGTTGATCAGCTTGATATTCCTGTAATGCATGATGATCAACACGGAACTGCAATTATATCAGCAGCAGCCCTTTTAAATGCTCTTGACCTTGTTAATAAAAAAATTGAAGATGTTAAAATTGTTGTTTCAGGTGCTGGGGCAGCAGCAATTGCATGTACTAAATTATATATATCCTTTGGAGCAAAACTTGATAATATTGTAATGACTGACAGTAAAGGTGTCATTAATAATTCAAGAGAAGGTCTTACTAAAGAAAAAAAGCTTTTTGCTACAAATAGAAAGATAAAAACACTTGAGGAGGCTATGGTTAAATCAGATGTATTTATTGGTCTATCAATGGCTAATATAGTATCAGAAAACATGCTTAAGTCAATGTCTAGAGATCCTATAGTTTTTGCTATGGCTAATCCTGATCCAGAGATAAATTATGATAAGGCAATGTCTGTTAGAGAGGATATAATATTTGCTACAGGTAGATCAGACTTACCAAATCAAGTAAATAATGTCTTAGGCTTTCCATTTATTTTTAGAGGTGCACTAGATGTAAGAGCTACAAAAATAAACGAGGAAATGAAAAAAGCCGCAGTTGTAGCTTTAGCAGAATTAGCTAAAAAACCAGTTCCAGAACAAGTTAACATAGCCTATGATGAAACAAAGTTAAACTTTGGTAAAGATTATATTATTCCAAAACCTTTTGATCCTAGGTTAATATCTGAAATTCCTCCTGCTGTTGCCAAAGCAGCAATTGATTCAGGAGTTGCTCAAGAACCAATTGAAGATTGGGAAAAATATTCTCAAACACTTGATGAAAGACTAGGTAATAATCAAAAGTTAATTCGAATTATTCATAGAAGAGCAAGGAAAACAAAAGATAAAAAACTTGTTTTTACTGAAGCAGACCATCTAGATGTTTTGAAAGCTGCTCAAATTTGCTTTGAAGAGAAAATTGCAACGCCTGTTTTGTTAGGAGGTAAAAAAATAATTGAAGAATTAATGGAATCTCTTGATTTCAATGAGGATCTTCAAATTATTGATCCAGCTGATAAAATAAATAAAGATTTAATTGATGAATATTCTCAAATCTTATTCAAAAAATTAAGAAGAAAAGGTAAAACTTTAGATGATGTTAAGAGACTTCTAAGAGGTAGAGACTATTTTGGATCTATGATGGTTGAAAATGGTGATGCTGACTGTATGTTGTCAGGTTATTCTAAAAGTTATCCTTCTGTTTTTCTCCCAGTAATTAATTCTATTGGAAAGGCCTCAGGAGTTGAGAAAGTTGCTGCAACAAACTTGATGATTACAAAACAAGGTCCATTATTCTGCTCAGATACTTCTTTGAATATTAACCCCTCTCATAAAGAAATTGCAAAAATCGCTATAAATACTGCTAAGATTGTGAATATGTTTGGAATTGAGCCGGTTATTGCAATTCTTTCATATTCCAACTTTGGTTCTTCTGATTTTGATGAAGCTAAAAAAATATCAAAAGCAGTTAAAATTCTTCATGATAATAATCCTGAATTAATAGTAGATGGTCCAATTCAATCAGATTTTGCTCTTAATAGAGAAATGTTAAAGAATAGATTCCCTTTTTCAATTTTGAATGGGAGAAAAGTTAATACATTAATATTTCCAAATCTTGATTCAGCAAACATTACATATAAAACTATTAAAGAGTTAGATAATGCTGTTTCTGTAGGTCCTATTCTTATTGGCTTAAATCAACCGATTCATATTCTTCAACTAGGAGCATCAGTTGATGAAATTGTAAATATGTCTGCAATATCAGTAATAGATGCTAATCAAAGAAAAATTAAGAAAAAATGATAACCTACATTAAAGGAAGATTAATAGAAAAATCTCCAACAAAAATTATAGTTGAATCAAACGGAATAGGTTATGAAATCAATATATCATTAAATACATACGAACAAATACCAGATGATGAGAATATCAAAATTTTCACATATCTACAAAGGAAAGAAGATTACATTAAAGGAAGATTAATAGAAAAATCTCCAACAAAAATTATAGTTGAATCAAACGGAATAGGATATGAAATCAATATATCATTAAATACATACGAACAAATACCAGATGATGAGAATATCAAAATTTTCACATATCTACAAAGGAAAGAAGATTCTGATATTTTATTTGGCTTTAGTTCTAAGAGTGAAAGATCCATTTTTCAACAACTAATTTCGATTTCTGGAATTGGACCAAGTACAGCTAGAACAATTTTGTCATCAATATCACCTGCCGAGATTCAAGAAGCAGTATGGGAAGAAGATGTTGAAAGAATAAAATCTATTAAAGGAATTGGGCTAAAGACTGCTCAAAGATTGATAATAGAATTGAAAGATAAAGTTGAATTATTTGACAAAAAAGATATAGATTTATCGAGTGAAAATCTAGACATAAAAAAAGAGGCATTACTTGCTCTTTCTGTATTAGGTTTTAATAAATCTAAATCTGAGAAAATAGTAAGTAAGTTGTATTTTGAGAATAAGGATATTGAGCTACAAGAATTAATAAAAAGATCATTAAATAAATTATAATCATGAACATTCCAGAAGAATTAAAATATACAGAGGAACATGAATGGGTGAAAATCGAAGATAATATAGCTACAATTGGTATAACTGATTTTGCTCAAGGTGAACTTGGTGATATTGTTTATCTTGAAATAGATAGCTTAGATAGTGAAATTTCTTTAAATGAAGTCTTTGGAACAGTCGAAGCTGTTAAGACGGTTTCAGATTTATTTATGCCCGTTGGAGGAAAAGTAATTGAAATGAATTCTACTCTAGAGGATAAGCCAGAATTAGTAAACGAGGACCCTTACGGGGAGGGTTGGATAATTAAAATTGATATTTCTGATTTATCAGAAGTTGACAATCTTCTTAGTCCTGAAGAATATAAAAACATGATTGCTAGTTAAAAAAACATAAAGAGCAGCTTAACTATATGAAATAATTATAATTTTTTATAGATTAGCATATTAATAATTACTCATGCAACTAAAGAAAAATCCAGAAGCTGATTTAAATAAAAACAGAAATCTATACTTTGTTATTGGTTTGACTCTTGTCTTAGGTGTAACTTGGGGTGCAGTAGAGTATAAATCATATGAAAGAAAAATTGATCTTACAAATGGTGATATGCTAGTAGATGATGAAGAGGATGTGCCTATTACAGAACAATTAAAAACACCACCTCCACCACCTCCACCTCCTCCTCCTGCTCCAGAAGTTATTGAGATAGTAGAGGATGAAGAAGAAGTTGAGGAGACTGTTATTGAATCTACAGAATCTGATGAAGAAATGGTAATTGAAGATATTGTTGTAGAGGATGACTTTGATGATATTGATGTTCCTTTTGCGGTGATCGAAGATGTTCCAATTTTTCCTGGGTGTGAATCTGTTGCTAAATCTCAAAGAAGAGCATGTTTCCAAGAACAAATGAATAAGCATATCAGAAAAAACTTTAGATATCCAGATATTGCTCAAGAAATGGGTATTCAAGGAAGAGTTTATGTCAATTTTATAATATCTAAAGACGGTACAATTACTAACATTCGTATGAGAGGTCCAGATAAAAACCTAGAAAATGAAGCAGCTAGAATTATTGGGAGACTTCCTCAAATGACCCCTGGTAGACAAAGAGGTAGACCAGTTAGAGTTCCTTTTAGTATTCCAATCACTTTCAGACTTCAATAAGGATATTTCCTAACTAAAAAAATTAATGTCTGACACTTTAAATATAAAGCCTAGGTCTTTATTTTCTGAAATTCTAATTCTTATAAAGCATAGACTCTCACTCAGTGTAGTCTTTTCCTCAGTTGCATCTTATTTGATTGCCTTTGAAGTATTTTCATTTTATACAATTGCTCTGTTAATCCTTGGGGA
>Ga0206124_10001284_pt1 | contig 20049 bp, 16 predicted proteins | sample Helgoland_Spring_3_FD_148671 | JGI IMG/M metagenome (GOLD analysis project Ga0206124, IMG submission 148671) | Pelagic subsurface seawater microbial communities from Kabeltonne, Helgoland, North Sea - Helgoland_Spring_Bloom_20160321_2 | ecosystem: Environmental > Aquatic > Marine > Epipelagic ... | reverse complement strand
TTAAATATGATATTACTCTATTTTCATCAGCATTACTTGAATTTAGAAATTTTCTTAATAATAAAAACGTCAATAAAATAACTTTTAAGGCATCTAAAACAAATCATCTCCATCCAATTTTAAGTGGACGATTATTAAGCTTAAAGTTACTTAATGCAGATTCAAATAAAACTTTAGAGTTATTGAATACTCACCATACATCTCTTTTAATAAAAGGAAATATAATAAGCCATTATTATGAATTATTTACCACTTCGATTCTTCAAAAAAAAGTCGAGATCATGTCTTTTTTAATCACTAGAATTTCTTTAAAAATTAAATTTTATTATCAAAAAACACATTTAAATTCGTTCTATTTAATGTGCCTATTTTATTACAAATTAACGGGAGACATAGAAAATGAAACTAAATTTTTAAAATCTTTTAAACTAAGTGATTGCAGGGATAGTTATAAAGAATTTATAAGCCTAATACATCTTATTTATTTGTATAATAGTACAACAACTAGTGCTAATAAAAAGAAAATTAAAACCAGGTACCTAAACTTGAGTAAAGAACTTAATTACTCCTATTTCTCAGAAGATTTTTTACTTAAATATTTTGATTAAATCCTCCCCAAAATAGTTCGATTTCACTCCCCTCTGCTCCAAAATTATTCTTGGAAATAACTTTTTGTTTTTGGGGATAATTTCAAATTTTTTATAAAAATTTTTCATGTAAACAATAAAGTGACATATAAATATTAACTAAATTTATTATATTAGGAGTGAAGAATAATATTAGTAATTATTTATGACGTTTTTAGAAAAATTAAGGGCTGTAATAGAAGATACCTCAACTGTAAAGGGAAAAATATTTGACTATTTTATTCAGGTATTAATTTTGTTGTCACTCTTAGCGTTTACAATTGAAACCTTCCCAGACAATTCTAAAAGTACAATTAAGCTACTGAATACTTTTGAATTCTTATGCGTCATAATATTTTCTGTAGAATATTTATTAAGAGTTTTTGTTTCAAAGAAACCCTTAAACTACATATTTAGCTTTTATGGTATTATTGATTTTCTTGCTATTTTTCCGTTTTATTTAAAAAGTATATACGATTTAAGAGCCCTTAGAGCATTTAGAGTATTTAGAATATTTAGAGCTTTAAAATTAATTAGATACAATAGAGCTTTAAATAGGTTTAATATTGCCTCAAAAATAGTTAAGGAGGAGCTTATTTTATTTTTAATCCTAACCTGCATATTTGTCTTTATTGCATCTGCTGGAATTTACTTTTTTGAAAATGAGGCTCAACCTGAAACTTTTAGCTCTGTACTCCATAGCGGTTGGTGGGCAATAATTACATTAACTACAGTTGGTTACGGAGATGTTTATCCAATTACAGTAGGAGGTAAAATATTTACAACACTTATTGTGTTAATAGGGGTAGGTATTGTTTCTATTCCTGCAGGTTTAGTAGCAAGTGCTTTATCAAAAGCTAGAGAAATTGAGTCTAAAGAAAGTAGAAATAAAAACAATTAATAATCAAATAAATTAAATATTATGAATTTAAAAAATGAAAAAACAGAAATACCCTGCCCTGGAGGAGGTAGAGCCATCAAAACTACATACGGGGATATAGCAAGAAAAAGTTCTTTGAAATCAAGTAAAGGTCATGAATACAAGTTTAAATCAAGTGATCAAAGCAAACTTAAAAGAGCTATTGATAAATTAGAGCGACTTCAAAAAGATTTTGAAAGAGATATGGAAAGAGCACAAAAAGATTTTGGCAAAAGTTTAAATGATGTAATTGGTAATGCTGATGTAATAATCAAGAAATAATATGGCATCAATCACAGACAAACCTATAGCAAAACTTGAACAAGACTCATTAAATATTCAAAAATACGCCAACTCCCTCTCGAAGTTTATAAGGAATAGTGATACTCCAATAACTATAGGACTACAGGGTGAATGGGGAACAGGAAAAACTTCCTTAATGTCTTTACTTCTCGAAAACTTTAATAAAGATGGAGAAAAAAGAGAAATTGCTACCTCTTGGGTAAACACATGGGAGTACAGCTTATTTAAAGGTGCTAGCGAAACTACCCCTGCTGTTTTAAGTGGCATGTTGGAAAAGCTCAGAGATGAAAACAAGGATATTTGGACCATTAAAGATGTAGCTACAGACAAGGTAAAAAAAGCAACAAAATTTTTAAGTGGACTTGCCAATCAAGTTATAGCAAAACAGACCGGACTTAACATCAAAGATGCTGCAAGTGATTCATTCACAGAAAAAAATATAGCTCAAATTGTAGAAATAAAAAATCTCATAGCGTCTATAATTAATGAATTAATTGAACATAGTGAAAACAAAATTAAAAAAGTAGTTTTTTTTGTTGATGATCTGGATAGAATTCCTCCTACCGATGCAGTTGAAGTTTTAGAATCACTTAAAAATATTTTTGATATTCCTAGCTGTGTTTTTATTCTTGCTATAGATTACGATGTAGTTGTTAAAGGACTCGAAGGTAAATTTGGTCCAAAAACAAAAGAAAATGAAAGAGAATTTAGATCATTTTTTGATAAAATAATACAAGTACCTTTTACTATGCCAGTTGGTGCTTATGATATTACAACTTTTTTAAAAACAAAATTAAATGATTTAGGTGTTGTTGTTAATGAGACTAGTATTAACCAAATAACAAAAATAGTAAGATACACAGTGGGTAATAACCCAAGGAGTCTAAAAAGATACTTAAATACTTTTAGTCTCATCAATCAAATTATGGATGATGATGAAGAGAATGAAAAAGATAATGATAACATTATTTTACTTTTTGCTGTATTGGGAATCCAAGTTTCTTATCCCCAGATTTTTAGATTATTAACTCAAAATCCAGATTACTTAGGATGGAATGACAAATTTGGAAACAAAATAGGAGTTGACTTGAGTAAAATTAAAGAAGATATTGAAAATGTTGGAGAATCTGAATTAACTGATGAAACTTGGGAACAAATTATATGGGGTTTTTGTCAAAAAGATCCTTTTTTGAAAGTAAAGTGTTTCAATATTTTAGAGTTGTTTAATTTTTTAAGAGAACTCTCTTGTAAAAGAGATTTAAAAGAGGATTGGAATGATAAATTAAAAGAAGATGTAAATAAATATAATAGTTTTAAAGAAAAACTATATGAAAGGTTAACCTCGGTTTTAGAATTTGCCGCAATTACAAATGTTGATGATGATCTTGAGGTTAAATCGATTAGAAACAAAGGTAATGTGGTTTATTTTGATGGGTTTGATGGATGGATTCAAGAAATGAGAAATGGTCAAGAAGAAAATAAATCACATGGAATTAAAAAACGAAAAGCAATTGAAATAAATAGTGATGTCGAAGAGTTTTTAAAGTATTGGGTTGATTACTTTGAAGCTGAGGGCTTTGATTTAATATTTACCCCAACTTCTGGCTGCTCAATTAAATATAATAAGAAAACTATAATAAGAATTGACCCACCAAAATCTAAAATAATTACTATCTCTGTTCTTAGATCTTACAAAAGAGAATATAAAAGAGCTGTAATTAATGGACTTGAATCTCAAAACATTCGTAGGTATGATCCAAATATACAATCCTATATATTACCTTGGGGGAAAGAATTTTTCCAAGTATATGGTGAAATTAATGAAATTACATCAAAAGAAAATGACATAAAAAATTTATTCAAAGAAGCTGTTGAAACTGTTAATGACGGTAAAGTATTAAAAGTTAATAACGATAATCATCATATATTAGAAGATATATTTAATGGAACCTATAATTCTTTATAAGCTAAAACCACTAAACAAATATAGTTTGTTATTTTAGGTGAAAGTTTCTTAAAAAAATAAACTTTAAAAACACCTAAATCCTCCCTAAAAAAGTTCGACTTCACTACCTTTGGCTCCAAGGCACAAAACCTAAATGAATTACAAAATATTTGTAATAATTTAAGTAATTATTTTGTGAGTTATAGTTTACCAAAATCTACTTAAAAATCTTTTATCTCTGTCAATACTCCATTGAACTGATAGGTATTCCGATTGATTACATCAACCATTTAAAATTGTAAGAATTATTTTACTTTATAAATTAATTCTACATATTCAGGATTAAATTTTTTATTTACTTCCAAATAAAATTTTTTTATTTCATCCATTTTTTTCCATTCGCTAATTAGAGTATTCATTGTCCTTGCTAAATGAATTGAGTTAGGGTGATTTTTTTTGAGAATAAACTTTTCATTATTTTTTAATAGCTTTAAAATTTCTTTTTCAAAAACTTTAAAATTTCTTTTAAAATCTTGGCTTATAGCTACCTCAAAAAAACTTCTTGGTATTGAATCACTTTTATATCGATTAAGACTTAGCCCGATTGGCACTAAATTTTCAATAATATTACCAGGGCCCCCTACACTTTTTGGAACAAAATGATCAATATCAATGAGGTGCCCGATTGAATAATTTTGATTAAAAAAAGAGTATATTTTTAATCTTAAGTCACCTGGTATTTTTGAATCCAATTTTTTGACTTGCTTTAAACTATAATCTGGATTTTCATTTAAGTATTTAATATCTTTTTCTTTTAACTCAAAAAATATACTTGCTAAACCTCGTTTAATTGAAGCATCATACTCTTTTAATGGTCCATTATAAGGGATTGTCCTTTTGAGTAGCTTTTGATTTATGAAATATCGATGACATCTTAACTTATAATTAGAATCAGAAGAGAGTTTATCTTTAAATAATCTTATTTTATCCAGCCAATAAGTATCATCGTTAAACTGTTTAGAATAATCTAACACCTCTTCAATTGAAGTAAATACATCAACGGAAAAAGTTTCTATAACTTCCCCTTTTGCATAAATACCCCCGCTTGTTTCGGCTATAAAAATAATATCATGCATTTTTAATTTATGAGAAGGTGGATTTCTTTTAATTTTACTGATAGTAATCTCGAAATACCCTTTTTTCTTAAAATTATTTTTTTTTAAATTTCTAAAAGAGTTATTTCTTTTTATTAAAAAAGATCTTGGCTTTTCATCTTCCTGTTTCCAATGATTTGATTTTTCTTTTGGCATTGTTAAACCTCCAATATAATTCCCGTCACTTAAATGATGAAATTGGGATAATTCACCTTTGTTAATTAATTCTTTTAGGGTTGAAGTTCCATGCCTATTTCTGATTTTTCTATTTTGCTTCTTTTTTTTGCTCATAAAACTTTTAGATTGATCTGCTGATTTCTTAATTTTTTTCTTTGTTAAAACCTGATATCATAATTATCAAAAACCGTCTGCTCTATCTTCCTCATAAACTTTAAAAAAAGGATATTCACTAAACATTGAATCAATAGCCTCCTGTTCTGATTTGAATAATTTATCAACTAATTTTTTTGGTTGTAAATCCGTCTGATTATAACCCATATCATAACCTAATTCGATTCCCTCTTCTTTTGATATTGTTTTACCGGTACTTTCATTAAAATACTGAAAGTACTTATTGTTGTTGTAATTATTTGGGAAATAATTATCTAAAAAATAAAACACATTACTTCCAAACATGACATCTGTACCCTCTTCTTTTGATCTTATTATCAACCATTGTATAACTTCTTCTATAGTTTTTCCAATAATTTCTTTTGAAAACTGTTCAAGATAATTTAAGTCAGCGTTTTTAAATGAAAAAAACTTGATTTGTAATTCCAAATACTTATCACCTTCTCCATCGATATCAAATCTTTCAATTAATGGAGAATATATTGTTATATTCTTAATATGTTCAAGCTTATTAATGTTCATAATTAGAAGTTTTTTAGATTATTAATCTAAAATTACAAATTATTTTTTAAGAAAAAATATTTGAATTACATATATTCTTTGGTGTAGTTTAATGGTTGGACTAGACGTCGTGAAGTAATGGCAACTGTATGGTTAGCTTAAGATCAAAAACTGGTTTTTATTTGTGCGCCATAAAAACATCCATAGCAACATTTGATAGATGAACAATATAAGGGTATCCATTGGGCATTTTTTATTGGCCGTGATGTACAGCTGCAAAAGCAATGGTTTTTTGATAAATGGTTTGAATGTTAGTATCCTTCATATTTCAAAGATAAGCAACGATTCATTTTAATTAAATCTACCCCAAAATAGTTCGATTTTACGCCCCTCTGCTCCACGATTAAAAACCTCATCATATTGATTTTCAATAAGGTGAGGTTTTTTTTAATGTAATTAAAGTAATACCAAACTGAAACCATTGTATTTATATTTTAATTATTTTTTTTAAAGCAACTTCTTTCTCTTTATTTTTAAATACAATTGTGTAAATTCCTTTAACCAAAAATGAAATATCAAATTCTTTTTTATTGAGTGTTTTAGCTAGAATTTCTTGTCCTAAATCATTATAAATAATAAATGAGTTATAGCGGTTTTGTTTTGTTTGAGTAATCGTTACAAAACCCGTAACTGGATTTGGATATATTTTAATACCATCTGGTCCAATTTGATGATCATTTACTGTTAAGGAATTTAGTTCTTCAATACTAAAGTTTGCAAATAAAACTTCCTCATCTCTTAAATCTTGGCTAGCGTTTAAACTTCTATAAATTCCCCATTTTGGTCTTACAAAATCAGCTCCAACTCTCCAATTTATAATATCATTATTTGAATATTCAAACAAAAGTGAATTATCAACTACCTTTTTGATTTCAATAGAATATGCTCCTAATGTACCATAAGTAATTGTTTCTGTAACTTCTAACCAAGTGCCTTTAAGAGGGGCTAAATCTGTCTGTTTGAGGGTAGTTTGTGATGTTGTTTCTGCGTATCTTAATTCCAATCTATCGGGTGTAGATTTTCTTAACGTTAAGGTATACATTGGCATACTTGCATAGTCACCACCAACAGACTTCAACTGATGAACGTGAGTAAAACTAGATGAAAGTTGCATATCAGCATCAAGTTTAAATTTCCATTTGTAAACTACCTCCTCACCTTCTACTCCTAGTAAATTATCAGGAGATTTATCATAAGTTTTAATTTCATTTCGCTGTCTATCTGTATTTATACACCTATCATTATCTGGAACTACATGCATAAAAAAACGAAACACATTTGTATTTAATTCTGAATCGAATATCTCGTCTATATGTCTTCCAAAGTCTGGATGACTACAATCTGGCTCCTCCACAGGGTCAAAACCAGGAGCTAATACATTTGTAATTTCCTCATAAGTATTTCCGGGTCCATTAGCCTCTAAAGTGACTTGACTATATGCTGTAAAGGGAATCATAAAAACTAAAATATACTTTATCATGGTAGGTTACTTTTTAAATAAAGATTATACACCAACCCTAATAGAATAAAAGATATCCCTAATAAAGTATACAGGTTATAGATTTCTTGAAACCAAAAAACACCAATAAGTAGTGTGAAAATTACTTCAAGATATTTTAAAGGTGCAATTGTATTGGTTTCATTGGTTTGAAATGCTTTGGTCATAAATAGCTGACCAACATATCCAAAAACACCTAAACTTAATAGTAAAATGAATTCTTTTAGATTTGGGGTTTTCCATGAGTTAATAGACATTACTCCCCCAAAAAGAAAAGCAAAAACCATAAAGTAGTTTATAATTACTAAAGGATGTTCTGTAGCTCCTATTTTTCTTATTATTACTAATATTAAACCCAGAAAAAAGGCTGAAAATAAAACTAATAACAAACCAATAGAGTCTACATTAGTTCCAAAACCTTTAATTATTAAAACCCCTAAAAAAGCTAAAAGAAACAACAGCCACTGCAGGGGTTTTATCTTCTCTTTTAAAAATAAAACTGCAAAAATTGCTGCAAAAATTGGTGAGGTATATCTTAGTGAAACTGCTGTTCCAACATCTAAATAATTTAAAGATTCAAAAAAACATGTTAGAGAAATAACTCCACAAAGTGCTCTAGAAAGCAATAATTTTTTATGAGTTCCTAAAAGTGGAATTTTAGCCTTAACAATTAAAGGTATTGTAAAAAAAAGTGTACCAACAGCTCTAAATAAAACAATTTGATAAACGCTAAACCCTTTTAAATTTTTTACAAAAGCATTTAATAGTGCAAATGCAAAAGCACTAACAATCATAAATTGAATGGCTTTTTTTAGCATATTTCTACTATTTAAAATCTTTTATTTATAGATGTAATGAGTTTGGTTCAACCAATTTTATAATAATAATTAGTAGTAGTTATTGAAATTATCGAAAAAACTATATAAATTGGAAATAGGTATTAAGAATTTAGATGATTTCAAAATATTATATTTTTAATCCTTTGATAATATCTAGAGCTTCTTTGGTTTTGGCTTGAATTTTATCATAATCAAAAGTACCATTAGTTTCTTTTGCTATTAATTTTGATCCCATTCCAACACAAGTAACTCCTGCTTTAAACCAACCTTCTAAATTTTCTTTAGTAGGAGCAACACCACCTGTTGGCATTATACTTGTCCATGGTTGAGGGCCTCGAACAGCTTTTACAAATTCTGGTCCGTAAATACCACCAGGAAACAACTTTACAATTTCACACCCTAATTCTTCAGCTCTTGCAATTTCAGTTAAAGAACCACAACCTGGAGACCAAAGTACTTTTCTTCTATTACAGACCAAAGCAATATCTTCTCTTAAAACTGGTGTTACAATAAAGTTTGCTCCTAAGGCCATGAATCTTGAGGCAGATGCAGCATCGGTTACTGACCCTACTCCCATTATCATTTGTGGTAATTCTTTGGTAACATATTTGACTAATTCACCAAATACTTCATGAGCAAAATCTCCACGGGCAGTAAATTCTAACAGTCTTGCCCCACCTTTATAACAAGCTGTAATTACTTTTTTACTTACTTCTAAATCTTGATGATAAAATAAAGGAACCATTCCTGTATCTTTCATCACTTTAGCTACTTCTAATCTTGTGAATTTAGCCATATCTTTATCTTGCTACACGTCCAGAGGCATCACCTCCCATTAATTTTTCAACTTCAGAAACTGTAACTAAGTTTGCGTCTCCTTTAATTGTATGCTTTAAACAAGATGCTGCAACAGCAAAGTCTAATGCGTTTTGATCATCTTCAGGGTATGTTAATAATCCATAGATTAAGCCACCCATAAAAGAATCTCCTCCACCTACTCTATCTACAATATCTGTAATTTGATATTGACGTGTTTCATACATTTTTTTACCATCGTATAAAACGCCTGCCCATGTATTATGAGAAGCAGATATAGAACCTCTTAAAGTTGTAATAACTTTTTTGGCTCTTGGAAATTTATCCATCATTTGTTTACAAACTGATAAAAAAGCTTCTGCTTTCACATCATGCCCATGTTTGTGAACATCTAACCCTTCTGGATGAATTCCAAAGTGTTTCTCGGCATCTTCTTCATTACCTAAAACAACATCACAATAAGATGTTAATTCAGTCATTATTTTTTCTCGATGCGAATCATCACAATAGGTCCAAAGTTTTGCTCTATAATTCAAATCTGTAGATACAGTAATTCCTTTTGCACTTGCTGCTTTAACAGCCTCCAAGCACACATCTGCAGCTCCTTTTGAAATAGCAGGTGTAATGCCTGTCCAATGAAACCATTCAACACCGTCAAAAACAGTATCCCAATCTATCATTCCCGATTTTATTTCTGCAATTGCAGAGTGAGCTCTGTCATAAACTACTTTGGATCCCCGAGAAACTGCTCCTGTTTCTAAAAAGTAAATTCCTAAACGATTACCTCCATATACAATTTTATCAACTCCTACCCCTCGTTTTCTCATTTCCATCATTGCACATGTGCCAATATCATTCTTTGGTAAACGTGTTACAAAATCTACATCAACACCATAGTTTGCTAACGATACTGCTACGTTAGATTCTCCACCACCATATACTACATCAAAATTATTAGCCTGTGAAAATCTTAAAAAACCTTGTGGAGACAATCTTAACATAATTTCTCCAAATGTTACTACTTTACCCATTTTATGTTCTTATCTAATTTAAAGTAAATGTATTTTAATTTAAATTCCTAATGCTTGACCACCACCTACTTGAATTGTTTCTGCAGTTAAAAACGCGGCATCTTTACTCGCTAAAAATGAAACAACTCCAGCAACATCCTCTGGTTGGCCTAATCTACCTAACATAATATTTTTTGCCCAAGAAGCAAAAACTTCTGGTTTTGTAGATTTAATTTGTGCATGAAACGGTGTATCTATTGTACCTGGTGAAACTGCATTTACTCTAATACCATATTCTGCTAAATCTTTTGCTAAAGCTCTTGTAATGGTATGAACTCCAGCTTTTGAGGTTCCATAGATTCCCGCTCCTGGACCACCTGCATTCCAACCTGCATTAGATGTATAGTTTATAATAGTTGAATTTTCGCCTTTTTTAAGAAAAGGTATTGCTGCTCTTGATGCAAAAAATACTGAATCAAGGTTTAAAGCCATTACTTTTCTGTAAAATTCAGTAGTCATTTCTTCAAAACGAGATCTACCACCTAAACCTCCAGCATTGTTTACAAGTACATCTATTTTACCATATTTATTTCCAATAGCTTTTATGTTTGAAGTTACAGCATTTTCGTCAGTGACATCAAAACCATAATATTCTGCATTTATTCCCTCTGATTTTAATTCTGCTACTCTCTTTGCTCCATCTTCGTGAAAGATACCATTTAAAATAACCGTAAAACCGTCTTTACCAAGTCTTTTAGCTACTTCAAATCCTATACCTCCAGTTGCTCCTGTTACTATTGCAATTTTTCCTTTATTTATACTCATATTTATTTGATTATATATTTTTAAATAGTTTAGTTTTTTTAGTTATTTGCTAATGGTTTTAATGGCTCAATTTTTGGAATTAAAAACCATATTGCAAATAATGCCAATATTGTTAATGCTGCTCCAACATAAAAAGCAGGTGTATAATTTTCTCCAGCTGTTATAATTGGTACTAAAATTGTTAATCCAAAAGCTCCAAATTTTGCAGCCATACCAGCTATACCAGCTAATGTTCCAACAGTATTTTTACCAAACAAATCGCTTGGTAAGGTTTGAACATTACCTATTGCAGTTTGAAAACCAAATAGTATAAATGCCATAATAATTACAGCATTTGTTGGTGATCCTGGATTCATTAGTAAAAAGAAAGATGGAAACATTATTATACAACCAAGTGTTATCACCCATTTACGAGTTTTATTTACATTCCAGCCTGACTTAATTCTATTTTGAGCTAATAAACCTCCAAACCATGCTCCTAACATAGCTCCAACATAAGGAACCCAACCGTAGATAGCTATCGTTTTTACATCCATATCATAAACACCATTTAAATAAATGGGTATCCAAACAACAAAAAGCCACCAAATAGGATCTATAGCTGCTGAAGCAATTACTACTCCCCAACTTTCTCTATGTTTAATTAATTCTCCAGTTGAGGGATTGTATTCATCAACATTATTATCTTCTGATGAAATCTTATCATTAACTATTTTTTGACCGTTTAAAATATAGTTACGTTCTTCTTCTGTTATGTTTGGATGATATTTTGGTGGTGCTTTTACTATAATAAACCAAGGTATTAACCATAGTAAACCAATTAAACCTATTACAATAAAAATTATTTTCCAACTAAAAAAGATAGTCATCAATCCAATTGCCGGAATAGCAATAATACCTCCAATAGCAGCTCCTGAATTAAATAATCCTTGAGCAAATGCTCTTTCTTGGGTTGGAAACCATTCAGCATTTCCTTTGGCAGCTCCTGGCCAATTACCTGCCTCTGCTAGACCAAGTATTGATCTAAATATTGCAAAAGACCAAGCTCCACTGGCAAATGCATGCAATGCTGTAGCTATAGACCAAACACCTATTGAAATTGCAAAACCTAATCTGGTTCCAATCCAATCAAATATTTTACCAAATAGTGCTTGACCAATAGCATAAAAGAAAATAAAACTACCTGTTATCCAACTGTAAATTTCTTTTCTCCCATCTGAATCTTCATTAGGATATAGGTCTGCAGCTATATCTGGCCATAAAACTCCAAGAGCTTGTCTATCTATATAATTTATTACTGTAGCTACGGCTATTAAACCTACAACCCACCATCTAAGTCCTTTTAATTTCATTTATAGTTTAGTTTTTAAAATGTACAGTAGTACATTTTACAAATAGTTAACTTGCAATTAATTACTAAAAAACTAATGAGATTGCTGTTGCAAAAAGATTAGTTAATTTATTTTTCCTTCAGATTTAATTAATTTATAATTACAGAAAAAGCGTGCATTTTTCTGTAATCAAACTTTAAACATTATAACAATATTGATATAAAGTTTTAAAGTGAACTTTCATTTTCTCTTTTGCCAATTGAGGGTCTTGTTTTAAAATTGCATCATAAATTTCCTCATGTTCTGCAATACCCTCTTGTGCTAGACCTTTATCACAAACATGGTATTTTTCAAAATTTGTGATAATTTCTGGTGTAATTATCAACATAAAAGTATTCATTGTACTATTACCACTTGCTTTAGCAATAGCTAAATGAAACAATAAATCTTCTTGAACAGCATCATCGCCATTTAAAACTTTTGTTTTATAAGCTTGAAGAGCTTCTTCTAACTGAACTAGATCTTCTTCAGTTCTTCTTAAAGCCGCTAATCTTGATGTTTTTAATTCTAAAAGAATTCTTGTTTCTACTAATGATTTAAAATCAGGTTCATCTAATCTTAAAATATCTTCAATCATTCCATTTAGAGCAGTAACTCCAATATTTGCAACAAAAGTTCCACTTTGGGGTCTAGATTTTAATAAACCATAAAATTCTAACTTTTGAATTGCTTCTCTTACATTACTTCTACTTACTTCAAACTTTTCAGATAGCATTCTCTCTGACGGAAGTTTATCTCCAGGTTCTAAGTTTTTAAAATTAATAAGATCTCTAATTCCAATAATTATTAAATTATGGACTTTCTGATTTTCGTTTTTATTAAGTACTTCTAACTTCATATACTTCTTTTTACAAGTAGCTAATTTAATAGTTTAGTGTGAAACTTCTAAATTATAAAACCTAACTTTCGAAAAAGATCCTTTATCTCTCGATTGAAAATAGTTACCTGCTTTAAAATAGTTTTCAAAAATACCCCACTTTTTTATATGGATACTTTTATAAACTTTGTATTCGTTCTTATTTAAAATAATTACCATTTTACCATCAGAAACCTTTACTTCTAAAGTGAATTTTCTAAAACCTACTTTCTGTTCAAAATTAAAACCCTTATCGTTATCCCAGACCTCTTCTAATAGAAGTTCATTACCAGATATGTTTGGGTTTCTTAATACTTTTGTCTTCACTCTAATTTTACCATTATCCCAATAAATTTTAAGTATTGGTGGTGCATTGTTATCTTTAGCTCCAATTAAATCTCGTTGTTCATTAGTTAACCTACCATGTATTTGCATTATAATAGTTCTATGGTATTTTCCATCAGATTTTTTGGTAGATTCATCCATAGCTATGACTCCTTTCATATAGGCACCATCTGCAAAAGTCCAGTTTGTATTATTATCACCAGGAACCATTTGCTCCCTTAATTCTGATCTAGTATACTTTGTATTGGCCGTTTTAGATTTGGTTGGCATTGCATGAAAAATAATTGCACCTCTCGTAGAGTCTATATACATATAAGGTTTTGCTATTTTACTTTTAGCAAAATCTATAATTTCGGGTGGTGAAATTTCATAGGGTTTCCCTTTTTCGTTTACCACAGGTAATGTTACCTTCCAATGAGATAAATCTATTTTAGGTAGCTTTACTTTTGTACCCTTATTTCTTTTTTTCTTTTTCTTACTTTTTTTTGACTTAACATTCATATCTGTAACGTTGCTCTTTTGGGCATTACAAGCAACGTTAGCAGATAATAACAAAAACAAAATATATAAAAAAATGCTTTTTTGAATGTTTAACACTACATATTAGTTTGCTGTAATAGTTACAGAATCCATTCTAATTTCCTCATCTCCACTGTTATAACCGAAGTTACCACCACTATCTCCTCCAATACCTCTAACAAATAGTGCTACACTATCATTATTTCCTGCATTGAAAGTGTAAGTTGTAGTTATGTAACTAGTATCACTTGGATTTGATCTTACCTCTACTAAAAGATTATTATCAGCATCTTCTACTTGTGGTAGGGTTTCATAACCATAATCATCTTGAGGAAATTCTACAGTATCTGAGTAATATGTTGGAGAATATCCCGAAACATATCCTGAACCAGCCAAAACTCGTAATTCTAACATGCTATCCATAGGTGGATTGTTATTTTCCAGGCTTTTAAATGAAGTAATTATTTGTATGGTATAATCTGCATTTGGCACAACTTCAAATTCCTGATAAATATGATCTGGTTCATTATTGTCAAATTTTAAAACATCTGAATCATTTCCTGAACTAGATTCTCCCTGATCTCCTAAACTCTTATTAATCCATCCTGAACAAGTACAGTCTGAACCAGATGATTTGGGAAGTTTATCAAAAACTGAATTGATTAAAGTTGGATCTGGTGTAGGTGGAGCAATAGGCTCTACTACATCAATACTGTCTGTAAAAGTACTTTCAACACCTAGATCATCCATAACTGTTAAGGTTACTGTATATGAACCCTCTCCTGGATAGGTAGTTGATGGTTCAAAAACTGTTGAAGTATCTCCATTTCCAAAATCCCAACTATAACTTGTTGCGCTTGAAGACTGGTTAGAAAAACTATACATTTTCCATTCATCATCTGAACCAATACCTTGAGTAGCTGTAAATTTAGCTTCTGGTGGTGTTAGATCTAGAATAGATCCAGTTTCTGGAAGGTCATATTGTTCACAAGAAGAAAAAGCTCCTAGTGAAATTAACATAATAAATATTCCAATCTTTGAAATATTTGATGTCGTTATTTTTATTATTTTTTTCATAATAATTAACTATTAATTTTATTAATACCCTGGGTTTTGATTTAACAACCCATTACTTAAGTTTATTTCTCTTTGAGGGATTGGAAGTAACAAATCTGTTGTAGAAAAATTGTAGCCATTGGCTGCAGAAAAAGCCCCTAAAACATTTACTGCTTCACCCATTCGAACTAAATCAAAAAGTCTATGATTTTCAAAAGCAAGTTCTACCCTTCTTTCATCCATTAATTCTTGTTTAGTAATACTACTTACCGTAGCAGTTAAACCAGCTCTATTCCTAACTTCTTGAAAAGAAGCTAATGCGTTGGTACTAGTTGTATTTTGAGCTCCAGCCATAATAGCTTCAACATGCATTAATAATACATCTGCATAACGTAAAACTATCCAATCATTACCTGCTTTTGTTGGATCACTAGAAGTTGAAGTAATTCCAAGTGCCATATCTCCATCAGGAATATATTTTACTACTTGGTGTTGTGTTGCTTGTGCAATATCTACTCTGTAGGAATACATAGTTCTGTTACCTCCTAGTAAATCTAATGCCGCTTTTGCATCATTAGTTACATAATTAACACCACTTGTTCTACCAACTGCATTTAACCATTCTGCTGAAAAATTTTGACTATCTACGGAATCCCCTAAATAACCAACTCCAAAAATAATTTCATTATTTCCTTCATTAAAAAATACATCTTTAAAGTTAGCCTCTAAAGCAAAACCTCGAGAAGGATTCATTACAGATTCTAATAATGTTTGGGCTTCACCATATCTTCCTAGAGTAAGGTATACTTTTGCTAATAAAGTCTCTGCAGCTGCTTTAGAAGCTCTAAACTTACTGCCATCTTCTAAACCTGCCACTGCAATCTGTAAGTCTGAAACAATTGAAGTATAAATAGTTGAAGCATCAACTCTTGTGTAAGCAGTTTCCTTATTTTCTGGAGTAATAATTGTTTCTACTAAAGGAACATCTCCGTATAAACGAACTAAATTAAAATAAGCATAGGCTCTGGTAAATCTTGCTTCTGCCTCAAATTTAGCTGCTGATTCACCTGCAGCATCTAAGTTTTCTAATACAACGTTTGATCTAAATATTACATTATAAAAACTTGCATAATAGTCCGCTACAATACCATTATTAGCTTCTACTGTATAGTTTTCAAATTGTGCAGCTTCTCCTTCTGTACTTTTAGTCCTTGTGTTATCACTTCTCATTTCTGTTAAGTAAAACTCATATTGAATACTATGATTATCATTAGTACTTGTTGAATTTACTCCTTGAATTGCATCATAAATATTTATTACTCCTGTTTCAACTTGTTCTGGTGTTGTATAATAATTATTACTAGACAATGAAGATGTAGGTATTGGGTCTAAAAAATCTTCATCACAAGAAACATATGTTGTAATTAATAATAAAATAAGTAAATTTTTTATTGTTTTCATCTGTGTTGTGTTTTATTAAAATTCTATATTAACTCCTACAGAAACAGTACTAAATACAGGGGAACCTGCCCTCTGATAGCCGTATGTTCCTGGCTTGGTAGTATTTACTGACTCAGGATTAAAACCTGTATAGTTAGCTGCAGTCAAATACATTAAATTCTGACCTGTAACAAAAACTCTTCCTTTTGTAAATCCTATTTTAGAAAGTAAATTATCTGAAAAATTATATCCAATATTTAAATTTCTTAAAGCAATGTAAGAAGCATCTTGTATGATACTATTTGTAAAGATTTTTTGTTTAATAAACCCTTGGTTTGGTGTAGAGCTAATAAAATCTTGTGCAGAATTAAAATGATTAAAAATATACTGATCTCCCATATTTCTAATTTCAGCACCATGACTTCCTTGAAACATAAAACTAATGTCTACATCTCCAAGTTTAAATTCATTTGCTAAACTCCATACCAAATCTGGATATGGGCTCCCCAAAATAGTTTTATCATCATCATCAATTAAACCGTCACCATTTAAATCCTTAACATAAACATCTTGTGCTTGTGCGCCTATAGGGTGATATGGATCATTCAAATATTCTAAAGGAATTTCTGAATCTACTACCCAACCATAAAATGATGAAATAGGATTCCCTACTAAGTTAGTCCATTCTGCTGCTCTTTTAGAATCTACACTTTGAATTTGCCCATTTGAATCAGCAAAATCTACAAGTGTATTTTTGTTACTTGATGTTATTAAAGTTGAAGACCATTTAAAGTTTTCTCTAGAAATATTTCTGGTTCTTAACTCTAATTCAATTCCTTCATTCTTTACTTCACCTATATTGATCAACGAATTTGCAAAACCAGTAGTTGTTGAAATTGGGTTCTCAATTAATAAATCCTCACTTGTCTTTATGTAGTAATCTAAAGAACCATAAAGTACATTATTAAATAATCCAAAATCTATACCTGGATTAAATTCAATTGATTTTTCCCATCTTAAATCAGGGTTTGCAATATTTATTGGGTTTATACCTGATGCTGAAGTATTGCCATCAAAAATAGCTGTACTTGGAGCTAATAATGATAAGAATGGATAACTTTCTATCTGATTATTTCTTGGAAAAGTTCTCACATCTTTATTACCAGTAATACCATAACTAACTCTTAATTTTAAAATATTAATGGCATCTACTTCCTCTAGAAAGCTTTCTTTGTGAATATTCCAACCTACAGATACTGCAGGGAAAAAACCATATTTATTATTGGGTCCAAATTGTGAGGAACCGTCTGTTCTTAAACTAACAGAGGCCAAAAATCTAGCATCATCATAAGCATAATTTAACCTTCCATAAAAAGATAACAAACTCTCTTCAAATTCTTCGGAATAAGCAGTTACAGTTAAAGGATCTGCTGCAGACAATGTTTGTAAAACATCAGAATCATAACCAGCTCCAAAAGAACCATTAACATCGGTTTTCCAGCTTTCAGCACCCATACCAACAACTGCATCAATTTCATGTTTACCAAATAACTTATCGTAAGTAAAATAGTTTTCTGTTATTAAATGTTTTCTGTTTACGGTAGATAAAGTTAGAGATGCTCTAGCTGCTCCTCTTCTATCTGACTCAACACCCTGCCATCTTCTATAATTAGAATTTTGAAAATCTCCACCAACAGTAGTTCTAAATGTTAAATCATCTGTAATCTTGTATTTTGCATACATAGAACCAAATATTTTAAATTTACTATCTGTACGTTCTCTTTCTAAAACTTTTGCTGCTGGGTTAGTATTAGATGTATTACTTATATCTAAACCGCTACCTCCATCTGGAACTGGCAAACCAGTTGCCAAATCAAAATCATCAAACATTCTTTGTATTGCATAATCTCCTACTTGAGCATTTGCATATTTACCTCCATCTCTAGTTCTATTAACAAATCTAATTGTGTTTTCATCTAAATATAAAGGAAGCCAAGAAGGTTGTCTAAGTATATCATGGGCAGAACCATCAAAACGCCTTCTGTCTGTAAGTGTTGGAGTAATTCTTGCCCCAAAAGATAACTTATTGTTAATTTTTGTATCTACTTTTAAACTGAGATTGTATTTTTTAAAATCATCCGTTAGCAAAACACCTTCGTCATGCAAATAATTCATAGAAGAACTAAATTTAGTGTCTTTACTTCCTCCCCTAGCACTAAAAGAATGATTGGTAATTACACCACCATCAAAAATTATCTCTTGCCAGTTGGTATCAACACCAAGTAATTGCTTATATCGAGTTCTATCTGAAATAGAACCTAAAGCAGCTTCTTCTGCAGCTGCAGTTTCTGCTACAGTGCTGTAATATGCATCACTTTGTCTTGCTGTTTTAAAACCAGTAAACATATTGTAACTAAACTTAGTTTTTCCATCTTTACCTTGTTTGGTATTAATCATAATAACTCCTCTTGCCCCTCTAGAACCGTATATTGCCGTTGAGGCTGCATCTTTTAAAACTTCAAAAGATTCAACAGTGCTCATATCTAAAGCACTTAAATAATCATTATCTACAGCTAAACCATCAACAACAATTAATGGACTTAGTTCTCCAGTAATTGAACCAATACCTCTTATACGAATTGTAGGATCTGATCCTGCTTCACCTTCAGTAGCTGCAATTTGTACTCCAGAAACTTGACCTACTAAAGCATCATCTACCCTAGAAACAGCAATCTGATCTAGTTTTTCATTTTTAACTTTAGAAATAGCTCCTGTTAAATGAGACTTTCTTTGAGTACCATAACCTACAACAACAATTTCATCTAGAATACTGTTATCTTCTTCTAAAACTACGTTGAGATTTTTTTGATTATTAATTGTGAATTTTTGAGTTGAAAACCCTAAGTAGGAAAACTCTAATACGTCTCCATTTTTTACTTGAATGGTAAAACTACCATCTAGATCTGTATCTGAACCTGAATTAGAGTCAAGGATTCTAATTGAAACACCAGGAAGACCTTCATTATCTACTTTTGAAGTTACTTTACCTTTTAAGGTATAAGTTTCTTGTGCAAAAGTGCAAATGTTTACAAACATTACTAACAGTAATGCTAATTTAAATTTTAAGTTCATAATAATTATTAAATGTTTAAAAATGTAACTTTATTATCTCTAAAAGAGATAAACTCTTTTTTTTCCACACCTAATCTTAAATAAAGTTTCAAAAAAAATAAAACTAATAATTTGTTTTAGTATTTTTGAATTACTTACACTATTTATAAGATTAAGTGTTAGTTTATACTTCCTTCAGACGGAGTATCATTTTGAAAAGGATAGGCGTGCACCTATCCTTTTTTTTGTTTTAATTTATTCTAACTTATTATCATTAGCGTTGGATTTTTGATTAGCCAAAATTGGTTTACCAAACTGGTTTACCAAATATATACAAAATTTATTAATAATAGGGTTTCTCAACATAAATCTTTTAAAATTAATAGTTTAAGAGAAAAATTAACTCTGAAATATTCTTAAATAGATTAAAGTATCAAGTTTTAAGTATATTTATTTTAAGATTTATCTCCAAAATAAGATACCT
>Ga0206124_10001276_pt1 | contig 20071 bp, 19 predicted proteins | sample Helgoland_Spring_3_FD_148671 | JGI IMG/M metagenome (GOLD analysis project Ga0206124, IMG submission 148671) | Pelagic subsurface seawater microbial communities from Kabeltonne, Helgoland, North Sea - Helgoland_Spring_Bloom_20160321_2 | ecosystem: Environmental > Aquatic > Marine > Epipelagic ... | reverse complement strand
CTTGGACTTTCAAGCAAAAGCAATAAATTTAAACGATATATCTGCTGTGATAGATTTTTCTTCCCCTGCAGGATTTATTGAGTGTGTGAATTATTGTATTGAGCATAATTTACCTTTAATATCAGGAACTACTGGTTTTTCAGAAGAGCATTTGTCGCTAATTAGCATTGCTAAAAAATCCATACCAATATTAACAGCTTCCAACATGTCCCTTGGAATTGCAAATTTAAAACGTTCAATGGAGGAGTATCTTTTATCAATTAGCATCTCCTCAAAGTGCAGAATTATAGAAATTCATCATACAAAGAAAAAGGATTCTCCCTCAGGAACTGCATTAGATATTTCTAGATTTCTAGAAAATTTGTTCGAAAGTAAAATAGATGGTCCTATTGAGATTCAATCTCATAGAATTGGTAATATTTTTGGAATGCATAGAATTGAGTTTGAAAATGCTAACGGAATTACTACTTTTCAACATATTGCAAATTCAAGAAATATTTTTGCAAAAGGGGCTTTGGAGGCTTCAAGATGGATTAGTTCCAGAGAAGCGGGCGAATATAGCTTTGCTGACTTCTTAAACAAAAAGCTTTAATCTGCTTCAACTTTTCTATAGAATACACAAACTTTAAATCCCGAAGGTGCCAAGAGGATTATTGTTGGGGTGCTCATCAGATGAGTCAACTTTATGAGGTACTGGAGTAATAACCCCGGAGGAAATTGTGAGTATTGTTTCAATCAAAGACCTGCTAAATGCAGGCGTCCATTTTGGCCATCAGCAAAGATTTTGGAACCCTAAAATGGAATCCTTTATATTTGATACCAGAAAAAAAATTAGCATTATCGATCTTGAGATGACTCAAGAATGTCTTAATGCTGCAGCATCTAAAGCTGAAGAGATATGTTCTAAGGGAAATAGAATTTTATTTGTTGGCACTAAACGCTCTGCCTCTAAAACAATAAAAGAATCTGCTTCTGCTATTGGTTTGCCTTACATTGATAAAAGATGGTTAGGTGGAACATTAACCAACTGGAAAACGATAAGAGGATCAATTAGACGACTTATAGACATTGAGGAGCTGAAGTCATCGGGCAGAATTAATAAACTTTCAAAAAAAGAAGCTGTAGATATTACAAAAGAATATGAAAAGCTAGATGCAAGCGTTGGTGGAATCAAAGACATGAAAGGTCTGCCAGATGCTTTATTTGTAGTTGATGTAGCATATGAAAAGATAGCAGTTACTGAGGCAAAGAAAATGGGTATCCCAATCATCGCTTTGGTCGATACTAATTCAAATCCAGAGGGTATAGATCACATTATTCCTGGTAATGATGACGCAATTAGATCTATCCGGTTAATAACAAAAGTTATTAGTGATGCATGTGCTAGAGGTTTGGCTTCCTCCCAGGGAGGAGCTTTAAATATTCAAGCGGATGACGAGGCTCCAGCTGTTAAAGTTAAGAAAGCTTCAGTAACCTCTGGTAAAGCATTAAACCTTGTTGAAGAGGCTGAATTAAGTGAGCCAGAAGAGGCTCTATCAACTGAAACAGAAGAGGCAAGTGATGAATCTGCGGAAGATCAGGTTGAGGATACCAATCAATCAAAAGAAGAGTCTGAGGAGGTAGCCTCGGAAGATTCAGATGAGTTAGAGGATGCTGCCGAGGATTCAAAGGAAGAAAAATGAGTATTTCAGCCAGTCAAGTTAAAGAACTAAGAGAAATGTCAGGTGTAGGCATGATGGAATGCAAAAAGGCACTAGTGGAAACAGATGGTGATCTAAATAAAGCCTTGGATCTTCTTCGAGCTAATAGCTCACTTAAGGCTGAGAAAAAAGCTTCAAGAGTAGCTGCTGATGGCGAGGTAAAAATTGCTAAAAATTCAGAATATTCGTGCCTTATTGAAATTAATTCTGAAACTGATTTTGCTGCTAAAGATTCTAAGTTCAAAGATTTTGCAGGCGAGGTTGCTGAGTATCTTGTAAATAATAAAATCACTGACATGGCTGATTTAAGTTTAATATTTGAAGAAAAAAGACAGTCTCTTATTCAATCCATTGGAGAGAATATTCAGCTGAGAAGACTTCAAACGCTTGATGTTCCATCTGGCGGATGCATTGGAGCATACCTACATTCAGATGGAAAATTGGCTGCTTTAGTTTCTATCGATACTGATAATATGGAATTAGCAAAAGATTTAGCTATGCATGTATCTGCTACCAACCCAACCTGTCTGCAATCAGAAGATATTGATCCTGAGTTGCTTGAGAGAGAAAGATCAATTTTTTTAGCGCAAGCAGAAGAATCTGGAAAAGATGAATCTATCATGGAGAAAATGGTGGAGGGCAAGGTTAAAAGATTTTTATCTGAGGTTACTCTAGTTTCCCAAGGTTTTGTTAAGAATCCAGATCAATCAATTGAAGAATTGCTAAAAGAAAATAATACATCAATTATAGCCTTTGCTCGTTTGAAGGTTGGTGAAGGTATTGAAGTTGAAGTTAAAGATTTTGCAGCAGAGGTAGCTGAACAACTTCAAAAATGACATCTCTCTCCTACAAACGTCTCCTTGTAAAATTTAGTGGAGAGGCTGTTGCTGGGGACGATGACCATGGAATAGATCCCAAAATATTAGACCAAATGGCTCAATCTGTTAAGGATTGCAAAGAGCTTGGCGCACAAATTGGAATTGTAATAGGAGGCGGGAATCTGTTTCGAGGCGAAAAATTAAGCAGAGCTGGAATGGATAGGGTTGCTGGTGATCATATGGGAATGTTAGCAACTGTCATGAATGGTATTGCCTTAAGAGATGCTTTAGAGAGGGCTGGGGTCAAAACCAGGGTTATGTCAGCCATCTCAATGTCCGGTGTTGCTGAGCACTATGACAGGCGTTTAGCAATCCAACTTTTATCAAATGATTTCGTCGTAATTTTTACCGCTGGAACTGGCAACCCCTTTTTTACAACTGATAGCGCAGGATGTTTGAGGGCTATAGAAACCCAAGCAGATATTATGTTGAAAGCAACCAGAGTTGATGGAGTTTATTCTGCTGATCCTGAAAAAGATCAAGACGCTACCTTTTATCCATCTCTTTCTTACGATGAGGCAATTCAAAAAAACCTCAAAGTTATGGATGCAACAGCTTTAACTCTTGCAAGGGATCACAGCCTGCCATTAAAAGTGTTTAACTGGAATCATCCTGATGCTTTAAAAAGAATTGCTTGCGGTGAGGATATTGGAACATTAATATCATAGTTATGAACGAAATTATTGACCAGATTAAACCCAAGATGCAAAAGGCTATTGATTCTTTGGCCCACGAATTTAATAAAATTAGAACAGGCCGAGCAAATCCAAGTATTCTTGATTCAGTGAAGATCGATTACTACGGAAACCCGACTCCCATCAATCAAGCAGCAAATATTTCTGTTGAAGAGGGAAGGACTTTGGCTATATCTCCATGGGATAAATCTCTTGTGGCGGAGATTGAGAAAGGCAATTATGTCATCTGATTAGGCTTAAATCCAAGCACAAGCGGTGATTTAATAAGACTGACAATGCCCGCTTTAACAGAAGAGACTCGTCAAGAGTATATTAAACAAGCAAGGAACGAAGCAGAAAATTCTAGAATTTCCATAAGAAATACTCGCAGGGATGCAAATAACTCAGCAAAAGATCAGCAAAAAGCTGGGGATTTTTCTGAAGATGAACTCAAACGAATTGAAGATTTAGTTCAAAAGGAAACTGATCATTTTATCGGTCTTGTTGACGCAGAACTCAAACAAAAAGAAGAAGATTTAATAGAAATTTAGTTATTTCATATCCAGCCAGAATGGCAGAAAGCAAGCAATCATCAATCAAACTTCCTGGGATAAATGCAGCAATTATCATGGATGGTAATGGAAGATGGGCCAAAAAAAATACTTTAAATATTACGTCAGGGCATGAGCGGGGTGTTGATGTTGTTAGAAAAATTGTTGAGTCTGCAGCAAAAGCTCAATTAGAGTCTCTTAGCTTGTATGCTTTTAGTACTGAAAACTGGTCACGTCCTAAAAAAGAAATTCTGGGAATCAAAAAACTTATTATTACAGCAATAGATTCTCAGGTTCCAGAATTAATTAACCAAGAGGTAAGATTAAATTTTTTTGGAGATTATTCTTCTTTTGGAGATGAGGTCGTTGGAGCGATCAATCAGGCTGAAAGAGAAACTGCATTTTCAGATCCAAAACTAAAATTAAATATTGCTCTTGGCTATGGAGGCAGAGCAGATATTATTAAAGCAACAAAATTAATATCTAATGATATTCAATTAGGCTTAGTTTCTGTAGAAGACATTTCTGATGAAACTATTTTTAGATACTTGCAAGCACCCATAAATGAGTTAGATTTGCTTATAAGAACTGGTGGAGATCACAGAATAAGCAATTTCCTGTTATATCATCTGGCTTACACTGAGATTCAATTTTCTGACACACTTTGGCCAGATTTTACAGCAAAAGAATTTACAAAGTGCTTAGAAGCATTTTCAAAGACGGAGAGGCGTTTTGGCAAACGAGCTTTATAAAAATATCATTCAAAGGCTACCAGCTGCATTGATATTGGTTGCTTCTATAATAGGAATTCTTTACTTACAAAATATTCTTATTACCCTAGCCCTTTCAATGGGCGTTGGATTTCTGTTAATCAAAGAATGGTTATTCCTTTCTGATTCCAAAGTAGATTTAAAACAGATAATATTTTTTGTGACTTTTATTATTCTTTCTATTTATTTTGCAGAAAGCTTCGTAGATTTATTTCTTGCAATAACATTAATATTTTGGGTTACGTATAGCTTTTATTTGATAACAGACAAACAGCTATCTTTGATCAGCTTTCACAATAACTATTTAGGGATTTTTCTAGTTCTTGGTTTTCTTTGCGGTCTTACGCATTTATTAATATTTTCAGAATTTATTGGTATAAATAAATTTTTTGTACTTTTTATAATCTTATTTAATACTGTTTTAGCTGATGTTGGCGCCTATTTGGTTGGAAGCAGCATTGGTAAAACTCCGCTACTTCCTAAAATTAGCCCAAATAAAACTGTCGAAGGCTTATTGGGTGGAGCTGTGCTAGTCTTAATTTTTATATCTACAATATATTTCTTTGATTTCATTTCACTAGATCTGGCATTAGCCTCTTTGATAAGTCTTCCATTTGCATTTATTGGTGATTATTTCGAAAGCCAATTAAAAAGGGACAAGTCCATTAAAGATAGCGGATCATTGATTCCTGGTCATGGCGGGATTTGGGATCGCTTAGATTCACATATTGCCGTTGTACCAATTTTTATTCTATTCACTCATTTGATGATATGAAAAATATTGTTTTATTGGGAGCAACTGGCAGCATAGGAGATAGTTGTCTGAATGTAATCAGGCAAAATAAAGAAGACTTTCATTTGCTGGGAATTGGATTAGATAGCAATTTAGATAAAGCTCACAAAGTAGCTAAAGAGTTTAGACCAGAACATATTTTTGTGGCTCAATCTGATTTTGATAAATCACATGATTTATTGCATTCATATCCAAATATTCTTAGTACTCAAGATGAATTACAGGGCCTAATACAGAATCCAAGCGTGGACATAGTAATTTCAGCAATCTCAGGATTTGCTGGCCTACAAGCAAGTTACTTTGCTATTGATGCTGGTAAAACTGTGCTTATTGCAAATAAAGAAAGTATAGTGGCTGCTGGCGATATCTTAATGCCACTTGCAAAGACGAAAAATTCAAACATCATTCCTGTGGATAGTGAGCACAATGCTATCCATCAATGCTTGCCTCCACACAGAAATCTCAGTGAAATCTCCAAAATCATTATCACTGCTTCTGGGGGTCCATTTAGAGAGAAAACATTTCAGGATTTAAGTACAGTTTCATTGCAAGACGCCTTAAAGCATCCTACTTGGAGCATGGGAACCAAAATCACAATTGATTCAGCAACCTTGGTTAATAAATGCTTAGAGTTAATCGAGGCACACTATCTTTTCCAGATTCCTGAATCTCAAATTGAAATTGTTGTCCATCCTCAAAGTATTATTCATTCTATGGTTACATTTATTGATGGATCCACCATTGCTCAGATGAGCAATCCAAATATGGAAGTGCCCATTGCCAATGCGTTAGGGTTAGAAAATAGGCTACCAATTAATTTTGAGCCGATTCTTTTCTCTGGATTGAACTTGTCATTTGAACCACTCTCAGATGGAAGAGAGATAATTTTTGATATTGCAAGAGAGGTGTGCAATAAAAAGGGCAATCTAGGGGTTATTTTTAATGCTGCAAATGAGGTAGCAGTAGATGCTTTCGTCAATAAAAATATTCATTTTGTTGATATTTATAAAGTCATACAAAGAACTTTCGATTGCTTCTCTTGTTCTAAGGTAAGCACATTAGATGATGTATTCGAATATGATAAACAAGCACGCATTCAGGCAGAGAAGGTGATAAAATCCCTACACTAAATTTTTCAAAATTATGATTTATTTTTTTTCAGCAATAGTTTTACTGGGTGTTCTCATCGCCATTCATGAATTTGGGCATTTTATTGTTGGAAGAATGTGCAATATACATATCTATCGTTTCTCTATAGGCATGGGCCCTGTGATCTATAAAAAACTTGATAAACATGGTACTGAATTTGCTTTGTCTGCTCTCCCATTAGGTGGATATGTAGCGTTCCATACTGAAAAAGCTATTGAGGGTGAATTAGACCTTCAACAGCCCCTCACTGCTGAGCAAAATAAGAATACTTTTGAAAGTAAACCCAAATGGCAAAGAGCTCTCGTTATGTTAGCAGGCCCTGTGGCGAATTTTATACTTGCTGTAGGAATTCTATCTTTAATCTTTGTTAATTCTGTTGAGCGTCAATTTATACCGGAGGTATCTAATATCTCTTCTCAATACCTTCAGAGTAACTCTAATCTGAAGGCGGGAGATATCCTAACTGCAATTAATGAAAAACAAGTTTCTAGCCTGCAGGATATAAGGTTAGAGTTACTATCATTATCAGGTATGAATGGGATTATTGAGTATACATTCATAAGTGGCCCCCGAGCATTTGAATATAAAGTTTCGGTTCCTGTCGAAAATTACCTCTCAGATCCCAATGAGCAAAATGCTCCTGAAAATTTTATGGGTTTTGATTTATCCATGAAATTACAGCCAACTGTAGGTGTAATTGCTCAAGATAGCGAAGCATCAAAAAGTGGATTAATGGTTAATGATCGTATTCTGGCTGTTAACAGTCAGTCAATTAAATCATTTGAAGATTTAAGAATATTCCTTAAGGACTATCAAGGCTCTGATTTAGATCTAAAAATTCTAAGAGATGAGCAGACTTTATACTTAAATGTGCCACTTAGTATCAGACAAAATACAAATGGTGAGGAAGAAAAATATATTGGAATAATGCCAGGATTAAAAAGATCATATTTTGCTTCACTATCGAAAGGCGCTTATGAAACATATAATTTGAGTATCAAAACCCTAACTTTTGTTGGCAAAATGATTACAAGGGATTTAGGTACACAAAATCTTAGCGGCCCTATTGGCATTGTGCAGATGGCCGGAGATACAGCCAAGGCTGGCTTCATGCCATTTTTATACTTAATGGCTCTTTTAAGTATCAGTTTAGGAGTATTGAATCTATTGCCAATTCCAGTTTTAGATGGCGGTCAGTTAGTGATGCTAGGCATTGAGGCAGTTCGAGGATCTCCTATGCCAGAAAAAATGGAAAATTTATTTTATATGTCAGGCTGGGTTGCAGTTGGATTTCTTATGATTTTTGCTGTATTTAACGATATTTCTAAATTTTTGTAGTATCTCAAATGAAAAATATAGCGCTTTACTTTCTCGCTTTTGTATCATTATCAGCTTCGGCATTTGATGAATTTCTGATTACTGACATAAGGATTGTTGGCTTGCAAAGAGTCTCTATAGGCAGTATTTTCACTGCCATTCCTGTAAGTGTTGGCGATAAAATGAATCAAGGCAAAGTCTCTGAAATCTCTAGGGCGTTATTTGCAACAGCGCAATTTAATGACATTCAAATTGGTAAGGATGGTAATGCATTAATAATAAGCGTTTTGGAAAGACCATCAATTTCTGCGATTGAGCTTGAGGGCAATAAAGCTTTGAAATCAGAGGATTTGCTAAAAGGGCTCGAGGGTGCAGGTATTGCAGAAGGGCAAGTATATAAGCGCTCTACATTAAATGGTATGAAGAGTGAGCTGGTCAGGCAATATGCCTCGCAAGGTAGATATGGTGCAGGTGTTGAGATTGAAACTATAGATAAGCCAAGAAATACCATTGAGCTGAAGATAATTATTGATGAAGGTGAAAGCGCTAAAATAAAAAAAGTTAACATCATTGGAAACAAGCTTTTTTCTGATGAAGATCTGATGACTGGCTTCGAGCTCAAGGAAGGCAAGTGGTACTCCTTCTTGTCAAATAAAAATAAATATTCAAAAGAAAAATTACAAGGCGATATAGAAAATTTAGAATCTTTTTATCTTGACAGAGGATATCTAAAATTTTCTATTGAATCTTCTCAGGTGTCTGTCTCAAAAGATAAAAAAGATATTTTTATAACTTTGAGTATTAGCGAAGGTGAGCAATATACAATTGATGAAGTTACTGTTATCGGCGACATGCCATTAAATGAGCAATTGTATACACCTGTTATTGATAGTCAGAAAGATCAAATTTACTCGCAAGCGCAGATCACACAAATTGAGGAATATTTTGTTAATCTTTTAGGGAATGAAGGCTATACCTTCGCTGAGGTTACCGGAAATCCTGAAATCAGCCAAGATGATAATACGGTCTCTCTATTCTTCCTCGTTCAGCCAGGAAGTAGAACCTACGCAAGAAAGATTTTATTTTCAGGCAATTATTTAACCAATGATGAGGTTCTTCGAAGAGAGATGAGGCAGTTTGAGGGAGCATGGGCTTCTGACAATTTAATTGAGGGCTCAAAAGTTCGTCTAGAAAGATTAGGTTATTTTAAGGAAGTAAATGTAGAAACAATTCCTGTACCTGGCACAGAAGATCAAGTTGATATTGAATTTACTGTTGAAGAAGAGAGCACTTCTAGTATCGGAGGTTCAATAGGCTATAGTGATTTTGGAATGAATTTGGGTTTAAATTTATCTGATAATAATTTTCTTGGTTCAGGCAATAGATTCAATTTGGGAATCAATAAAAGCGTTTATCAAGAAGCCTATAACGTCTCATTCTTTGATCCCTATTTTACAATGGATGGTGTAAGTAGAGGTTATAGCCTGTATTACAGGGTAACCGACTATGGCGAATATAATGTTGCAAATTATCTTACGAATTCTATGGGTGGCGGAGTCCAGTTTGGATATCCTATAAGTGATACTCAAAGAATAGGAATAAACCTTAATTTTGATAATACAGACATCGATCCAGGCTCGCTTCCTTCAAGAGAGATTGCAGATTTTCTTGCCTCGGAGGGAACAGTATTTGATGTTTTTAAAGCTCAAGCTGTTTGGTCAAGAATTACTTTAAACAGAGGCATGTTTCCAACATACGGTTCCTCAACAGATATAATGTTGCAAGCCACCATTCCTGGCAGCGATCTCAACTATTTCAAAACAAACATTCGACAAAAATTCTATCGTCCATTAGGTTTTGCTAATCTTGTTTTTGGGTTTGATGGACAGCTTGGATACACAGCTGCATATGGTGATACTAAAATTACTCCTTTCTTTGAAAATTTCTATTCAGGAGGCCCCCGTTCATTGAGAGGTTTTGAATCAAATACTTTGGGCCCAAGAATAACTCCAGCTCCATGCTATGAATTTAATGCAAAAACAGGAGAGTGTCCCTTGATCATTGATACTGATGGTGACGGAGTTCCGGATTCTATTGCTCAAAACCCTTATGGTTTTCAGCAGCTTAGAGATCCTATTGGCGGCAACTTCTTGGTTGAAGGCAGTCTTCAGCTTATCTTTAAACTTCCAATGATTGAAGATCAAAGATCCATGCGGTCTGCATTCTTTTTAGACTTTGGTAACGTTTTCTCTACTGATTGTCAGGACTATCAGATTAACTGTTTTGAGCCATCAGTTGAAGATTTAAGATATTCAATTGGAGTTGGGGTGACTTGGATTACAGGATTTGGCCCAATGAGTTTTAGTTTCTCTCAGCCATTTAATGATGGACCTTTTGATAGAACTGAAGAATTCCAGTTCACCATTGGGCAAGTGTTTTAGAGATTATTTAGTGTTTTTTATCTCAATTGATATAAAATGTAACAACCATTTAAGGGGTTAAAAATGAAAAAATTATTATTTGTACCATTGTTAATTGCATCATTGCTTGCAGCCATCCCAGCTTTTGCTGCAGAGGGTATTGCTGTGATTGATATGCGTAACGCTGTTTTAGCAACACAAGTTGCTCAAGATGCTTTCAAGGCTCTAGAAGAAGAAACGGAATATGCAGCCAATATTGAGAGAGCGACCTTATTGCAAACTGAGCGTCAAGCTATTGCTGAAAAACTCCAAAAAGATGCTGAGACTCTATCGCAAGAAGAAATTGCTGATATGCAAAGAGATATCCAAGAAAAAGGTAAAGATATAGAGTTTATTGTTGGCAAGGTTCAGGCTAAACAAAGTGAAACTGCTGACAAGGTATTTAGAGACCTTAATCCTTCTCTTCAAAAGATTCTCTCTGAGTTAATTGCTGCTAAAGAAGTAAAGTTGCTTCTTGGAAGAGAAAATATTTTATTTGCTGACACGGCTCTTGATCTTACAGATGATGTAACATCAATGCTTGACGTCGCTGCAGCTAATGGCGCAGACAACAACTAAGTTTGTCCGGGCCATCGTATAGCCTAAAAGACTTAGCTGATAAGGTTAATGGTAAGTTGGTTGGCGATCCCGAGGTCGTCATCAACGCAATCGCAACAATTCAAAATGCATCCTCTGGATGCATTTCTTTTGTAGCTAACTCAAAATACAATAAATTTATCAGTGACTCATCTGCTTCTGCAATTATTGTTAGCCCTGCATTATCATCAGAACTTCAAACACCGGGGATTATTGTAGATGATCCCTATGCTGCTTATGCAAAAATTTCTTCATTGTTTGCAAAACATAGAAACCCATATACTGACAATCCTAATTCTTACTTCATCCATGAAACATCCGAGGTTCATGAATCAGTTGTCATAGGTCCCAATGTCTATATAGGCCCTGAATGTAAAATAGGTAAAAATTCTGTCATTCATGCAAATTCTTCTTTGGTAATGAATGTAGAGATTGGCAAAAATACCATTATTCATTTTAATTCAATACTGGGTTCTGATGGCTTTGGGTATGCCCCGCATAAAGATGGCAAAATCAAAATTGAACAATTAGGCAAATTAATAGTTGGTGATAACGTAGAAATTGGAGCAGGTTGCACTATTGACAGAGGAGCTATAGACAATACAGAAATTCACAATGGGGTGAAGTTAGATAACCAAGTCCACATTGCCCACAATGTGATTTTGGGGGAGAATTCAGCAATCGCAGCATCTTGCGCTATAGCTGGCTCAACAACCATAGGAAAAAACCTACAAATGGGGGGTTTATCTGGGATTCTTGGTCATTTAAAGATTGCTGATAATGTTTTAATTGGCGCTCATACTCTCATTACAAAAAGTATTGATAAGGCTGGAAATTATGTCGGTATAATGCCTGCACAAGAACAAAAAGATTGGGCCAAGTCTTCAGTCTTTATCAAGCAAAGGAAATCCAAATGAACTATGAATTTTCAGACATATTAAAACATTTACCGCATAGATATCCATTCTTATTTGTAGATAAGATTGTTTCAGTTGAATTGGGTAAATCTATCCATGCACAAAAAAATGTTTCAATTAATGAAGATTTTTTTAATGGTCATTTTCCTAATAAGCCAGTCATGCCGGGTGTTTTAATTATTGAAGCTCTTGCGCAAGCTGCAGGCATTTTAGGGTTCATGACTATGGGCAAGACTCCTGAAGAGGGTAGTATTTATTATTTTGCTGGTGCTGATAAAGTAAGATTTAAGAATCCGGTGAGCCCTGGTGAAATTATTGATTTACATGCAAGTATTAGATCTGAAAAAAGAGGGATTTGGAAATTTGATTGTAAGGCTGAAGCAGGCGGAAGGAATGTTTGTGAGGCATCCATACTTTGTGCTGACCGACCTAAGTAAATATGGCTGACTCTGTAATTGACTCCTCTGCAAAAATTGATCAATCGGTCAAAATTGGTCCCTTTTGCGTCATTGGACCTGATGTCGAAATAGGTCCTAATTGCATTCTTCATTCTCACGTTGTTATCAAGGGACCAACCAAGATCAGCGAAGGAAATATTTTTTATCAATTTTCTACTATTGGGGAAGATACTCCTGATAAAAAATATCATGGCGAACCAACTACCTTAGAAATTGGTAAAAATAATATTTTTCGAGAGGGAGTTACAGTTCACCGCGGGACAGTTCAGGACAAATCTAAGACAGTTATCGGTGATGGAAATTTATTTATGGCTTACTCTCATATTGCCCATGATTGCGTGGTTGGCAATGAAAATGTATTTGCAAATACTGCAGGATTAGCTGGACATGTCACAGTTGGAAATAATGTAATTCTTGGTGCCGTAACCCTAGTTCATCAATTCTGCTCTTTAGGAGACTATTCATTCACAGGTTTGAATACATTAATTACTATGGATGTACCGGCATTTGTTAAAGTTGCAGCCAATCCAGCTAGACCAATAGGCCTAAATACAGTTGGAATGCAGCGAAATAATTTTGATAATGAGTCCGTTAATTTGGTTAAAAAAGCCTACCGCATTATCTATAGAAAAGGCTACTCTCTCGAAGACGCGGTGAAAAAATTACATGCATTGAATCAAGATAATAATCCCGCGCTTACCACTTTTATTTCCTCGGTTGAAAGATCTCAAAGAGGCTTACTGCGATAGGTGTCAAAAAAGAAAATAAAGGTAGGTATCATTGCAGCCGAGCACTCAGGGGACAGGCTGGGATCAAAACTGGTTGAATCCTTACAAGATATCTTTGATGTAGATTTGTATGGCCTAGGAGGGCCTGAGGTTGCTTCAAAAAATATTGTCACACCCTCAGAAATTGATTATCAAGATCTTCATGTAATGGGCCTTATTGATCCATTAATCAATCTTCCAAAAATTCTTTCAATTAGAAAAAAGTTATTAAATCTTTTTATTGCTAATGACATCGATATTTTTATTGGAGTTGACTCGCCTGATTTCAATATGTTTTTTCATAAAAAGCTCAAACCAAGGAGCGTTAAAACAATTCAGGTAGTCAGCCCATCAGTTTGGGGATGGAGAGAAAATAGAATTAAATCTATACAGGCTTATGTAGATTTAACCATGTGTCTATTTAAGTTTGAATGCAATTTTTATGATCAAAAAAACATGCAAAGCTTTTTTTTAGGCCATCCATTTAGCCAACTCAGACCTAAAAATAATGATGAGGTAATCAAAAAACATAATTTAGATGCTTCAAGAGATTTTATTAGCATTTTACCCGGAAGTAGAGCCAGTGAAATTTCTCAGTTGATGCCAGTTTATCTCGATGCTGCAAAAAAACTGCTAAATATAAATGCTAATACATTTTTTTTAATACCAGCTGCAAATAAAAAATTAGCCGAGATGATTGAATCAACGAAAGGTATTAATGAAATCCCATACAAACTATCTATTGATTCTGCCCAAGATTTTCTTTCATTGTCTTTGATTTCTATTGTTACATCGGGCACAGCTTCGTTAGAATCAGCAGTGTTGGGGTCCGTACCTATTATTTGCTACAAAACTAATAAGCTCAATTATGCTATTTTGAGTAGATTAGTCAGTACTCCATTTGTTGGATTGCCAAATCTACTCTTGCAGGACCACATTTTCCCTGAATTAATCCAGCATGACTTAACACCTGACGCTATTGTTAACAGTTTTTCTAAAATATCATCTGAACCTGAAAAATATCAGTCTTATCTTTCTCAGATTAATGATTCTATGCTTGGAGAAGGTTTTGAAGTTGCTGCTGGCGCAATAGATAATCTATTGTGATTATTGCTGGAGTCGATGAGGTTGGAAGAGGGTCCCTAGCTGGTCCAGTGACAGCTGCAGCTGTGATTTTAAAGAATCCTATTTCAGAATTAAAAGATTCGAAAGAGATTTCCCCCCACAAAAGAGAAATTTTATCTGAAATAATTAAAGAACAATCTATTTATAGTTTTGCCAGCATCTCAAATGATAAAATTGACAAGATAAATATTCATCAAGCAACATTGCTTGCCATGCAAGAGGCTATAATGAATTTACCCATCACACCAGATTTAGTTTATGTTGATGGAAAATTTACCCCAAATGTTGAGGTAAATTGTAAGGCAGTTATTGGAGGCGATAAGCTAATTTCAGAAATTTCAGCAGCCTCAATTATTGCTAAAGTACATAGAGATGATTTCATGAAAAAGCTTGATAAAAAATACCCAATTTATGATTTTGCAAAGAATAAAGGTTATGGAACTGCTCATCACTTAGCTGCTCTTAGAAAATCAGGCTATACCTCCTTTCATCGTCAATCATTTAAGGGGGTCATCGTTTAATGACGCAACCTTCCTTTATTCATCTGAGGGTCTCTTCAGAATTTAGTATCTCCAGAGGATTGTTAAGAATCAATGAGATCATTGAAAATTCACAAAAGTTTAATATGCCAGCAGTAGCCCTGACTGATTTAAACAATATGTTTGGTATGGTCAAATTCTTTAAGAAAGCAGAAGCTGCAGGGATTAAGCCTATTGCAGGAACTATTCTTAATTTAAAATCACATTCTGGAGAATCGGGCGAGATTCTTTGTCTTGCAAAAAATAATGTTGGGCTAAAGTCTTTGATGGGTATTATTTCAAAATCTCAGCTGCAGCAAGAAAATGGCTATATCTCCATAACTTTTGAAGATTTAAGTAATTGTGCAGGAAATATTTTAGTGATTGCCGGAGGCCCTTCATCAAATATTTTTAATCTAGCCAAACACAAAAAAAATCAAGATTTAAAAACCGAGTTAATGTCTTTTAAAGAGATATTTAAGGATGATTTTTGTATTGAACTTCAAAGGGTTGGCAGAAATTTTGAGGAGGAATTTATACAATGCATTTTGCCACTGGCATCAGAATTACTTATCCCTGTCATTGTGTCTAATGATGCAATGTTCTCTCAAAAAGAAGATTTTGATATTCATGAAACTAAAGTATGTATTAATACTGGTAAAACTTTGAATGATTCAAATCGAGAGAAGTTTTTTACTCCTGAGCAATTTTTTAAATCCACAAAGGACATGTCTACTCTATTTAGTGATTGTGATCCTGATACTTTAATAGCTAATACTCTAGCAATAGCGCAAAAATGCAATGTAACCCTTACAACAGATCAATATTTCCTTCCAGAATATCCAGTTCCTCAGGAGCATGATTTTAATTCTTTTTTATCAGAGCTTTCCGAGACAAAGCTAAACGAAATCATAGAATCCTACCCTAAAGATAAAACGGAGATATATCAAAAACGTTTGGATTATGAGTTAACGCAGATTCATGCAACTGGGTTTTCTAGTTATTTTTTAATCGTTGCAGATTTTATTCAGTGGTCTAAAGACAACGATGTTCCCGTTGGGCCGGGAAGAGGATCAGGGGCGGGTTCCTTGGTAGCATATGCTCTAGGAATAACAGCGCTTGATCCAATTGAGCATAATCTTCTTTTTGAAAGATTTATTAATCCTGAAAGAGTATCAATGCCAGATTTTGACATCGATTTTTGTATGGATAAAAGAGACATGGTTATTGATTATGTTGGGCAGAAATACGGAAAATCTGCTGTGTCTCAAATTGCAACATTTGGCACTATGGCAGCTCGAGCTGTTGTAAGGGATGTGGCAAGGGCTTTGGGCAAACCTTATGCATTGGGTGATCGAATTTCTAAGATGATTCCTTTTATTCCAGGAATGACTCTAGAAAAAGCCATCAGCTCACAACCTATTTTTAAAAAAATGATTCAGGATGAGGAAGAGGTCTCTGAGATCATAGACTTAGCATACAAACTCGAGGGAATAGCCAGGAACGTTGGCAAGCATGCTGGTGGAATAGTGATAGCTCCGGGATCAATTGCAGATTTTTGCCCAACTTATTTTGATCCTCAATCTAACTCACTCATGACCCAATTTGACAAGGATGATGTGGAGACTATCGGGCTGGTTAAATTTGATTTTCTAGGTTTAAGAACCCTTACAGTAATAGATAGAGCAGTAAAAACCATCAATGAATCTTTAAAAGAAAAAAATGAAAAAACCTTAGACCTAAATTCTCTTACCTTGGATGACCCCAAGGTTTTTGATTTGCTTGCCTCAGGAAGAACAACTGCTGTATTCCAGCTAGAGTCAACTGGTATGAGAGAGTTGATTCGTCGATTGAAGCCAACTAAATTTGAAGAGATTGTTGCTTTGCTTGCCTTATACAGACCTGGCCCTCTGGAATCAGGAATGCATGATGAGTTTGTTGATAGAAAGCATGGGAAGAGCAAAGTTACTTTTCCTCATGAATTGCTTGCACCAGTATTATCAGAGACCTATGGAGTAATTTTGTACCAGGAGCAAGTTATGCAAGCTGCTCAAGTTTTGGCTGGTTATTCTCTTGGCCAGGCTGATATTCTTCGAAGAGCAATGGGCAAGAAAAAAGTAGAGGAGATGGAGCAACAAAGACAAATATTTGTTGATGGCTGCTCTCAAAATGATATTAAAAAAGCTACTGCTGAGAAGATATTTGATCTTATTGAAAAATTTGCTGGTTATGGGTTCAACAAGTCTCATTCCGCAGCTTATGCAATGCTTTCATACCAAACTGCATACTTGAAGGCATATTTTCCTGAGCACTTTATGGCGGCTGTTCTATCAACAGAATTAGGCAACACCGACAAGATCAATACCCTTGTGAACGAATGTAAGGAGATGAAAATTAAGGTACTAACCCCGAATATTCAGACTAGCAATAAGCACTTCAATGTTAATGCAGATCTTCATATTAAATATGGTTTGGGAGCAATTAAAGGAGTAGCAGATTCTTTTATTGATCATGTAATTGAAGTAAGAAAAAATCATTCTTTTAAAGATCTTTTTGATCTGACAAAAAAAGTTAATATTCGATTGGGCGGAAAAAAATCTATTGAAGCTTTAACTAAAGCGGGAGCCTTTGATGAATTAGCTCCATCCAGATCCATCGCATTGGCCTGCATGGAAGATATGCTCAGAGAAGGGCAAAAAAACAGCGCCCAAATGGCGGGAACGTCGGATCTATTTGCCTCAATGGAAGAAACATTTGATCCTTATGAGAAATATGTGAACGTGAAAGATTTATCAAAAGAGGATTTACTAAATCATGAGAGAGATGCCCTTGGATATTATTTTTCAGGTCATCCAGTCATTGCAATTGAGGGCATGGTTGAAAATTTAAGATCTCATACAATCAGTCAAGTAACAGACGATATAAACAGAGTAAAAATAGTTGGTTTATTAAATTCATATAGACAGATCAGGGATCGTTCAAACAAACAAATTGCTTTTATCAGTTTTGACGATGGCACAGGCACTATGGAGGGAACAATCAGCACAGACGTTCTAGAGAAGCATCATTTATTATTGAAAGCGAACTCTATCCTTATTTTTGCTGGTTCGGTTGAGATTGATGATTATAAGTCTAAGGAATTAAATCGGAGAATGTACAAGATGAAAGTGGGATCTGTGTCTTCGTTAGAATCACAAATGAGCCAAGGCAATAAATCCATCTTGATAGACGCAAGAAATCTACCCAATGATTCTATTCAATCGAATATGACAAATTTAAAAAATTTGAATGGAGACTTCTGGAAGCATGGAAATTGCAAAATACATTTAAAAATTCTACATGAGGACTCTGAGGCTATAATAGAGCTTGGCGATGAATTTAAACTTATGCCTTCATCAGAAAATATCAAAATACTAAAGGATATGTTTGGCGATGAGGCGATTAAATTAAATAAATGAGTATTAATATTTTAGATTTTGAAAAACCAATAGCAGAAGTTGCTGAGAAGATAGAAGCATTGCAATTGGCTGCTTCAGATAATCCTGAGCTTTTACCTCAGATAGATAAGTTAAAGTCTGAACAAGCTGCCCTGACAAAGAAAATTTATTCTAAGTTATCTACATGGCAAAAAGTTCAGGTTGCAAGACATCCTAACAGGCCGCATACACTAGATTTTATTGAGAGAATCTTTGATGAATTTGAAGAGCTGCATGGCGATCGTCAGTTTGGTGATGACGCCTCATTGGTTGGGGGTATTGCAAAATTGGAAGGCATACCGGTCATGATCATCGGGCATGAAAAAGGTCGAGATACTGATGAAAAAGTTAAAAGAAACTTTGGGATGCCACAGCCAGAAGGTTATAGAAAAGCCAAGCGACTGATGCAGCTTGCCGAGCGATTTAATATGCCTGTTATTACTTTCATTGATACAGCTGGGGCATACCCGGGCGTAGAGGGTGAAGAAAGAGGGCAGAGTGAAGCAATTGCTAGAAATCTTGCTGTTATGTCCAGTTTAAAAACAAAAATCTTAGTTGTAGTTTCTGGAGAGGGAGGCTCAGGGGGAGCCCTGGCACTGGGTGTGGGTGATCATATTGCTATATTAGAATATGGTACTTATTCTGTTGCTTCTCCCGAAGCATGCGCTTCAATAGTTTGGCGAGATTCAGACAAAGCCCCGGAAGCTGCAGAAGCTATGAAAGTTGGAGCAAGCGATTTAAAAAATATAGGTATCGTTGATGAGATTATTGTGGAACCAATTGGTGGAGCGCACCAAGACTACGATGCAGTTTCAGCGAACATTAAATCATCTTTATTAACAAACATAGCAGAGCTATCAAAATTCTCTCAAGAGGAGTTACTTCAAAGACGTTATCAGCGCTTGCTCAAAATTGGTGCCTGATTTTGTTTGATCCAAAAGTTTTTTTTAATTTAGTTGATCCTAATAAAAATATAATTGTAGCCTTCAGTGGTGGCGGAGATTCTTCTGCACTTTTGCACTTTTGTTATGAGCTCACTCAGCAAGGATTGTTGCATGGACATCTTTCTGCTATTCATATAAATCACTCATTAAGCAAACATTCAGATTCATGGGAGGATCACTGCAAAAGATTTTGCCGAGAAAGAAATATTGATTATCAAAGTTATGTTGTGAATATAAATATAAAAAAATCGGGCCTTGAATCAGCTGCAAGAAATGCGAGATATAAGATTTTTCAAGAAGCACTTCAACCCAATGATCAGTTGTTAATGGCCCATCATGCAGATGATGTAGCCGAAACAATTTTATTTAGACTTTTTCGAGGAACAGGCTTAGATGGTCTCCAAGGACCAATGAAAAAACGGCCCTTAGGAAAGGGCGTCATTTTAAGACCCTTGCTTGGTTACTCTAAAGCTGATCTCTCTCAATACTTATCAGCTAACAATATTGAATTTATTACCGATGAAACCAATTTTGATGATCATCAAGATCGTAACTATATTCGTAATGAATTACTTAAGAGGGCTTCAAGTCGCTGGCCTAATGCAAGTTTACAAATTCAACAAACAGCCGAACTAGTTTCAAAACACAAAAAAGTTCATGATTTATTGCTTGATAAGCAATTTGGCGAAAAGATAAAGGACTCTAAATTGCAGAGAATATTTTTGCTTGAGCTTGAAGAAGACACTTGTAAAGAAGTCATTAGATATTGGATAAAAGCCAATAATGTGGCTATGCCAAACAAAAAAATCATTGGCGAAATTTTAAAAGCATTTATTTATTCCAATCCCAGCGCAAAAACTCAAGTTCATTGGTCAAGAGCAGATAATGATCAAAAGAGTGCTTTTTTAACTTTTTGTGATGGTGATTTAGTCTTAAATAAGAAATAATCAATCAATTCGGAGAAAAATATGAGTTATG
>Ga0206124_10001274_pt1 | contig 20085 bp, 23 predicted proteins | sample Helgoland_Spring_3_FD_148671 | JGI IMG/M metagenome (GOLD analysis project Ga0206124, IMG submission 148671) | Pelagic subsurface seawater microbial communities from Kabeltonne, Helgoland, North Sea - Helgoland_Spring_Bloom_20160321_2 | ecosystem: Environmental > Aquatic > Marine > Epipelagic ... | reverse complement strand
AAGACATATGGACCTAAGGGAATAGGAGCCTTGTTTGTGCGAAGAAAACCTCGAGTTAGAATTGAAGCTCAAATTCATGGGGGTGGACATGAACGAGGCATGAGATCCGGAACACTCCCCACTCATCAAATAGTTGGAATGGGTGAAGCGTTTAGAATTGCAAAAGAAGAAATGGATGCTGACAAACAAAAGATTAAATCCCTTCATGATAAGTTTTATGAATCTCTTTCAAAAATTGAAGAGATTTATGTGAATGGTGATATTGATAATAAAGTTTGCAATATCTTGAATATTAGCTTTGCTTATGTTGAAGGAGAATCATTAATTATGGCTTTAAAAGATATAGCGGTTTCCTCAGGGTCAGCTTGCACATCTGCTAGTTTAGAGCCATCTTATGTTTTAAGAGCGCTTGGAAGAAAGGACGAGCTTGCATCCAGCTCTATTCGATTTTCTTTTGGAAGATTTACCACTGAGCAAGAAGTGGAATATACGTTAACTTTAATTAACCATGCTGTTGATAGACTTAGAGAGCTATCTCCATTATGGGAAATGTATTTGGATGGAATTGATCTTGATACAGTAGATTGGCAAACTCACTAAATACTAGGAGGTATTTATGGCATATAGCAAAAAAGTCGTAGACAAATTTGAAAATACTATTAATGAGCCGGCAAAATATAATGTTGGGAGATTTGATCCAAAAGAAATGAATGTAGGCACTGGAATGGTAGGAGCTCCAGCATGTGGCGATGTGATGAAACTTCAGATCAAATGTGAAAGCCAAGGTAATACTCATATTATTAAAGATGTGAAGTTCAAGACTTATGGCTGTGGTTCAGCAATTGCTTCTTCAAGTGAATTAGTTGAGATGTTAATTGGGAAAACTTTAGAAGAAGCCAAAGAAATTAAAAATATTGATATCGTGGAAGCTCTAGAACTACCTCCTATAAAAATTCACTGCTCAGTTTTGGCTGAAGATTCTATCAAACAAGCAATAGAAGATTACGAACAGAAGCAATAATTAATCATGGATAAATTCTCTCCACAAGAGCTCAAATTTTCTGAAAAGGCAATTCTGCATTTTGCCTCCAGTCTGAAGAGCAATGCTAAAAGTGATGGGGTGAGAATTGGTGTAAGAAAAGCTGGATGCTCTGGCTTTGAATACTTTTTTGAGTTTGTTGAGACGAAATCAGATGACGCAAATGATTTCATTTTTAATGAAGGCGAATGCAAAATCTATGTTGATAAAGAAAGTTTAAATTACCTCAAAGGAAGTTTGGTAGATTATTCAGAGGATGGTCTTAACCAAGGAATTAAATTTCATAACCCAAATGCTAAAGCCGTATGCGGATGCGGTGAAAGTTTCACTATTTAAATGGCACTTATAAAGTTATTGCCTCATTTTGAGTTATGTCCTGATGGAGCAGAATTTGAAACTCAAAAAGATGAGTCTATTTGTGAGGCTGCCTTGAGATCAGGCATTAAAATTGAACATGCATGTGAAATGTCCTGTGCATGCACTACATGTCATATCATTGTTCGAGATGGGTTTGCTGATCTCAATGAGGCCTCTGAAGATGAGGAAGATCTACTTGATAAGGCGTGGGGACTTGAACCAAACTCTCGCTTAAGCTGCCAAACTATTCCAAAAAGCGGAAACTTTACAGTTGAATTACCAAAATACACCATCAATCAAGTTTCAGAGGATCATTAATGAAGATTGGATGGTCAGATATTTTAGAAATCGCGATAAATCTTAGTGAGGTTTACCCTGAGATTGATCCTCAGTGGATCAGTTTTCCAGACTTACATCAAAAGATTTGCAGCTTAAAGAATTTTGAAGATGATCCGCAAAATTCTAATGAGAAGATTCTTGAAGCAATCCAGATGGCATGGATGGATGAATCAGATTAACTCACCTATAATGTCGCAATTTTAGGAGTAACCTTATGACAATACAACGAACACTTTCAATCATTAAGCCTGACGCAACATCAAAAAATATTATTGGAAAAATAATAGATAGGTTTGAAGAAAATGGCCTGAAGGTGATTGCAGGCAAACTAATACATATGGATCAAGCAAAGGCTGCAGGTTTTTATGCTGAGCATGAGGGGAGACCTTTTTTCCCTAATCTCGTTGAATATATGACCTCAGCTCCTGTATTTGTTCAGGTACTTGAAGGAGATAATGCTGTTTTAAAAAATAGAGAGTTAATGGGTGCAACTAATCCAAGTGAAGCAGAGCCGGGCACTATTAGGGCAGACTTTGCAGAAACCATCGATGCTAATGCTGTGCATGGATCTGATTCAACTGATAGTGCTGCAAGAGAAATCTCATATTTTTTTGACGATAACGAAATCTTTTAATTGAGTGCATAAAGAAAAAATAAATCTACTTGGATTCTCACATGAGTCGCTGGTAGATTTTTTTCAGTCTATACAGCAACCAAGTTTTAGAGCTCTTCAATTGATGAAATGGATTCATCAACGTGGAGTAACTGATTTTATGAAAATGACTGATTTCAGTCTTGAATTAAGAAATCAACTTTCTGAAATTGCTGAGGTTAAACCCCCGAAGGTAGAAGAATGTTTATTATCTCCAGAGGGAACAAAAAAATACTTAATTAGACTAGATTCAGGCTCAATGATTGAGATGGTCAAAATCCCAGAAAAGAAAAGGTTAACTCTTTGCATATCATCTCAGGCAGGATGTGCATTGCAGTGCACTTTTTGTGCAACAGGAGCGCAGGGTTTTGAAAGAAATTTATCTGATGCTGAAATTATAGGTCAGCTGTGGCTCGCTAATTTTTATGATGAATCTAGTCCTCCGATATCAAATGTTGTATTCATGGGAATGGGCGAACCATTATTAAATGTTGAGCCAGTGATGGCTTCTATTAGCTTAATGCAGCATCAAAATGCATATGGACTTTCAAAAAGAAGAATCACTTTGAGCACTTCAGGGATAGTGCCAGAAATAAATAAACTTGCTGATAAAACTGATGTCTCGTTGGCAATCTCTTTGCATGCTGCTAATAACATCCTAAGAGATCAGATAGTTCCGATAAATAAAAAATATCCGCTAGAAGAGTTATTAGGAGCTTGTAAGAATTATCTAAAAACACAGAGTAAGCGAAAAACAATAACTATTGAATATATCTTAATAGATGGCGTAAATGATTCTTTAGACCATGCTAAAGATTTAGCAAAGGTTCTAAATGGACTATCTTGCAAAATAAATCTTATACCATTCAATCCATTTGATGGCTGTAATTATTCTCGATCTCAAGAAGGAGCTATTTTCAAGTTTAAAGATTTTCTCATTAAAAAAGGCCTTATTACGACTCTCAGAATCACAAGAGGAGACGCTATAGATGGCGCATGTGGTCAACTTGTCGGTAAGCTGAAAAAAAGCATTAAAGGAAAAAATAAAACAACCTCAATTAATGTGATTAATACCTCATGAGTCTTAAATCTGCGCATACAGGCAAGGTTGGCAAAGCATTTAAAAATGCTCGTATACTTCGTTCAATGACTGTTGAGGAGGTTGCTCATCAAACTTTAATTAGTGCTGAATATATTAAAGCTATTGAGTCAGGTGATTATGCAGTTTTTCCAGCGAGAATGTTTGCTGTTCAATATTTTAAAAAATATGCAAAATTTCTTAATTTAGAGATTGGCTTTTTTGATATTTATAATGCTGATGTAGTTGCTGCAGCTAATAAAGAATCTCAATCTGATCTGCCTGACCCATCATTTTTAAAACAAAATATGGTTTATTTTCATTTTTAAAACAAAATATGGTTTATATTTTTTTCATATGTTTCTTTCTCTTGCTTTCAATATTCTATATTTTTAATGCTAGTAATGATTTTGAGAGGCTTTCTGAATTTCAATCAAAAGAAAATGTTATTCAACCATTAGCTGCTGTATCAAAAATGGAGGAAGTCGTTAATCAAGATATCAATAAATTACATGATGAAATTAATAATTTTTTTATACAAGATAAACTTGATTCAGTTCAGCTTGATGTTAATGTTGATTCATTGGAACCAGAAGTATGAATAATTCCTGGATAGAAAGAAAAAAAACCAAGCCTATATTTGTAGGAAGTGTTGGCATAGGTGGCGACCATCCTATTTCTATTCAATCTATGACCAATACAAATACAGCAGATATTAAAGCTACAGTAAATCAAATTGAAGAATTAGAGGCAGCTGGAGCCGATATTGTTAGAGTCTCAGTTCCTGATGAAGATTGCGCAAAAGCATTCAAAAAAATTAAAAATTCAGTCTCAGTACCCTTGGTTGCAGATATTCACTTTGATTATAAAATTGCTTTGCTTGTTGCCGATTCTGCTGATTGTCTCAGAATTAATCCAGGTAACATAGGAAAAGAAAACAAGGTTCAAGAAATCATTCAAGCCGCAAAAGATAACAATATACCAATAAGAGTTGGTGTGAATGCCGGTTCATTGGAAAAAGATCTGCAAAAGAAGTATGGAGAACCTAATTCTGATGCCTTGGTAGAATCAGCTCTAAGGCATGTAGATATATTAGATAGATATAATTTTTCAAACTTTAAATTAAGCCTTAAAGCTTCAAATATTCAAATGACTGTTGAGAGTTACAGGAAGTTTTCTAAATTGTTAGATCAGCCATTACATCTAGGTATTACAGAGTCTGGTAGTTACAGAGCAGGTTCAGTCAAGTCATCTATTGGTCTAGGTATGCTTTTATCTGAGGGCATTGGTGACACCATTAGGGTCTCGCTTGCATCTGATCCTGTAGATGAAGTTAAGATTGGTTGGGATATTTTAAAAAGCCTGAACCTAAGAAGTCGTGGTATTAGAATAGTTGCATGTCCAAGCTGCTCTAGACAAAATTTTAATGTTATAGAGGTAGTTAATGAACTTGAAGCAAGATTTGAGGGAATTGCTGAGGACTTAGAGGTAGCTATCATTGGTTGCTACGTTAATGGTCCCGGTGAATCTAAGGCAGCTGATGTTGGCCTAACGGGAGGCCCGAGTAACTTGCTTTATGTGAATGGCACTCCTTCAAAAAAAGTCTCTAATGAGAAACTTGTTGATACAATAGAAGAGCAGGTAAAAGAACAGCTGCAAAAGAAAAGCGCTATAGACATAATTGCAAAAGGTTAAAAAGTGAAGATTCAATCATTAAGAGGTATGCCTGATTTATTTCCTGAAGATCTAGAGAGATGGCATATATTTGAATCAAAGCTTTCAGAAATTTTTCATTCTTTTGGCACGCATGAAATTCGCACTCCATTACTTGAGTCAACAGAACTTTTTTCAAGATCAGTAGGAAACTCATCTGATATTGTTAATAAAGAGCTTTATTCGTTTTTGGATCGCAATGAAGATAGCATCAGTCTGAGACCAGAGGGCTCAGCCAGTGTGATCAGGGCAATTATTCAAAAAAAACAAGAGCAGGAAAAACATAAATTATGGTATCAAGGGCCAATGTTTAGATATGAGAGACCGCAAAAAGGTAGATTTAGGCAGTTTCATCAAGTGGGAGTTGAGTATCTTGGATTCGAGGAAGGAATTTCTGAGTATGAGTTAATCAGCATGGTTTTGCAGATTAATAAATTAATTGGTATTACAAACTATACAATCAAAATCAATCACCTTGGCGATGCAAATGCTAAGGAAAGTTTTTGTGAGTCACTGGTTAGTTTTCTGAAGCCACACATAAATGACTTGCATGAAAAAGATCAAGTAAGATTAGAATCTAATCCATTGAGAGTTTTGGACTCTAAGGAAAAATCTACTCAGGCATTATTAGAACAAGGCCCAAAATTCCAAGATTTTATTTCGAATGAGTCAAAGAGTTTCTTGCAAAATCTTGTAGATGCATTTAGCAATCATTGCGATATTAAGATTGATCAATCGCTAGTCAGAGGATTGGATTATTACACAGGCATTGTATTTGAAACTGTTTCACAAGAGCTTGGAGCACAAGATGCCTTTCTTGGAGGAGGAAGATATGACAATCTTTCCAATCAATTGGGCGGCAAAGATATGCATGCCATAGGCTTTGCTATAGGTGTTGAAAGAATAGTTGAGCTCCTAAACCCTGAAAGTAATAAACCATCATTAAAAGTTGGTTTTATAGTCACGGGAGAGCAGATTGGCAAAAAAACATATAAAATAGCCGATGATTTAAGAAGTGCAAACAATAGTATTATTCTTGATACGTTTTTAAGTGAGGGAAGTTTAAAATCTCAGCTCAGACGAGCCAATAAAAACAATTGCAGTTACGCAATTATTATTGGAGAAGATGAAGTAAAAAATAATCAAGTAATATGGAAAGACCTTAGCGAAGGCGGTGAGCAAGAGCTTCTTAGCTCAAAAGAAGTCATAGACAAATATACCAATCTTTAGGAGAGATAATGGCAGAGTACAGTTCAGATGAAGAGAGATTTTCAGCATTTGTAAATTTCTTTAAGGATCATAAAAATACCCTTGTAATTGGCTTCTTGCTTCTTGCATTTATTCTAACTTCTTCTATTGGTTATAAGTCATATAGCAGTTCGCAGAACTTAAAAGCAGCTGAGATTTATGATGCATGGTCTGTTGGTCTTGCCAATGAATCAACAAGCGCATCTAACAATAAAGAGAATTTTGATAAGTTACAAGAAAAATACGCTAATACTGGTTATGCTCAGCTTGCAAGGATTATAAGAGGCTCATCTTATGCCAGAGAAGGCGATCTTGATGCTGCTTTAGAAGATTTTCAACAACTTCTAGATACAACTTCAGGGTTTTTTGGAAATGATATGTTGAATTCAATTGCAAAAATAAATATTGCTAGAATTGAACTTAGCAAACAAAATTATTCTAGTGTCCTGGCTGTCTTAGAATCATTTAATTCTGAATCGGAGCACCCGCTTGTTTACGAGGTAAAAGGGGATGCCTTGGCTGGGCTTAAAAAAAATGACTTAGCTTTAGATCAATATTCATTGGCTCTTGAGAATTCACAAAATGAATCTCAAAAATCTCTTTTAAAGATGAAGATTAATAAAATTACAAACTAATACCAATGAAAAATAATATATTTTTAAGTATTGTTTTAATACTCACCTCTTCATGCTCGACCTTAGCATTTTGGTCCGATGATTCAGATGTTGAAGTGATTGAACCAGTTCCTCTTCAATCTTTTAAGAATGATTACCAAATATCTTTAGAGTGGAAAAAATCTTTTAAAGGAGAAAATAGTTTAGGCTCTTTTAAGCCCTCGTTTTATTCAGGCAATATGTTAATTGCTGAACCTGAAGGAAATATTTTTTCAATCAACCCTATCTCTGGAAAAGAAAATTGGAAAATTAACCTCAATCGTGAATTAGCAGCGGGGGTAGCTTCAGGTTTTGGTAAATTAATCGTATCCGATGTTAATGGTTTTGTAATTGCCATTGACTCAGAGACCCAAGAGATTATTTGGGAAAAAAATATAGGTGGAGAGGTTTTATCTAATGCAGTGGTTAGCGCTTCATTGATTATTGTCAAAAATTCTGTTGGTGAATTGGTCGCATTGAATGCTTTATCAGGTGACAAAAAATGGTCTTTTAGATCTCAATTGCCTGCTTTGACTGTTCGGGGAACAGGCGAATCAATCATTGAAAATGGTATTGTTTTTTCTACTTTTGATAATGGGCGCATGGGGGCATTCCAACTAGAAACAGGTTTCTTTCTTTGGGATGCACCTATCTCTTTTGTTGAAGGCTCGTCTGAGCTTGAAAATCTAATAGATGCAGACTCAGCTCCAGTTTTAGCTAAGCAATTAATTTTTGCCACTAATTATCAAGGCAATTTAACAGCATTTGATATAGCTCAAAAAAGACCAGTATGGAATTCAAAATCTTCATCATTTTATTCTCCTGTTGTAGCCAATAATATGATTATGGCAATACAAGATAATGGCTCAATTTTGTCATTCTCTTTGGCTAATTTAGCTCCTTCTTGGACCTCAGAAGAGTATTTAAGAAGAGAACTATCAAGCGGAGCCGCATATAAGAACTTATTACTCGTTGGAGACTTAGACGGCTATGTCCATGCAATCAATCCAATGACTGGAATGACTGCTGGAAGAAAAAAAGTATCTAGTAATCCAATAATGAGCATTGTTACTTTTAGAGAGTTTGCATATGTTATTGATCAGGAATCTAACATAGCTGCAATCAAGCTCTAATATGCCTTTTCAAAATGTTAAATTCAATTGCAATTCTTGGCCGACCCAATGTAGGGAAATCTTCTCTATTTAATAAGCTTACAAAAACCAGAAATGCCATTGTTTCTGATTTTTCTGGGCTTACTAAAGATAGAAATTTTGGTTATGCCTCGATCAAGGACCAGCAATATTTAGTCATTGATACAGGGGGAGTTGGTTCTGAAGTTACAGAATTCAGCGCAGCAATTACCGAGCAGGCACTTATAGCTGCGGAAGATTCTAATCTTATATTGCTGTTAATTGATGGTTCAGAAGAGTTGACCGCAGATGATATTGATTTATATCAATCTATAAGAAAAATGAACAAGCAATTCTTTGTTGTTTTAAATAAAATTGATATAAAAAAAAGATCAAATGCAAAGGAAGATCTTTTAAAGTTTGGCTCAGGAGATATGGTTGAAATTAGTGCAGAGCATTCTCGCGGTATCAAGGAATTACAAAATGCCATTTCCCAACAATTTGCTGAACTATCTATTGCTAGCTCTAAAGAAGATATAAAAGGAACAAAAATAGCTGTAATTGGAAGACCAAATGCAGGCAAATCAACATTTATCAATCAATTCACAAAGCAAGATCGTCTAATTGTTTCGGATGTTCCTGGCACAACTATAGACTCTATTCATGTCCCATTTGTTTTTGATGATGAGAATTTTATTTTTATTGATACAGCAGGGATTAGAAAGAAATATAAACAGAGTCATGCAGTAGAGTATTTTTCATATGTAAGAGCAATGCATGCTGTAGATGAGTCAGATATTGTTTTAATGATCGTTGATGCGTCAGATGGAATAGTCGATCAAGATCTAAGAATCTTGAATCTGATCAGAGGTTATGGAAAGCCTGTTGTGGTTGCTCTAAATAAAATTGATGAACTTAGCGCAGATCACTTGCTGGACCTTAAAGAAACTAAAAAATTCCAAAATTCAGCTTTAAATGATTTAATTTTAGTCGAAATTTCAGGACTTCAAAAAAGAGGGTTTAAAAAACTTTTTGATACTCTTGCTAAAGTTAACCAATTAGCAAAAACTAAATTTTCTACTGGCAAGTTGAACAAGTTGCTTCTTAAGTTTACCAACTCAACCAATACACCGAGCATTTCAGGTCGACAAATTAAAATGAGATATGTCCATTTTGGAGGTATTCATCCTACAAAATTCATAATACATTCAAACTATTTCAGGTCGACAAATTAAAATGAGATATGTCCATTTTGGAGGTATTCATCCTACAAAATTCATAATACATTCAAACTTTTCCAGCAAAATCCCTTCGAATTATAAGCGATATCTAATTAACTCCTTCAGAGAGGAACTTAATCTGAATAGTGTTGAGTTAAGCATTATTTTTAAAAAAGGAGACAATCCTTTTGAAGGCAATAAAAATGAGCTATCTTCAAGACAAATTAAGAAGAAAAAAAGGCTTATAAAGCACGTAAAAAAATCAAAAAAATAAGATTTTCTTATTTTAATTACGTATAATTTAGGCCTATAAAGCACTTTAAAAGTAACAAATGTCTATAAAACCTGTATATATAAATTTATTTAAAATTCAGCTTCCCTTATCAGCGCTATTATCAATATCTCATAGGGTTTCAGGAATACTTATTTTTTTTATGGTTCTCCCTGTTTCAGCATATATTTTAAATATACTTCTTGCTAGCCAGGCTTCATTTATCTCATTTTTGGATGCGTACAAAGCTTCTGTTTTTTTACGAACATTTGTCCTTTTTAATATATTGATCTTTGTGTACCATGTCATTGCAGGAATTCGACACATGTTAATGGATTTCCATTTAATTAGTGAGACTCTTTCTGCGTCAAATACCTCAGCAAAAATTGCAATCATTTTGTTTCTCGTTATTGCTCTTTTAACAATACTGGTCCCCCCATGAAATTAGGTAAATTAATTTGGTACCTGCAAAGATATTCTGCGATTTATTTTCTTATATTCCTTGTATATGTAGGATTTACTTTTTTAACTGATGGATTCAGTTTTCAATTCTTAACAGAAAGTACCACATTTAAACTCTCATTAAGTTTTTTTATTATTTTGGCTTGCGCACATGCATTTGCAGGTTTGTGGACTGTAGGTACTGATTATTTGACCAAGAGGACGCTTGGTTTTGTTTCCCCAGTTCTGTCAACGTATGCAAATTTATTGAGAAAGAGCTTTGAGTTCTTCTTCATTGTTCTTGGTTTTTTTCTTGTTATTTTTTATCTTTTAATTATCTGGTCTTAATATGGAAATCTTTAATTCATCAAATATCAAAACATTAGAATTTGATGCTCTAATTATTGGCGGTGGAGGTTCAGGTATGAGAACCTCTTTAGAGCTTGCAAAATCTGGATTGAAGACAGCAGTGGTCTCTAAAGTTTTCCCAACAAGATCTCACACTGTCTCAGCTCAAGGAGGAATTACTTGCGCAATTGCAAGTGAAGATCCTAATGATGATTGGCGTTGGCATATGTATGACACTGTAAAGGGATCGGACTACATCGGTGATCAAGATGCAATTGAATATATGTGTTCAGAGGGACCCAAGGCAGTGTTTGAGCTTGAGCATATGGGGTTACCTTTTTCTAGATTTGAGAATGGGCGAATATATCAGCGACCTTTTGGGGGGCAGTCAAAAGATTTTGGTAAAGGTGGTCAAGCGGCAAGGACTTGTGCAGCAGCAGACAGGACCGGACATGCATTGCTTCATACCCTTTATCAAAATAATATTAAGGAAGGTTCAAACTTTCTTAATGAATGGTTTGCAGTAGATTTGGTTCTAAATCAATCAAAGGAAGTGACTGGTGTTATTGCATTTTCCATTGAATCTGGAGAAGTTGCATATTTAAAATCTCAAGCAACAGTAATGGCCACTGGCGGCGCTGGAAGAATATATTCTTCCACAACTAATGCTCTTATAAATACTGGAGATGGTTTAGGTATGGCCTTAAGAGCTGGATTTCCTGCTCAAGATATGGAAATGTGGCAGTTTCATCCAACTGGGATCTATGGAGCAGGTTCTCTAGTCACGGAAGGTTGCCGAGGAGAAGGAGGTTACCTAATAAATGCTGAGGGTGAGAGATTCATGGAGAGGTATGCACCTAATGCTAAAGATTTAGCTGGAAGAGATGTGGTTGCAAGATCAATGGTATTAGAAATTTTAGAAGGTCGAGGATGTGGTGAAAATAAAGATCATGTTTTCCTTAAACTAGACCATTTAGGTGCAGATGTGCTTAATGCAAAGCTTCCTGGAATATGCGAGCTTTCAAGAACATTTGCTGGAGTTGATCCAATTTATAATCCCATCCCTGTTGTTCCAACATGCCATTATATGATGGGGGGAACGCCAACCAATATTCATGGCCAAGCTTTTACTCAATCTAATGGAGTAGACGAGATTATTTCTGGCTTATTCTCAGTTGGTGAAGCTGCATGTGTTTCCGTTCATGGAGCTAACAGATTAGGAGGTAATTCTCTTCTTGATCTGGTTGTATTTGGAAGGGCTGCCGGAATTCACATTCAAGAAGCATTGAAGACAGGCGGCGGAGTTGCAGATGCCAATAGCGATGATATTAATCAAGCACTTGATGGACTTAATAAGATTAATTTATCCAATGATGGTTTTGAAGTAGCTGAGGTCAAGAGAGAGCTTCAATCTGTTATGCAAAATTATTTTGGCGTCTTCCGCAGAGGTGATTATATGGAGAAAGGCGTTGCAGCTTTGCAGGAAATACGTGAAAAGGTTTCCAACCTTCACCTAAAAGACAAGAGCATGGCTTTCAACACAAGTAGAGTTGAAGCTCTAGAACTTCAGAATTTATTTGAAGTTGCTGAGGCAACTGCAATTGCTTCATTTCAAAGAACAGAAAGCAGAGGAGCCCATGCTCGAGATGATTTTAAGGAGCGTGATGATGAAAATTGGTTGTGTCATTCTTTGTATGATCCCATCCAAAAAACTTTGAGCAAAAGAGATGTTAATTTTGCACCCGCTCAAGTGGATACTTTTGAACCAAAGGTAAGAACATATTAATTTTATTTGAGATTAAAATATGATTGACGTAAATATTTATAGATACAACCCAGAAACCGATAAGTTTCCTTATACCCAAACCTACACTCTACAAAAACCTGAGAAGGATATTATGCTTCTTGAATTATTAAATATTCTTAAAGAGCAAGACTCCTCAATATCTTATAGAAGATCATGCAGAGAAGGAGTTTGTGGATCAGATGGAATGAATATCAATGGAAAGAATGGGCTTGCATGCATAACTCCAATCTCTCAAGCAATTAAAAATAATAAAATTGAACTCAGACCATTGCCAGGGTTGCCAGTAATTCGTGACTTGGTTGTTGATATGACAGAGTTCTATGCGCAATACGACAAGATCAAACCTTTTCTCCAGAATGAAACTGAGCCCCCAGTTCAAGAAAGATTACAGTCTCCAGCCGAGAGGGATAAGCTTGATGGTCTATATGAGTGCATTTTATGCGCGTGCTGTTCAACGAGCTGCCCATCTTTTTGGTGGAATCCAGATAAGTTTGTTGGGCCAGCTGCTTTGTTGCAGGCCTATAGATTTATTGCTGATTCAAGGGATACCAAAACTGCAGAAAGGCTAGAGGGATTATCTGATCCATTTAGTGTTTACAGATGTCATGGAATTATGAATTGTGTGAATGTTTGTCCGAAAGATTTAAACCCGAATCATGCAATTGGTGAGATTAAGTCAATGTTGTTGTCTGAGAAGAAAAAGGAAAACATTATTGTATCTGATGGAGTGAGTTGATCTATAAAAATGAATAACATGGAGACATTCTGGTCGACCTCTCATGCAGCAGGCGCCCAGAGTTCATACTTAGAATCTTTGTATGAATCATATTTAGACAATCCCTCATCAATCCCTGATGATTGGAAAATATATTTTGACTCGTTGCCTAAGATTAACGGGGTTGAAAAAGAGATATCTCATCAAGAAATTATTAATAAGTTTAAAGAGGAAGAGGAGAAGTCAATCCTTCAATCCAATCAATCTCCACTTATACCAATGCTCACTCAAAGCAAGTTAAAGTCATTCAGCTAATACAGGCCTATCGTAATAGAGGTCATCAAAAGGCTCAATTAGATCCATTAGGCTTAAAACCAGTTCGTCACTGTGATGATCTTGATCTTAATTTCCATGATTTAGATGAGTCAAATCTTTCAGATATCTTTGAAACAGATACCTTGATGATAGGCAAGGAATCAGCAACTTTATCAGAAATTATTGAGGCTCTTGAAGCAATATATTGCGGTACTTTAGGAATCGAGTATAACTATATTTCATCGCTTGCTGAGAGGACTTGGTTTCAAAAAAGACTAGAGCCAAATTTAGGTAAATTAAATTTTAATCAAGATGAAAAAAAATATATTTTAAAACGCTTGAGTTCTGCTGAAGGTCTTGCAAAATTCTTGTCGTCTAGATATCCAGGTATGAAAAGGTTTGGCATTGATGGGGCTGAATCTCTTATTCCCTTGGTTGATAGTTTGATCCAAAACTGTGGAATATTTGGAGCAGAACAAATTTGTTTTGGTATGGCGCATAGAGGAAGGTTGAATTTACTGGTGAATGTATTAGGAAAATCTCCAAAAGAGCTTTTTACAGAGTTTGAAGAAAATTTTGAGTTAGAGGGAGCAAGCTCAGGTGATGTAAAATATCATCTTGGTTTTTCATCGAATATATTAACTCCCAATGGAGAGGTGCATGTCTCTCTAGCAAACAATCCTTCGCATCTTGAGATTGTTGATCCTGTAGTTCTAGGATCAGTTCGAGGTAGGCAAGATAGACTGCAGGATGTTAATAAAGAGCGAGTTGTACCAATTTTAATCCATGGTGACGCTTCGTTTTCTGGTCAAGGGGTTGTCATGGAGACCCTTCAAATGTCTCAAACAAGAGGCTATGGAGTAGGAGGCACAATACATGTAATAGTAAATAACCAGATAGGATTTACCACTTCTAATGAAGAGGACTCCAGATCGACTCAGTATGCTACTGATGTAGCAAAAATGATTGAAGCTCCTATTTTGCATGTGAATGGAGATGATCCAGAAATGGTTGTTTTTGCAGCTAAATTGGCTTGTGAATATAGGCATAACTTCAAAAAAGATATTATCCTAGATCTCTTTTGTTACAGAAGGAGAGGTCATAATGAGGCAGATGAGCCATCATCCACTCAACCAATGATGTATAAAAAGATTGCTAATCATCCATCAGTTAAAACCTCATACCAAGAACAACTTATTTTGTCAGGAGTAACGAGCCAAACTGAGTGTGATGAAATAGAAAAAAAATACAGATCAACAATAGAAAATGGGGACTCTGTCGCCCACAATTTAGCAACAAAACCCAATGAATCTATGTGGTTTGATTGGACACCCTATATTAATCAAAGGGGAGATTCTGAAATTGAATCTGCATTTAACAAAGATAGATTTAAAGAGCTTGCTCAAATAGCTTTTACACCTCCAAAGGGTTTTGTGCTGCAAAGACAAGTAGAAAAGATTTTTACCGATAGACTTCAAATGGCAGATGAAAAAGTTCCAGTAAATTGGGGGTTTGCTGAAAACATGGCATATGCAACTTTATTGGATCAAGGCTATCCTATTAGGTTTTCGGGTCAAGATATAAGAAGAGGAACATTTTCTCATCGTCATGCAGTGGTGTTAAATCAAAAAGATGGCGATGGCGCAATGCCATTGCTCAAAATAGCAAATAATGCCAATACAACGATTGATATATATGATTCTTTGCTATCTGAAGAGGCGGTTCTTGGTTTTGAATATGGTTATTCAGCTACCAGACCCTCTGGGCTTGTGATCTGGGAGGCCCAGTTTGGAGATTTTGTAAATGGAGCTCAGGTAGTGATAGATCAATTTATTGTTTCTGCTGAGCATAAATGGGAGAGGTTATCAGGTTTAGTTATGCTCCTTCCTCACGGTTATGAAGGTCAGGGGCCGGAGCACAGCAGCGCAAGACTGGAGAGGTTTTTACAATTGTGTGCAAATGAAAATATCCAGGTATGCGTTCCAAGCACACCTGCTCAGATTTATCATTTGCTAAGATTGCAAACAATTCGAAAAATGAGAAGGCCATTGATTGTTATTTCTCCAAAAAGTTTACTAAGAAATCCTCAGGCTGTTTCCTCCATTAATAATCTTACTGAGGGATCTTTTGAGTATGTAATTGATGATTTCCACACAAACCCTGCGCTGGTAGAGAAAATTATCATGTGTTCCGGAAAGGTTTATTACGACTTGGAATCTAAAAGAAAAGAGCTTGGAATTACAAATATAGCTTTATTAAGAATCGAGCAATTGTATCCATTTCCGTATGACACTCTTGAGAAACTTATTAGGCCTTATGCGAATGTAAAACAATTTATTTGGTGTCAGGAGGAACCCAGCAATCAGGGAGCCTGGTTCAGCCATCGTCACAGATTGCAAATCGTTTTAGATAGGATTAATTCCGCTGAAATACAATTAGTTAGTAGGAAGGCATCAGCAGCACCAGCAGTCGGCCTAAATAAATTACACAACCAACAACAAGAAGCTTTAGTAATTGAAGCTTTAACATCCTAGAGAAATAATTATGTCAATTGAAATCAAATCTCCAACATTCCCAGAATCTGTTGCAGACGGAACTATTGCAAACTGGGTTAAGAAAGAAGGCGAGCTTGTTAAACAAGATGAAGTTATTGCTGAAATTGAAACTGATAAAGTTGTCCTAGAGGTCGTTGCCCCTTTTGATGGGGTTATTTCTAAAGTTTTAAAGCCAGCTGGTGAGATTGTTTTAAGTGCGGAGTTAATAGCAGAGTTTGAAGAGAGGGATCAAGTTAAAACAATAACTGATAAAGATACTCCTGCAGATAGCGAGTTAAATAAAGTGGATAGTATTCAACCTAGCAAGGTTAAGACTAAAGCAAATGGACCGGCAGTAAAAAAATTATTAAAAGAACATGATTTAGATGAGAAGAGCATTGATGGATCTGGAAAAGATGGAAGGATTACCAAAGCAGATGTTGTAAATCATCTTGATGAATCAATAGAGGGTAAGACAGAAACAAAGACTATGAAGGAGATTCATTCTCCTGCTTCTGTTTCAGCGGTTGCATCTTCAGCCGATAGATTAGAGGAGAGGGTTCCGATGTCCAGGTTGCGCTCAACGATAGCCAATAGATTATTGAGTGTAAAACAAGAAACAGCAATGCTGACAACTTTTAATGAAGTTGATCTAAAGCCAATTAAAGATCTTAGATCCAAATATGGCGAAGATTTCTTTGCTGAACATGGCGTCAAGCTTGGCTTTATGGGTTTCTTTGTTCTGGCAGCAGTTCAAGCTCTGAAGAAGTTTCCTGTTGTTAATGCGTCTATTGACGGAAGTGATATTGTTTATCATGGCTATCAGGATGTCGGTGTAGCTGTCTCTACAGAAAGAGGTCTTGTAGTTCCGGTGATAAGAGATGCAGATAGCCTACGCATACCAGATGTTGAAAAATCAATCTTAGATTATTCTGACAAAGCTAAGAATGGAAAGCTTTCAATAGCTGAAATGCAAGGAGGCACTTTTACTATCTCAAATGGGGGTGTTTTTGGATCCTTGCTATCTACTCCAATTTTAAATGCTCCTCAGACTGCTATTTTGGGCATGCATACTATTCAGGATAGGCCTGTGGCCATAGATGGAGAAGTGGTTATTCGACCTATGATGTATCTAGCGTTAAGTTATGATCACAGACTGCTAGATGGGAAGGAGGCTGTGGCATTTCTGATTGCTATAAAAGATCAATTAGAATCTCCTGAAAAACTTCTTTTAAATTTATGAGGCATAAAAATGTATGACGTTATTGTAATTGGAAGTGGGCCTGCAGGATATGTTGCTGCAATTAGAGCTTCTCAGTTAGGACTAAAAACAGCTTGTATTGAAAAATCATTTGATGCAGATGGAAACTCTCAACTGGGCGGCACGTGTTTAAATGTTGGATGTATTCCCTCAAAAGCATTGCTGGATTCATCCCACAGATATTCAGATGCAACAAATCATTTTTCGAATCATGGTATTGAGGTATCTAAACCTAAGCTAGATATCGCCAAAATGATGGAAAGAAAAAATAAAATTGTTACCCAATTAACAGCGGGTGTTACAGGGCTTTTCAAAGCTAATAAAGTCACTCAAATTCTCGGTCATGCAAAAATTATTGATTCAACTCACATTGAGGTTACTTCTAGGGATGGTTCGCAAACTCTTGAAACAAAGAATATTGTCATAGCCACCGGATCATCTCCGATTAATATCTCAGTAGCGGAAGTCAATAATAAAAATATTGTTGATAGTACTGGAGCGTTAGAATTTGATTCTGTTCCAAAGAAATTAGGAATCATTGGTGCTGGAGTAATTGGATTGGAGCTAGGGAGTGTTTGGTCTAGGCTGGGTTCAGAGGTCACAGTGCTTGAGGCTATGGACGAATTTTTGCCAATGGCTGACAAAAGAATTGCTAAAGATGTTTTAAAAGAATTTAACAAACAGGGATTAAATATTAATTTGGGATGCAAAGTTACATCCGCATTATCAAATAAAAAAGATATCACAGTGACTTACGAAAATAATGGCACTACTACTGAACTGAAAGTTGATAAGTTAATTGTTGCCGTTGGTAGAAGGCCAAACACAGAGAATCTTCTTGATAAAAATTGTGGTCTATCCATTGATGAAAAAGGCTTTATTCCTGTTAATGATTTTTGTGAAACTAATGTTCAAAACATTTGGGCGGTTGGTGATGTTGTTAGAGGTCCAATGTTGGCTCATAAAGCCTCTGAGGAAGGCATCATGGTTGTTGAAAGAATTGCTGGCAAGCACGCAGAAATGGAATATGATCTAGTGCCATCTGTTATATACACTCATCCTGAGGTTGCTTGGGTTGGACAAACTGAAGAAGATCTTTCTGCAGCAGGCATAGAATTTAAAACAGGATCTTTTCCTTTTGCAGCAAGCGGAAGAGCATTGGCTTCAGGGGAAAGCACAGGATTTATAAAAGTTATAGCTGATAAAAAAACAGATACAATACTGGGCGTTCATGCATTTGGACCTTCAGCTGCAGATATTGTTCAGCAAGGAGTTGTTGCTATGGAGTTTGGAGCTAGTGCAGAAGATCTTGGCTTAACTATTTTTAGTCACCCAACAGTTTCAGAGGCGCTGCATGAGGCAGCATTGGCAGTAAACGGACAGGCAATACATATAGGAAATAGAAAAAAATGAATCTTCATGAGTATCAAGGAAAAGAGCTTTTTAAAAAGTTTGGTTTGCCTGTTTCAAAAAACAAGATAATTACCTCTGCAGATGATGTGGTAAATGCATGCAGAGATATTGGAGGCAACAAATGGGTTGTTAAAGCGCAAGTGCATGCTGGCGGAAGAGGTAAGGCTGGAGGTGTTAAGCTTGTGAATACACCTGAAGAAGCGCTAGATTTTGCTAATCATTGGCTTGGCAAAAGGCTGATCACATATCAAACAGATTCTAATGGTCAGCTTGTGAATTCAATTTTAATTGAAGAGTGTACTGATATCGCAAAAGAGCTATATCTTAGCGCTGTTGTAGATAGGGGAACAAAAAGAATAGTTTTCATAGGCTCGAGCGAAGGGGGAGTTAATATTGAAGAAGTGGCTGAAAATACACCAGAAAAAATCATCTACGAACCTATTGATCCTTTAACAGGACCTATGGGCTTTCAATCAAGAAAAATTTCAAAGGTTTTAGGCCTGAACAATGAGCAGTCAAAGCAATTTTCAAAAATGCTTCCACAATTAACAGATTTATTTCTTACTCATGATCTTAGTTTGCTTGAGATAAACCCATTGGTCATCACTCAGGGCGGAAAACTGCATTGCCTAGATGCAAAGATTAATATTGATTCAAATGCAGTTTATCGACAACCAGAAATTCAAGCTATGCATGATCCTTCTCAGGAAGATCCTCGGGAATCAGAGGCAGCAATGAATGATTTGAGTTATGTTTCTTTGGACGGAAATATTGGTTGCATGGTAAATGGTGCAGGGCTAGCAATCCTCGGGAATCAGAGGCAGCAATGAATGATTTGAGTTATGTTTCTTTGGACGGAAATATTGGTTGCATGGTAAATGGTGCAGGGCTAGCAATGGGAACAATGGATACCATTAAATACTTTGGTGGATCTCCAGCTAATTTCCTTGATGTGGGTGGTACAGCCACTCAAGAAAGGGTTTCCAAGGCCTTCAAATTAATTTTAGCTGATCCAGAGGTCAAAGTGGTTTTGGTAAATATATTTGGCGGCATTGTTAGATGTGACCTTATTGCCGAGGGTATTCTTGCTGCAATTGAAGAGGTCGGTGTTTCAATTCCAGTAGTTGTCAGATTGGAAGGAAATAATGCAGATATTGGTAGCAGTATTCTTGCGGAATCTAATGCAGAAATTGTTAGTCTAAATAATCTTGAAGATGCAGCTAAGAAAGCTGTGGAGTTAAGCAAATGAGTATATTAGTAGATAAGAATACACGTCTTTTAGTCCAAGGTTTCACAGGCTCGCAAGCGACCTTGCATTCAGAGCAGTCAATAGAATATGGAACAAATATTGTTGGAGGAGTTACTCCAGGCAAAGGAGGGCAAGAGCATTTAGGCGCTCCTGTGTTTAATTCAGTTCATGAGGCTATGGAAGCAGTTCAGCCGAATGCTTCAATTATTTTTGTTCCAGCGCAATTTTGCAAAGACTCAATTTTAGAAGCTGCTGATGCTGGAATTAAATTAATAATTTGTATTACTGAAGGCGTGCCAACT
>Ga0206124_10001267_pt1 | contig 20145 bp, 12 predicted proteins | sample Helgoland_Spring_3_FD_148671 | JGI IMG/M metagenome (GOLD analysis project Ga0206124, IMG submission 148671) | Pelagic subsurface seawater microbial communities from Kabeltonne, Helgoland, North Sea - Helgoland_Spring_Bloom_20160321_2 | ecosystem: Environmental > Aquatic > Marine > Epipelagic ... | reverse complement strand
GGGACGGCTCGCTGACCATCAATAGCGGTGGGAGTGTCTCCATAGACTCCATGAGCATTGGTGAGGAACTGGAATCGGAAGTAAGCCTCGTCCTGGCAGGATCTTCGGCTTCCCTAGCTCACACTGGCAGCGGCGTATTTACCATCGGTCGCTCCGCCACGGTGACTACCCTTCCCGATAATAGCGGCAGCAGCCCGCTCGAACTGGACAGCGGCACGTTGGTTCTCGAAATCGGCTACGAGTGGATCCTCGATGGTTCCAACTACACCGGAAGCTTTAATCTCGGCGATCAGTTCGTCCTCATTAATTTCGGTAGCATGACTGGCCCTGGTTTCGGCAGCGGCAATGAAGACGGCTTCACTGACACTGCCGGTTTCCGCACTCGCAACTTCGATCTGCCTGCCGACCGCAAGCTTCAATTGGTCGCGACCGCGACTTCGATCTACTACGAGGTAGTGGCGCAAACTGCCGCGACTGGGCCAAACATCATCATCATCAACGTCGATGACATGGCCGCGGGTCAGCACTTCGGCTTCGACTCCGATCGCGCTGTCAACACACCCACTCTCGACGCTTTGGCGAACACCGGGATCAATTTTACCGAGGGCTTCGCCGCCTCGACGGTCTGCGGCCCCGCACGCTACTCACTGATGACTGGCCGTTGGCCTTCGCGCAATACCAGCGATCAGTTCATCGCACGTTTCCCCCTGGATACGCTGGGGCGTTTCGCCGTGGCAGACACTGAGTTCGAGAGCGATAACCAGAACCTGGGTGCCTGGCTGCAGCAGGCCGGCTACCGCACTGGCATGGTCGGGAAGGGCCACTTCACCGACGACGACCTTAACAGCACCGGTAACTGGGCAGCCAAGGGCTTGCTCACTTATGAGAAAACCGCCGACCCCGCGACCGACACCACGACCAACGCGAAGATCAAGCACAACCACCGCGTGCTTTGCCAGCGGATGCGCGCCTTCGGCTTCGACTACGTCTCCAGCTATTACAAGGCGAACCTCGCCGAGCTCAAAAACGACGCACTCAACGTTCACAACCAGGAATGGATCACTAAGGGAGCACTCGACTTCATCGAGGAGAACAAGGATGAGCGCTTCTTCCTGTACATGGCGCCGACCATCAACCACGGCCCAGTGCGCAACGATCTCAGCAAGACGCTCGGCGCCGACAACCGTTATACCAGTGCGGGCTACCTGCCAAATGCGGACTACTCCTTCATGCCCTCCCGCCAAGCGATCATTGCTGAGGTGAACGCTGCTGGCAATGAGCAGATCTCCGCCCGCGAAACTTGGCTCGACTACTCGATCGCCGCGATCGTCAACAAGCTGACCGCGCACGGCATTCGCAATGACACCTTGATCATCTTCACCTCTGACCACGGCGAAAAAGACCTAAACTCGACGCGATCGGGACAGGGACCAGTGATTTGGGGTAAGTCCTCACTCTTTGACCTCGGCATGCGGGTGCCGTTGGTGATGAACTGGCCCAATGGTATTAACTCTGCTGGGCGCGACTATGACGAGATGGTCAGCCACGTCGATCTTGCCCCTACCCTGCTCGCCTTGGCTGGAGCCTCCAGCCTGCCGACTCGTCCCGTCGATGGCGTCAGCCTCGTACCGGTATTCGACAGCGCTAGCGCTGCGGCAGTGCGTAGCGACCTGTTTGCCGAGATCGGCTACGCCCGCGCAGTACGCACCAAGGACCGTAAGTACGTGGCCGTGCGCTACACGCCCACGATCTACACTCAGATCGACAGCGAATTTTTGTGGGAACGAGTCGAGGGCAACACGGCGACTGGCGAATTCACCGAACCACGCCCCTACTACGTTAACAACCGCCAACTCGGCTCGCTGGCAGCCAACTCTCATCCAGAGGGCACCTACTTCGCAGATGATCAGCTGTACAACCTGACGGCCGACCCCTCCGAGGATGCTAACATCTACGGCCAGGAGCCTGCCACTGCCTACGATCTCAAGAAACGCCTTGCGAGCTACATCGGCGGGATCCCGAATCGGCCGTTCCGCCAGTTCGACGACGGCTCGACAGAGTTTTCGCTCGCGCCTGTTTCAGCACCCAGCGCACCCGCAGCCCTGCAAATGCAGCTCACGGGCGTGAATTCGGTGCAACTGGATTGGTCCGATGCGGCTAACAGCGAGCTCGGCTATATCGTCCGCAAGACGGTCGACGGCGGCGCCCCGCAAATCATCGCTGAACTGCCGTCCGGCTCGACGAGCACAACTGCGGTGCTGGATCCCGGTGTCGAGGACATCGTGATCGAAGTCTCAAGCTACAACGCCATCGGCGACGCCTCTTCTACAGTCGACCTGCTCGCACCCAACTCATGGCGCTTCCGCACTTTCGGGGATACCGATCCTGAACTGGATGACCCATCCAGCCAATGGAATTCTGATGCTGATGGGGATGGGCAGAGTACTTTAATGGAGTACACCTTAGGGAGTGATCCACTAGTCGCCTCCTCGGTAGCGCAAGTGCCGACAATCGAACTGACTACGGATGAATCGAACCAGTATCTCGAACTTCTCGTCAACCGCGATGAACGCCGCACGGTTGTGATCAACGCTTCGGTTTCCTCCGATCTCTCCGATCCTCAATCTTGGGATAGCGTTGCCATCACCGTGGTTGAGAACGCCGCCGATCACATACGCTTCAGAAGTACGACCCCAGTAGGCAATAGCTCGCAGCAGTTTATCCGTGCTGAAATTGTTGCGCCGGCACCTTAATCCTACGCAACGCTGTTTGCAAAGTGTCAATTAGCACGAAGCAATTACCTCTTCTATTTGAGTGGTCGACAGATGTGGATACAAATCAGTCGCTTAATGATACAAAAACACCTCCGACCCGAAAGAGGCCTTAATTCAAAAAGTCTTGTTATCCTGCTGATTAGCATGACCCTGCAGGCGGGTAATTCGAGCATGCTCTTTAGCTACGAATCACCGCCAACAGACAACGTCGCCTGGCTGAAAGCCAACGGCGAGCGGCTTGCAGATGGGCAAGTCCCTCGGAAGCTTAACGTTATCATGGTTGTGATCGACGACTTGCGGACGGAATTAGGCTGTTACGGGGTTGAAGAAGTCCACTCGCCAAATATTGATCGGTTCGCAACCAAAGGCATGCGCTTCAATCATGCGTACGCACAATACCCTGTCTGCAACCCGAGTCGCTCATCATTCCTATCTGGGTTAAGGCCCGAAGAAGTTGGAATTCTCTCCAATACGATTCCATTTCGACGCATCCAGCCAGACCTAATTGCGCTCCCTCAGTTGTTCCGCGAAAATGGCTATTACACCGCAGGCATTGGCAAAATTTTCCACCTAAGCGTTGATAAGGGCGCAAAGCCTACGCTTTTTGAGGATCCCCTTTCCTGGGATTATTTCTTTGATGCACTCAGCGGCACCACCCGGCTAGGCCGCCAAGGTGCAGGGCGTAATTTGACCAACGGCAAGATCCCTTGGGCCACATGGAAAGCAGCCGAAGGCGATGACATCGACCAACCGGATGGCATCAATAATCAAGAGCTGCTGAAGGTGGTCGAAGCACAGCATGATCGCCCATTTTTCATCGGCTACGGCATTCACAAACCACACGACCCGTTCATTGCTCCGAAAAAATATTTTGAGTATTATCCCGAGGGTAGCACTCAACTTGCCAACGAACCAGCGGATCGATCCAAGCGGGTTAAAATGGCGATCCCTAATGATCACCAATTTGCTGATTTCACCGACACAGAACGCAGAGAATTTAAACGCGCTTATCAGGCGGGGGTGAGCTTTGCTGACGCTCAAGTTGGTAAGCTGATGGATCTGCTCGATGACTTAGAGCTTTGGGTTTCGACCATCGTTATAGTTATGGGAGATCATGGTTACCATCTTGGAGAACATGACTGGTGGAACAAAGTCACGGTATTCGAAGATGGGGCTCGAGCGCCCATGATGATCTGGGTTCCCGACGCTTTAGGCATGGGCCAGCCGACCGACAGCCTGGTGGAGTTTATCGACCTCTACCCGACTCTGACAGACTACGCAGGCCTCAAGGCACCCCACCACCTTTCTGGCATGAGCCTGCGCCCGATTTTAGACGATCCACTTTCGAGTGTAAAAGAAGCTGCATACACTCAAGTAACACGCGGTCCCAACGCAATGGGACGCAGTGTACGTACACCGCGCTGGCGATACACGGAGTGGGCACATGGCAAGCATGGCGTTGAACTCTATGATCACTTAAAGGACCCTGGCGAGTATTACAATCTGGGCGATAACCCTGAATACACCAATGTTGTTAGCCAGATGACAGAGCTTTTAGGACAAGGTTTTCTTACCAAATAGGACGATAGCGTGGAAAATTGTTGATCACTAGACTTTTCAAAGCTTTACAAAGTACTAAATAGATGAGGATTAAAGGGTTTGCATGTTAGGTTAGCCTTTTGTTTAACCAACATTATACTTATGCTGCAGAATAGTTCAAAACGTATTACATCGATTAAGGAAATCGCTAAATTAGCGGGCTATTCAATCGCGACTGTTTCTAACACTTTAAACGATAAAGGACGGATTCGGCCAGAAGTTCGCCAACATATTTTAGATATTTGCCAAAAACACGGCTACATCCCCAATTCTGCCGGCAGAAATCTGCGCCGCCAGAAGAATGAGACGATTGGCCTAATGTTTTACCCCTCAAGTTCGGCGATTTTTCGTAATGTCTACTACGCGGAAATCATGGAGGCACTGGAATTTGAACTAGAGCGCGCTGGATACGACCTACTCTTATCTGGGCACGACAGCTCCATTGATCCTAACGTATCTCCACGGTTTCTGCGCCAAGGTAAAGTCGACGGAATCATTCTATTAGGTCGTTTCCCCCGCAAGCGAGTCGTAGATCTCAACGACTATGGCATCCCCTTAGTACAGCTAGATGGCTTTCGTGAATTATTAAAGGTCGATTATGTCACGTCTGACGGATACTCGGCCTCCGAACAGATCGTCGGTCACTTGGTCAAACTGAAGCACCGTCGCATAGCTTTTGTGGCTTTTAATCACGAGGATACCAACGCTAACCAACGTGAAGCGGGATTCCTTGCTGCGGTCGGGAAGCACCACCTATCCTTTGCCGAATGCAAAAACATACGGGATGTCGGCAACACCACAGAAGCGTATGAAATGATCAAGCTTATGCTTAAATCGGAAACCCCGCCGACGGCAATAGTCGCGGTTAATGATACCCTCGCGGTTGAATTGGTCGATCTGCTACAAAAAGATGGCTACTCAGTTCCGCAAGATGTGAGTGTCTTCGGATTTAACGATGACGCCGACAGTAAAAAGTCCAATCCGCAAATCTCGACCGTACGTATTGACAAAATCAAGCTCGCGCAAACTGGTGCGAAAATGATTATCGATCGTATTGAAAATACCGACCTCCCTCATCAAAAAGCCTCACTTCCCACCGAGCTCATTCATCGTGATTCCGTGGCTATAGCCAAAAGCTAAGGCTGGACGCGTTCATGATTGATTGCTGATTTCCCGATTTCAACAGGGCTTAGCTGAAAAAATTAACAACGAGAATTAATATTTCCGGGAGCCTCAATTCCGCCAGTTATAATCTCATCGATTAAGTTTGTGGCCGCATTTTATTTTGCCACTCATCCGACATCTCGGAGACGTCCGTGTCGTCTTGGTAAAAGGTTTTGAGTTCATCTAGCTTCACCTTGTGCGCATCTATTAAATCAGAATATTCTGGGTTGCCGTACAGATTGTTAAGTTCCTTCGGATCGTTTTCCAAGTCATAGAATTCCCATTCTCCGAATTGGTAAAAGTTGATGAGTTTATAGCGTTCGCTGCGAACACCGTTTTGCCTCGGCACCATATGGATGCCAGGGTGCTCGAAGTAATGATAGTAGATGCTATCGCGCCAGTCGTCGACTGTTTCCCCTTTGAGTAAAGGCAGTAGCGAGCGGCCTTGCATATCGTCCGGAATAGAAACTCCCGCGATGTCGAGAAAAGTTTCCGCATAATCGAGGTTTTGAATCAACTCCTTCGCACGGGAACCGGGATCGATCACCCCCGGCCATTTTACAATGAATGGCATCATCAGAGACTCTTCATACATCCAGCGTTTGTCATACCAGCCGTGATCACCTAAATAAAAGCCCTGATCAGACGAATAAATCACAATAGTATTACTACTTAAATTTAGCTCTTCTACTTTCGCGACGAGTCGCCCCACACTTTCATCAACACCCTTGATGGTGCGCAGGTAGTTTTTAACATAGCGTTGATACTTCCAGCGCAGCAGGTCTTTGCCACTTAGATTTGCGGCATGGAAAGCGACATCCTTCGGCCCGTAGGCTTCGCGCCAGACACGCATTTGCTCGTCGCTCATGCGTTGCATGTTACGCCAACTTGAAGGATCTTCGCTTTTGCTTCGCTCGCCTCGCACAAAATCTGGGGTCAGATCGACAAACAAGTCATAGTTCAGATGCATATAGTCCTTAATCGTAACTTCCGCATGTTTTACCGGTGATGCGTTGTCCTCCCAATTGTCAAAGAGAGTCTCTGGTTCCGGCATTTCAATGTCATCGTAGACCCTAAGATGACGGGCTGCCGGCATCCAATTGCGATGGGGCGCCTTATGCTGAACCATTAGCATGAATGGCTTCTGCTCGTCTCGTTTGTTTTCGAGAAAGTCGACGGCCATGTCGGTCACGATGTCAGTGCAGTGTCCCTCAATGGTTATTTTACCATCTTTGGTCAAAAAATCGGGGTTATAGTAAAGACCCTGGCCAGGTAGTACGACCCACTCATCAAAGCCTTGCGGATCTCCGCTAAGGTGAGTCTTGCCAAAGACCGCGGTCTCATAGCCAGCAGCCTGCAATAATTTTGGGAAAGTTTGCTGGTTCCAGTCAAAACGGCTGCCGTTATCCCTAAAACCATTAATGTGGCTGTGCTTGCCGGTCTGGATCACTGCCCGGCTGGGACCACAAATCGAGTTGGTGCAAAAACTGTTCTCAAAAAGCATGCCCTGAGCCGCGAGTTTATCGATCTCTGGGGTGGGATTGACCGACTTCAGCCAGCCATTGTAAGCGCCGATTGCATTTGGGGCATGGTCATCCGTAAAAATAAAGACGATATTTGGACGCTGTTGATTCGCTTCGATAGGCAAACTGACCGTAATCAGAGCGAACAGAACCAATGGACGAATAAATCGCAATATACGCTGTGCTGTATTCGCTGAGCTGGAGTCGACTTCAAGCATTGTGGGCTGGGCTGGCATGTAATTGGTGGTTTAAAGGGAAAATATTCAGCAGAAAATGAAACGTTTAAATAAGCGTAGGGCCTTGTCAACTTACCAGTAGGCCTCGATGAATCTTTATTTGCGGCAAATTTGAGCAAGGCAGCTGCAAGAGACACATACAAATTACTGCCCAATTGTAAAATTTGCACTTGAGGATATAGTTAAACGTTTTAATCATGTGCGCAATGAAGCCTCATCCTTATTTTAAAAATCATGTACTCAGTGAAGGGAAATTATGGGTCGACGATGCGCATTGCTTTGTAAAAACCGGCAAGCCACTACGCGATTACTCCGACGCGGCAAGTATCCAACTTTTAATTGAAGATTTACCTACTATCGCTGCAAAAGGTTACAACAATTTAGCGCTTAACTGCTACTGGCACCACTTCAACCCATCGGGCGATGGCCAAATTGAAGTCTCGCTAGATCCCCTGCGAGAACTCATCAAAGCAATCCAAGCGCACGGTATGTATGCCAGTCTTTCGGTGGAAACCTACGGCGTCGGTGGTGGACAAATCCCCGCGGGTTTCTGGGAAAAGCACCCAGAAGGCCCTCTGGCAATCAACCACTTAGGAGAGCGCGTATCGGACACTGAATATGGCTACGGCAGCAAGGTGCCATCACTTTTTTCCAAAGTTTATCTGAACGCATCTCGTCTCTACATGACGAACCTCGTGGCAGCGCTGGGGGCTGAAAACTTTCTCTACTTTGAGACCACGGTTGAACCTCAGTTCATGGGTGAGCAGTGGCTCGATTACAGTAACGAAGCGAAGCGGGCCTACTCTGAATGGCTAGGCCAGAATACAGTGACTGAAGCCATGCCCTTTCCTGAGTCCCTGCCAGCCAGCGAGACATTCTGCAGATCTGGCGCATGGAATAGCTTTCGCGCTCAAGCGCTGGCCGACTGGATCAACAAAGACTCGCAGGCATTGAAGGCAGGTGCCCAAAATGCTGGGTTATGGATTGCTACCGATTATCTGGATGCCGAAGAGCACACCATGCCACAGCGCTGCGGTGACCCCCTCGAGTTGCTCCGCAATATGACCGAAGTCGACATCATTCAAGTCAACTGGACTTGGTGCAATATCGCCCGACAGCCCAACCAAAAAGCGTATGATCGAGTCCGTAAAGTCATGGCGGAACAGGAGCGTGACTGGGTGATCACTGAACACATGACGATTAATGGCTCCGATTACTTCGAAAGCGACATGCTAGGACTGATCGAAAATACGCTTAACAACGGCACACTGTTTGGATGGGAGTTCGTTGACATCGCAGCGGATCGCGACAGCGCAGCAACCAAGCCAAATGACGTATTGCCGGGCGACTTCAAACCTCAGCACTTTTCCGTTTATGATGCGGACTGGAACCCAAAACCCGCAATGGCTGCCTTTGAAGATAATTGGGCATACTGGATGGCAAAAGTGCAACAATCGCCGCGCGTGTCTGCAACAAGTTGAACGCTCATTTTCTTCATGGAATCCAAGAATATGAGAAATAAATTCATTTCCCCGCTCTTCGCCTCATTGGTACTTTGCTTTTCCGCCTGCGCCAGCGGGGACAAAAGCAGCAGCGCGGTTGTCGATGCGGCCCAAGGCTTGAGTGGTAAAGTATTTGCTGGTTATCAAGGCTGGTATCGCACTCCAACTGACGGCTCTGGTTTAGGCTGGGAGCACTATGAGACATACGACGAGGAATTCATACCCGGTGAAGCCGGCATTGATTTCTGGCCGGATATGAGCGAATTCGCTGAAACGGCAAAATACGCCACTTCCTTCAAACATAAGGACGGTAGCACTGCTTACGCTTTCACCTCACAGAGCGAGAACACGGTCGACCTTCACTTTAAATGGATGAAGGAATATGGGATCGACGGCATTTTCCTCCAACGCTTCGCACACGATGTACTGGAGGGCGGGCACCATCAGTGGGAGCTGCTGCAACCATCAAACAATAAGATGGCTGAATATGTGCAGCAAGGCGCTCAAGCACACGGGAGATCATATTCAATCATGTATGATCTTTCCAGCATACGGCATGGGGAAATGCCAATGGTGATGGATGATTGGCGTGGCCTCTGCGACCGCCTCGGCATCCTCAAAGACCCGAACTACTTGTATGAAAACGGCAAACCACTGGTCGCGATTTGGGGTGTGGGGTTCCGCAATCGTGCCTACACGATAGACGAAATCTCCATGCTCGTTGAATTCCTCAAAAATGACCCTGAATATGGCGGCTGCACGGTCATGCTAGGAGTGCCAACCCATTGGCGCACACTTGAGAGAGATGCAACCGACGATCCCAAGCTACATGATCTCATTCGCAGTGCTGATGTTTTATTGCCATGGACAGTTGGTCGCTTCGGTGGCGCCAAGACTGCGCTCAAGCGCGGCATCGACTACGTCACCCCCGACCAAGAATGGTGCGATGCAAATGACGTGCATTACATGCCGCTGGCCTTCCCTGGCTTCAGTTGGGGTAACCGCTACAAGCACAAGAATGCGAAGTATGATCACATTCCACGTGAAGGCGGCCAGTTCCTCTGGAATCAAGCAATCGCTGCGAAACGAGCGGGCGCCGACACGCTCTATATCGCCATGTTCGACGAGATGGATGAAGGCACACAAATCTTCAAAACCACCAACGATGTGCCCGTCGGCGCGAGTCCGTTCTTAACTTACGAACCACACGAACCAGATTATTATCTTCGTCTGAGTGGTGCGGTCGGCCGCATGCTACGCAATGAGATACCCGCGACTGACACACTTCCTAAAGAGTTATAGCCGCATCTCATTACTAGGCCTCTAGCCATACCCTACGCCATCTAGTATCTTTCATTACACCCCATCTCTTACTATTCTATGACCTCACTCAACTTTATCGATAGTTCGATCATCGTCATCTATCTCATTATTACTATGGGGGTGGGTCTGATCATGACTCGCAAGGCTTCACAAAGCCTAGATAACTACTACCTCGGCGGACGCTCCCTACCCTGGTATATGCTAGGGATGGCAGGTATGGCTAACTGGTTCGACCTGACCGGCACCATGATCATCACCTCTTTCCTCTACATGCTCGGGCCGAAGGGGCTATTCATTGAGTTTCGTGGAGGCGCAGTGCTAATTCTCGCCTTCCTTATTTGCTACACTGGTAAGTGGCACCGCCGCTCTGGTTGCATGACGGGTGCCGAATGGATTGCATACCGCTTTGGCACGGGAACCGAAGCGAAGTGGATGCGTTTCTTCAAAGCCTTTATGACCGTCGTTGCGACCGTCGGTATGCTTGCTTACCTGATACGGGGAACGAGTCTGTTTGTCGGTATGTTTATCCCCATGTCCCCCGTGATGGTGACCGCAGGTATTGTCGCATTCTGCACACTTTACACCATGATGGCGGGCTTCTACGGAGTGGTACTGACAGACTTGGTGCAGGGCGCGATTGTCTTGATTGCCTGTGTGGTCGTCTCGGTGATTGCCTTCAACCTAGTTCCCAGCATGGATGCACTGGCCGAAGTCGCGCTGTCTGTGACGGGCAATTCTACTTGGACTTCGAGTATGCCAAAATGGCAAACGGAAATGCCCGCCGGGTATGAAATGTATCAAAGTCTGATTCTGTTCGCGGCATTTTACCTAATGCGCAATATCATAGGCGGCATGGGTACCGGCGATGAAAGCCGCTATTTCGGCGCGAAAAGCGACCGAGATTGCGCACTGCAGTCGATGCTTCAAGGCGTCACAGTTGCCTTCCGTTGGCCGATGATGATGGGCTTTGCGATCCTAGGACTGTTTCTAGTCGATCAACTCCTGCCGACAGGCAACAAGTCGATGGAGGCCACTGCAATTGTCAAAACCTATCACCCAGACATCGAGCAAGGTTTCTGGCACGAACTCACCACTGGTATCATTAATTCACCTGAAGCATACGACCCTGCGATGGTTCAAGGCCTCGAAAATACCCTTGGCGAAGAATGGCAAAAACGCCTACCGATTGTCGGCTATAATGGCTCTGTCAATCCGGAGCAAATCCTGCCTGCCGTGCTGTTAAATAGTATACCAACTGGACTGCGAGGGCTGCTGATTGTGGCCATGCTGGCAGCCATGATGTCGACCCTGACCGGTGAAGTGAACAAGACATCCGCGCAAGTGGTGAAAGATATTTATCAAAACAGCCTGCGCCCAAAAGCGAAGAATCGAGAACTGATCCTCGTCGCCTACATCTCTACTGCTGCGATTGTCGCAGGGTCGTTCTGGATGGGGATCTCCGCCAAAAGTATTAACAGCCTGTGGGGTTGGATTATCATGAGCCTGACAGCCGGTGGTCTCGCTCCTTACGTGCTGCGCCTCTACTGGTGGCGCTGTAATGCCTGGGGTCAAATCGGCGGCACTGTCCTAGGTGGAATTGGTGCTGTGACCCAGCGCATTATTGCCCCTGAAATGTCTGAGCTTTATCAATTCGGTCTCATGACAGGGCTCTCCTTCGCAGGCACGATCGGCTTCTCTTACATGACTGCACCAACACCGATGCCCATCTTGCGCAATTTCTATCGCACCACCCGCCCCTTCGGCTGGTGGGGTCCGTTAAAAGCGGATACTGAACCAGGCTTACTCAAAAAATGGCAGGCTGAACATCGAAACGATATTATATCCGTACCATTTGTGATGACGGCGCAAGTCACTATATTCCTGATGCCGATGCAGATTATGATTAAGTCCTACTCGGCCTTTTTTATGACCTTGCCGATCTTCATCTTCGCAGTGGTCGGCACCTATTGGTTCTGGTGGCGCAACCTACCCCCAAAGAACGACCCTGGCACCGACCGCGCTGACCCGCTCGCTCAGATTCACGAGTAAGTATCTTGCTTGAGCTCAAGCGTATGACCTAGCATCTCCACAGTAAATGCGAATGCTTATAGTCGTTGCATTTAGCTAGACCGACGTGTTCTGGCTAGAATCGTGTCGCTTGTGATCGATACCTATTAAGTGTAATCTTTAAGCGTTCGACCATTTCAGGATGATCTTGAAGCAGGTTCGTCGTTTCGGATGGATCTTCGTCTAAATTGTAGAGTGCAGGTTTGCTTTGCCCCTTGGTCGCATTTCTCATCGGCAGCGGAACACCGTTGGGGTAGCTGCTATCAATATATTTCCACTTCCCATCGATGATTGAATGTAAGCCTGCGACATTGCTGCAAATCATCGGCAAACGCGGCTCTTGAGATTCACCCACGAGGGTCGGAGCAAAACTGATACTATCCGGCGCATCTGCTACACTCGGTAACTGGCCGCTGACCGCTTCCACTAAAGTTGCATACATATCAACGATATTGACTGGCCGATTACTGATAGTGCCCGCGGTAACTTTACCATCCCAGCGAACGATTAGGGGCACGCGTAAGCCTCCTTCATAGATGGTATGCTTATCACCTTGGTTGATTCCATTCGGAGTCAACCCAGCGGCGATCGCGGTATTCTCAGGACGAGTTTTTGAATTGCCGGGAATATCGGCACCGTTATCGGCAGTAAAGATGATGATGGTATTGTCAGCAATCCCTTCATATTCGAGCGCTTCAATGAGTCGTCCAATCGATAGATCGACATCCTGAATAAAATCGCCATAGGCGCCACAACCACTCGAACCTCGCATTGCTTCAGAAGGCACGATCGGATGGTGCGTGGCTGGATGTGCGAAATAAAGAAAGAATGGCGCATCAGGATCACTGCGATGAGTTTGCTTGATCCAATCCACCGCTTTGTCCGTCAAATATTCAGACGCTTCTTCACGCTGACGCTGCGGCGCATCGAAACCCACGTATTGACCACCATAAAAACTCTTGGCATAGGCGCTGGTTTTCTGAGAGCGAAGGCCGTAAATAGCATCGTTTTCGATCCATACTCGGAGATTGTCGTCCAGATTTTGTGGCAGACCAAAATGGTAATCAAATCCTACATCGTTGGGACCAGGTGTCAGTTTCTCAGTATATTGAGTCGGCTTTTTATTCCCATAACCTAAGTGCCACTTACCAATCTGCGCAGTCGTGTAGCCCATCTTCTGAAAATACTTGGGCAGCGTCATGCGATTCGTGTCGACAACCATCGGATCAAATAGATTAACCACGCCAAAAGATAAGGCCGCGCGCCACGCATACTGCCCTGTCAAGAGCGCGTAGCGTGTCGGCGAACAAATCGAACCGGGCGCATTTGCTCGGTTAAACTTCAAGCCCTGATCAGCCAAACGATTCAAATGGGGCGTGCGCACCAGCTTCTTCGAGGCTCCGTAGGCATTCACATTGCCGACACCAAAGTCGTCGGCCATGATCAGCACGACATTCGGTTTAGCGATGGCTGTGATTGCGACAACAAGACTTAATGTGAGTATAATGAGATGCTTCATGGTGATTTGAGGTAAAAATTAACACCGAGAATATCACTGCCTCGCGGATGAATCATTAAAGTTGCTAACAACGCTCTTTGATTAAGCCAAGTAAGCTTTCAAAATCTTCGCTGTACTGACTGCACAGGCCGCGGGTTCCCGATTGATCTATATTCCCCCCGCCAATGCCCCAGGCTTGCATGCCTGCTAGACGTATAGAGGCAACGCCTGCGCCACTGTCTTCGATGCCAATCGCAGAATGGCGCTCCGTATAGCTGAGACCCAATCCCACACGGAAGGCCTCTGCATATAGCCAGGGGTGCGGCTTGGGAGAAAGCTCGCCCAGCGTACCAGCCTGCCCCTTGCGCAAGGCATGGCCCGCAGTAATAATCGTATCATAGAAATCGGCAGGGTCACCCATATTCAAAGTTTTGAAGGCATCGAGGATTTCAGGATAAGCTTTTTCGTAAAGCCCCGAGGTCACCAAGCCCAACTTGAGCCCCATCGCTTTTAATTCCAACAGAAAGTCTTTAATGCCTGGCGAGGGGCGGAATGCACCGGGCTTACCTTTACCATCTAAAATGAGCTGCATTTCACGGTGGGTGTGCTCAAAATAATACGTTCGTGCCACTTCAACCGATTTATCGGGGCAATATTTAGCCACGCAATATTGCAAATGCTCCGAAACTGAATGCCCAGAAACATAGGGTATATCGGCATCCTCTAATTCGAATTTACTATCACCCATCAGGCTCGCGACACTCAGCTGGATGATCCAAATCCAAAACTCCTCGCTGTGCACCGTCGTACCGTCCAAATCCATTAAGATTGCTTTCAGCGGCGCTTCCTCAGCGACTGAATCAACTGGATAATACGCGGGATACCCCATCGCAGAGTTAACCAATGACATGGTGTGATCTGCAAAACCTATAAATTCGACCTTACCATCACCCGTGCCAGCAATGGCGAGCACCCCACTCTCTCCGACCGTAAATCGCTTGTCAGAACTTTGCTTCAGTGAAATTAAACCTACTTGCTCAGCAGACAGCCCTAAATTTGGAAATGACATAGAATGTAGTTGATGTTTTACACTTTTGATAAAACGTTTTCGTATCAGCATACTTTTCAGTCAATCACTATTTAAATATATTAAAAAACTCACGACGCATGAGCAAACAGAAAACAAAGACCGCGATAGTCGTCGCACACACTCACTGGGATCGCGAATGGCGCTACCCCATCTGGAAAAACCGCTCCTTATTAATCGAATTCATGGATTGGCTGTTGGAGATTTTGGAAAATGATCCTAGTTACAGTGGTTTCCTGCTCGACGGACAAACGGTCTGTATCCAAGACTACCTCGAGATCAAGCCCGAGAACAAGGAGCGGATCGCCGCACAAGTGCAGGCGGGCAAACTCGCCATCGGCCCTTGGTATACTTTACCCGACCTTTTCCCGATTGCAGGCGAATGCCTGGTGCGAAACCTAAATAAGGGCATACGCTTCGCTAAAGACTTGGGCGGGCATAATCCAATCGCCTACCACACCTTTGGATGGGGGCAAACCGCCCAATTTCCGCAGATGTATCAAAGCCTAGGAATCGACTATGCCGTCGCGGCTAAAAAAGTTTCTAAGGAACGCGCCCCAAAGTGTGAGTTCATGTGGACTTCACCGGACGGCTCTGAACTGCTCACTTCACGCCTCGGCCACTTTACCCGCCAGAACGGCTACTTCTATCTGCACTTTCCGGTGCGCTTGAACAACATTTACGACGATAACCAATACGCATGGGAATGGGGTAAAACCGGTGTCGCCTATCATCGGGCTAACAGTGAAATCGCCCGCAACGACTACTTCCGTATCGACCGCGAGGACGGCTACTTCAAAGAAAACGTCAAGGATGCCGCACAACGTACCTGGGACAATATGGGCGAAACCTTGGTCGACGACTACCGCCTGTTGATGTGTGGCTGTGACTTCTCGACGCCCAATCCCTACCTACCCAAGATGATCGCCGACAGCAACGAAGCCATCGACGATATCGAATTCAAAATGGGCTCACTGCAGGAATACTTTACCGAGCTAGAAAAACGTATCGACCGCAGCCAAGTGCCCGTCGTCGAAGGCGAACTCCGTGATGGCGAACCATGCCTCGCCTCAGCCAATGCACTCGCAACCCGCATCCACATTAAACAACTCAACAAGCGTGCGGAAAACGTCATGATCCGTCGCACCGAGCCTCTCGCCGCCGCCCTCGCCGCTCTCGGTGGCGGTTTCCCTGAAGGCTTTTTTAAGCGAGGCTGGGAATACCTGCTAAAAGCCCATCCACACGACTCCATTAATGGCGTCACCCAAGATAAGACGGTCGACGACAACATCTATCGCCTAAATCAGGCCATCGAAATCAGCGAGACCATTTACGAGGATAGCATCGCGACTTTACTCAAGCGCCTAGACCTCTCAGCCTTCGATCAAGAAGACCAATTGCTACTGTTGCACAACTCACAGCCACGTCCTGTGAGCGAAGTGATTAAAATCGTCGTCGACACCCCACAGGAAAAAAGTGTGTGGGCGATCGGAGTAGAAGATACCGACGGCACCAAGCTGGGTGTCCAGCAAATCTCCCGCGACGAGCACATTCAGGCGGTCCACGACATTGAAGCGCGCCCGTGGCCTTTCTCGGTCGACCGCCATTTCGTCTATCTCGAAACAGGTGAGATTCCAGCCGGTGGCTATAAAGTGGTCAAAGTTACCCACGAGTCCAACTATTGGCGCGAGGAACAATGGTGGCCCGCAATGCGTAAGAGCGCGGGCGCTGACATCGGCGAGAGTGCCCACCGATTAGAAAACGAGTTTCTTAAGGTAGAGGTCAACCCCGATGGCACTTTCGACCTGACGGATAAAAACACCGGCCGGGTAATCAAAGATATGCATACCTTCGAAGACGAGGGAGATACCGGCGACTACTGGGCCTATTACGCCCCATACAACAACCAAACCATCAGTAGTCGCGGCTTCCATTCCCGCATTTGGCTTGAGGACAACGGCCCTCTCAGTGCCACCATCGGCATTGAAACAATCATGCAGATCCCGGCTAAGGCCGAGTATGATGAGGTTAAGTTCCAAGGCTATGGCAAACGCAGTCAGGACCTCGTTGATTTGAAAATTATTTCGAAGATCACTCTGAATAAAGGCGACAAGCATCTAAAGGTGAAGACCTCCATCGACAACAAAGCGAAGGATCACCGTGTTCGCCTATTGATTCCCACAGATGTTCAAGCCGAGTTCTCCGATGCCGCCGGACACTTTACCGTCGACCGCCGTGGTGCTGTGCATGAAAAAGATGCTGACGGCAAGTTCTACCCGGAAATGGCACTGCGCCCGATGGCTGAATTCTGCTCGGTCAGCGACGGCGACAAAGGCCTCTCCGTGCTAAACAATTGCCTGACCGAATTCCAGCTTATGCAAGATGAACGGGGCACCCTCGCGCTGACATTGCTTCGCGCCATCCGCAACCGTATCTGCACCGAGTCTCGCGTATCCTCCGAGTTCCCGGAAAAGCTTGGCAGCCAGATGTTACAAACGGTCGAATACGAGTATGCCATCTATCCCCATAAGGGCGATTGGATTGAAGGTAAAGTCTATGCCGAAGCCGACAAGCTGAACGCGAAGGTTGAGCCAGTGCAAATTTCGATGAATAAGGGCGGCGACCTGCCGATTGCCGCTTCACACTATGCCATCGATAACGACGCCGTAGTCATGACCGCTTTCAAGAAAGCCGAAGACCGCGAGTCCATTATTCTGCGTCTGCACAACCCGACCAACGAGGATCAAACGGTGGCTATTTCTACAGGCCTTCCTTTTAAACAGGCATGGCTCAACAATCTCAACGAGGAGCGAGGCGAGGCACTAGAATTTGCGGATGGGGCGCTACCGCTATCGGTTCCGCCTGGAAAAATTATCACCATTGAACTGAAATAATAAGGCCATCCCATGACCTAACTCCACTAGCCTTTACACTAACGCTTCGGAACGTAAGCTTACTCAAAAGCTTTGTTCGACTCAAAAAAAAATAAAAAGATGGAAGAGAATAAATTTAATTCAAAAGGGATGCTAATCGGTATATGGTTATCATATATATTCTGCCTAATATTAGGCGGGATTGATATGCTCTTTTACCCACTTAATGCGGATTCATCAAGAGCCATGACCTTCATAACAATGTCAAATCCATTTATTTTTGTATGCTGTATGTTTATGTCATTTAGAACAAAAATCATAGCACAAGATGATAAGATTAAAGAACTAGAAGACAAAATAAAACAAATAGTTTAACCAAGCAGTCGATTGTGACGGAGGAACGCCGTCACAATCGACTGCTATACAGAATAAATGAACGAACCAAATACAAACGATGAGCTAGTCAATCTGTTCTACAGAAAAAAAACAGCCATTTCAAACGAATCAAAATACACCACGAAAAAACAACTAACGAAAATATCCATTAAGCAATCTAGTAAAATCGCGGCTGCTTTATATGTAGTCATGGGACTGCTTTACACTCTCATTGGAATACCTATGATCATATTTGGAGGCGAAGAACTGAAAGTCATGGGTATAGTCTACCTCCTCATGCCAGTCATAATGGGGATCTTCGGATACATATTTTTTGCTATATTCTGTTTTATTTATAATGCACTAGCTCGAAAGCTCGGAGGTATCGAAGTCGAAGTAACTAATGTCGATTGATTTAAATTCGATCGAATAAAGAATCCAATCATACGATAGAAGAAATGGGTCTACCAATCGGCGAATCCAAAACCACTTAAACAAACGAGAGTAGAACCAGTCAGGATAGGTCAAGACCGAGGCTGCGCCTCGATCTGCCTACCTTCGTTTTTAGTAGAAAACAAAATAGAAACTATATGAAAAACTGTAAATCATGTAAAAAAGAAATAGACGCTGATGCATCCAAATGTCCTTATTGCCAAGCTTTCCAAAAATGGTGGAAGAGCCCTCAAGCGTTAGGGCTCATATTCCCACTGATCTTTATACCTTTCATATTCACGACAACGGGTTTGTGGAACCAAAAATCATACACCGATTACAAAGATTCATTCTCTCTTGAGTCTGTCAGCTCATCATCAGACGCAAGTAACAATATTTATACTTATCGTATTACAAACAACACCGATCTAAAGTGGAAACGTATCTCATATCAACTCGTCGGCTATAATGCATCTGGTGAAATCGCTCAAGTAAAATCAGAACAAGAATATTCTTGGCTTATAATGCCCAATTCTTCCAGTATGATCTCTGTGAAAACAAATAAAAATTCTCCCGTTGCTAAGTGGGAATTCAAAATAGTCGACCTTAACACAGGGCGCTACTAACCAGTCACAGCTATCAACTCCTTTCGCGCTCCGCGCTTCAGTCGTGATAGTGCTCTACGTTCTGTGCAGAAAGAATTCACAGAGATCTCATCGTGCCTTCATGCTGATTTGACGAAAAAATGCGACTATTTTTGAATGAAAGAAACCGTTTCAACGCCAATCAAGGGGCAGGAAAATCCAGCGCCTCCGCTGCCCAAGGCCCCGCACCGCAGGCTTTTGCTCAAGGTCTGCATCGCCATCTTCGCACTACCGGTGGTGTGCGCCCTGATCCTGTTCCGGATCTATGGCGTCGATACACACCATCAGAGCCGCGCAGGCATCTGGTGGCCGGAAAGAGGCCGGAATCTGATCCCACCCACCGCCACCGAGATCACGCTGCGGCGGGACTTGCTGGATCACTACGCCATCTACACCGCATCGGAGACGGATCTCAACGCATTCCTCGACAAACGCTTCGCTCGCCCTGGGAAGGTCCTCGATTCTTTCAGTGAGAGACGGCCCGCGACCCCCAAGAAAATCGGAACTGTCATCGGCCCTCTTGGATGGGTGGTGACAGAGGATACCGTCTTTTATGGCTACTCGGCGAGCAACGGCGGTGGTCACAGTTACTATCACGATACGAAAACCGGACTGACTTATCAGAAGTCTGCATACTGGTAGGTCTCCAGCGATTTTTCACAGTTGATGAAGAGAAGGGAATCATAGAGGCACGCCCATCCGAACATCCAAAATCTGGACACCGAACAAGGTGTCGCTCTCATTATTCAAAGCACTATATCAGCCGAAGAAGAAAAGCCCGAAGGGAATCGAATTGGAGGAATTGAACTCTACGACAAGCTGATGGATACCGAATGAACCAATCACGAACAACGAGTTTAGAACCATTCGTACTGAGCAATGTCGCTATCGTGGCATCGCTCATACTCTACGTTATTTTTGCAGCTTTATCTCAGGCTTCTGGAGAGCGTCCAAATATCATTATCCTACTGACCGATGACCAAGGTTACGGCGATCTCGGACACCATGGAAATACCGATATAAAAACGCCCAATATTGACTGGTTTGC
>Ga0206124_10001261_pt1 | contig 20210 bp, 11 predicted proteins | sample Helgoland_Spring_3_FD_148671 | JGI IMG/M metagenome (GOLD analysis project Ga0206124, IMG submission 148671) | Pelagic subsurface seawater microbial communities from Kabeltonne, Helgoland, North Sea - Helgoland_Spring_Bloom_20160321_2 | ecosystem: Environmental > Aquatic > Marine > Epipelagic ... | reverse complement strand
GTATTACTAAAGGTAATTTTCAATGGGTTAACGGTGTTAAAGATTCAACAGTAATATTTTATCCAGATCCTAAAGGTAGGTTTAAAGTAAGCTGGGTACCACCAACAAGTATACAGAACAAAGTTGTAATTAAAAATGGTGTTAAATGGCCCGGCAACGAACACATGGGTGCTTTTGGTTGTGATAGTTACGATATATCAGGAACTGTAGATGGCGTAGGTTCTAAAGGTGCTTTACACGGACTCACAAAGTTTAGCATGGAAGACGCACCCGCTAATACATTTTTCTTAGAGTATCTAGCTAGACCTCAGACCGCAGAGATGTTCTTTGAAGACGTTCTAATGGCTTTAGTATTTTACGGGATGCCTTTACTTGCAGAGAACAACAAACCTCGTCTATTGTATTATTTACGAAGACGTGGTTACAGAGGATTTAGCATGAACAGGCCAGATAAAATATGGAATAAATTATCTGTAGCCGAAAAAGAAGTAGGTGGTATACCTAACTCAAGTGAAGATATAAAACAAGCTCACGCCGCTGCAATTGAAATGTATATTCAAGATCACGTAGGCATGGCACAAGATGGTACTTTTGGTAATTGTTATTTTAATGAATTACTAAATGACTGGGCAAAGTTTGACATCAACAAAAGAACAAAGCATGATGCATCTATAAGTTCTGGTTTAGCTATCATGGCAAACAACAGACATTTGTATAGGCCAAATGCTAAAATAGAAAAACCAAAACTAAATATAAGTATTGCTAAGTACACTAACAAAGGCAGTACATCTAAATTAATTAATAAATAAATATGGTTGTAAAAAGTTATTTTCCTTCTCAAGTCGTAAGCGGGGTGGAAAAAATGAGCTATGATTATGGTTTAAAAGTAGCTAAGGCTATTGAAGCTGAATGGTTTCATACTGATAGAGGCTCTAATAGATATAAAACTAATCATAATAATTTTCACAATTTAAGATTATATGCCAGAGGTGAGCAATCAATACAAAAATACAAAGATGAATTATCTATTAACGGTGACTTATCTTATCTTAATTTAGACTGGAAACCAGTACCTATTATACCTAAGTTTGTTGATATAGTTGTAAACGGTATTGCAGAAAGAACGTATGATATAAAAGCTTATTCACAAGATCCTTATGGCGTTAGCCAAAGAACAGAGTACATGAACTCTATAATTAGTGATATGCAAACTAAAGAGTTGAATGACTACGTTGAGCAAGCTTTTGGAATTGATCTTTATGAAAACGATCCTGAAAAACTACCACAAACTCAAGAAGAGCTAGACCTTCACATGCAGCTAACATACAAGCAGTCTGTAGAAATAGCAGAAGAACAAGCTATTAATGTTTTATTAGAAGGTAGTGATTACGAGTTGATAAAGAAAAGATTTTACTACGACTTAACAGTATTGGGTATTGGAGCGGTTAAAAGTAGTTTTAACACATCTGAAGGTGTTGTAGTTGATTACGTTGATCCAGCTGATTTAGTTTATTCATATACAGAATCACCTTATTTTGACGATGTGTATTATGTTGGTGAAGTAAAGTCTATACCTATAAACGAACTTGTAAAACAATTTCCACATTTAAAACACGAGGATTTAGAAGATATAGTTAAAAACAAAAACTACCATAAAACAAATTATAATCAAGGTTATAGTTACAGTGAGCAAGATACTAACAAAGTTCAAGTTTTATATTTTAACTATAAGACGTATATGAACGAGGTTTATAAAGTTAAAGAAACAGGTAGTGGTGCTGATAAAATACTAGCAAAAGATGATACTTTTAATCCACCTGAAGATGCTGATAACTTTGGTAAATTACACAGGTCAATAGAGTGTTTATACGACGGTGCTATTATCTTGGGTAGCGACAAATTGTTAAAGTGGGAAATGGCTAAAAACATGATGAGACCTAAAAGTGATTTTACTAAGGTTAAAATGAACTACGCTATGGTTGCGCCTCGCATGTACAAAGGTCGTATAGAATCTTTAGTACAGCGTATAACTGGTTTTGCTGATATGATACAGCTTACGCATTTAAAACTACAGCAAGTATTATCACGCATGGTTCCAGATGGTGTTTATTTAGACGCTGATGGTTTAGCTGAAATAGATTTAGGTAATGGTACAAACTATAACCCACAAGAAGCTTTAAACATGTTCTTTCAAACAGGTTCTGTTATTGGACGAAGTTTCACTTCTGAAGGTGATATGAACCCAGGTAAAGTACCTATTCAAGAAATACAATCAGGTTCTGGTGGTAATAAAATGCAGGCTTTAATTGGTAATTACAACTACTATTTACAAATGATAAGAGATGTAACTGGTCTTAATGAAGCTAGAGACGGTACAATGCCAGATAAAAATGCTTTAGTTGGCGTGCAAAAGCTAGCTGCTGCTAATAGCAACACAGCGACAAGACATATATTACAATCAGGTCTGTTTTTAACAAAAGAAGTTTCACAATGTTTATCTCTTAGAATATCTGATATTATAGAGTACTCACCAACAAAAGATGCTTTTATACAGCAAATAGGTGTTCACAACGCCGCTACACTTGAAGAAATGTCAAGCTTACACTTATACGACTTTGGTATATTTATAGAATTAATGCCTGATGATGAAGAAAAAGCAATGCTTGAAAACAATATACAAATGGCATTGCAACAACAAACTATAGATCTTGAAGATGCTATTGACGTTAGAGAAATTAAAAACGTTAAGCTTGCAAACCAAATATTAAAAATACGTAGAAAGAAAAAGCAAGAAAGAGATCAAATGGTTGCACAGCAAAATATACAAGCACAGTCACAAGCTAATATACAAGCGCAACAAGCTTCTGCAGAGTTAGAAGTACAAAAAGCTCAAGCTATGGTGCAAACAGATATGCAGCTTGAGCAAATGAAAGCTCAGCTTGATGCACAGAAACAAGCGCAAGAAGTTGAATACAAAAAACAACTTATGGAGTTAGAGTTTCAAATGAATATGCAGCTTAAGCAATTAGAGACTGAAAACTTAAATACAAAAGAAAAACAAAAAGAAGATCGTAAAGACGAAAGAACAAGAATTCAAGCAACTCAACAAAGTGAGATGATTGAGCAAAGAAAAAGTGAAAAACCACCTAAAAACTTTGAGTCTGCAGGTAATGATACTATAGGAGGCGGATTTGATTTAGGCGCGTTTGATCCTAGATAAAAATTATTAATTATTATTATATTATATTATGGCTAAAAAGAAAACAAAAGAAGTAGTAGAAAAGGCTACTGAAGACAACGTAACGAAAGTTGATCTTAAACAAACAAAACAAGAAGATGATAATATCATCAAAGTAGATTTAAGTAAACCACCAACACCAAAAAAAGATGAAACTACAGAAAAAGTTGCAGAAGATAACACTGACAACGACAGAGTGGTTGAGCTCGTTGAAGATGCCGACACCACAGAAAAACAAGAAGAAGTACAACCGGAAGCTGAAGCACAAGAGGCTCCAGTATTAGAAGAAGTTACTGAAGAAGAGGTTAAAGAGCAAACAGAAGAGCTAGCTGAAGAAGTTGTAGAAGCTGTTGCTGAAGCTCAAGAAACTGGTAAAGCAATACCAGAAAATTTACAAAAAGTTGTAGATTTTATGGAAGACACTGGTGGTACTTTAGAAGATTACGTACGACTTAATCAAGACTTTTCAGATTATGATGATAAAGCTTTGTTAAGAGAGTACTATAAAAATACTAAATCACATTTAGATAGTGATGAAATTGATTTTCTTATTGAAGAAAACTTTTCATATGATGAAGAGATTGATGAGGAAAGAGATATTAAAAAGAAAAAAATAGCGTTAAAAGAGCAAGTTGCCAACGCTAAAAGCCACCTAGACGGGCAAAAGTCTAAGTACTATGAAGAAGTTAAAGCTGGAAGCAGGTTAACACCTGAAGCCAAAAAAGCTATGGATTTCTTCAATAGATACAACAAAGAGTCGGAAGAGACTAATAAAATAGCGGAAAAACAAACTAACACTTTTAAATTAAAAACTAAAGAAGTTTTTAACGATAAATTCAAAGGTTTTGAATACAACGTCGGAGATAAGAGATATAGGTTTAATGTGAAAAATGCTAATGAGGTTAAAGAAACCCAAGGTGATATTAATAATTTTGTCAAGAAGTTCTTGAATAAAAATAATGAAATGTCAGATGCTAAAGGTTATCATAAATCTTTATTTACAGCAATGAATCCCGACGCTATTGCTAATCACTTTTATGAACAAGGAAAAGCTGATGCTATGAAAGATAGTGTTGCTAAGGCTAAAAACGTAAGTATGGATCCTAGACAATCATTTTCTAACGATAACACAAGCGGCCCTAAAGTAAGAGTGCTTAACGATGACACTTCTCCAACTTTTAAGTTTAAAATTAAAAACAAATAAATAACAAATTTAAAATTACAAAATTATGGCAATTACTCCTGGAGGTAGTTTGAATAGTGTGCCTTCTTCAAGGCAACAAACACTTGCAACAAATTATCTAGATTTTACTGGGACTACGGACAACACGTGGGCTCAACAATATTTACCAGACCTAATGGAAAAAGAAGCTGAAGTTTTCGGACCGAGAACTATTTCAGGATTTCTTTCACAAGTTGGGGCTGAAGAAGCGATGGCTTCTGACCAAGTAGTTTGGTCTGAGCAAGGTCGTTTACATTTATCTTACAAAGCTGAGATAAAATCAAGTACAACTATTCAAATACAGTCTGATATTGATGGTAACAACGAAGATACTACTAATGGTATATCTGGATCTGGTGCTTCAAGAGCGCTTCACGGAATTAGAGTTAACGATACTGTTATCGTTGCTACTGCTTCTGGTGTTGCTAAATGTTTAGTAACGGCTATGAACGGCTCTGATAAAGATCTTTTAACTGTTCTTCCTTACGATGCTGCAAACTTATCAACTTCTGCTGGTTCTAGTTCAGCTGCTTTAGCAACTACTGTATTAGTTTATGGTTCTGAATTTGGTAAAGGTGATAACTACAACACTACTGCTGCTGCGCCAGCTGCTAGTGATTCAAGAGGAGCTAACGAGCCTCAGTTTAAAACTTTTAGCAACAAACCAATTATCATGAAAGATTACTACGAAGTGTCAGGATCTGATACGTCTAGAATTGGTTGGGTTGAAGTTTCTGCTGAAAACGGGCAATCAGGTTACTTATGGTATTTAAAAGCTGAAGCTGATACAAGAGCTAGATTTACTGACTATATTGAAATGTCAATGTTAGAATCAGAGCTTAACGCTGCTGCTTCTGCTTTAGATGGTGACACTTTAATTCTTGGATCAACTACAGGTGCTGGTAAAGTAGGTACTGAAGGTTTATTTGCTGCTATCGAATCAAGAGGTAATGTTACTACTGGTGTTACTGGTGTTAACGCTTCTACTGATTTAGCTGAGTTTGACGCTATCTTAGCTGAGTTTGATAAGCAAGGTGCTATTGAAGAATACATGATGTTTGTTAACAGAGGAACTAGCCTAGCTATGGACGATATGTTAGCTTCAATGAATTCTTACGGAGCTGGTGGTACATCATACGGTGTATTTAACAACTCTGAAGATATGGCATTAAATTTAGGTTTCACTGGTTTCAGAAGAGGTTCTTACGACTTCTATAAATCTGACTTCAGATATTTAAATGACTTAGCAACAAGAGGTGGTATTAATGCTATTGCTGGTGCTAACGCAATTAGAGGTGTCATGATTCCTGCTGGTACAACTTCAGTTTATGATCAAACTGTTGGCCAAAGTATGAAGAGACCTTTCTTACACGTTAGATATAGAGCTTCACAAACTGATGACCGAAGAATGAAAACTTGGGTTACTGGTTCTGTTGGCGCTGCTACATCTGCTTTGGATGCAATGCAATTACACTTTTTAACTGAAAGATGTTTAATTACTCAAGGTGCTAACAATTTCATGTTAATGAAATAGGCACTGTTTATACTAAAGAACCGGGGCTTCGGCCTCGGTCCTTTTATTTATTAATTTTATTATATATTATATTATGGCAAAAAAACAAAAAACAGAAAAGGTAGAGGTACCTGTTGTTGAAACACCAGTTGTTGCAACGCCAAAACCTAAAAAAGTTGAACCTGTAAAACCAAAATGGGAAATAAAAGATAGAGTTTACAATTTAAAAAGCAACAAAACTCCTATATCGTACCTGTTAAAGTCTTCAAACGTGTATTGGTTTGATGAAGAAAAAGGTTACGAAAGAGAATTAAAATATTGTGAAAACCAAAGAACACCTTTTGTTGATGAAATGCAAGGTGATCAAAGATTAGCTCACGTTATTTTTAGAAATGGTAGTTTGTTTGTAGAAAAATCAAAAACTACTTTACAAAAACTTTTATCTTTATATCATCCGCATAGAGAAAAAATATACACTGAGTACAAGCCTGAAAAAGAAGCAGCAAGTGATATAGAAATATTAGAATTAGAAGCTGATGCAATAATAATAGCTAGAGATATGGATATTGAAATGGCAGAAGCAATACTACGTGTTGAGATTGGTTCTAGAGTGTCTAACATGAGTTCTAAAGAGCTTAAACGTGATTTATTATTATTTGCTAGGAACAATCCTTCTTTATTCTTAGAATTAGCTACTGATGATAACGTTCAGCTTAGAAACTTTGGTATTAAAGCTGTAGAGCTTGGTATTATAAAGTTAAGTTCAGATCAAAGAAACTTTTTGTGGGGATCAAATGATAGACCTATAATGGTAGTTCCTTTTGATGAACACCCATACACTGCTTTAGCACATTGGTTTAAAACTGATGAAGGTATGGAAATCTATTCAAATATAGAAAAACGATTAAATTAATCAAACTGTAGGAGCGGTCGCTCTACGGGGCGATCGCAAACTACAATAAAAAAATATGGCAGTAATTATAAACGACGTATATCAAAAAGTATTAGCAATAGCTAACAAAGAGCAAAGAGGATATATAACTCCGCAGGAGTTTAACTTATTTGCTAACCAAGCTCAGATGGATATATTTGAGCAATATTTTTATGACATAAATCAGTTTGGAAGAGTGCCAGGTAACAGTACTGAATACTCTGACATGATAAGCTTATTAGAAGAAAAAATAGCTATATTCGATCAGTTTAAAGTAGCTATGTCTGCCGTAAGTGGTAATCAATTAACACTACCAACAGATGTTTATAGATTAGGAACTGTATTTTATGGCGGAGCGGGTTATGATGTTGAAGTAGAAAAAGTAAGTAAAAAAGATTTAGAGTATATGTCTAGAACTGCTTTATACGCGCCAACTGATTCAAGACCTGTGTACACTAAAAAATCTGAAACTTTACTAAAGCTATTTCCAGCATCACCAAGTACTTCATACACAACTGCAAATGTAACTTGCAATTATATTAAAAAACCTGCAACTGTAAAATGGACTTACACTGTTAGTGATACTTACAAAGCTTTATATAACGCTGGTGCTAGCGACGCGGTAGATTTTGAATTACATAAGTCTGAAGAAAATAATTTAATAGAAAAAATACTGCAACTAGCTGGTATATCTACTAAAGACTCTGTGTTGTATCAAGCGGCTTCTGCAGAAGAACAAAAAAGTATTCAACAAGAAAAACAATAAATAAATGGGATTATTAGACAATCAAACTCAACATGCTTATTATGGTGGCTCAAGCTTTGGTACTTACCAATTTACTTCTTTAGAGCACATCATTAATCAATTTATTTTAGCTTATGTTGGTGAGGATAAAGCAATATCAAAAATTAAAAGAGCTGATGTTGCTTTTCATGCTCAAAGAGCTTTACAAGAATTGTCTTTTGATACGTTTAAATCTACAAAATCACAAGAAATAGAAGTGCCAGCTACATTACAAATGGTGTTGCCACAAGACTATGTTAACTACGTTAAAATAACTTGGGCAGACTCTGCTGGTATAGAGCATGTTTTATACCCTGCAATAAAAACTTCAAATCCATTAGATATAACAGCTGGGTCTGTAGGTGATTACGCTACTGACGGTACTAACTTAACAACAGATAACTCATCTTCAACGTGGGAAAGTTATAAAGCTCACACTTCAACAACAACAACTGATGATTACGAAGATGACACACAATGGATTGCTGAAGGGCAAAGATACGGTATAGATCCTCAACATGCACAGAACAACGGGTCTTTTTATATAGACGAGCTTGTAGGTAAAATACACTTTAGCTCTTTTCTCTCTGGTAAAACTGTAGCTTTAAAATACATAAGTGATAGTCTAGGTACAGATGCAGAGATGCAAGTGCATAAGTTTGCTGAAGAAGCAATGTACAAGTGTATAGCATACGCTATAATGTCAACAAAAGCAAACGTGCAGGAATACGTTATAAATAGATTTAGAAAAGAAAAGTTTGCTGCAACTAGAAAAGCAAAACTAAGACTATCAAATTTAAAATTAGAAGAATTAACTCAAATACTTAGAGGTAAATCTAAACACATAAAACACTAATATATGCCAGAGATTAAGCACAATTTCGCTCAAGGTAAAATGAACAAAGACCTTGACGAAAGACTGGTTCCTAATGGACAGTATATAGACGCAAACAATATTCAAGTCTCAACATCCGAAGGTAGCGATGTTGGAGTTGTTCAAAGTTTGTTAGGTAATACCGCACTAGCAGGAACAAACAGTCCAAACATAACTACTATGTCTAGTTCTGGTATTTGTGTTGGTGCTATTGCTGATGAAAAAAATGATTGTGCTTACTGGCTTATTGCAAGTTCTAACCAATGGGATAATAGCATTCCTGCTTCTATCACCACCTACAAAGACGTTATATACAAAACCGAATATGACGGAACATCAAACACACATACTGTAACACCTGTTTTTATTGATTTTTATTCAGAAAAACACCCTAACCCTAGCTCTAGCGATTGGACTGGTAGCACAGGCTCTTACACTGCTTTTACAACAACAACAACAAACCTTACAACAGGTATGTATGCTGTTTTTATTACGTCTGCTGCTGGTGTAGAAAATGAAATTAGACAAATTACAAAATCTGGCAGTACAATTAGTTTTGATGCGGTAGATGATAAGGTTTGGGATTACATAGATTTTTCTTGGTTACAACCTAATGTTAACAAACTTTATGATTACAATTCTAATCAAAAAAAATCTAGAGTTTTACGTTTTGATTCAACTAAATTAATAACAGGTGTTAATATTATTGATGATTTATTATTTTGGACAGACAATAATTCAGAACCTAAAAAAATAAACGTAGCTAGATCAATAGAAGGTACAGATATAAATAAGCTAAACAAAAATACAAGACTTGTTGTTAGCCAAAGAAATATTGATATAACAGATGATAAGTTTGTAACAGAAGAAGATATTACTATAATTAAAAAAAGCCCTAAAACAGCGCCTATTTTAGATATAAAAAGTGGCGTAAGGTCTGGTAATATAGCTGTAAATTCCGCAATGAACCTTGGCGGCAAAAAAATTGGAGAAATTTTTACTTTTGAAACAGATTTAAAATCTAACTACAAGTCTAATGATATTTTAGTAATTGGAATTAATACGCCTACAATAATAAATAATGACGCTAGAGTAAGGGTAATATCTGTTAGCGATCTTGATGTTAAAGTTGTAATTTTAACTTTAAATATTAATGTTTCTGGCTCGGTAATAAACTACAAAGTTCGCTTAGAAGAAGATGCTAAAATAATTTTTAAAGAAAAATTTGCAAGATTTGCAACAAGATGGAAATATATAGATGGTGAGTACTCAAGTATTTCTCCTTTTTCAGATCCAGCTTTTGGAGTAGGTGATTTTAATTATAATCAAATTAAAGGATTTAATTCTGGAATGGTTAATACTTTAAAAGAATTAATTATAGAAAAATTTATTCCATTAGACATACCAAGAGAAGTTGTTCAAGTAGACATACTGTACAAAGAGTCAAACTCACCAGTTATTTACACTGTTGACAACGTTTTTTACGACTCGACGTCTTGGAGCACTACTAATTCTGATTTAGATTTGCAAGGAACGTATACGATAAGTTCTGAAAATATATATTCTGCAATACCTTCTAATCAAATACTAAGACCTTGGGACTCAGTGCCTAAAAAAGCTTTAGCACAAAGTGTTGTTGGTAATAGAGTTGTTTACGGTAATTATCTTGAAAACTACGATATTAAAAGTGATGAAGGAAACACAATAAAACCAAAAATAAACGCTTTTATTAATTTTAGAGCAGAAGCTTCTAGTGAATTATTACAAAACCCATCACTAGACCCAGGCGTAGGATCTACAAAAATGCCTAATTGGGATTTTGATTCTGGAAGTATTACTAAACCAGGTTGGAAAATAATAACAACGAATGGATCTCCTTTTTACCCAACTGGATTTGAAGAAAAATCTTCTTCAATTGGCGCTTCTAAGTTTACAAAAATTTGGCAAAAAATTGATTTAGAAGATGATGAGACTTATAGAGTTTCTATTCAAATAAGAAATTATACCCAAGGAAATATTAGACTTCATTTAGTAGCGCCTACAAAAAGTAATTTTATTGACATTAATCCTACCACGGTAAGCGGTGATATTAACAATGTGCACGAGTTTGATTTAACTTTAAGCAAGCTTAACACTACGGAAGGTACTGAAAGTTTTTACACAGATAACAAAAACTTTATGATTCAAGTAGTGCCTGTGAATACAACTGTTAATGATACACATGGTACTTTGCAACCATTTAAAGGTAGGATAGTTAATTTTAGTTGTAAAAAGCCAATTGACACTAAAAACAAATCTATAAAATCTCAAAGAACATATCAGCTTGGCGTAGTTTATGCTGATGAGTTTGGAAGACAAACCCCTGTTTTAACAAGTGAAACTTCTTCAATTGAAGTTCCAAAAATAGATTCTAGTAATATAAACGCTATAAACGTTGAAATTAGTAATACAGCACCTGAATTTGCAACTTCTTTTAAATTTTTTGTAAAAGAAACTTCTTCAGAGTATTACAACTTAGCGGTAGATAGAATATATGAAACTATAGATGGTATGGCTTGGATGTCTTTTCCTTCTAATGAAAGAAACAAAGTAGATGAAGAAACTTATTTAGTATTAAAAAAGCAGTTAAACGGTCAAGCTGTTATTAGCGAGTCTTCTACTTATAAAATATTATCAATAAGTAATGATACCCCTAGTTTTCTTAAGCAGTCTAGAAAAGAACTAGGTACTGGTAATGGCGCTTGGAGCGTTTCAAATTCGTTAAATGGTATATTTACAGATTTAAACTATAGACCTACTGAAGATCAACAAGTGTTAAAAATAGAAAAAGAATTGTGGATTAATGAAGAAAATGGAGCAAAGCTAGAGGGGTTTGGCAGTTTAAACTTGCAATTTGAAGGAAATGGAATAAAAACAACGTGGCTCAAAGCTGATGCTGTTGATTTATCTTTAAACGACGAGTATTATATATTGCAATTAAACTCTCCTATTTTAAACACAGACTCTGATTGGATTATGGATGGGGCAAACTTTAGTTCTGGTGTAAGCTTAACTATAGCTCATTATGAAAATTTTGATAGACCTGAGTTTGATGGAAAGTTTTTTGTTAAAGTTCAGCTTGACGGTGACTTAAAACAATTTGTTCAACAACAAGCGGTGCTAACGCAAGACAGTTTTGGTATAGTTGCTAAATCACAAGCATGGTACGCTTCAGATGATAATGCGCCAAACGTTTCTCCTGGAGCTGGAACTTCTTCAAGATACCAAAAAGATTCTTCTAGTAGTGGAAACTATGCGCAAACTAGTAGTGTCAAGGCTTTTACGTACGACGAGTACTTATTCAACCGTCACCCTTTCAAAGGTGAAGAATCATTTGTAGACGCTACTTGTGATATTAATACAGATGCTAGCGATTTGAAGTTAATCACTCACAACGTAAATGCCAATATCCAACCTTTTTGGTACGTTTCCGGCACTGGTATTCCAGACAACTCATACGTAACTGAAGTTATTGCTGATGGAAGTGGTGATTTTACAAAATTTAAAATAAATAAAGATACTACAGGATCTCTTACTAACAACGTGGAGTTAACTTTTAAAAGATTCTACGATAATAAAGGTGATAGTGGTTATAACGCTGGTAGAGGAGCTATTGTAACTGGCTTTACAAGTGGTAATACTTTGTACACTTCACATTCGGCTGTAAGAAATTGGGGTAGAATATTAAAGTTTTTAAAATACGGTAGTTTTAGTTATGAAAACATACCTGACAATGATCAAACAAGAAAAAACTTTTTTATAGATAAAGTTCGCTATGTTGGTATACAACCTTTAAATAATGACAAACCACAAGAAGGACTTTACACAGACCCTGGTCATTACGACCATGAGCAAAAGTTTCAAAGAAACTCAGAACCGGGTAATTTTTTAAATGGCGAAGGAATTGCTGGTGTTTCGCTTCTACCAAGATATGGAAGAGGTATTTTTACAGCTAATGGAAATGAAAAAGACATAAAAGATAATGATGATCCTTTTTTTAAAGCCGGTAGAAAGTACATGGAACTTTCTTATGCTAAAATTTGGGCAGAGTCACAAATAAAAAACATAGCTCATAACAATGTTAGTAATAAAAACTCTTATGCAACAGCTTGGGATGTTGGTAAATCTACAAACACAAACCATAATGACGAAAACAAGTTTGTTTCAAAAATTAAAACAGGTTCTAGATTTAGATTTTCTGGTGATCCTAACGAAAAAGTATATCAAATTTCTAATGTAAAACAAGAAAAAAGATATAACCATACTGTTTTTCCTGGTGGAAATGGTGATTATTTAATAGCAAAAACAAAGGGAGGCCCTATATCTTACGAAATTAGACCATCTAGCTTGACAAGTAATAATACGTTTCACACTAAGTTTCACATACAGTCTTTTGGTAGCGGTGGATCAGTACAGGTTCCAGAAAGAAGTTATGTTGAACGCTTTAAAGCTGGAAAAGATAACGAACTAGATCCTTGGACTGATAACATTACTGTTGACAAAGCAAAAACTTTAAAAGATGAAAAAATTTTATTTGGCCTTGCAACAAGGGGACGACTAACTTGGATTATTGAATTTGAAGATGTGACTGTAACACAATCAGGCAATGTTAGTCCAGATTATATTCCTGTTAACAACTCTACTAGTAAAAACCAAACAGGTATTGGCACAAGTAATCTTATGGATGAAGTAAACAATCAGTTTATTGAGTTTGTAGAACCTTCTTTTGATTCTGAAAATCAATTAATATCTGACAATCCAGCTGTGTTTGAAACACAACCAAAAACCAATGAAGGTTTAGATATTTATTACGAAGCTAGTAATTTTATTAACATTAATCAACATGATAATATACATGAGCTCCCGTGGTTTAATTGTTATTCTTTTGGTAATGGTGTTGAATCAAATAGAATTAAAGATGATTTTAACCAAGTTTTTGTTGATAAAAACGCTATTGTTTCAACAACACTGCAAGGTGAGTATGAAGAAAATCAAAGAAAATACGGTTTAATATATTCTGGTATTTACAACTCTAAAAGTGGTGTCAACGATACAAATCAATTTATTGCTGCAGAAAAAATAACTAAAGATATAAACCCAGACTATGGTAGCATACAAAAGCTTTACGCTAGAAACTCTGATTTATTAACGTTGTGCGAAGACAAAGTGTTAAGAATACAAGCAAATAAAGACGCTTTGTTTAACGCAGATGGTAATGTAAACGTTGTTGCAACGGCAAATGTGCTTGGCCAAACAATACCTTTTGCTGGTGATTATGGTATATCAAAAAATCCAGAGTCTTTTGCTGCCGAAGCCTACAGAGTGTACTTTACAGACAAGCAAAGAGGTACTGTGCTTAGATTATCAATGGACGGTTTAACACCTATATCTGATTACGGCATGAGAGATTGGTTTAAAGACAATTTAAAATCAACAACTGAAATTACTGGTAGTTATGATATCAATAAAAAAGAATATAACGTAACTTTAAAACCAAGTGAAGACGGTGAAAACTATACTGTTTCTTATAGTGAAGATGTTAAAGGCTGGTCTAGTTTTAAATCATTTATACCAGAAAAAGGATTAAGTGTTTCAGGCAATTATTATACATTTGCAAGCCCAAGCGGTAACTCTAAAGTTTGGTGGCATCACCAAGGCCTACCTTTAACTACTGAAAACGGTGTTGAAGCTAAAACAGCAAATAATTTTTACGGCACACAATACTACTCTGACGTTACAACCGTTTTTAACGAAGAACCTAGTATGATTAAAGTTTTTAAAGCGTTAAGCTACGAAGGTACACAATCTAAAATTCACCAAAACACAGGTGATACTGAAAATTACTACAACTTAGTGGAAGACGAGGGTTGGCACGCAGAAGCAATAACAACAGATAAGCAAACTGGTAGTGTAAATGAATTTTTAGAAAAAGAAGGTAAGTGGTTTAATTTTATAAAAGGTGACACTACAACATTAACTAACTTAGACACTAGTGAGTTTACAGTTCAAGGATTAGGTAAAATAACAGCAGAAGATATATAACATGGCATTATCAATAAAACTAAATTCACAAATAAACGTAGACGCAAACCACACTGCTTCTATATCTGCTGGTGGTGGCGTAACAACTAGCACTGTTGCAGATAACTACGTTTCTAGTACTTCTTATGTGTTAACGCCTAATAGCGGTGTGCAAGTTGCTATAGCTACAATAACTTTTACAGCCTCTGCTGGTTATTATTATATTAAACAACCTGTTTTTAGCCTAGCATCACCTTACAAATCAGCCTTTTCAATAACCTCAACAACAACTAAAGATTCAATAGGTAGAATAACAGCTAAAGTTTTTGTAATAAAATACACAAATACTGTTAGCTCTTCTGGAGATATAATACTTTTTGATCACGAAACAGCTGTGCTACCTATTACAAAAAACATCTACAATAACAATTTAATTGAGCTAACATCTTTTAATATAGACACTTCTGACATGCCCTCTATTGCTGTTGGTAGAAGTTTTGTTATAAAAGGATCTCCAAACGCACGTTTTAATTTAAAAGTCACTAGAAGTAGTGACAGTAAAACTTATGACTTTACAACTGGAACTTTCACAACAGCCGCAACACAAATAACCGACCAAATTATTAATAGCACGGGTGATTATACTGATAGTTTAGTTTTTCCAACTGTAACTGCTGACGATGTTTACACATTGGTATTTTCGCCAAATTTGGCAAAAGGAACAACTTTAATTAGTAGTTTACAAGACACTGGTAGTGAGCTAACACACACTTTAACTATAAATAAATTTAAAGCTGTTACAATAACAGTTGCTTTAGCTTCAGCTTCTTACTCTGGATCTTATAGCGATTTAACTAGCACTACTACTTTTATTGGTGAAAGAAACTCTAAGTTAAGAGTTGAAAAAAGTATTTCTTTTGCCCTGTCACTTTCCGCAAACTCTTTTACTTTTGCTAGAGGTTACACTACAAACGTAGCTGGTATGAATCCAATAGACTTTAGATCAAGTGTTGTTAAAGTTAAAAATGGTAATCAAGCTGCTGGTACAATAGTTGCTTTTGATGATGTTGCCGGATTAATTAGAGGTATGACGCTGACTGGCACTGGAGTTACTGGTTCACCAAGAATATTAAGTATTGATGCTGAGAACAACACAGTTTTAGTGAGCGTTGCGCAAGATGCGCAGGGTGACGGCGGTATGGCTGATGACGCCAACATAACTTGCACTTACGGTGGTTCTGAAACTAGTAAATCAATTAGTGGTTGTGAGTTTGAACTACTAGGTATAGACGAAGAAACTACTGGTTCTCTTTTAAACGCAGTTAAACTTACACCAGTAACAACTCTTGTTAATGACACGTCTGTAGACGGTAGTGACGGTGTTGTTGTTGTAGATAGCGTTGCTGGAATAAAAGCAGCTTCAACAACTTTTGTTAGCGGTAGAGGTATAAACGCTGCGGCTGTGGCTCCACATGTAGACGGTGTTAACACTGGTACAAATACGGTAACCTTAAGTGCTGATCAAACTTTAGCTGATAACACTCCTCTTACGTTTACAGGTAGTAGTAGAAGTGCTACTTTAGCTTTTGACTTAGCTATAACAAATTTTGGAACAACAAACCACACACTAACAATAGCTTTAGATAGCATACTAACAGTATCATAACATGGCAACAATAACACTAGCAAATCAAACATTAAACGAATCTTTAAGCATAGGTGATATAGTTTATCACGCGCCTATAACTACGACTAATGGCTTTGATCAATTAGGAACAACAATAAAAATAGGTGATGTAACTGGTATAAATAGAAGTACTAGCGTTGTAACTGTAACAACTAGTTTAAGTGGTGTAAATTTAGTTGGAAATTTTTTGTTTTTTTCTAAAAACAATGCTGTTGAAACTTCTGGCTTAAAAGGATATTATGCAACTGTTAAAATGAAAAACACAAGTGTTCACGCTTCAGAGCTTTACGCGGTTAATTCTGAAGTAGCAGAAAGTAGTAAATAACACGTAAAAAGTGTAATTATAAATAAATAAACAATAAAACATGGCAATAGGCTTAATTAAAAAACAAATAATACATAGTTCTGGCGATAGCAGCTCTCCTGCAAGATTTTTTGCAGGTAAAGGAAACAAGCGCAGACTAAGAGAAGCTCAAGAAGTTTACAAGCAAGAAATGCAAGCTTATAAAGATATGACTTTTGAAAACCCTTATTCTAAAAATGTTTACGCTGACATGAATAATAAGTTTGAAGATTTAACTGTTAACCAACAACAGGCACAGTTTGAATCACAACAAAATCAACAGAGCCAAGCAAACATACTACAGGGTCTTAGAGGGGCTGCTGGAGGTAGTGGTATAGCAGGTTTAGCGCAAACATTATCTAACCAAAGTCAAGTAGCAAATCAAAGAGCTTCTGCTTCTATTGGGCAGCAAGAAAGTGCAAATCAAAGGATGGCAACGCAAGAAGCTTCAAGGCTTCAAACAATGGAGCGTCAAGGTCAGTTACAAGTTCAGTCTGGTGAAGCTGCATTACAACAAATGGAATCTGACAGACAGGCTACACTGCTAGGAATGTCAATGCAACAGGTTGGTAACGCTCAGCAAGCTATTGCAGCAAATAAAGCAATGTGGGGTAGCATTATAGGTGGTATCGCAGCTGCAGCTGTAGGAAGACCACCAAGTGATAGAAGATTAAAAGAAAATATCAAGCTAATTGGTAAATCACCTAGTGGGTTGAACATATATAGTTTTGAATATAAAAACAAAAAGAGGTTTGGTAAAGGTGTTTATCAAGGCGTTATGTCTGATGAAATTCCATCTATAGCTGTTGTAAAAGGTAGCGATGGCTACGACACCGTTAATTACAATGTATTAGACGTGAAATTTAAACAAATATAAATATGGGAGCAGATGCAAGTTTAATAAAAGCAGCGGCAAATATGGCGCCAAAGGCTTGGGACTATAGCGGTATAATGAAAGGTATAGCAGCGCTAGGTAAATATGCTTTAGAAAAAAGAAAAGTTGCTAACGAGCTAACTATCTATGGTAATAAAGAGTTTCAAATAAAAGAAATGCCAGATGAAATGTTGTCTGGACCTTTTGGTGAAGAAAACGCCGCCTTTTTTAGCAATATGAAAGAGGCTTGGGGCAAAATGGTAAAAGTTAGAGAAAATCCTATTAATATTCCTTCAAGCAAAAAATACAAAGACTCTGTAAAAACACTTAACATGTTAAAAGGTAGTCTTGAAAAAAACAAAGCTGATTTATTAGTTTGGGCTGAAGTTAGAAAAAACATTAACGAAAACTGGTCAAATGCTTCTAAAGGTATAGGTAGAGAAGTGTTTCATAGAACTGCAGATTTACAAATAAATAATACTTATGGGGAAATGAATGCTGCTGCAATATTTACTCTTAATAATGGTATTCAAATATTTGCTAGTAGCGATGTTGGTATGATGGATGGTACTTCGTACAGTCCTTCAGAAATAATGGATGGTTTTTTTATAAACCAAATGAGCCTTGATAACAATGCAAAAAACCTTACAAACATAATAGCTGGTGCTGGTGAAAAAAGAAAAAGGCCAGGTAAAGGATGGAATGAAGATGTTGCTAGAACTGAAATTAATGCTTTTGTACAGTCAATGAAAGATGCTAAGTACGGTGGTAACGGCGTTAAAAGCCTTGCTTTTGATTACAGCAATGCGATAGGAGGAGGAACTTTTGTTCAAGCAAATAAAGCAATGTTTGCTGACCCTTCTAAAAGTAATGAAGGTGCAGAGCTTTCTTATGTAGAGCAATATAGAAAAGTAAATCCAAATGCTAGTTATGACGAAATAGAACTAGCTTACTCACACCAAGCCGCAGACGTTTGGACAGATGAAAATTCCTCTGAATACGAGGGTAAACTAGTTAACTGGCTAGTTGGTGTTGCTAAGAAAAGTTATGACCAGGGAGATGCTAAAAAAGATCTTTCAACAAAACAAGCAAGCAAACAAGGTTTTGGACCAAAAGAAAAATACCTAACACAAACCGAGATAGAAGATGGTCCTAATAGTCTTGTTGAAAGAATAAGAAGTGGAAACCCTTTTCCTCTTGGAACTTTAAACCATAAAAAAATTAATGATAGATGGGCAGTTAATCAAAGATTTCCTGGCGCTACAAAAGCAGGTGGTGGTTATTACTACATAAAAGATGGTACTAATGCAGATCTTCATGATTACTTAAGAATTATAAACGATCCAAGATTTGACTTTTTATTAAATTAAAATTAAATATTAAATGGGAATAGTAAGCTTATATAATACTTTATTAAGTGAAGAGCAGTTTGGTGGAACTTTAGACGAGTTTAACTTAAAAATGTCTGAGCCTGAATACAGAAAAGAAGTGTTTCAATACGTTTCTGATCCTAGCTTTGGCGGTATAAAAGGCTTTAATAATAACTTAGAAGAAATACCAAATAACTTAGTTGATTTTGAAGATGCTTATTACACTACTTACAATGATTCTCCTTACACTATAGATGATGGTGAAATTTATAGTCCAAAGCTAACACCGTTTAATGAAAAAGCTACAAAAGCAAATTTAACAACTTATGGCTTTGCTATTGGTGAAGATGGGTTTGTATCACCTGTTGAAGACTTAGAAGTTTCAGAAACAGACTACGACTTGTTTAGCATGTTTACCCAACAAGCTGAGTCTAGCGATTTTTTTGATGAAGGTCCAGCCAAAGTAACGGTAAATAAAAAACTGTTTGGTAACGTTGAAGATGAAGAGTTTTCTGATCAACTTTCTTTAGAGTTTCCTGATTTTACTTTTGAACCTCTTAACTTAAGAACAAATGTAGAGTATGACAAAACTTGGCAAGGTAGTAAAGGTTCTAAATTGCCTTACCAGCCAGATGACAAAGCTATTTTTACTAAAAAACAAGCTGTAAAAGTTACTTCACCTGACGGTGACTATGTTGTTATTGAAGTTAATATTCAAGACAATAGGATGCCTCTTCTTAAAGACCCTAACAAAAGCTCAGGCTTTAACATTTCACCTATGGATGGAGAAGAAGCTTCTCCTAAAGAATCTATAAAACAAGGTGTAGAAAAAGCATACTTACAATCTTACACAGACTTAACATCTTTTCTTAATGAAAAATTAGTTGGTAATGTTTTAGAAAACACGCTTAAAAAATCTACACTCAACAGGCAAAAAAGTAGAGAAGTTTATAAAAATTATTTAAAAATTTTTAATCCTATTGTAAGGCAAGTTGAAGAAGAGTTTTCTGATCCTGATTTATTTAAACGTATAGAAAAAGGAATTTACGGTGTAGACAAAAGTATTCCAGGCAAGCCTGTGAATAAAGTTTTATACGAGCAGCCGTACGAAAAAGAATTAAAAGAAAATTATGATTTTTTAGTAAAAAAATCTAGTGGCCCAGTTAGTCAAGAAGAACTTTATAAATTTACAAGAGATAAGTTAATTAGCGATGAAATTTACAAAAGAAAACAAGCTAAAATAGAGGAAGTACAAGAAGATATAGAAAGCGGTGAGGCGCCTGTTCAGTTTGCAGAGTATAAAGACGATCCCCC
>Ga0206124_10001258_pt1 | contig 20230 bp, 12 predicted proteins | sample Helgoland_Spring_3_FD_148671 | JGI IMG/M metagenome (GOLD analysis project Ga0206124, IMG submission 148671) | Pelagic subsurface seawater microbial communities from Kabeltonne, Helgoland, North Sea - Helgoland_Spring_Bloom_20160321_2 | ecosystem: Environmental > Aquatic > Marine > Epipelagic ... | reverse complement strand
AAACGGGTTGGAAAGAAGAAGAAGAAGAAGAAGAAGAAGAAGAATGGTGATGGCCGATGACACTGTAAACACAGACTTTGTTGCTCCATCGACATCAGCGAAGCGCCCCGCGTCCCCTACTACGGATAATCTTCAACAACAACAAACCGGTGACGCGAGTAGAAATAAAAAACAACACACCAAAAACGAAGAAGAAGAAGAAGATTTCAAAAATCAGACGATAATCCGCCGGCTCGTTGAGAACTCAATCGGTAACATTCTCGTACAAAATGGAGAGGGAAAAGAACAAAAAACGAATATTATCGCGCCGCACGTGAAGGAAGGCTCCAGAATTGAAATTCGTTGGGTGATTCAGAATACGCTTTCAGACGAGGAAAATGTAGTAAAAACGAACAGCGAGACGAAAAGAATAAAAGAAGAGATTGTCTGGTGGGGCGCCACGGTCACAAAGCGAAGAGAAGAAGACAATACCGCCACCAACAGTAAGAAAGACGTGTGTGATATCCTTTACGACGCTCGAACGGAAGAATTTCCAGCGGAAGCGGGTAAAATTGTGTTAATGTCCGAACACGAGTGCTCGGACGGCGACGACCCGAGTATGAAATTTTATTGGAGAAAGGAAGGCGATTTCGCTTTTTACGTAGAGGATGAAGGAGAGGATGATGTGGATGAAGAAATGACGATGCAAGACGTGCTCGAGTATCAGACGAAAATTGACGGAGATACCGGAGATGGAGATACATTAGCGAACGCGAGCGAAAAGGCGTTTGGGACGTTGCCGATGGACCAACAACTCAGATTAGCTACTGGGTTCGCGCAGATGAAAGGGAAGTTAATGGAGAAATTACGCGAGATTTCGGAAAGGAACGGTGCTGGATACACGGTGACAAAGGATGACATGGAGCGCATAATGTTGGAGTTGAGAAACGAATCGTAATTTGAGACGTTGCACGACGTGGGGTAAAAATATTAGGTACATCATACTCTTTGTCTTGCGCTTTAAAATCTACGTCTGTTCCCATTCTTTGAAGCGCCGCCTTGGGCTCTTCGTTTGTTTTTAACAATAAGACCACCTTGGCCGCCGGATTTGAAGTCACTTTCTTGCTTTTCGAGGAATGATAACACTTCTTTGTGTTTTGCGTCTCTTTCCTCGGCTTCTGCAGCTTTTTCTTGCTCGCGCGCGTGATGCATAAACTGGTTATCTTTGCGAAGCTCACGCACGGTTCCTCTCGCTTCTTTTCGCAACTCTTTCTTGAGCTTTCTGTTTTCCGCACGTTCTCTATTCGGATCGTAATCGCGTCCTTTCTGAAAGCCATCTTCTTCGTACATTGGATTGAACTGTTTAATAGCTTCAACCGACTTCGTGTGCCAAGCGAGCGAGAGGCGAACGCTACTTTTCTTCGTCTCGCAAATTTCGTTATGCATCGTTTCGCACATTTTCAAAATGCCGTCGTACACCGCACCGTCTTTTTTCCCGAACGTTTTTAACGAACGCATTAATCTGTTCAGCGCGACTTGCACTTTCTGCAACATTTCAGGCGCGCATGCTACTTTTTGGACGGGTTTGATGAGATTTCCGAGCGTCGAAATCGCATATCGAAGCATTGCCACGCGTTCCTGGGCAGCTGATTCTGCCGCTGCTTTTGTTTTCTTTCGATGTCGTGACGACAACAACTTCGCCAGAGACAGCACTTCAATCGTCTCTGAGGATGACTTTTTCCCGTTCCCTGTGTGTGCAAAGGGCCGCAACCATGATCCACCACACTGCTCTTGAAGATGCATAGGTAATCCTTCGTTCCATGTTTGTTTGCACTTCTCATTCTCAGCTGAGGCGTGGACCATAGCAGTGAGTAAATTGAGAGCCTCTGGAAAAATGCGCATGGCAGGAACGACGTACGCGCTCGCGAGAGCACATAAAACCACCGCACAATTTGCGTCGTTGGTTGATCGAACGGCGCAATGTGAGAGCACGTTTCCTATGTACAACGACGCCGGCGTAGTGACGGCGTGCTGCTTATCCGTAGAACTGAAGATATCCGCAAATAATCCAAGAAGTAATATTGTCCTCGCCGGCGGTAAACCAGTTTCGCCCAATCGCAAAGCTTTTTGCAACCTCTTGCCCATCTTTTCAATGCGCGCTTTCGCTGCAGTGGCGGCATAAAACGGAACTTGCGTTGCGATTTCAGAAATGTGCTTTGTGATAACATTCAAATCTGCGACTGGCAAATTATCTTTGCCGCATAACGTTTCAAAACGTTGAAGTAAAAGTCCGAGAAGCATTTGAATTTTTCGTCTATTTTCAGTCGCTAAAGTTGGTGCGTTGCACACGCGCATGCGAGTAAGCACAATCGAAACTTCATCAGAAGTGTACTTAGTTAAGAGAGTTTCGAATGCTTCAAACGTTTCGGGAACATCAAACGTATACGGGATTTCTGACGAGCCTGCTTCCATTGCTTCTTCAGCGCGAAGAAGATCATCTCGAGCTTTGGCATCCTTCTTCTTTTTTATTTCTTTGGATTTTTTCAGGGCATTGTCGTCGTCATCGTCATCATCGCTGACTTCTTTTGAATCATCATCGAAAAGAATTTCTCTATTCATGATATCATCATCATCGTCATCGTCATCGTCATCGTCGTCGTCTCCGTCGTCGCTTCCTGTGCCCTCATGAATCTTTGCACTCTTCTCTACTTTCTTCTTGACTTCTACTCCATCGTTGAGAATCCCGAGTTCCCTTAACCGATTTTTACCTTTTTCTAGTTTCTCATCCATCTTGTTCGCTTCTTTGCGGAACTTTCCAGTCTCATCTAAATCATCGACGTCGTCGTCGTCACTTTCGTCTGAATCTTCCTCGTCCTCTTCATCTTCGTCTTCTTCTTCCTCAAAAATTTCATCGTCGTCTTCGCCGAGCTCAAAATCGTCATCGAGATCTTCACCGCCTACTCTCGCTGTCGAAAGTTGACCACAACTTTCTCCATTCTCTTTTTCTAATTTGCGCGCTTTGTGTCTTCTCAAGGCGTACCCTCCTAAGGGTGCATCCTCGTCCTCGCCGTTCCTTCTCTCGTCGTCCTCGTCGTCCTCCGAGAGATCTCCTCGCATACGCTTCAATCTTGCGCGTTCAGCTTCCTCGAGCTGTCGCTTTTGTCTCGCTTCGATTTGCTCTGATGTCTTTTCCCTTTCCGCGGCATGAGCTCTCGCATCTAAAGCTAATGATTTCGCAATCTTATCGTAATCACTTTTCGTATCGTCTTCTTTCGGTAATCCCGATTGCAAAATGTTCAAGGAAGTATTTTTGTTTGTTGGTTTCAAATGACCGACTGCTTTTCGCAGCGCGCCTTGTAACAAACCGCCTTGACTGATGACTCTAAAATCCGCGTCGAGTTTATCCAAAAGTTCTTCATCGTCGTCGCGTTGTTTTGCTTTCTCGGCTTTATACATTTTACTCTTCGCGATGAGTTCGTCCATGACTTCCTTTTTCGTTTTTCTTCTCTCCATACCTGTATCTTCGTCGCCGTTTTTATCGCCGTCGTCGTCATCGTCATCGCAATCCTCGGCTGTGCTCTTTCTTTCTTTCCGTCGAAATCCACCGGTATTATCATCATCATCACGTCCATTTTTGTTGTCATCAAAATCGCCTCCACCAAAATGCATTCTTCGCGTCATTTCTTCGTTCATCAATCGTCTCGTGCCGTCCTCGTCGTCAGAATCCGAATCGAACTTTGCGTTTGCTATTCTCCTTTCATTCAGAGGTTTACCGAGATGCGTCAACGACATCAAATTTCCCTTATTGATACTGTCGCCATTGTCCTCGTCTTCATCGTCGTCGTTCTCGTTTCCTTCGAGCGAATACGTATTCTTTCGCTTCTTTCTCAGTTGTCCCAATCGCGCTCGCGCCAAGCGTCCGATTGACTTTTCCTCCTGCGTCAAGTTGTTGTCCAACTCTCCGAACCGTAAATCTACGAAAGCATTCGCTTTTCCGCTCAATTTGTGTTCCACTAACAAAGTTCTCTCCCGTCGTTCGAATCCTTCCCTTCTCGCTTTCAAAACGTTCCCGCTTTTTCCTTTGATTTTCCGTCCTAAAATCTCGAATTTTTGCTTTGAACTTTTTCTATCGAAAACGGAAGCGTTGTCTTCGGCTTTTTTGTTGTTTTCCCAATCGCTCGCTCCTGCTCCTCCTCCGCCGGTTTCGAAATGCTTGTACTTCTTCACGCGAGGGTTGGACGGTTTCGACGGTTTCTTCTTCTTTTTCGCCATGGTATTTATTCCGACGAATCAAGCGTCGAAGTAGAAGAAAAGGGTTGTCGTGTGTTTCTCGAGTCTGCCGAATGGAAGGAGTTTCCGAATACACAACCAGGTCGTCCAAATGTGGAAGCGCCGCTCGCTCTTTTGTTGTTGTTGTTGTTGTTTGTGGTAGTACTTCTTACGACGGTGCGGTTTTCTTCTATAATATACACCACGAGGTGGAGGAGGAGGAGGAGAAGAAATAGAAGTAGAAGAAGAAGGAGGAAGTTAAGTGCGCGTGATATTGGCAGAAAGAGAAGCAGCTCTCGCTTTTTTTATGGCGGCTGTATGACTTCACTGCTCCATTTTTTTCCTCGCTCTCCAGAAGAAGAAGAAGAAGAAGAAGAACCAAGCATACAATCACTCGACATTGAGAAACATCGCACGCATTCGTTAACGCAAGCAATGAAGAAGCGCGGAAGAAGTGCAGACGGGCGCGAGAAGAACAAAAACGACGAAGATGAAGAGGCGTTTCCTCGCGGGAATTTCGTCGACGATGAAAGAGACGAAGAACACGAAGAAGAAAACGAGCGATCTCGTCGCGCTTCACGAACGAAGACAACCACCACTGCGACGGAGCGATTCGCGGCTATATCCAAAGATTCGTCTTTGAGTTTGAAAGGTAGAAAAGCTGGAGGTAAAGGAAGTAGCGGTAAATACATCGAAGCTTTGAAGTGGAAGACGTTACGCAGAGGCGTCAAGTTGCTCGGAATTGTTTCTCACGTATCGAATAAAGGATTAATCGTCTCATTACAGAACGGATTGAAAGGAACGGTGTCGAAATCAGAAGCCTCGGATGCTTTTTATATTACTAACAAGGATAGAGTCAAGAGAAAAAGTAAGAAGAAGCCGTCTTCGTATTCCTCGTCTGAAGAGGAATTCAGTAGTAGCAGCAGCAGCAGCAGCGAGGAAAGTAGCGGAGAGGAAGAGGAAGAGGAAGATGGAGGCAAAAAAGCAAAGATTGGTTTGGAGTCTCTATTTCACGTCGGGCAAATCGTGCGATGCGCGGTTGTAAACCTCGACGAGGGGAAAACCGGTGGGAAACGGATTGAGTTGACTCTGCGTCTCTCGCAAGTGTGCGCGGGATTGGATAAAGAGTGCTTAACTGAAGGCGCGGCGATACCAGCAGTAGTCACTTCCGTGGAAGATCACGGATACATCGTCGAATTCGGTATTGATGGTTCTACCGGTTTTTTGTCGCGCGATAGCGCAGGGGATGAGCACGATTCGCTTCTCACCGGTCAGCTCATAGAAGTTGTCATCGCGTTGACGCCAAAAGCGAAAAAGGATATCAATAACAACAAGAAGAAGAACGGAAGAGGGAGTAAACTTGGCGAGAGTAACGTGTATAAAGTCAGCGCAGACACGAAACGGTGCTGGGGCGCAATTGCGCTCGAAAATAAATCGACGTTGATATCTACAATTCTTCCCGGGATGTTGGTAAAAGCGCGCGTGAAGTCTGTTCTCGAAGATGGCATTTCTGTCTCGTTTATGACGTATTTTTCGGGAACAATTGACTGCTTTCACATCGCAGCCGAAGATACAACATCGTTTAAAGAAGGACAGAAGTTACGTTCGCGCGTGATTTTTGTAGATGCTCAAAATAAACGCGTCGGTTTATCTCTTCAACCGCACTTGCTTGAGGCACGCTCGCCGGCAAGCATTCTTCCATCGACCGGGTCAATCTTCGAAAACGCCATGATAAACCGAGTAGATCCAAATGTCGGAGTATCGCTTCAAATCAGCCAAGGTGGAAAGACTAGAAGCGTCGCTGGATACGCGCACGTTTCGCATCTTTCCGACGATCACGTAGAAAAAATAGAAAAGAAGTACAAAGTAGGAAAACAAGTCAAAGTTCGAGTGATTGGACATCGATTGTTAGACGCCGTCGCCAACGTTAGTTTAAAGAGATCTGTTTTGGAGCAACCCTTCTTCAGTCTGGAAGAGCTAGTTCCTGGGATGATTGTCAAGGGTGAAGTTTTAGCGACGGAACATTTTGGAGCCATCGTAAAACTTGCCGAAGGTGTCAAAGCTCTTTGTCCACCGATTCATGTGTCCGATATCGTCGGACGAACGACGTCATCTAAAGTTAGTCCTGGCGCAATCTTGAAGTTTCGAGTCATCAGCGTGGACCGATCCAGACACAGAGCTATCGTTACTCATAAGCGTGCGTTGATAAAGTCGGAATTACCGGTGTTGAAAACGATCGAGGATGCGATTCCTGGACGAACGACGCACGGCATAATTTCAGGCGTTGTCGATTACGGCGTTTTCGTCACACTATATGGAAACTTGAAGGGATTAGCAGGATCGCAAGATCTCGGGTTGGCTGAAGGTCAGAGTATTGCAGACGCCTATGCGGTTGGTCAAGTTATTCGAACGACAATCGTTTCTGCGGATCGAGGAGAAAACAAACTGAGACTTTCGCTAGGCGGCGGCGGCGGCAACGAAGACGACAATGCTGCCGAAGGAGCGGCAACGGTTGGTGCTGCTGCTGCTGCTGCTGCTGCTGCTATCTCTTTGTCGACGGACGCAGTACCAATCGGTAAAGTTTTTGCATCTGCGACTATCACTAAAATAGTCCAAGGCTCGAGCATTATTGAGGTGACTTCGAGTACAGAAGAGGGATCGTTTCAAGGACTCGTCGCGTTTCAGCACCTATCCGATAACCCCGTCACGGCTCTGAGCATGGCATCAACTTTAAAAGTCGGGGAAGTTTTACCTGGAGCTTTCGTGGTTATCGAAAGAAAGCCAAAAAGAGTTGTCATGAGTCGGAAACTTTCGATTATAGAGGCGGTAACAAGTTCAAGTCTACCCGATAGAGCAGATAAGGTAAAGGCTGGAAAGATATATCCAGGGTACGTCGCCTCAACATCATCGACGGGCGTATTCGTGCGATTTTTAGGTTCTCTCACCGGGTTAGCGCCTCCCTCGCAAATACCTGACGGATGTAACGCCACAGATTCGTTCTTTGTCGGTCAAACTGTACAAGCTATGGTCCTTTCGGTGGATGTTGAATGCGTTCCGCCGCGGCTTTCGCTTTCACTTCGGTTGCAAACAACCGCGCAACCTTTATCAGATGCGCCTTTGATTCGCTCATTCTTTGCGGACCTCGAGTTCTTAGATTTCAAAGTTGCTCAAGATCCCAAGGAGGCAGAGACTTTGTTATCTGAAAAAACAGTACGCATGTTTGAACCTGGATGTGATATCGAAGGCTCGATCAACGAAACGAAGGATTACGGCGTTTTGATCGATATCGATGAAGATGAGAATGCAGTTGGGTTGGTTTCTCCGCATCAAGTGCCGGAAAGCGTAGAAATAGAAGAATTTACCCCCGAGACTCGTTTATCTGGAAGAGTGTTAGACGTTTCTAGACGCGAAGGTGTTATTGATATCGGTAAAGTGAGCGTGGTGACCGAGAAGAATTTATCGAAGAAAAAGAAGAAGAAAGTAAAATCCGCCTCCGCAGCGCTGAAGAAATTGAAAGTAGGTGAGGCAACAGAAGCTATCGTAGAGCTTATTAAAGCTCAGTATGTCATTTTATCTCTTCCAAAGTATTCTGACGCTATTGGATATGCTCCCGTTCACTACTGTAACGTGCGTTTAAACGACGCTTCAGAACGGTTTGAGGTCAATCAGAGAGTGAATGTGGTAATTGCGCAGGTTCCTTCCGCATCTTCTCCTGACGATGTTAAAGGTGACGAGTTCTACAGCAACCGACTTTTACTCACCGTCCCGTACGTGGACACTAATAAATCGAATAGCGGTCCAAAGGTTGGGACTAAATTCCAAGGTGTCGTTTCGGAACTTCAGCCACTCCAAGCGCTTGTTTCGCTTCCAAACAGTAAAAAAGGACGCATTCACATCACCGAGACTGGCGCTTTCGCGAAATCGAAGTTTCCGCTGGAAGAATTATCGCTCGGTTTGACTGTGAACGTTGCTGTTCTTGGCATGGCAGGTGATCGAGGTGGGCTACTAGATCTCACTCTCAGGAGCAGCGCAGACGAAGACAAAGACGACGAAAATGTGAACAAGAATGCAAAGAATGGTAATGACGACTTTGATGCAACAGCATCATTGAAAAGACCAACTCTACAAACGCTCGAAGTGGGTCAATCAATCCATGCGTACGTCATTTCGGTATTGCCAGACGGTGTTAAAGTGTGCATTCGACCGGAAATAACGGCTTTTGTTCCTCTGATTGAGACTGCGAGCTCGATCAAAGAGCTTAAAAAACCACTCGAGAAGAGATTTTCAAAGGGAGAAAAGATTAAAGCAACAATCGTCAACGTCAACGTTTCTAAGAAGCACGTCGACGTTTCTTTCCGGGATCAAAACTCTGTCAGCGTCGGCGCAAAAGTCTTTGGTATCATTTCGCGATTTAATAAAGGTACTTCTATGATGGTGAGGCTTGGCGCACACGTCACGGGACGGGTTTTCTTAACCGACGTATCCGACGAGTTTCAAGAAAAGCCATTTTCCGAAATGAAGGTTGGCAATGTCGTAGAAGTTCGCGTGGTTTCGATGAAATCGAGCGGAGAAGTCGATCTTTCAATGCGACCGTCTTTGTTGAGTAAATCTGGAGAAAAGAAAAAGAAGGTGGCGAATCCCGAGATTAACGACGCCAAGAACCTTGAAGTAGGGAAGGAAGTTTCTGGATACGTCAAATCTGTCGGCAAATCTGGATGCTTCGTTGCGCTTTCGCGTAATGTGGACGCGCTGATAAAGCTCACCAACCTCGCGGATGGCTTCGTCGTAAAACCATCGGTTGAATTCCCAACTGGACGATTGATTCGCGGACGCATCTTGTCCGCCGATGCGAAAACAAATCGAGTCGAGATGTCGCTGCGCGCTTCACAATCCGATTCTAAAACGCCAAACAAAGAAGCAGTCGCATCGTTGAAAGTTGGTGATGTGGTCATGGGAACTGTACGTAGCGTGCAATCTTACGGCGTATTTGTCACTTTAGACGAGTCTGGTATCTCTGGTTTATGTCACATTTCAATGTTTGCGGATATGCATGTGAAGGATGATTTGGCCAACCATGTCCGAGCCGGAGAAAGAGTTCGCGCCAAAATTATGAAAGTAGATTACGAGACGAGTAAAGTTTCTCTTGGCATCAAAGCTTCTGTTTTTGGAGACGACGATGACGACATTGATAACGGTGCACAACGCGAGGGTGATTCAGAAGACGAAGATGAAATGCACGATGATCTTTTACTTTCTGACGACGATGACGAAGACACTACTAATAATAAAGCTGCTAAAATGGACTTGGACGAGCCAGAAGAGGAGGTTGAGAATTTATCCGAGAAAGAGGAAGGCAGGGCAGAAGAATCTGAAAGCGACGAGGAGAACAATGAGGATGATGACGACGACGAAGACGAAGACGATGACGATGACGATGATGGCGAAGACAACGAAGACGAAAATGACGACAACAACACCGCGACTGAGAAGGAAGAAGATGTTGATTTCGCCTGGGACGAGGAGGAGAAGGAACAAAAACAAAAACTCAACGCGATGAAACGAAGTCGAGAGGAATCCACTCATCTCGAGGAGGGAGAAAATGCCAATAAACTTTCGAAACGCGCGAAGCGTCGCAAAGCTCGTGAGGTTGAGATGGAAATCTTGAGACAAGAGCAACAGTTGCGCGACGAAGGTCGTCTTCCCGAAAGTGCGTCCGAGTACGAAAAGTTGATCTTAGCGTCACCGCTTTCCTCCTTTCTTTGGATTCAATACGTCGCGTTCCAAGTGAGCGTCGGTGCGTACGAGGACGCGCGAGCAGTCGCTGAACGCGCATTAGAGGCAATTCCGGCGCAAGAAGAAGACGAGCGAATGAACATTTGGATCGCTTATTTGAATTTAGAGAACTCGCACGGGTTGCCGAATCCAAAAGAGGCTGTCTCGAGACTATTCAAGCGCGCCGTGAATTTAGCCGATCCAAAGAAACTGTACCTCGTCTTGGTAGACATGTACACGCGCGCGGAACAAATAGAAATTCTTGAAGAAACGCTTAAATTGATCGTGAAGAAGTTTCGCTCGAGTTGTAAAGTATGGCTGACGTACATTCGTCACGTTACGCTCAAAGGCGATGCGGAAGGTTCTAGAAAACTGCTCGACCGCGCGACGACTTCTTTACCAAAACGCAAACACATCAAACTTTTAGTCAAAGTTGCTTTGTTGGAGATGAAAGAAGGAGACCCCGAGCGCGGACGCACAATGTTCGAAGGTATTCTGCGCAATTATCCGAAGAGAACGGACATTTGGTCCGTATATATCGATCAAGAGATTAAGCAAAACATCCCGGAAAGGATTCGAGCTTTGTTTGAACGCGCCACGCACTTGGAGCTGAACGCGCGAAGCATGAAATTTTTGTTCAAGAGGTACTTAGAGTACGAGAGGTCTCATGGGAACACGGAACGAATGACGTACGTGAAGGCGAGAGCGATGGAGTACGTCGAGAGGACGCTGAATAATAATAACGATGAATAAGAAGAAAAGAATGCTCTCACTACCTCCATACCACGGTACCAGCAAACCTTACGCTCGTTTTTTTGTGCTTGGCAAGTCATAGTTGAGTTGTAATAAAACTCGTTGTGCTTGGAAATTTGCTTCATTTCCTGCTCTCTCTCTCTCTCTTCCGTCTCCCTCTCCTTTTCTAATTTGCATGTTCTGCGTCGAAGCGTCGCTCATTGCGACGACAACGACAACGAATCGGTGCAAAATGCCTTCATCGCTCCTTCGTTCGCTACGTCGCGGATATCGCGTCGGTGGTTGTTTCAGTGGAAGAGGAGAAAACGTTCATAGTGTTGTACCTAAAAATTCTGCAACGTCGGCGCTTTTGCTTCTTCTCGACTCAAATTGTCGAGGACAACAAAAAAGGTGTATGAACCGAAGAACGACGATAGCTGCGGCGTCATCGACGCTCGACGCCGACCGTGAAGGCAAAGAAGGAGACGAAGTTCAACGCGGTAAGCAGCCGTCTGTTGGCCGTCCTCGGGAGAATAAAAATAATAGCACTAACAACAACAACAACAACAACAACAACAACACCGAGAGCGTGTTTGGGACCGTCGTGACTGCGCAAGCCAACTACTTCCGAGTCGTCGTGAACCGACGACAGATTCCTTCGAAAGAGTTGAACCGCGTGCGCGAACAGTTCGACGCCGCGCGAAAAAGAGCCGAGGAGGCGAAAGCGATGCACGACGTGGAACTTTTGGGCGAGAAACTCCGGAAAATTATCGATATCAACGAAGAAGAAGGAGGAGGAGGAGAAGAAGAAGAAGAAGAAGGAAAAGAAGACAACGTCGAGTTGTTGTGTAACTGTCGAGCGCTTTTGAAAAAGATGAAGCAAAAAGTTTTAGTCGGCGATATCGTCACTTTAGACGCTGAAAAATCTGGGATCGATTGGGTGCAAGGTTCTGGAACGATTTACGACATCGAGAAGAGGAAGAACGAAGGCGGAAACAACTTAGCGATCGCGAACGTCGACGTGACGCTGTTGACGTTTTCGTTGTCGCAGCCGCCGTTGGAAGAGAAGCAGTTGACGCGTTTTTTAGTCGCGTTTGAATACGCGCGCGTGCCGTTTCATTTGGTATTCAACAAGAAAGATTTGATAGAGGAAGAGAGAGTAGAAGAATGGCGAGAGAAGATGCGAAGGTGGGGATACGATCCGAAGTTTGTCTCCGTCGCGACTGGGGATGGTATCGATGAGATCGTGAAAGTTATAGGAAGCGGGAAGACCGTCGCCTTGGCTGGACCTTCGGGGGTTGGGAAATCGAGTTTGATAAATCGCCTTCGCGCGACGAGCGCTTTGGAATCGGCGCTTTCAGTCGAAAAGAGACAACAAAACGATTACGATGAAGATAGAAATAGGAAGGATTCATCCGAAGAAGGCGAGGAGGGGAAGATTACTTTTGTGACGGATTTGGACGTAGAAGGCGGCGGCGGCGGGAAACTAAAGAAAGGCTCGAGATCGGTGGAAAACGAAAAAGCGCGAGAGATTTTAGAATCGGCAGATTTGCAATCGGTGAAACAAGTATCGGCTCGAAGTGGGAGAGGAAAACACACGACTCGACACGTTAGTTTACTTCGCATGAAAGGTGGTAATTTACTCGCCGATACGCCCGGGTTTGGGTATCCGTCTTTAGAGAGTATGGTTGTTAAAGATGTGGCGCTCTGCTTCCCGGAGATTCGAGACGCGATTCAGCGAGCCAAGGAAGAGCGAGATGCACGATGCGCGTTTACCGATTGTACGCACGTCCACGAGCCAGGATGTGTAGTTGGTGATTCAAATTGGACTCAAGAACGATTAGATTTATACATGGAGTTGTTAGAAGAAGTGAAGAAACTTGCGGTAAAAGAGAAAGAGGCGGCGTATAAAAGAGAGACGCACGTGCGAATGAAACAAGCTGCCGGAGGGGCAGATAGAGTAGAGGCAAAACTAGAAACAAAAAGCCATCGAAGGGTAAACAGAAGGACCCATCGCATGGCCACGCGAGACGAGCTTTTAATGAACGAGGAGGAGGAAGAGGAAATAGACGAGGAATTAAACGAGAAATGAAACGAGGAATAAAAAAATTTCTTTATTCGCGCGGGGCCATCAACGATCAAAGGAAGAGTTGTCACGTTTTATTTTTCAATATAACACAATGAAAGGCTAAACTTCTCAATACCTGTGCTTGATGTCAGGAAAGATAGTATTATTCGATTTACCGCGCCGGTAAATGCAAATTTTGAATATGGTGTATAATATTATGCGTTGTTGTTATCGCGAAGACCAGAAGCCTGACTTTTTCTCCTCCTCTTCCTTGCTGCTAGTGTCGTTGTTTGTGGTGGTGGTGGTGGTCGTCGTCGTATCGACGTCGTACGAGCGTCCGTCCCCGATCGCTCGGGCCAGTTGCATCTGCGCCGATGCCAACTCTTCTCTCGCGATTAATAACTCTTCCAACGCGGACTTTGTCATTTGTTGTTGCTTCGATAACTCCTTCGCGTACAAAACCTTCTCCTTTTGCGTCTCGATCAACTTGGCGGCCAACAACGTTTGGTTCGTTCTCGTCAACTGCGTCGGGCCTCCGTTGAAGCAGTCCTCGACTAAATACGTCGCGTTTTTCGGTAAATCGTTCGCTTCTGGCAACACGAGCAAGTTGTTCGCCCCTTCTTGCCACCGGGTCCCAAATATCGAACGCACAAGATATTTGTAGAAAAAAATTCCACCCGGTTGCAAATCCACCTCGCAACTCCAATGTCCGCCTTCTTTGTAGTGCATTGGGATTGCTTTCGCTTCGTCCCAAGCGCCTAACTTCTTGTGAGAACCTAACACGAACAAATTCTCACCCCATTTCGTATCGTATTGAACGCTAAAGTTCACCGGGGTCGATTTTGTTCGAGAACCAATCATATCCAACGCGTCTTTGGAGTACGGGTCGACTTTTAAAATGCTCTGATCGATGGAAATGACGTTGTTATTCACGCTCGAGGAGGACGTTAACTTTTGATCAGCCGCGGAAATAGACTTCAACGCGTTCATTTTCCCTTCCGAGGAGACCATTTTCATGAATTGATCTTTATTGTCATCGTAGTCTTGCGTCGAAGCGTTGATTTTCAAATCTCCTCTCCTCGTTCTTCTCGACGGGAAAGGTGGATTGATTGAACGAGGAGGACGACTGGGAGCCACAGAAATTTTGTTCGAAGAAGGAGAAAACGTCCGCGTTCTCGTCGTCGTCGTCGTCGTTCTCGTCGTCGTCGTTTTCATGAGGACAGAAGAAGATGAAGAGCACGCAATGTGTCGAGGACAGGTGGTCATTTTGATTTTCTCGCGTGCGGAGTGCGCGTGTTTTTGGAGAGGGACGAACGAACGAGAGGCCTAGAGAAGACCGCTGATGGATTTTTTCGTCTCTCAATCTTCTTAAGAATTCAAAACTCTTCTGTCTTTTCAAAATTTTGGCGGGAAAAAAAAATTGCTTTTCACAGGCAGGTGACAAGGAAACAAACGAGAGAAACATGACGAGGACAACAACGAGGAAACCAAACGGCGGCGGCGATACTGTGAAATATTCAATCATCGTTCCGACGTACAACGAACAGCGAAACATCGCCATGCTTCTCGCCCTCATCGTCGAAGCGATGGAGGAGGGAACAAAAAGGAAGGAAGGAAGAAAAATATCCCCGTCGTCGTCAACTCCGTCGTACGAAGTCATCGTCGTGGACGACAACTCGCAAGACCAAACGCAACAAACCATTCAAAAGTTACAAAAGATTGAAAAATATCGGGACGTTTTGCGTCTGAAACCGAGGAAAGGGAAATTAGGTTTAGGATCGGCATATATTCACGGTTTACAGTTTGCGAGAGGTGAGTTTGTGATTCTCATGGATGCGGATTTGTCGCACAATCCGAAAGCGATTCCTGAATTTATACGAAAACAAGAGGAGGGAGACTACGACGTCGTCACCGGGACGAGATATTTAGCGTCGTCGTCGTCGTCATTATCAATATCATCTAGAATAACGAATAGCAGTAGCAGTACTAAATCAAGTCGTAAAAGCAAAATCAAAGAGCAGGAGTGCGGAGTGTACGGTTGGGATACGAGGAGAAAGTTGACTTCCCGAGTCGCAAACTATTTAGCGCACGTGTTGTTGAACCCGGGCGTGTCCGATTTGACTGGATCTTTCCGATTGTACCGGAAAACGACTTTTCAGGCGCTTGTGAGCTCGATGCAGTCCGTGGGGTACGTTTTCCAGATGGAAATTATAGTTCGAGCGAAAAGAGGAGGCTTTAAAGTTGCCGAAGTCCCGATTTCTTTCGTGGACAGAGTGTACGGAAGTTCCAAGTTAGGCGCGAGCGAAATCATAGGATACCTCAAAGGATTAGTCAGTTTGTTTATGAGAGTTTAGTTTAAAATGTCGCCGCTAACACAGCGCTATTAACACTTTTCAAATAAATAGTGGCTGACGAACCATTCGTTCCCGTCTGAATAGTTGAACAACTCCGAACACGACAGGAAAAACAGTCTCCAATACACGTACCATTTCGTCGTTAGATCTTTACCGTACGTTTGAGCGATGATTGGTTCGACTGCTTTTCTGTTCGTATCAAATTTTCTCAACCAGTCCTCGCACGTCTTACTGTAGTGCTTACCGTTTACTCGCCACTGCGTTTTCAAATGCAACTTATTCGTCGTGAAATACGCAAACATGCGTTCGCTCGGCATCGTTCCGCCGGAAAAGAAATATTTACTCATCCAATCCGACTCGTTCTCGGCGATAAAGTGGAACGGATACGTTTTGTGCGCGAAAATGTGTAAAAACATCTTCGCTTCTCCGCCGGATTTCAGCCACTGTTCGCATCGACCAAACAACACCTCGTAATTCTTCATGTGCTCAAAACATTCTATGGATACGATTCTATCGTACGAATTTTTCCCTAAAGGTGGCTTGAAAACGTTCAAATCTTGCGTAATGATTTGCAAGTTTGTAATGTTTCTCTCTCGAGCGCGCAAGTCGATGAACTCTTTCTGCGTCTTACTATTTGACACGGCGGTTATTCGCGAGTTTGGATATTTTTCCGCCAAGAAGAGCGATAAAGAACCCCATCCGCAACCTAACTCTAAAACCTCCTGACCGTCTTTAAACTCGCCCCGTTCGCAATAAAGCTCCATCATCTTCACCTCGGCTTCGTTTAAAGTCCTCCTCGACGTCGACGACAACTCGTACAAACAGCAACTATATTTGAGCTTTGAGCCGAGACAGTGCAAATACAACTCCGTCGGGACTTCGTAGTGTTGCTCGTTCGCTAAATTCGTCTCTACCGCCACGGCTTTGGTTTTTAATCCTCGGATGAAATCCATTTCATACTGCAACTCATCTTCGTTCGATTTAAAGCGTCCTAAACATTTCGTTCGCAAGTTGTACCGAATGCCGGCCCGAAGAATGAAATCGGGAACCAAATTCTTCTCGACCAAGTATTCGAGAAAGATGCGGAAGATTTGAAACAGAGCGAGACGGAGCGATTGAAGGACGGAGATGGTGGCGCTTTTTTTCGTCCCCGTTGTTGTTGTTGTTGTTGTTGTTGTTGTTGTTGTTGTTGCCATCGCAGAGAGAAAGAGAGAGAGTGTGTGTGAGAAAGAGAAACAAGTGCGGGGAATATTTATTCAGACAGAGAGACGAAAAAGAGAAAAAGGCACCCAAAAACAACAAAACCAAAAAGGCACACAAAAACTCTTCCCCTTTCCCTCCCCGCCTCTTTGTTCTCTCTTTCGTTCTCTCTTTTGTCTTTCCGAAGTTAACGAACGCGAACGAACCGAAGTCAACGAACGAAAAGAAGAATAAGAATGAGGGAAGCAGCGTGGCAAAATCGAATCGACGAGTTGGAACAGCTTTAAAGAGAAGCGGAAGAGAAAGTGAACGAACGAGATGCAATTTTTTTAGAAGGAGTACCCACGACGACGACGACGACGACGAGAAAGGAGGAGAGAAAAAGAGCGCAAGAAAGTGGGCGTTATAGAAGCAGCAATAGGAGTAGCAGCAGTAGTATTAGTAGTAGTAACGATGGTAAAAACAACAACAACAGATTAACGGCCGAAGGTCGGCGAAAACTCACCACGTTTGCAGCTAAGTTGAGCGAGTTGTCCTCTGCATCATCAACAACAGCAACAGCAAGTGGCGAAGATGTTACGACCGCGATGGTAATAAGAAGCAGAAGTGCGACGATTGAGCAGTTGCGAGTGCGTGGCGAAGCTACGTTACTCAAGTTAAAAGCTACGCCAGGTTCAATTGCGCGAGCGGCGACGACGACGACGACGATAAAGAGCAGAGCGTCCGTTTTACAGCCGAACGAAGAGGAAGAAGAAGAAGCGACGACGCTCTTGCAGTTTCAGCACCAATTGTTGCGAGAACAGGACGAAGAGTTGACGGATTTGTCTAACCACGTCACGAGAACGAAACATATAGCCATAGCAGTCGGTGAGGAGTTAGATTTACACACGCGCTTATTGGATGACTTTGACGACGACGTCGAACACACGGCTGGAAATTTAAAGAGAATAGCATCCTCGGCGCGACGATTGTTTGAACGCATCGGTAAGAGCAACTTCTCGCTCGGGTGTTGTTTAGCCGCGCTCGTTTTCATGCTAATCGTTCTCATCGCGTTGTCCATCTTGAAAGTCGAAGGCAAATTTCATCCAATATTTACTTAGAAGAGGGGGAGTCTCAGAGCTAGCGACTGGTGAAGGAGGCATGTCACTTTTAAATTTTAGTGTATTTCTATTAATCAGATAATTCGCCGTAATCGGTGAAACCATCTACTACTGCTTTATCTACATTGATCGGTATCTTTGATGCCGTCATCGTCTTCGGCGCTTCTGCTAATTTTTCCTTTGCCGCTGCTGCAATTTTGCGACGCGGTACGCTGCGTTCGATTGTTTGCTTCCAGTCGTTCATTTCGAGCTGCGTGACTAAAATTTCAAAGCACTGGTTCACGGTTAACACAGAGGAACTCTTCATTTGAGGAAAGTCGTTTATAGGAAGCCTCGCGTGTCGAATCCCAAGCGCTTCGGCTTTGTTTAACGTTTTCATCTTGTGTCTATTTCGATCGATGAACCCGCCTATGATGTATATATCGTTTTCGTTGAGAGTTGAAATTTCAAACGGCGAGTCGGCGGTAAGATAGACTAAATCCTTTTTGCGTTTGAAGAATATACTCGCTTCGTTGTCAGTTATCCCTCGTCGTTCAATTTCAAACGGAAGAGAGTTATCGTGCGTATAAATTCCTTGCCAGTTTTCAAAACCGTCAATCTTCTCTCGCAAATCGCGAGAAGTACCTTTTCCGTTCATACTCGTCAAGTGTAATCGCGTCGATATCTTTGCTTTCTTATTCACCGCGTAACAAATTCGCATCTGCTTCACCATCGACTGCTTTTCCGCCGGTGTCATGATGTCGTCAAAATCTAAATCGATAACTATGTTCTGTTTCGCCTTTGCAAACTTCTCCTTCATCTCTTTCTCCTTCTTTTGTACTTCTTTTAGCTTTTCGTTCTTCTTTCGAAAGGCTTCTTTCCGCCACGCTTCTCGCTCGTCTGTGGACATGTTCAATAACATTTCGTTAATCTCTCCTTTTCTTTTTAATCTGTTTGACTTTCGTTCCGTCTTTTCCTTCTCCTTTCGCGAAAGTTTTTCCGCTCTGTTAAAAAGCATTCGCTTCATCTTCTTTCGTTGCCGATGGGAGAGGAGCGCGAACGCCTCCCCTTCTTTATCTCTTTCATCTTTTTTATCTTCTTTTTCCTTCTCTCGTTGTTTTTCCGGCACCGCTGATGCCGTCGATGGCATCGATTCTGTCTCCATCGTCAACGTCTTCTTCTTCTTCGCGACTATGGGATGATTGATGTGGACGATTTTGATGCGGCTGAAAAATATATAACGACCTCTCCCGCAACACCCAGAGGATTATATCGATACCGATGATGTGATAACGTGACATGGTACTAGAAATAAATTTTAAATTAACACTACGGGTACTAACAAAACTTCCACCTATTCTCGCAATTGACGCACGTGACAAACGTGGTCATCGGTTCATCCGCCGACCTCGTTTGCAACTGATAGAAAGTACACGCTCTTTGTCCGCATTTGCCGCACTTGAACGCCGTCGTTGAAGCCTCTTTCCTTTGGCCCCTCACGGCTTCTGCTTCTGCGTGCTCTCGAATAGACTGATTCGCCGCGCGTCGTTCGTCTGAACCTAACTCTTCGCTCGATAAATCGATCAAAGTTGTCGCGTCAATCTCTCTCTTTGCAATCGCTCTCCTCAAATCTGGATTTTTGGGATCCTTCATGTTGAACGCCAGTTGTCGCAACTTTGCTTTGTACTCTTTTCCTAAGTCTTTCCATTTTTCACTCATGGCGTCTTCAACTTCTTCAACAATTCGCGCCAGAGAAGTTACGGAGATATCTTCGCAGTTCCCTTCGCAATGCGCTAAGGCTAAGCCGTACGCGATGACGTCGCGGGAACGATCACGAGTCGCGTTGTTCGTTTGCTCTATTTTACTTGCGATGGTGCGTTGCACTTGCTCGAGCGCACTCTTTTCGTCATTTTCTGTAGTCGTGTTTCTTCCCTCCTCCACCTTCTCCTCCCCTTTTTCCTTCTTCTTTTCTTCTATGTTTTCGTCGCTTTTAGGGGCCGTCGTCGTCGTCGTCGTCTCCGTCGTTGTTTTAGTAGTTTTCTTCTGAGGCGGCGTTTTAGAATCAGTGCCGTTGCTGCTCTTCGAGACAATAATCTTCGTCCACGCGTCTTTGCATTCCTTCGCTTTCCTTTTCACCAATTCGCTCTTTGCCTTTTTCCGTAAAGCGCTGATTGATTTCCCACACGCCGCAAACTTTGCGCTCGTGAAATCGAACGCCTCGATCGGCGTCGACTCCAATTGCGTTAAAATGTCCACCGCTCTTTCCTCGTTTTCGTTCTCGTCTTCGTTGACTGCCTTTTGGACTAAACCGACGAGTTCCTCGATGTTCATCTTCTCTTCTCTTCTCTTCTCTTCTCTTCTCTTCTCTTCTCTTCTCTTCTCTTCTCTTCGCCGCCGCTGAAGTGATTGTATTTGATATTCTTAAATAAAACGACGTTTTTGTGTGTTGTTTTGAGGAGAAAAGAAAATTGAAGAATTATTTCATCCTCCCCCCCAAAAAAAAAAAAACAATCTCTCTCTCTCTCTCTCTCGCGCACACACACACACAAGAGAGAGAGAGAGAGAGAGAGAGAGAGAGAGAGAGAGAGAGAGAGAGAGAGAAAGAGAAAGAAAGAGAAAACGCCGCGTGCGCTCTTCGTATTCTTTGTTATTAAAATTCTTCTTATTCTTCTTCGTCTTCTCCATGCTTTCTTCTATACAGATTGTCTCGAAAGAAGACGCAGACGTTGAAAGAAGAAAAATCTCCAAGAAGGAGAAGAAGAAGAAGAAGAAGAAAA
>Ga0206124_10001237_pt1 | contig 20413 bp, 16 predicted proteins | sample Helgoland_Spring_3_FD_148671 | JGI IMG/M metagenome (GOLD analysis project Ga0206124, IMG submission 148671) | Pelagic subsurface seawater microbial communities from Kabeltonne, Helgoland, North Sea - Helgoland_Spring_Bloom_20160321_2 | ecosystem: Environmental > Aquatic > Marine > Epipelagic ... | reverse complement strand
TTTGTAGAAGTGTACCAATATAAATCAATGTTATTTGTTGCTGTATTTTTTGTTTTCTTTATATCAATATTTTCTACAAACATGAATCCTTTTGCGTTCATTAGGATCGAGTCTACAATGGGAACAGTTTGAGAGTCTCCACAAGAATTGAAAGATAAAGATACTTTAAGTCGCGCTATGTTCGGAGTGATTTTAAAGGGGGCAGTCATTTTCACGTCAATTTTACTAGATACCCCATAATAGTAAGTAATATAAGAAAGCATTTCTGAGAATTCCGACACTAAAGATGCGCGTACCGGTTTTTGCTCTGCGACTCTTATCTCCGAAAAATCGCTTAATGCTTTGTCTATAGAGCTATTATCTTTGATGTTTTTTATATGCTTCGCTAGGACTTCGGTATAAGTATTTTGAATATTAGATTTTGTGTTTATTACAGAGTCATAATAATGCTTTACTACAAGAGCAGTTATGATGAGTACAGAAATAATGAAAAGATTCATAGAAAGGTTTCTTACGAATGTTTTTTTGTAACTATTATAAGCTGTGCTATTGCTAGATAGTAATTTTGCTTTTATATGCAGTTTTATCATAATAGATTAGTGAGTAATATTTGGATGACAATAGTGGGTTCTCCTGAGTTTCTCAGGAATGAGATTATTTCGCGTTCAGGTAGATTTTGCTTCATGTTCTTAACAAAGGTTTTGATTGATTTTACCTTTTTCTGATCGAGCTCAAGTTCTATTATATTCTTATTTGATGACTCGATAGGTGAGAAATACCTGAATTGTTGTATAGGTAGATCCTCTGTATTTGATTTTTCAATGATATCTAGGATTCTAGTAGAGTAGTTATTAAAGCGTATCAAATGGTAGAGTGATCGCGCATTTTTGTTGTCTCTTAATAGTTTGCTCTTTAACAGATTTTCTTGGAGGCTGTGATTATAGCTTTTCTGTAAAAGGTTTAATGTTTTTTCCTGAATATGTATGTCTTCCTGTGTGTCTTGGTAATAGAGAGCCATAGTGATCATAGAGTAAATTAGTAATGCACAAAATACTCCAAATAGCCACTTCATACTTTTGTTTAATACATATAGAGTCTTAAGTTTCCTAATTTGTCTGATGGGCAAAGGTTGAGGGGCATTTTTTAGAAAATTAAAATGACATAGCAGAGCTGTATACGTGTATTGTGTTGAAATAGTATTCTTGGTGTATTTTTTATAAAGGTCTAAAGGGGATATAAAGAATTGGTCTATATGTGTGTTAATATGGGTTCGTGTTTGTTCTGGTAGTAATACTATGGCAGAAATCTTTCTTTTCTTCGTGATGGATTCTTCGTGATGTGCAACAAGCTGCTTGTTTATATATGTTGCTATGTTTTCTTTTTTGAGTGCTTGAGACTTTATCCTTACAACCTTATATTCACTCATTTCAAACTCGTAAATATGATCGTTTGAATCTTGCATATATATAAACAAATCTTTCTCCTTAGGGATCTTATATTTCTTTGTGATGGTTTTTGAAATTTGTTGGCATAATATTATATTCAAGGAGAAAGATAGATATATTCCTTGAACCTCTGAATCGCTTTCTAGTAGTGTGGAGAGGGCTGATTTTGTATTTTGGTCTAAAGTATGTTTGGCTATAATAAACTCCCAATTTTTGTCTACAGATTGAGGTTCTCTGGCAGTTAAAGATGTTGAGATATCTGGGTTGTCTTGTTTTAAAAAAGATTTTAGCTTTTTTTCTATCTTTACTTTGCCTATATCGGGGATAGAGAATTTTGTTCTTGTGGTACTAGTTTGGTCTATTATAATTTTGATTACAGGTTCTTTGAAATCTTTTAAGAATTGCTGTAGTGCACTATAATTTATCCCTAGTGGTACGGTGAGTTTTGCAGTTGGTACAGGGCCTTTTGTTTCATATAATATAATATTAGATCTATTTATTAAAATAAGTAGATTTGTGGGCCTTGTTATATTCCAAAAAGATGACATTGTCTTGCATGACGATTATTGTGTCAGGAGTATATCACTGAGATAAAAAAATTATCAACCATAAAAAGAGTCTGTGTAGGCTAGTAAATAAAATAAATGGACTAAATTGTTGTATTCATTTATTTTAGTACACAATAAGCACATAATGATTCTTTATGAAATCCTCAAACGAAATTCGAAAGCTATTTTTAGACTATTTTGCAAAGTACGGCCATAAGGCCTTACCTTCAAGCTCTTTAATACCCCACAATGACCCTAGTTTAATGTTTACTAACTCTGGGATGGTTCAATTTAAAGACTTATTTCTTGGTCGAGAAGATAGGGGGTATACAAAAGCTGTAACTAGCCAAAAATGCGTTAGAGCGGGAGGGAAGCATAATGATTTGGACAATGTTGGATACACAAAGAGACATCTGACGTTTTTTGAAATGTTAGGTAATTTCTCTTTTGGTGATTATTTTAAAGAAGAATCTATAGAATATGCATGGAATTTTCTGACTCAAGAGCTTGGTTTAGATAAAAGTAAACTTTACATTACTATCTATCATACTGATGAGGAGGCATATTCTATATGGGAAAAAACCACTGGTTTTTCTGATGATAAAATTATAAGAATAAGCACTAATGATAATTTTTGGTCTATGGGTGATGTTGGTCCTTGCGGCCCTTGCTCAGAAATTTTCTATGATCAAGGCGAGGATTTATTTGGAGGACTACCGGGCACTAAGGATCAGGATGGAGATCGGTTTGTAGAAATATGGAATCTTGTGTTCATGCAAAATGAGCAGAGTAAATCTGGTGAGATGATAGACATGCCTAAGAAATCTGTTGATACTGGTATGGGGCTAGAAAGGATAGCAAGTATTATGCAGGGAGTGTATGATAATTTTAAAACTGACACTTTGAAATCCATAATTGATGATATATCAGACGTAACATCAATTGATTCTAAGAATTACAATTCTGTTTCTCATAGAATAATTGCAGATCATTTGAGGTCTAGTGCATTCTTAATAGCCGATGGCGTGATGCCTGTTAACGAAGGTAGGGGATATGTGCTGAGGCGTATAATGAGAAGAGCAATAAGACATATTCATAATCTTGGTTATAAGGATGTTTTATTGCCTAAATTGCTGCCAAACCTTGTTTCTCAAATGGGTGTGCAGTTTTCTGAATTAACCAAGAGCCAAGCTCTGATATCAGATGTGTTTACTAATGAAGAGAAATCTTTTAGATCTACTCTAGATAGAGGCATGAGGCTTATTGAAGATAAGATGAAGGAGGTGAAGCCAGGATCTGTTTTCTCAGGCCAAACAGCATTTGAATTGCATGATACATATGGTTTTCCGATTGACCTTACAGAAACAATCCTGCAAGAAAAAGGAGTATCTTTAGACAGAAAGGGTTTTGATGAAAGCATGGATATTCAGAAGAAGAAAGCTAGGGCAGCATGGTCCGGTTCTGGAGATGGGGAAGTGCAGAAAATTTGGTTTGATATAAAAGAAGAGCACGGAAGAACGGAATTTTTAGGGTATAATGATAATGCTTCACAAGCTATAGTCACAGCTCTTGTTCAAGACGATGAAATTGTCGATAAAATAGATAATAAAAGAGAATTCTATCTGCTTGTAAATCAGACTCCATTTTATGCTGAATCTGGTGGTCAGGTTGGTGATATAGGTGTGGTATCCGGGGATTCTTTTGAGATAGAAGTTGTGAATACAAAAACTCCTTTATCAGGATTGCATGCACATCTATGTAAGCTCTCAAAAGGAAATATTTCTGTTGGCGAAAATGTGAATTTGGAAATTAATAGAAAATATAGAAATAAGTTAAGGCGCAATCATACGACAACACATTTACTGCATGCTGTTTTAAAGAATGCGGTAGGTGAGCATGTTGCTCAGAGGGGGTCTCTAGTTGCAGAAGATAGGCTAAGATTTGACTTTAGTCACACAAGCTCAATTACCAGAGCTAAGCTTGATGAGATGCAAAATTCCATCAACCATATGATCGTCAGTGACGCAAGTGTTAGCACAAGGCTTATGAAGTATGATGATGCAGTGAGTGCTGGTGCAATGGCTCTGTTTGGAGAGAAGTATGGAGATGAAGTGCGTGTGGTATTTATAGAAGGTATAGATCATTCTTATTCAGTCGAGCTATGTGGTGGGACTCACGTTTCTAGGCTTGGTGAGATAGGTGCAGTAAAGATTATATCTGAGTCATCTATTTCTTCTGGGGTAAGGCGTATTGAGGCAGTCACTGGTCCTGAGGCATATGAATCTTGGGCACAAGAGAGTTCCGTGTTATCTGAGGTGAGCTCTAAATTGCAGTCTAATACTAGTGATATATCGGAGAAAATAGACGGTATATTATCTAAGAATAAAAAGCTTGAAAAAGAAGTGCAAAAATATAAACAGAAAGACCTTGCAAGTAGCATGGATACAAAAAATGCTGTTGATATTAATGGGATAAAATTTCTCTCACAAAAGATTGATGATATAGAGGCGGGGGATTTAAGGATGCTACTGCAAAAATACATTTCTAACAATCAGTCTATCGGTTTGTTCTTTGGAAGGTCTGGTGAGAAAACGTCTTTTATCTGTGGTGTTTCTAAAGACTTGCATGACAAAGTAGGTGCCAAGGATCTGATTGCACTTGTTGCAGGTAATTTTGGCTCTAATGGTGGTGGAAATATGATGATTGCACAAGGTGGTGGAAAGTCATCAGAGGATTCTGAGACTAAGTCTACAGATGATGTAATAGCTAAATTAAAATCCCTATAATATATGTCTCGATTAAAAGTTTTTATAGTTACGGGAGAGGTGTCTGGTGATTATTGTGGTAGTCTTTTAGTCTCAAGCTTACAAAAAATGCATAAAGGCCCATTGGATATATGTGGGGTTGGTGGAGAATATTTAAAAAACAAAGGTATCAAATCTATATTTCCTATTTCAGAAATTGCAGTGATGGGTATTTCTGAAGTGATCCCGAAGATATGTAAGATATTTAAGCTTATTAAATTCACAGCAAAGGAAATAGAGAAATTTAAACCTGATGTAGTTATCACTATAGATGCACCTGGATTTTGCTTCCGTGTTGTGAAGAAAATTGTTGGCATGCGTAGCACAGGCACAAAATTTGTGCATTATGTATCTCCATCAGTTTGGGCTTATAAAAAAGAAAGGGCTCATAAAATGGCAAAATATTATGACCTTGTTTTGGCTCTACTTCCTTTTGAGCCGAAATACTATAAAGATACTGGACTGAGATGTGAGTATGTTGGCCATCATTTAGTAGAGAGCGATTGGGACGCGCTAGACGGCACAGAGTTTAGAAAGAAAAATCAATTGTCTAAAGAAGATAAGTTAATAGGAGTATTTGTTGGTAGTCGCAGATCGGAGGTGAATCGGATGTTACCTTCTTTTGTGGAGGCATTAGAAGGCTTTTGTAACGATAATTCGGGTTTTGTAGTGATATTCCCGGTGGTTTCTGAGGAAATTAAAGTATTGTTAAAGGAGGTCTTGAAGGTAAGCAACATGCAGTATCGGGTTGTTTTTGTAAGTGATGAAAAGGAAAAGATAGATATGATGAAATCTTTTTATGCTGGTTTAGTGAAGTCTGGAACATCCAGTTTGGAGATGACTTTTGCAAAGGTGCCAATGATTGTAGCGTATAAGGTAAGTGGATTTACGCAGGCTATTGCAAAGTATATATTCAGAATATACCAGAATATCAAGTATGTTAGCTTAACAAATCTTGTATTGGGTAAAGAGGTAATTCCTGAGTTGCTGCAATCTAAATGCACATCTCAAAAATTAAGCGCAGAGTTGAAAAAAATAGTGGACCCTAATTTTCGTAAAGCTCAGATAAGTGGATATGAAGAAGTTATAGAAATTCTTCGAGGAAAGAACCTAGGTAAACCAAGCGAAAACGCTGCTCGTGAAATAATAAAGTTGCAAAAATAGATTAAAATGATGTATGATGTGCATAACTGAATTGAAAATTTATAGGTGTGATTATGGACAAATCTAAAGCTTTAGAATCTGCTTTATCTCAAATAGAAAAATCCTTTGGAAAAGGGTCCGTTATGAAGTTAGGACAAAGAGCTTCTGTAAAGGTTGACGCAATCTCTACTGGTTCTTTGGGGATAGATTCTGCTCTTGGTGTAGGAGGTTTGCCTAGAGGTAGAGTTATTGAGATTTTTGGTCCTGAAAGTTCAGGTAAAACCACTATTGCATTGCACGTAGCTGCGGAATGTCAGAAAAAAGGTGGAACATGTGCATTTGTTGATGCAGAGCATGCTCTTGATCCAGAATACGCACAAAAACTAGGTGTGAATATTGACGAATTAGTTATATCACAGCCTGATACAGGTGAGCAGGCTCTTGAAATTACTGATACATTAGTTCGTTCAGGTGGTGTTGATTTAGTTGTTATAGATAGTGTTGCGGCGTTGGTGCCAAAGGCAGAGATTGAAGGTGATATGGGTGACTCTCATATGGGGCTTCAAGCGAGAAAAATGAGCCAAGCTTTGCGTAAGCTTACTGGTTCTATATCTAAAACAAATTGTACCGTGATATTCATCAACCAAATCAGAATGAAAATAGGCGTTATGTTCGGTAACCCCGAGACTACTACTGGTGGTAATGCGTTGAAATTCTACTCTTCTGTAAGGATAGAAGTTAGAAGAATTGGAGCGATAAAATCTAAGGAAGAAACTGTTGGTAATGCAACAAGGGTGAAAATTGTAAAAAACAAAGTAGCTCCTCCTTTCAAAGTTGTAGAATTTGAAATTATGTACGGAGAAGGAATCTCAAAGCGTGGTGAGATTGTAGATCTAGGTGCTAAGTTTGAGATTATAGAAAAATCAGGATCATGGTTCTCTTATAACGGAGAAAAGATTGGTCAAGGTAAAGAGAATGTAAAAGAATTTTTGAAAAATAACCCTGAACTTTCTGATAAAATTGAAGCAGAGATCAAAGCAAAACTTAGCGTTTCTGTGGATAAGTCAAGTGCTCAGAAAGAAAAGGCGGCAGCAGCGGAGGAGGAAGTTGAGAATGTTTAGTTTGGAAGGCAAAAACGCCCTTATTACAGGAGCTACTGGCGGCATAGGGGCCGCGATTAGTAAGTGTTTTTATGAGCAAGGGGCTAATCTTTTGTTAACTGGTACTAAAGAAGAAAAGCTTAAATCCTTTGCATCAGAATTAGGTGAAAGAGCCAAATATGCGACATGCAACCTTTCTGACGATGAGCAAGTAAAGGGGCTGATTTCAAAAGCAACTGAGATGCTTGGTTCAGTGGATATATTAGTATGTAATGCTGGAATTACAAAAGATGGTTTGGCAATGAGGATGAGTGAAGAGTCTTTTGATGATGTCATCAAGATCAATCTGAGATCTACTTTCATACTCAATAGAGATGTTTTGCGTGGAATGATGCGAAATAAGTGGGGCAGAATTATTAATATTTCTTCTATAGTAGGCTATACAGGGAATCCTGGTCAAGCTAACTATTGTGCATCAAAAGCTGGTGTTGTAGGTATGACAAAATCTATAGCTCAAGAATCTGCATCTCGCGGTATTACTGTAAATTGTATAGCGCCTGGATTCATAGCATCTCCTATGACAGATGTTCTAAATGAAAAGCAAAAAGAAGCTATACTTACTAAAATTCCGTCTGGATCTATGGGATCTGCAGCGGATATTGGGTCTGCAGCTGTTTATTTAGCTAGTGAAGAAGCTAAATATGTGAATGCTCAGACGTTACATGTTAATGGAGGTATGTTTACTATATAGCTAGTTTCTTGTAGATTAATGGAAAAAAGCATGGTAAAAGTTACCTCTTAATATTTTATTTTTTAACTAAACGACAGGAAACGCATGGCAGAGATCGAATCAAAGGTAAAAAAAATTGTAGCTAAAAATTTAGACATCGATGATGAGTCTAGAATAACTTCAGAGTCTCACTTTGTTGATGACCTTGGTGCAGATAGCTTAGACCAAGTAGAGCTAGTAATGGCTTTGGAAGAAGAATTTAGTACAGAGATTCCTGACGAAGCGGCAGAGAAAATTCATACTATTGCTGATGCTGTAAAATATATCAAAGAGCACTCAGATAAATAATTTTTTCTAAACAAGAGATTATAATGAGAAGAGTAGTTGTTACAGGTTTGGGACTTATTACGCCCCTAGGCAATACAGTCCAGTCTAGCTGGGATGCTTTGCTGAAAAGTAAATCCGGAATAGTCCCCATAACCCATTTTGATCCTCATGACATACCATGTAAAGTAGCTGCCCAGGTAGCTGAGAAATCTGATGATAACCCCAACGGTTTCGATTCAGAGCAATATATTTCAAATAAAGAAAAGAGAAGAGTCGATCAGTTCATAGTATATGGATTAGCAGCGGCTATACAGGCTGTAGAAGATTCTGGCTGGAAGCCCGAAGCTCAAGAAGACTTGGAGAATACTGGTGTTATGATAGGATCTGGAATAGGTGGATTAAAAACTATTGCTGATGGCGCTCTAACAATAGAAAAAGGTGGGGCTCGAAAGCTTAGCCCTTTCTTTATACCTGCTAGTCTCATTAATCTAATCTCTGGACATCTTGCTATTAAATATGGGTTTCAAGGGCCGAACCATGCTGTGGTTACAGCTTGTTCTACAGGTGCTCATGCTATAGGGGATGCATCCCGCATTATTTCCTCGGGTGATGCAAATGTGATGGTTGCTGGTGGTGCTGAAGCGGCAATATGTCGTCTGGGTATCGCGGGTTTTGCTGCAGCAAAGGCATTATCTACAAATTTCAATGAAACTCCTACAAAGTCTTCCCGTCCCTGGGATCAAAATAGAGATGGTTTTGTAATGGGAGAAGGAGCAGGAGTTGTTGTTCTAGAAGAATATGAGCATGCTAAAAAAAGAGGAGCTAAAATATATGCTGAAGTATCTGGTTATGGATTAACTGGTGACGCTTACCACATCACTGGTGTTCATCCTGAAGGTCGTGGTGGATATAGGTCCATGCAGATGGCTTTAAGAAAATCAGGGCTTTCTCCAGAGGATATTGGATATGTAAACGCCCATGGTACATCTACCCCGATGGGAGATGGTATTGAGCTTAGATCGGTACAAAGGCTTTTTGAATCAAGTTTAGATAGTGTTTCTATGTCTTCTACAAAATCATCTATAGGACATTTATTGGGTGCTGCGGGTAGTGTTGAATCTATTTTCTCAATTATGGCAATGAATGAAGGGGTGCTTCCTCCAACTTTAAATCTTGATAACCCTATTGAAGAGTGCAAAATGGATTTGATTCCTCATGTTGCAAAGGAGAAGAAAGTCAAGGCTGTGATGAGTAACTCATTTGGCTTTGGGGGGACTAATGCCACGCTAGTCTTTAAATCTATTTAGCAAGTTTTCTATATCATCTTAAGTATTTTCACTTAGGGGTTTTGCGTTACACGTTCGTGCCTGGTATCCAGTTTGTCTCAGTGAGTGAGGTTGTGATATGGATGTTCCTTTATTTATTGATTCTTTGCGTTTTCCTAAGGACAGAATGCCCATATCCAGATTAGGATTATATGTTGTTCTCTGAATATGTAAGCTTTGTTAAAGCCTAAGTGTATTGTACGTATGTTCATTATTATGTATATGCTCTATACATATAGGTCTCATAATAACCTATAGTATGAAAGAAGAATTACTCAGGCAGATATACGATGATGTTGATGAAATTGTTATATATAAGAACTCTTCTTTGGAAATATTATATTGTAATAAATTTACGCTTCAATTTATTGGGTACAATAACCTCCAGGATGTTATTGGAAAAACTGATGATGACTTGCCTTGGGCAAAATACGCTTATTTATACTCCGTACATGAAAAGAGGCATTTAGAAGGGAAAGGTAGCCCGGTAATTTGGCCAATATGTGATATGCATCAAAAGATATACTCTACTTTATGCCAACGTATTGTGATTACCGATGGTGTAGAAAAATTTATTTTAACATTCAGTCATATATTAAAAGATGCTAGAGGTCTGGAATTAAGTAATTTAGGATTATATAGAGAGGAACCTGGAAAGAATCTGGATTCTGTGAAGGTTATCTCTAGCCCCCTAACAAAGAGAGAAGGGGAGTGCTTGTTTTATCTTTTAAGATGTAAAGGCACTAAATCTATCGGTGCAACTTTAGGAATTTCACATAGAACGGTGGAAACTCATATTATTGCACTTCGTAAAAAATTTAACTGCTCTTATAAAAGCGATTTGACAGAGCAAGCTATAGCTATGGGGTTTCTATTTTATATACCAGAAAGTTTGGTGGATAAATTTATTAACTTAAACTAGTTACTTTGACCTCATACTAGGAGCCTTTCTATTCGTCTGAATAGGTGTTGTACTCCACTTTTTTTTAAGGTCTGAAGGAGAGGAAGTTAACTAACTTCATCAGTATGACAATTAATCTGTATAATTTATCTGCTTTGTCCCTTGTGACTTCTATTTCTTGTAGTTCTGGGTACATGTGTTTTTGTAGGAGTTTCAATGCTTGAATCTATCATTCGTAAGCCTTTCTCTAAAGGTTTTGATTTTGAAGGAGCATGTCTTTTTTCTAACTCTCCATAGATCTGCCTTTCCATGTTTGAGTAATCTGTTGTAGCTATTCTCCACTGTACTCCTCCACCCTGAGATTTTTGTGTTTCTCCTGTAAGGCTCCATGTGTCATCTGCCTTTTCTGCAACGGATCTTAAAAAAGTGGAAGTCTTAGTAACTTTTAACTGATATACAGATTTATCTGCTTGTTCTTTTTCTGGGTTAGATTCTATTGAGCGATCCGATTTGATGCCTATACCAGATTTATCAGCTCTTTTCTCGAAATTATCAGGAAGAACTCCTTCTGCATAGAAATTCCCAACTACTTCAGGAGAAAATTCCCCTGTTTGTGGGTCATGCCTGTGGTCATCAGGATGTTGCATTTGTGTCATTATTCTATTTGCTTTCACATTTACTGTTTTTACTGGCTTTGAGTAATCAATAGCAACCATTTCAGATAGTAGATTTTTAGGGCTTTTATCCCATGGAAGTGGTTTGGTGTGCTCTCTATAAAAAGCAATGCTTTCTATTGCAGATTGATAGTGATCTGGTGTAAGTCTTCCTGTTTTCTTAAGGGTTTGGACGCTCTGTTCCATTTTTTGAAGTAACTCTTCTTTTGCGGCTGGGACATCACTAATATTGTCTGCTTCTGTTAAATGAGGGTTATTTGAGAGAGTTTCTTGAAATACTTTATTTATAAATTTTGGATTTTTTGGCATAAAAATTATACTCAATGAAGTATCTTTAAAAAGTTAGTATTATGCATTTCAGTTAAGAAAAGATTAATTCGAAAAATTATTTGCTTTTTGTTAACAATTGGCTGTTACAATCTAATGTAATCAATTCAAAAGGTCCTTTTATGGTGGCTTTTACTACCTTGCATAGAGTTACACCATTCATAAGTATGACAATACTTATGCTAGGGGTTGGTCTTTTTAATACCTTGGTCCCATTAACATTGAATGTAGAAGGTTATTCTGAGTTCGTTATTGGTGCAGTGGGATCTATCTATTATTTGGGTATGTTTGCTGGTTCAATCAGTGTGCTTAAATTTTTAGGTAAAGTTGGGCCTTCTAAGGTGTTTATACTATCTACTCTAGTTCTGTCTTTTGTAACTTTAGTGCCTGGTTTAAAACTTGATTTGATTATCTGGTGTATTTCAAGGTTTATAGGCGGTTATAGTTTAGCATGGTTATATATAGTCGTTGAAAGTTGGTTGCTTAATAGTAGTACGAAAAATAATAGAGGTCAGTATCTGGCACTCTACATGATAGTGCTTTATGTTGGTCAGGCTGCAGGTCAGCTATTTTTGAAAATAACTGGAATATCAGGTGTTACGCCATTTGTTTTGGCTTCAGCCTTAACGCTAGGAGCTAGTATCCCTATGATATTGGTGAAGAATCCTATGCCTAGTATTGGTATTCCTCAATCTATGGGGTTTATCAAATTTTATAAAATATCTCCTACTGGTATTATTGGATGTGTGATTTCGGGTGTATTGTTAGCCTCAGTATATTCTTTGTTACCGGTATATTTGAAGGAATCTAACTACAATACTGGTGAAATTGCGACTATGATGGCGATTTCGATAACTGGTGGTGTGGTTTTGCAGTACCCGTTTGGAATTATTTCAGATAAAATAGATAGAAGATTGGTTTTAATCTTATTAAGTATATTAGGTGTATTTATTTCGCTTGTAATGGTTGGAATGACTTATTTTGATCTGAAAGGGGATATATTGATAGCTAGCTTGATGTTTGTTTTTGGTGGTATTACATTTTCTTTATATCCAATTAGTTTAAACCATACCTGTGATTATGTAGATAACAGCTATATTGTGGAAGCTACCCAAGGAATGATGCTTGCCTATGGTGCTGGTTCTGTGATTGGACCTGTGACAATTTCTATTATTATGGGCTATGTTGGGCCGAGTGGTATTTTCTATAGTTTTGCATTAGCATTTTGTGTAATGCTTCTATTCATGCTTACAAGGATGTTCTTAAGTAGAAAAACCATCAGCGCCCAAGGGAGCAGCTATATCAAGCACCCTAGAGGTATCCATAAGGAGCCAAATAGCAGATCAAGACCTTAGACGTCTTGACAGTTACTGGGATACTGTTAGAATCGCACGCTGCTAATTAATTTTGAGAAAGAAATGGATACTAGTAAGAGAACGACGGTTTGGTTAGCTTGGGGCATGGCGACATTGTTTTATGCATATCAATATGTTCTAAGGGTTTTACCCAATGTTGTGATGCCTGATGTGATGAAAAAATATTCTGTGAGTTCAGTAGAGTTGGGACAGTTTGCTGGTATATATTATATAGCATATGCTGCAGCTCATATTCCTCTGGGCACATGGTTAGATAAAAAAGGACCTAAATATGTTTTGCCTGCTTGTATAGTAGCAACAGTTTTGGGCGCGGTACCATTGGTGGTATCTGATTCTTGGAGTATGGTTTATTGTGGTAGGATTTTAACGGGTTTTGGCTCTGCTGGTGCAATACTAGGAATGTTCAAGGTGATACATATTGGATTCCCAGAGAATAAATTCGCAAGAATGCTTGGTATAAGTGCTTTTATAGGGTTGATGGGTGCAATATATGGAAGTCAGCCACTTGCACGTCTACTTTCTATATATGGCTACGATATCGTGGTTCAAGGGATTATATATTCAGGTTTGATTTTTGCGGTAATTTCATTTTTTGTGATGCCTAAAGCTAAAGGCGTAAAAAATGATGAAATCAACTTCAAGCAAGACTTATTAGCTGTGTTAAAGCATAAAAGTATAATCTATATCGGTATATTCGCTGGTTTGATGGTTGGTCCTCTGGAAGGATTCTCAGATGCTTGGGGTCTAGTATTCTTGGAAGTGGTTTACTCAATTGAAAAAGATACAGCTTTTTTCCTTACTTCAATGATATTCCTAGGGATGGCATTTGGTAGTTCTATTATTGCTTATATTGGTGATAAAACCAGGGCTTATTATGGAGTGATAATAGCATGCTCTGCAATAATGACTCTAATTTTTATAGCTGTGATGTTTAAATGGACAACTTCACATCATATTATGACAGTGATGTTGTTTGTGGTAGGTATATTCAGTGGTTATCAAGTATTGACAGTTTATTTATCTACAACTTTCGTTAAAGAAAATGTTGTTGGTTTGACTACTGCTATCCTTAATATGATTGTGATGTCTTTTGGTTACTTGTTCCACTCAGTGATAGGTAAGGCCTTGGAACTTGCATGGGATGGAGCTATATCTGCAGAAGGCACTAAAGTTTATAGCGCTCAATCCTATGTTTCTGCTATTGCTGTGATACCAGTATGTTTGGCGATAGGTGGGTTAGGCTTTATCTGGCTTGCGAAGGTGAATAAAGCTAAGTAAGTTAGCCTGTGTTGAAATAGTTTAGCATTTCAGAAAAATCTTTCATTATGGTGAATGCGCCAGCTTTTAATAGCTGGTGCTCACTTTGTTCGTGATGGTGGTTTGCCCCAACAAAGCCAATAACATTCATACCTGCGCTTTTACCTGCTGTTACCCCTACAACGCTATCTTCTATTACCAAGCATCTCTCTGGTGGAATATTCCCCATTTGTTTAGCTGTATGAAGATATAGGTCTGGAGCTGGCTTTGGGTTTTTCACAAGCTCTCTTGTAAAAACAGAATCTTCAGTGAAAAATTGCATTAATTTTGTAATATTCAAAAACTCTCTAACAATGCCATGTTCTCCATTAGAAGCAACACATTTTGGTATGCGGATTTTTTCTAGAGTTTCTGGTACGTTTTTTATCGCCGCAAGTTCCTTCTGTGCTAGATCCATTGCATATAGATGCATTTTTTCCAATTCTTTTTCTGGTGATTCTACTTTTAGCCTATTTAAGGCATCTACAACATCGTGTATGCTGCATCCTGCAAAATAATCCACACAATATTCTATAGTAAATTTATTGTGTCCAAGCCCAACCAGCATTCGTGAGATTGATTTATTGTTTACATATTCGCTATCAACCAATGTGCCGTCGCAGTCGAATATTACTAGGTCTATATCTAATGATTTCATTCTAACAGTCGATACCTCAAAAAAAATTTGTGCTTCACTATTCTATCTATTAATAGTATAAACTATCCTTATGTTTTATTACATTCAAAACTAGACAATATTGTTATGAGAAAGAAGCTGACTTTAATAGTTGTATGTGTGGCTCTATTCAATCTATCAGGTTGTTTTGCTGATAAAACAATAGAAAAAGAGGCTCCTCAGCTTACTCCAGAGAATTTATATAGAAATGCATCAGATGCATTTAAGAATCAGCGTTATAAAGAAGCTGCTTCGTTATATGCTGATATTACGTACCAGCACCCATATTATAAATGGGCGGCTCAATCGAGAATTATGGAAGTATATTCATACTATCGAATGCAAGATTACGACTCTGCTGTATATGCTATAGATAATTATATAAGCATGTACCCTGTATCTAGAGATGTTCAGTATGCTTATTACATGAAAGCTTTGTGCTTCTATAACCAAATTTTTATACCTGATAGGGATCAAGCTTTTACCATTAAAGCTAAGGTAGCGTTAAATCTTATTATATCTAAATTTCCACGTTCTATTTATGCAAAAGATGCAAAAGTGAAGTTAGATTTGATTGCAGACCATCTTGCGGCACATGAAATGGTAGTGGGTAGATATTATATAAATAGTGGTAATATTCTTGCTGCAATAAAAAGATTTAAAGTTGTGGTGGAGAAGTACTCAACAACCCATCAGATAGAGGAATCTCTATATCGTTTAGTTGAGTCATACGCGTTCTTAGGCATGCACAAAGAAGCTAAAATACATGCGGCGGTACTGGGACACAATCATTCTAACAGTAAGTGGTATAAAAGCGCTTATGATCTTATGCAGAGAAGTGAGTAATTACGTTATTTACGCTTCTGCTCCAAAAACACATATGCTCTATAACTGTAAATCGGGATCTCTTGATGACTTAGTGTATGTTGCTATTGCCTCTACTCAGGGCTTTCTGGGTAACTCCACATCCTATGGTTAAAACAGATTATACAGTTTTATAAGGTGTTTCACGTAGTAAAGATTTAATATGATATGTACACGCCAGGGAGGATATTGGAGACCAAGTGTTGCTCCTAGCTAGTGGTTTAAGGGGTTAATTAGGATGGTGCCGGATGTCTGATTCGAACAGACGACCTACCGCTTACAAGGCGGTTGCTCTACCCCTGAGCCAATCCGGCATATCTACAATGCTCTTGAAGACCGAGGCATTGTAGATGTATTCTATAAAAAATTCAAATTATTTTTTTGATGTTATTTCATTATAGTCGAAGAAGAATCCAATTTCTCTTTCAGCAGAAGCAGGACTATCTGATCCATGAACAGAATTTTTAGTGAAAGATTCAGCTAAATTTTTTCTAATAGTGCCTTCTGAAGCTTCTTCCGGGTTTGTAGCTCCCATGATTTCTCTGTTTCTTTTTATTGCATTTTCGCCTTTTAAAACTTGTGCAACAACAGGACCTGAAGTCATGTATTCAACAAGCTCACCGTAGAAAGGTCTATCTTTCCCCTCGATGTAAAATTCTTTTGCTTGCTCTTCACTTAAAGATAATTCTTTTTGTGCTACGATTTCTAGGCCAGCTTTTGTGAAATAACTATTGATTTCGGTAGTAAGATTTCTAGCGGTTGCGTCTGGTTTAATAATAGAGAGGGTGTATTCCATGTTGTTTTTATTATTGAGTGTAAAAAATAAAGTAATTCCAACGATAGCGGCTAATGTAAGAAGTAGTATTTTCTTGTTCATAATCTATACCGATATATGTTTTAATCATTATGAAAAATATGTGAAATACCAAGATAGTCAAGGATTTTGTAGGGAGTTTAGTGTATTTGAGACAAGAATGCTAAAAATACTATTGCACCTAAATAACTATTGGACTTAAATAATCTCATGCATATTTCTGGAGAATCTTGATTTAACGTATATATTTGCCATATAAGCTGGGCAGTAGCACATGAAATTATAATAAAATATATATAACCAAAATGTTTGAGAGTGCCTATGGTGATTAAGCATATAATCATTCCAATATAGAATAAAGCGAGTGCAGAATATGTGTGTTGCTCAAAAGAAATAGATGTAGATTTCACCCCAATTTTTTTATCATATTCTTTATCTTGGTGCCCATAGATTGTGTCGTATCCAAGAGTCCAGAATATACAGGATAGATATAACAATACTAAACTTGCATCTACTTTATAAGAGAGTGATAGATATGCTATTATAGAGCCTATGTTAAAAGTAATTGCTAGGAAGGCCTGCGGGTAATTTGTTACTCTTTTCATAAACGGATATATGAAAATGAGAATGACTGAGAATAAAGATACATAAATTGCATAAGGTGAGAGATTTAGTAAAATAAGCAGCCCTATGCAAGATAGAAAGGCTGCAAATATTGAGCCTTTTAAAACAGAAATTTTTCCACTGGCGATCGGCCTGTTTTTTGTTCTCTTTACTTTTTTATCTATATCTCTATCTACAATATCGTTAATAATGCACCCTGCACCTCGCATTGCAATGCTTCCTATAAAAAATAACATCAATAAATATATGGGTATATGGTCTGAAGATGCAAGAATCAGACCGAATGCACAGGGCCAAAATAGCAAAAAGAAACCTGTGGGTTGATTAAGGCGCATTAATTTTATATATTCTACCATACTATAAACTCCATTTTTTCAGGTTGCACCTATTATGACAAATTTTCCAGACAAATATAAACATATTGATGCAGAGAAAAAATGGCAAGAATATTGGCATCAAAATAAAATTTATTCGTGGGATAAGACTAAAAGTCGAGAAGAGAATTTTGTAATTGATACGCCTCCTCCGAGTGTTTCTGGTATTTTACATATGGGACATATCTGTAGTTACACCCAAACCGACTTTATAGCGAGATATCAAAGGATGAAGGGGATGAATGTTTTCTATCCGATTGGCTTTGATGATAATGGCCTGCCTACAGAGCGTTTGGTTGAAAAAGAGAAAAAAGTTAGAGGGCACCAAATCCCTAGAAAAGAATTTGAAGCTTTATGTCACGAAGTCGTTGATAAAGCGGAGCTAGAATTCGAGAAATTATTTAATAGAGTTGCGTTGAGTGTAGATTGGTCGCAGAAATATCAAACTATCAGTGAGAGCACTACAAAAATGTCTCAAATGTCCTTTCTTGATCTATTCGGAAAGGAAGCTGTATACCGTGCTTTTGAACCAACCATTTGGGACCCTGTGGATGGAACTGCATTAGCACAAGCTGATTTAGAGGATAAAGAAGTTCCTGGGGTAATGAGTGATGTTAATTTTACTCTTGAGGATGGAAGCGAGCTTACAATCGCAACAACAAGGCCAGAGATGATACCTGCGTGTGTTGCAATATTATATCACCCTGAAGATGATCGTTATAAGCATCTAGCAGGTTCTTCAGCAAGTTCGCCCGTATTTGGTGTAAATGTGCCGATAGTGGCAGATGACACTGTGGAGATTGAAAAGGGTACAGGGGTTGTGATGTGTTGTACTTTTGGAGACATTACAGATATTGAATGGTGGAAAAAGCATAAGCTGAACACTAGAGTTATCATAAATAAATATGGCAAACTAGAACTTAAGAATAAGTTGGGCGATTCAAACTTCCCTTTCCACCAAACCAAAAGGATGCAGGAAGCTGTTGAGAGATTAGAGGGGAAGAAAATAGCGGCAGCTCGTGAAGAGATGGTTGAGATTTTGAAAGAATCCGGTTCTTTGATGGCTCAAAAAGAAGTAGTTAAAACTGTGAAATGCGCTGAAAGATCTAAGGCAATAGTGGAGATTGTAATCACTCCGCAATGGTTTATTAAAGTGTTGGATAAGAAAGAAGAGCTGTTAGAAAAAGCAAACCAAGCTTCATGGTACCCTAAATTTATGAAGGCAAGGCTAGAAGATTGGATTCAAGGGTTAAATTGGGATTGGTGTATCAGTAGGCAGCGTTATTTTGGAGTTCCGTTTCCAGTATGGTATTCAAAAAGAAAAGGGGAAGAGGGAAAAATATTGATTCCAGATCAGAAAGATCTGCCGGTTAATCCTGCAACGGATTTACCTAAAGGCTACTCTAGGGATGAGATAGAAGCTGAAATGGATGTGATGGATACATGGGCCACTAGTTCTATTACTCCTCAGATTAATAGCCATGCAATAAATGGTGATTTCCATGTGGATTTAGATAGGCATGAAAAATTATATCCAGCAGATATAAGGCCTCAAGCTCATGAAATAATCAGAACATGGGCATTTTATACAATAGTAAAATCTATGTATCACGAAGATTCTATACCATGGAAAAATCTTGTGATTAGTGGATGGGTTTTGGCTGCGGACAAGACAAAAATGTCTAAATCTAAAGGTAATATAGTTACCCCTATAGGTCTGTTAGAAGAGAAAAGCTCGGATGTAGTACGACATTGGGCGGCATCTTCGAAGCTAGGTCAAGATATTGTGTATTCTGAAGATACATTCAAGATCGGTAAAAAGCTTGTTAATAAGCTTTGGAATGCTTCAAAATTTGTTTCGATTCATTTTGAAGATATAGATCTGAAGAATCTTGATTTGAAGGATATCAAAAATATAACTGATAAATGGATACTGTCTAAGTTATATAAAGTGGTTGAAAAAGCTTCTTTAGAGTTTGAGAATTTTGAATATTCAGTAGCAAAAGCTACAGTAGAAGAATTCTTCTGGAAGCATTTTTGTGATAACTATTTGGAATTGGTGAAAATTAGAATATACGATCAGGATCAGAAGGATCCAGAGGGACGTAAGAGTGCTATTACAGCGATGGGTATCATTCTTGATATATTACTAAAATTATTTGCGCCGTTCGTTCCTTATATAACAGAAGAGCTACATAATATATTATTTGATACTGGTGTTTCTATTCATTCTAAAGGGTCTTGGCCAAGTAAAGACCAAGTTTTATACGATAAAGAGAGTGAGAAATTAGGAGATAATATAGTACAGATATTAGATTTAATTAGAAAATTTAAAGCTGAGAAAGAGATATCTATAAAATCCGAATTATCTCATGTAACTATTTCGAGTAAAAGCAAGTCCATGAATTTTAGAGATGCATCATTAGATTTGCAAAATGTTATGAACATCTCTAAATTAGATGTTTCTGCGGGAGGGCATTCTGAGAAAGGTATGCTTTTGACAGAAAATGGAGAGTTTGAAATAGAAATAAAGCAATAAGGTTATGATCAAAAAGCGCCATTATATATTATTTTTTATGTTTTTTAGTTTGAGTTCTTGTGTTCCAATGATAATCGGTGCAGGTGCATTGGTTGGTGGCAAGCTATTTGTACAAGATAGGACGGTTGGAGAGTATGTGAGCGACTCTACTATTTGGACAAGAATAAAAGCAGGTTTTGTCACTAATAAAATTGATGATGCAGTAGGGAGCATTAATGTTGAAGTGAGTGAAGGTAGGGTTTTGTTAACGGGCTTTGTTGCAGTATCCCAAGATAGAGTTAGAATTCTAAAAGTAGTATGGGAGCAAGACGGAGTGAAAGAAGTGATTAATGAAATGAAACTCAGAGATGAGGAAGGCAATACTGGTGTATTTAACTACGCTAAAGATAGTTGGACGACTTCTCAAATAAAAACCAAATTGCTATTTGCCTCTGGTATTGTTTCTTCAAATTATAGTGTGGAGACTCTGAACTCTGTAGTGTATTTATTTGGTATTTCTCATACAGAAGATGAGTTAGAGAGTTGG
>Ga0206124_10001226_pt1 | contig 20519 bp, 16 predicted proteins | sample Helgoland_Spring_3_FD_148671 | JGI IMG/M metagenome (GOLD analysis project Ga0206124, IMG submission 148671) | Pelagic subsurface seawater microbial communities from Kabeltonne, Helgoland, North Sea - Helgoland_Spring_Bloom_20160321_2 | ecosystem: Environmental > Aquatic > Marine > Epipelagic ... | reverse complement strand
CAATCCAGATCTTGAAACAACCGGTTGAAGCGAAATCTAGAAAATTAAGTGCTAGATGGACGTTTGAAGCGGCTCAAGATGCTCAAGCACAGCAAGGTATCGATGTAGAAGCGGAAATCATGGCGGCATTAGCTCAAGAGATTACTGCTGAGATCGACCAAGAAGTAATTGGTTCATTAAGAACATTGGCTGGAACGGCTAGTGAGACTTTTGACCAAGCGGCTGTGTCAGGTACTGCAACATTCGTAGGTGATGAACACGCGGCATTGGCTGTTCTTATCAACAGAGTTGCTAACCAAATCGCAACAAGAACAAGAAGAGGAGCTGGAAACTACGCTGTAGTATCTCCAACTGCTTTAACAGTTCTTCAATCAGCATCAACTTCAGCGTTCGCAAGAACAACTGAAGGTACTTTCGAAGCACCTACTAACACTAAATTTGTTGGTACATTAAACGGCGCTATGAGAGTTTACGTTGACGCTTACGCTTCAGACGGTACAGACGTACTAGTTGGTTACAAAGGAGCAAGTGAGGCAGACGCACCAGCGTTCTATTGTCCTTACATTCCTTTAATGTCTTCTGGTGTTGTACTAGATCCGGCTACATTCGAACCAGTTGTTGGTTTCCTAACAAGATACGGTTACGTTGAATTAACGAACACTGCATCTTCACTAGGTAACGCGGCAGACTACGTAGGATTAGTAGGAATGAACAGCGGAACAAACTTAAAATTCAAATAAGCCAAGGTTTATTTTTATTTCGAAAAGGGGCGGCTCCGGTCGCCCTTTTTTTATGACTTAAATTCCTGTAAATAATTGTATGTTGCAATACGACTTCCTGGATAAGAACGGAAATTATGATCTACTCTATCATTATGTCAAAGACAACCCTATTAGGAAAATAATTGATATTGGTGCATGGTGGGGGCCATGGAGCATATGGTGGCATGACAAGGCCACGAGCGTGGAAATATTTGAGCCCAACAAAGATATTTTACCTAAGTTAATGAACAATGTGGGCAAATTACAAAATTGCACAATACATAACATGGCTCTTGGAGACCGGCAAGGCAGTGTGTCAATGCAGTGTGCCGACCACTCAGGCACATATCACGTAAGTGGTCAAAATGGAGACATCGAAATAAAAACTTTAGATTCTTTTCAGTTTGACAACGTTGACATTATAAAAATTGATGCAGAAGGTTATGAACTTCCTGTCCTAGAAGGTGCGAAGGATACAATTCTAAGAAACAGACCATGGATCCAGGTCGAAGGAAACAAATCAGGAGAAAGATATGGCAGAACAAAGTTAGATATAAAAAATTTTTTATTTGATCTTGGCATGACACGTGTAACCAAAAAATGGCCAGATCAAGTTTGGACCTTCAAGAAAACGGCGTAGTTAACATTTTTTTTCACCGGTCATACTAACCGCAGACCAAATAAGGTAACTTTACTTTCATACTAGGTACCTAAATAAAATTACGATTCGCAAGAATCATAACAACAAAGGGAGGTCCAAACATGGATTATCTTAACAAAATAAAAGGATGGGCAAAAGGTATTGCTGATGTCGGTGTAAGTTTAATCGCATTAGGAATCGTTTTAGAGATCCTTTTCAATGGTCAAGGTATTCCGTTCTGGCCAAACGTTTCTGTAATCGGGAACGTCCAGGGCGTACTGCAAGGCTTTTCAGATCAAGGTTTGATCGGATTGGTAGCAGTTTGGATTTTATATCATATCTACAACAGAAAATAATATAAAAATCTAGAATATACGTAAACCTCAAGGGTGGTGTGATTAATTTATGGATTGTATCACATCACCCTTTTTCTTTGCACTTTACACATCTCAAGTAATAATAAATACACACAGTTCAAACGTGCTTTTGCATTATGCGAAAGACTTATGCGGATACAACCGCGTACCCAGGAGAACTGGGATTGGACTCCTTTAAAGGAGAAAACAAATGGGAAGACCAATTAAATCAAGTAAAATGAGCGGAACCGGATTTCACACAGGTTCAGAACACGCTTCAACATTATCTGGTAACCTTGCAGTAACGGCTTACAGACCATTCGGTGGATCAAAAGTTGATTCAACAGTGGCTTACATTGTATCACAGAGAGGATCTAATTTATTCAAGATTCACTTGGAAGATTCAACTGAAGTTGTTATGCAACTTAGAGCAGTTGCTCCAGGTTCACTTGCAAACGACGACGCAAGTGGCTTAGGACAATTCTGCGTACAAGTTATTTTAGATGACTCAACAGTCGCTTACGTAAGTAAGTTCTTTAATAACACAGTACACTATGTACAAGCAGATGGTACAACAGGTTCTAAACCGTACACGCTTAAAGCAGAGGGCACTGACGAAGGTCAGGATTCTGGCAAAGCGAACATCGACGTTAGATAATACAAATACGTGCTTTTTGGGGGAGTTTTACACTCCCCCATTCACAACATAAATACTGCAAATGTCAAAAACTATTAGAACATCAAACCATTTAACAATTGACGCAGTCGGAGATATCATACTTGACGCGGACAACGCCGATGTAAAACTACAGGACGGTGGCACAGAATTTGGTAGGATAAGCAGGGTTACTTCAGACTTGGTGATCAAGTCGATGGGCGACAACAATGACATACTGTTCAAAGGATTGGATTCTTCTGCTACAATCACTGCGTTACAGTTAGACATGAGCGAAGGCGGCAACGCAATATTCAGCGGCAATGTAACAGCCACTGATATAACAGCAAACAGTTTGACGACAAACGTTATAAGTTCAAATGGTTCAAACGCAGACATAAGCATACAACCAAGTGGTACAGGTGATGTGCTATTGGGTGCTATAAGAGTAAACGGAACTACACTAGATAGTTCAGATTCAACTGCAATCAACATAAATGAAGCATTAGTAGTTGATGGAACAGGAAATTTTTCAGGTACACTTACGACAGCGGCATTGACCACTAATGGAACACTTACTGTCACAGGACAGGCCGACATAGAAGGAGTCACTATAGTTGACAACGAGATAAAGGCAAGCAGATCAAACGACGCCTTAGTTTTAAGCACAGCAGGAACCGGCAAAGTTACAGCGACTGGTGGCTTGATTGTGACAGGTGGCGACACAGAAACCGCTGACATTTCAAGTTCAGGACAGATAGACGCCGTTGGATTCACAGCGACTGGCTCTAGTACATTTGACGGCATAACAATAAATGATAACGTCGTGTCCACTAGTTCAAACGCAGATCTCAATTTGAGTCCGGGTGGTACTGGAGCCGTTGTTGCTTCAGGTATCAGGGTGGTTGGCACAACACTATCAGCAGATGATTCGTCTATAATCAATATCAACGAAGGGTTAGTGGTTGATGGCACAGGTAACTTCTCAGGCACCCTAACAACTGCAAATCTAACCACAGTTGGATTCGTTGCAATCACAGGACAGTCAGACATCGACTTTGTGAGGATCAAAGACAACGAAATCACAACGAATGCCTCTGACGCAGACCTAGTAATCAGCGCCAACGGTTCAGGAAACGTTGTTGCAGGCGGAATAACAATCAATGGCACAAGTTTATCTGCCGCTGATTCGTCCACAATCAACGTAAATGAAGGTTTGGTTGTTGACGGCACAACAAATGTCACAGGCACTTTGACTGCTAACGGACTGATCAATGGTGTGCAAACGCTTACTGGCTCAGGTAGCACAGAGGTCATAAGTTTGACAGAGACAGTAACACAACTAATAACAACTGGAGTCCAGAACTTTTCATTAGCGAATGGCACAGAAGGACAGATTAAAATTATCACATTGAAGACAGACGGCGGCAATGCTACTGTTACTCCAGCAAGTTTTTTAAACGGCACAAGCATCACATTCGACGATGTGGGTGACACAATGACAATGCTCTATCAATCCACTGGTTGGATTGTTCTGGCACAACAAAACACAACTGTAAATGCATAGGGATCATAGATGAGATATAAAGAGATCGACATCAACATAAAGGCCATCCCAGACAAAGAAGACGAAGCACTCCTGAACCAACTGATGGGTGCCAAGGGTGTATCAGTAGCAGACGCTGATGATAAAACAGAAAAGCCAGCAACGGACAATAGCGACAACCCAGGCAAGGTTGCAACAGACGATCCAAACACAGTGGCAACAGTTTTCCCACCACAACAAGAATTAGAATTAAAGAAACAGGAAGCAGGCAAGGACCTCGGACAGTTCTCAAACATACAACAGGACGCAGACGAGAGAGCCGCAGACGAAGAAGCAAGGGTTGACGAACCGTTGGTGCAACAACCAGAAACAGTGGACGGTGGCGACCAACCAGGGGTTCCGAAAGCAATGAAGAACAAGGAACCAAAGACAGAGAGTGAATTCGTTCAGAGATTGAAAACATTATCCGGCCTATAAGGAGCGTACATGGCATTCAGGAAACTAGTAGGATCTTACAAAGATTACAATCTATCAACACACATTATAGAAGCCGGCTACCTAGCGGTGGACGTGGACACAGGTAGCCTTAGGATTGGTGACGGTGTAACACCGGGTGGTTCGGCAGTTGCTGGAGGAGGAGGGTCTTCATCAAGTCTCGGGGATCTGACTGCTATAGGGTCAACATTGTCTTCACCAAGTAATGCAGACCTTACACTAACTTCAAGTGGTGGAAATGTTGTTATAGAAGGAATACGAGTAGCAGGCACAACGATATCAACTGAAGATTCTAGCCCAGGCATAGAAATCGCAGGCAATCTAATACCTAGCCAGGACGGTGTGTTCCAGTTGGGATCACAAACACGTAGATGGCAGACAGCATACTTGTCCGCGGAAACAATCGACCTGGGCGGAGCGACCATATCTTCAGACGGAACAGGAACAGTCTCAATTGCGGCGAGTGGTGCTGTCTTACCAGTAGGAAGTAAACTGAACCAAAACCCAATTTCAATAATGGGGCTCACTGGCAAAACAGCGGTGCGACCTGTTCAAAATGTCAAAGTCTTCGTCAGTGACGGCAGTAGCACGTTCACCGATGCACAACTTCTAGCGAAAGATCCTGATCTAAATTTGGAATTCAACGCAACAGTTGAAACAATCCCCGTGTACACAGAGGCGGGACAGAGTTTTACACTTTCAAACGGATCAGCATTAAGTGATCAGGTCACTGACGTTACACTGTTCCAATTTTAAAATACACACAATAAATACAGTTGTTGATAGGATATCCATCCGGTGGGTGCAATAAGGCCGGGGACAGAACGAGAACAATATGGCAGATAAAACACCGGTACGAGTAGTCTTTAACGAATCTAATGTGGCCACTGGAATGGCGGAATTCCAAACAGGTGAAACGGTTCCCGTAGCAAATGGCGGAACGGGCCTAGCATCGATTGGATCAGCAGGACAGGTACTCAAAGTAAATGCGGCCGGGAACGGATTAGAATTCAGTGGAGAGGGTGACCTATCTATAACCAACCTAGTTGCTCCATCCAACGCTGACCTAAACTTACGAACATCAGGAACGGGCGGTATAATATTAAATGATATCACTATAAGTGACAACGCTATCTCTACCAACAGAAGCAACGATGACTTCAAAATTAATGCATCAGGAACAGGAACTGTAAACCTTGAAAATCTTAAAATAGGTTCAAGTGGATCTACTGTAACAACAATTTTAGATGAGGACAATATGTCCTCTGATAGTGCAACATCACTAGCCACACAACAATCTATCAAGGCTTATGTTGACAGCGAGGTATCAGCAGTAAGCACCACATCAATATCAACAGGTGACAGCAATGTAACAGTTGTTGACTCAGGCACAGGAAATGTAACAATAGAAGTTGATGGCACGGACAGAATTACAACAGTTGCGGCAACCACCACGACAGCAACAGGACACAGTCTTGTTATAGGTGCTGGCAGTAACAGTGCTGGTGGACAAATTAAATTCTTAGAAGGTACAGACAACGGAACCAACGGTGTAACTTTACTTGGTCCAGCGTCAACGGCAGACGTAACAGTCACACTGCCAGCGGCAACTGACACACTAGTAGGTAAAGCAACAACAGATACATTTACAAACAAAACCATAGATGCCAATGGCACAGGAAACAGTATTACAAATTTAGAAGTGGCAGACTTTGCTTCTGGTGTCTTAGACACAGACCTATCAAGTGTTTCAGCATCAGACAACACCATTGCATCTGCCAAAGCAATTAAAACATATGTGGATGCACAGGTAACAGCATCTGACTTAGACTTTGCTACAGACGATTCAACAGCATTGAGCATAGACCTGGATAGTGAAAGTTTACAAGTTTCGGGTGGAGCAAACATTTCAACAAGTGGTTCTGCCAATACGATCACAATAGCATTAGATACCAGCCTATCAGGCCTGTCATCTGTTACATCAACAGCATTAGTTACAAACAATATTTCATCTTCGGATTCAACAGCAGTAAGAATCGACGATGCACTAAACGTTGACGGTGCATTAGACGTTGGTGCAGGGTTCACTATAAGCAATACCACATCAATCACTTCTATACTCGATGAAGATGCCATGGGTTCAGATAGTGCAAACGCACTGGCTACTCAACAGTCAATCAAAGCATATGTAGACACACAAGATGCCAACATAGCATCTGACACTTTAACATTTACAAACAAAACATTCGACGTTGAAGGAACAGGAAATAGTATTTCAAATATCGATGTGGCAGATTTAAAATCAGGAGTATTAGACACAGACTTAACAAGTGTTTCTGGCTCTGATGACACCCTGGCATCGGCCAAGGCAATCAAGACATACGTGGATTCGCAGGTCACCGCACAGGATCTAGATTTCGCCACTGATGATTCAACAGCACTAAGCATAGACCTCGACAGTGAAACTCTACAAGTTTCCGGGGGAGCAAACATCTCAACAAGTGGCTCCGGTAACACGATCACTGTGGCACTAGACACAGCACTGACAAATCTAACATCTGTGCAGGTAGATGGCGTAACAATAACAGACAACACGGTATCAACCAACGAATCAAATTCACCTTTAGAACTTAAAGCAAACGGCACAGGAGCAGTAAAAGTTGTATCTGGTGGCGTCACATTTACATTACCTACTACAGATGGAAGTGATGGAGATGTGCTCAAGACTGATGGTTCAGGAACATTAAGTTTTGCTTCAAGCACAGCAACCGCATCAGATGATACAAGGGCAGTGGTTAAAAATAACAAATCAGTGGGTAGTTCTGCAAGAACTATCGATTACTTCCAGGCCACAAGTGCTGACGCGGCTTTTTACTTTGTTGCGTTAAGTGATTTGACCAATGACCATTCTAGTGCGTCAATATTCACTGTCGCACACAACAACACGGATGCATTCATAGGTGCACCTAGGGGAGGTGCATCAGGGTCTGACAATTCACTACCCCCCACAACGGCTGATATATCAAGTGCCCAGGTGAGGGTGAAAGTAACGGCACCAAGTGCAGATTCTAAGTTAAGTTATTATAAAATTCCATTATCAACAGCGAACACATCTAACGCTACATCAGGTGTCACTGTCACAACTGCAAATACCGACGTTGACTCCGCTTCGGAAAGCATAGACACGTTTGCCCATGCATCATTCAGAGCGGCAAAATACTTGATATTAGTAGACAACGACAGTAAAACCGAAACAGGTGTCGTAGAAGCGTTGGTTGTACACAATGGAACCAATGCATTTATAACACAGTATGGTAACGTCAACTCCGGCAATCATGATGCGATTGTTTTGTCAGCGGCCATAAGCGGAAGCAACGTTGTGGTTTCAGCGGCAGGTAACGAACCAAACTTGTCACTAAAGATACATAAAACTTTATTAGCAGACTCCATGACAGCAGTGGAAAATGCCAATCAAAAAATCATAGGAGCAACAACTGTCAGTTCGAGTGCCACAGCGTTAGACGACTTCGATCTGGATGATGCCACAGCCGCAGTTTACTACGTGGTCGGAGGAAATTCCACAGAAGGTGCTTTTAGTGTGCAAGAAGTTTACTGTGCAGGTGCACCAGGAGAGGCCTCGGTATCACAGGGTCCATTTGTTTCAACAAAAGGAACTTCACAATTATCTTTTACAGCGGCATTCAAGTCAGATGCTGACAATAGTCTACAATTGAGCGTGGCATCAACATCGGGTGGATCTACAACGGTTAATGCGTACAGAATCAACTGTCTAGCAGAATAATATTACCAAAACAGCATAAATACAGTTTAAATTAACAATCATGCGGGAGATATGGAACCATGACAACAAGAAACTTTAGAGTAAACAACGGATTAGAAGTTGAAAATATCACGATATCAGCAAGTGCTAACACCATCACAGGTCTAGCCACAGCGGCACCAAGTGCAGACGGTGACGTGGCCAACAAGAAATACGTAGACGACAAGGCAAATATTACAGTCCTTAACACTAGTGTCGCAGTAGCAGACACAGGTTCGAACGGAACAATCACTAACACAGCAGACGGCGGCGCAGTATTGAGCCAGACGGCGGCGACGACTACAGTCACGGCATCGGGTGCAATCAACCTTACAGCAGGAACTGACGTAGTAGTACCGGCTAACGTAGGTGTAACATTTGGTACAGGTGAGAAGATTGAAGGTGACAACACAGACCTTACAGTGACATCAGGTGCCAAAATTAATCTTACAGCAGGAACTGACGTACACATTCCACAAAACATAGGTTTAGTATTTGATGCCAACGGAAGTGAAAAAATTGAATCAGATGACACAGACCTTACAATCAATTCTGGAGCAAAGATCAATCTTACAGCGACATCAGACGTACACATTCCACAAAACATAGGTTTAGTATTTGATGCCAATGGAAGTGAGAAGATAGAATCTAATGACACGGACCTAACAATCAGTTCTGGAGCAAAGATCAATCTTACAGCAACATCAGACGTAGTATTACCGGTCAACATTGGTCTAGCGTTTGCCGATGGTGCAGAGAAGATAGAATCAGATGGAACTGACCTTTCAATATCAGTTGGATCAGGTGGAGACATCAACGTACCAGCAAACATTGGTATGACTTTTGGTAACGATGGTGAGAAGATCGAAGGTGACGGCACAGACTTAACAATCGCTTCTTCAGGTGTGTTGAATCTTACAGCAACAGGCAACACGGCAATTACTAACAACGCAACAATTGGTGGTAACCTTGTATTAACAGGTAACTTGACTGTAAACGGTTCAACAACAACAGTTAGTTCAGTAAACACAACTATCGCAGATAACTTGATTGAACTTAACACAGGTATATCAGCATCACACAATGATGCAGGTATCATCATCGAGAGGGGTTCAACAGGTAACAACGCGGCAATCATCTTTGATGAGTCAGCAGACAAATTCGCAATGGGTTTAACAACTTCAACAGCGGCTGACAAGTCGGGTGGTATAACAGTATCAACAGGTACACTTTTAGCGAACCTAGAAGGTAACGTAACAGGTGACGTAACAGGTACGGCTGACGTGGCAACGGCAGTTACAGCCGCAGACGAAAGCAGTGATACAAGTTGTAACGTACTTTTTGTTACAGCGGCCACTGGAGATTTACCTCCTAAAACAGGAACCAACTTGACTTTCAACAGTAGTTCGGGAGTGCTTACTGCAACAGGATTTGCTGGTGCTTTGACAGGTAACGTAACAGGTACGGCTGACGTGGCCACAGTAGCAACAACAGTCACAATTACAGACAACGAAAGTACTAATGAAAACAATCCAGTTGTATTTGTTGCAGGTGGAGACTTAGACGGTGGTAACCTTGGACTTGAATCAGATGGTACATGCACATACAATCCAAGCACAGGTAAAATAACCGCTACTGGATTTATAGGTACCTTAACAGGTACAGCATCAGCGGCACAGTATTCTGACGTAGCGGAAAGATTCGCATCTGACTCAGTATACGCACCAGGAACAGTTGTTGCATTAGGTGGCGCAGAAGAGATCACACAGGTAAACGAAGAAGCATCAGACGAAGTGTTTGGTGTTATATCTGGTGAACACCAAGCGGCATTCAAAATGAACGCAGGTGCAGGATCAGATGATTCACACCCGTTTGTAGCAATGACAGGAAGGGTAGACGTAAAAGTTATCGGTACAGTGAACAAAGGTGACAGACTAGTATCTGCATCAGTGCCAGGTTATGCTAAAGTGGCTCAAAAATCAGAATGCACAGCATTCAACGTGATTGGTAGAGCTCTTACAAGCAAAACTACTGCTGGTCAAGGATCAGTATTAGCGGCGGTCAGAGTTAGTCACTAGTAAATAACTATACTTTTTAGTAGAACACAAAAAGGCGGCTTCGGTCGCCTTTTTTTTAGACTATAAGATCCAAAATAGTTTGTAGTTTTCCTTTAATACTTTTATTGTTCAAAGTATTTTTAAGGCCCATGTGTAGATTTTTTGGCCAGCATTCAAACGCAGTCCAACAATATCCTGAATGTTCTTCGTTCAACTTAGGTATGAATTCTGCATCTATGGCCACTAGATATGTGTGGAAGAAAAACTTCTGATCGTTTGATGTGAACATCTCCAGAGGTATAACTTTTTTGAACTTAGGTACATTTCCTGTCTCTTCTTCTATCTCACGTTTGAGTCCTTCAAATGCACTCTCCGTGAATTTACTTTTACCACCTACCAAACCCCACATTCCTTGTGTCTTCCGGTCAGTCCTCTGTAAGAATAGGAAACGTTTGGTACTGGTTGCATAAAACAGGGCACCCGAACAGACAATGTTATCTTTCATAAGTTATTATAACAATTATGGAGTGGTAGCGTCAAGGCTTGAGTTGTAACCGGGGTCTGCGCCGCCGTCAAGCACTATGCTCCAATTACCTTGTGTGTACACGCCCTCGTATGATTTTACCCATTCAGTGCCATTGAATCTGTACTGAATACCCGTGTTCAAGTTTGTTACATAATGTTGTGTACTGTCTGGATTTGAAGCGTCAAAGGCCACGTTCCATTTTGATGTTGCACTGTTGTATTCTATGATATCGCCAACACTTGCTACAAGTGTACCCCAAGTGGCACTTCGGAAACTTGCTGTGCTGTCTCCTACATCATTTATAACCAAATATCTGTCTCCATTTGCCGGCGTACCTGGATCAAATGTTGCAGGATTTATTATCTTCTTGACGGCAGTCAGTGAATTGCTTGGTATTGTATCGCCATCGATTGTGTACAATAAGATGGTATCATCAAGCGTAGTAGTCGCAACGGTGCCTATAATTTCATTTCCATTTGGTTGCGTTAATCTTATCTGTGATGTACCATTCGTTACTTTTCCGTACTGATCTAATAACACTTTCCAGTTTACCGCTGGACCAAAGGTCTCAAAAGGATCAAAGTTGTTGGGTTCGTTAGCACCTGTTTGGAATCCGTCACCTCCTGATTTGACATTTGTACCTGTCGAACCAAGCAATCTTAATTGATTCCCAGTCACTAATAACCCAAAATTGTTTGGTGTAATATAACTTCTAGATGTAAGTTCTCCATCTATTAAACCTTTTGCTATTCCTCCGTCGTCGTCATATATGCTCATTATAATCTTTTGAACAACACCTAATTTCTTAACTTTGACCGGCGGTGATAACCATATTGGCATACTAAACTGTAATGTTGCTACATCAATTTCAGTATCAGCACCCACTGGGATGGTTCTCGAACTAAATGTGATGTTTCCCAACTCAATATAACTTAAACTGGTCCAATCAATGTAGTTGTCTGTTTTCTGTATCTCGAAATCCGGGTTGAACAAATACAGTATCTGTTCTAGTATCTGAAGTTTTTGATCAGTGTTAGATGAGAAAATGTCCGCTGTTACTTCTAATCTAAAAGGCGAAGGCATGACCTTCTCCACGGTGTATCCTGCACCCAGTTGGTTTGTGTAGTTTCCATCACTGTCCACATCTCTTTCCCTTAAATGTTGTTTTTCTATATGATATGGATTCTGCATTCTTTCCCTGTCATAGTTCAATTCTCTCACGTAACAAGCGATCTTGGGAGCATAGTTCAATGCGTTCTCACTGTTGTTCCTGATGATGTTTGAAACCTGTCTTGTTGGATCTCCGTACACCACAGGCACTGCTCTCAGAGCCACAGATCCATCACTCGCTTTTCCTGTCTCTACAGAAAAATTACTCAAAATCCTGATAAATTGAGTTAAAAATTTCCTAACCTGTCCTTCGTAAAAGTGTAGCATTCTTAATTGTCAGCCTTTGGTTTCAGAGCATCTGTCAATGACTGTCTTTGTGTAACTGTTAATCCGTTTATTGTTGATTCAGTAGTATTGTTGACGAAACCTGTTTTGTAGTTTCCTCTAGAATCATTGTTAGTTGTAGTTATTCTCACACTGTCCTCAATTTTAACCCATCTGGCTCCATCATATCTAAACAACCTGTTCGGTAAGAAATCTGTCCTCAAGAAGTAGTCACCTGTGTCTACGCCTGTTGTCGGAAATGTTATACCAAACCCTGCAGGATTTCCGTTGGGTGCCACACCATCACCGTCTAGGTAAAATCCATAATGTGAACTTGCCGGTGTGTCTATTGTTGCATTAACAGTATTATCACTACTGGCCCTTTGTTCTTCTGTATTGACATTTTCTGTACGTATGTTACCCCTCTCATCGATAGGTGCAACGTAGTATTGTTTGTAGTTGAATCCTGCCTTTGGTGCGTCTTGTTCTGCCTGTGCCACAACTTGATCGTTTATAGTTTTTTCCCTGTTGTATGTACTCATATAACTGGCAACAGATCCTTCTGTTGTTGCATCACCAATTACATCTCTGAACTCTTGAGAGTCTACTAGAGTTTTCATTTTTAATCTTAGTAAGTGCGGCCACCAAGTCTGCGAAAATCCTTCTGCCGCTCTGTTTACATCTTCAACTACGTAATATCTTTTGAGTGCTATTGGCACACTTTCATCTAATGAATAATCTTCTTTCATGTGCGGGAATTCAATAACATCACCGCTCATTGGTTTCCTGCCAATTCTCTCTACTATATCATTTAGATGCACAGTCAAAAATAATGTGTCGTTCTGTAAGAACATGCCAAACTGTGATAGATTGAAATCTGCATCTTGTACATTGTATATTCCCCTGACAGTATAGATGTCGCTTGAATACTTCCTGTCTCTGTTTTCTAAAAATAGCAAATCCTGTATGGTCGTTTCGTTTAGATCACTTCCGGTCACTCTAGGCTGGCTAGGTGATGCAGGTCCGTCCTTGTTGGTATCTCCCTGATCATATGGACCTAGGTATTTGTGTAGGTGTAGATCCGTGCCGCCCACCTGAAACATCTCGTTGATGTTGCGATCGAAGAACTTGTAGTCATTGCCCTTTTCAGGCTTAAAAATGGATAATCTTGGCATATCATACATATTTATTGCACAGGCAATGACTATAAATATGAGTATGTCAGAACTACAAACAGGACAACAGGAAATTTTCGATTACGTTAAGAACAATCTCGGTGACGGGATGATTGACGTGGAATTAGACCCAAAACACTATCAAACGGCCCTGGAAAGAGCCGTAAACAAATTCAGACAGAGATCTTCAAACGCTGTGGAAGAATCATATGCGTTCTTAGAATTGAAGAAAAATCAAAACAGTTACATCCTACCAGATGAGATCATCAATGTTAGGAACCTTAACAGGAGGACTGTGGGATCAAGGACAGAAGGCGGTGAAGGTGGTACATTGTTTGAACCATTCAACCTGGCCTACACAAACACATATCTTTTAAGAGCGGGTGCAACAGGTGGATTAGCAACCTACTATGCCTTTGCATCGTACCAGGAAATGATAGGAAAAATGTTTGGAAGTTTTATACAATTCCATTTTGATGTGGCCACAAAAAAATTGACCATCACTCAAAGACCAAGAGCAGACGATGAGACAGTTCTTATGCACACAGACAACTTTCGACCTGACATCACATTGTTCAAAGACATTTACAGTAAACCGTGGATAAGAGATTACACACTCGCTGTTTCTAAAATAATGTTAGGCGAAGCGAGAGGTAAATTCAATACCATAGCAGGTCCACAGGGTGGTACCACACTGAACGGTGATGCATTGAAGCAAGAAGGTCAAGCGGAAATTGACAGACTAGAAGCAGACATAGGAAACTTCCAAGAAGGCGGAACTCCACACAGTTTTGTTATTGGTTAATTGGTAACAAACTACATTTAAATACCCTGCAATGAAAGATTCCAATTACAAAAGTTATTCAGATCTTACGCTAGATGAATTGGAACAACTGGTCCAAGATTTAGAACTGATGAGCATGAAGGCACTGAAGCAAAGGAAAAAGAGTCTAAGAATTACCATATTAAAATCTGTAAAAGAAGCAATCAAAGAGATTGAAAAACGTTTAAAAAAATAGTATAATAAACCTATGTTAGTAGGTGTAGTAGGTTTAATAGGTTCTGGCAAAGGCACTGTGTCTGATAGGCTGGTGGAGAAACACGACTATCAAAAAGACAGTTTCGCAAAAAGTCTCAAAGATGCAGTGGCATCCATGTTCAATTGGGACAGGGCTCTACTCGAAGGAGACACGGAATCCAGCAGACAATGGAGAGAACAACCGGACAAGTTTTGGAGTGCAAAATTTGGCAAACCAACAACCCCAAGATGGGTACTACAATACTTCGGGACGGAAGTGATGCGTGGTCAGATGTACGACGGTATCTGGGTGGACAGTTGCATAGGCAGATACAAAGGCCAAAACACCGTGATAGCGGACACAAGATTTCCCAACGAAGTGAAACAGATCAGAGAACGTGGAGGCAAGATCATACTTGTAAAAAGAGGACAAGACCCGGACTGGTTTGTTGACTACACAGAAGGCAACATAGAACCCAAAGGCATACATAGTTCAGAATACGCCTGGGCAAAGGAAGAGTTTGATTTCGTCATCGAGAACAATGGCTCCAAAGAAGAATTATACGTAAAGATAGACGACCTAATCGTCAGCGACAAGATGACCAACACGCCATCCCAATCTACGAGTACTGCCCAACCTCTGGCAATTGGCGCAAACAGTTTTTAGATTTGTAGACACAGTATTCCTCATATCACCATCCACAAACAGCACATCCAGTTGTGCCTTATCTTGTGCTTTGAACCCGCACAACTCACATTTCCTGTGCTTCTTGTATCCAGATCTCTGTAGTGCGGTCACACCGCCAACTCGCTTGCCAGCCCGTTTCCTGATACAGGTGTCACACCGACTACGCCAATACACACGGCCATATCTCTTGTAGGCATAGGCCTTGGGTTTGGTCTTACACTCCGTACACAACGGTCTGTCTTTGTACTGCATGTGTGTATTTACGTCGCCTATATAGGCACCTCGAAAACGTTAAATTATGTCGTAAAAACCATATGATTGAATAAATAACTCTAGTATATACGTAACTTGCAAGGAGAATACGAAAAATGGCATTAACATCACCAGGAGTAGAGGTTTCAGTAATAAACGAGAGTTTCTACGTACCATCAGATGCGGGTACTACACCACTATTCATAGTAGCATCATCACAGGACAAGCAAAATGGTGCAGGAGACGGCACAGCGGCAGGAACACAGACTGCCAACGCCAACACTGCATATTTGATCTCGTCACAAAGAGAATTAACAGAGACTTTCGGAGATCCGAAATTCTACACAGACGCATCGGGAAACAGCCTAAATGGTTATGAGCTGAATGAGTATGGCTTACAAGCGGCTTACTCATTTTTAGGAGTTGCCAACAGAGCTTTCGTACTAAGAGCGAATGTGGACACAGCAGAATTAGTTGGAAGTGCCTCGGCACCAACAGCGGCACCAACAGATGGCACATACTGGTTTGACCTTGCATCAAGCAGTTACGGTCTATTTGAGTGGTCACAGACTAATCAATCATTCACATCAATTACTCCAACACTGATCACTTCAACAAGTGACCTAGTTGGCAGTGTCTCAACTGGTGCACCAAAAACTTCAATAGGTGTAATTGGTGATTACGCAATCAATACGACACACGTTACAAACAAGATCTACAAGAAAACAGCAAGTAACACATGGGTGCATGTTGGTTCTACCGACTGGCACACATCTTTACCGGTAGTGACAGTTGCATCAGGAACAACAGTTACAAGTGGTAACAAGATCACAATGAACGGTGTTGAAATTACCTTTGGTGGTACGGCATTGTCAGATGTTAACACAGCGATTGGCAGTAATGTTACTAACGTTACGTCAGCGATCAATAGCACAACAGGTAACTTAGAAATCTTCCACAACGGTAAGTTTTTAGGTGACTCAACAGGTGGTGCTAACACTATCAGGTTTGAAGCAAATACAGGTACTGGTTTAGCAGACCTAGGAATTACAGCAGGCGTGAAAAACGGTGTGAAACTTTTACAAGAAAGCCACACAAACAGACCAACTTGGAAAACGGCAGACGAGAACAGACCTAACGGTTCAGTTTGGTTCAAAACTACATCAGCAAACTCAGGTGCGGCATTAGTTGCAAAACTTTATGCTACAGCAAGTGGAAGTTTCTCTCAAGTTGCTAGTCCACTTCACAGTAATCATCACTCTGCAATCTTTAATCTAGATCCAGGAAACGGTGGAACTGCTTTGACTACAGGCACATTGTATGCACAGTACAATGTCACTGAAGAAAGCATGGGTGCCAATGATTTAGGTGGTGTAGACTCAACTGGAAATGTTGCAGACTTTCAATTCTTTAGATATGAAGGTGGTGCTACTACTATCACAAGTAATACTACTTCACCAAGTTTCACAAGTTCAGAAACTTTTGCGATTCAAGAATCAGTTAAGAACCAGGAAGCACTTAACTCAGAAGTAACAGTAACACTAGGTGGTACTGGTGCTGATGACTTTGTAGCGGCAGTAAGTGCGGCAGGTTTGACTAACGTTACTGCAACTAAATTAAGCACAGGTGCAATCCAGATGTCACACAAACTTGGCGGTGAGTTCAGAATGGTTGACAGAACAGGAACACCATTAGCAGATGCAGGTTTCAGTGCAACAACGGCACACAGTTATGGAACATACACGGCAAACAGTGCAACATTGATTGACAACTTGTATGACCTACCAACAGGTGAGAGCCTTGACTCGAGTGTTAACACAGGTATCATGGCAAGTAACTGGAAGAGATTGAGCTACACTGCTTCAACAAGTTCTCCAACTAATGAGCCAGCGGACGGTACATTATGGTACCACACTGCGACTGACGAAGCAGACATCATGGCACACAATGGAACGACTTGGGTTGGATATGCGACAGCATACTCAACAACAGATCCAAATGGTCCACAGTTTTCAGCAACAGCACCGACTACACAGTCAGACGGTACTGCACTTGTAACTAACGACTTATGGATTGACACTTCAGACTTAGAAAACTATCCAAAACTTTACAAATACAACACATCAGCAACTTTGAGTTCTACAAACACAGCGAACCAAGTTGCAGTAACTACATCAGGCGCGGCTTGGGAATTAGTTGATAAAGCAGACCAAACAACAGAAGATGGTGTTGTGTTTGCAGATGCTAGATTACACACAACGGCTGACAAGGCAGATTCATTGTCAACAGGCGGTGCGGGTACATCCAGCACAATCAAAGACTTGTTGAGCGATGGTTTCCTAGATCCAGATGCTCCTAACCCAGACAACTACCCACAAGGTATCATGCTTTGGAACACTAGAAGATCTGGTTACAATGTGAAAGAATACAAAAACAGTTACATCACAACTACGAAATATCCAGGTAGCGGTTCCGCAGGATTAGGTAACATCAGACAAAGTAACGAGAGCGTATCAACTTACTTCCCTGATAGATGGGTTACTAAATCAAGCAACAACGCAGACGGCTCTGGATCTTTTGGAAGAAAAGCACAGAGAAAAGTAATTGTTGAACAATTGAAATCAGAGATCGACACTAACCAAGCAATCAGAGAAGACCAAAGAGGTTACAATGTAATTGCTACACCTGGTTACCCAGAACTGATTCAAAACATGATTAACCTAAACACAGATAGAAACAACACAGCGTTTGTTGTAGGGGACACTCCTTTAAGATTAGAGGGCACGTCAACTTCAATACAAAACTGGGCAAACAACACAGCGTCAGCACTGGACAACGGTGAAGACGGCCTAGTAAGCTCAAGTGATTACTTGGGTGTGTTTTATCCGTCTGGATCTACAACAGACAACACAGGTAAAGTAATCGTTGTTCCACCATCACACATGATGTTGAGAACACTGGCCAACAACGACAACATCGCTTTCCCATGGTTCGCACCAGCAGGAACAAGAAGAGGTGTCGTTGACAACGCCACAGCAGTTGGTTACATCGACACAGCAAGTGGAGAATTCGAAACAATATCTGTTACGGAGTCAGTGAGAGATTCAATGCATGAGGTCAAAGTGAATCCAATCACTTTCTTCTCAGGTGCAGGAATTGTTAACTTCGGTAACTTAACTAAAACATCGGCAAGTTCTGCATTAGACAGGATCAACGTTTCAAGATTAGCAGTGTATCTAAGAACACAACTGGATGCAATCGCTAAACCATTCATCTTCGAACCAAATGATGAACTTACAAGAAACGAGATCAAGGGTGCAATAGAATCATTCTTGTTGGAGTTAACAGGTCAGAGAGCATTGTTTGACTTCCTAGTAGTTTGTGATGACACTAACAACACACCTACAAGGATTGACAGGAACGAACTTTATGTGGATATAGCAATTGAGCCGATCAAGTCAGTTGAATTTATTTACATACCGTTGAGAATCAAAAACACAGGAGAAATTGCAAAGTTAGGGAACTAATTTTGAATAAATAGGAGAAACAGATGGCAATATCAACTTTATCAAAATTTACAGTACCACTAGCAAACGATCAGAGTTCAGCATCACAGGGTTTATTGATGCCAAAACTACAGTATCGTTTCAGAGCAATACTTGAAAATTTTGGAGTATCAACACCAAGATCAGAACTAACAAAACAAGTTATTGATATAACAAGACCTAACTTGACTTTTGACAACGTGACACTGGATGTGTACAACTCAAAAGTTTATGTTGCAGGTAAACACACTTGGGATCCAATCACAATCACTTTAAGAGACGACGTTAACAACTCAGTTACTAAACTGGTTGGCGAACAGATCCAGAAACAGTTTGATTTCTTTGAACAGAGTTCAGCGGCATCTGGTATTGATTACAAATTCACAACTAGGATTGAAATGCTTGACGGTGGTAACGGAGCGAGTGCACCGAATGTGTTAGAAACATTTGAATTATATGGTGCATACGTTGAAAACGTAAACTACAACTCACTAGCATACGCAACTTCAGATCCAGCAACTATCACGATGTCAGTTAGATATGACAACGCAATCCAGACACCAACAGGCACAGGTATTGGAACAGCAGTTGCAAGAACTATTGGTACTTTGAGTACAGGTGGTGGACAGTAATACAAAAAATTAAGTTAGCAATTATAAGCAAAAAAGCGTCTTTATAGGCGCTTTTTTTGTGACTATAAATAACACTATGCCAAGCATAAACAATTTCCTAAAAGGTTTCCAGGACGGACTACCGGGTATGAAAGACTACCAACACGCATCGAGATTGTACATAGACGACAATTTCAAGTTGATGCCAAAACAGAAGTTCCTGTTTCATGTTGTTTTCAACACAGATGAAACCCTGTTCGTTGACGGCTTTAATGCCAATGAGAGGTACCAACTGAACATGTTGGTCAAGCAGTGTGAACTACCCAAGTACAACTTGAGTTACGAAGAAAAAACACAGTACAACAAGAAGATGTATGCGGGTACAAGGATAGCGTACGAACCCGTGAACATCACATTCCATGATGACCACGCAGACACGGTCAACGCATTCTGGAAGAAGTATTACGAGTACAACATAGCAGATTCCATAGGCATGAACAACGACCTAACAATTTCAAACACCAAGGATGATTACTATAATTTTGGCGATGCGAGACAAACGACCAAGTTTGGTATGGACACACCGAGGCAGAGACAGAAACCATACCTCAAAGGCATTGAGATATTCGTGCTACACAAAAAACGTTTCACATCAATGACTCTTGTCAATCCCGTTATAGGATCATTCTCACACGACAACCTAGACCAAGCAGACGGTCAAGGTATAATGAACAACACCATGCAGATACTGTATGAGACAGTGATATACAAATCAGGTATAATCAACAAGAACAACGTTCCTGGTTTTGCAACAATCAACTATGACAATTCACCTAGCCCACTCACAGTGTTGGGAGGAGGCACTAATAGCATTTTTGGTCCTGGAGGCGTGGTGGACGGCGTAGGTTCGGTAATCAGGAATGTGCAATCAGGAAACCCC
>Ga0206124_10001224_pt1 | contig 20531 bp, 40 predicted proteins | sample Helgoland_Spring_3_FD_148671 | JGI IMG/M metagenome (GOLD analysis project Ga0206124, IMG submission 148671) | Pelagic subsurface seawater microbial communities from Kabeltonne, Helgoland, North Sea - Helgoland_Spring_Bloom_20160321_2 | ecosystem: Environmental > Aquatic > Marine > Epipelagic ... | reverse complement strand
TTTCCTAATGATTCTGATCTCTTCTACGTCAATCAAACATTTTACACAAACAAAAAACCCTGTGATGTTGATTGCGAGCAGAATCATTAGGAAGAAGTACGTTAACCATATCTCCATATCACACCCCCAACTGATTACCTAACCACCAAAAGAACACAAGCAATCCTGGCCAGAGAAGCCAGAGACACCATTTGAACTTACTCAATAATTCCATCGTTCCAGTTCTCTATACAGTCCCTCACAAAGTAATCGGAGTGGTCTGTCACATCTATCTTCTTCTTCAGCTCATCCTGCTCGTAGCAGTAAACAAACGTCTTTGTGTTCTCTTTCTTACTTACTGCATACCTTGAATACTGTTTTGCATTTGTGAATTTAAGATCCATCAGACCACCTCTTCCATTACACCAAAGCCTTCAGCAACGATCAGTAACACTCCTGCTGCTACAAATAGATTGAGGATCAAGGCTACTCCTGCTGCTATTCTGATTGCACTCTTAGCTAACGACACCTTGAAGTGTCCTTCCATTTCTGTACCTTTCATATCCCTATCCTCCGAATATCACTTTCTATACACTCACTTCCGTATTGAACCTCAATGATTGTCAACGCATCATCCATCTTATTACAAAGTCTGTGCCACTCGAATTGCCTTATTGTCACTACATCTCCTTCACGTAGTATTCTGAGTGACAAAGTCTCAATATCTTCATGCCACGTCTCAAGAACTGCTGTGCCTCGTAGAACAGTCCAAACTTCGGAGCGTTTAGAGTGTCTTTGCATTGAAAGGCGGCTCTTCGGCGAGACAGTGAGAATTTTTGTCTTGATGTGAGTTATACCGAAAGGGAAGGTATCTTCCTTATGGATAGAATCAGAGACGACTCTATACTCTCCCCAAGGCCTCTTCACTGTTTGATTCATTGATAACTTTCCAATTACTATAGACAACTCTGATCCAGTTGACTCCATACACAAAACACAAAACGACAATACCATACTGACCGTTGATAAGAGTCGTCGTAAGCCAGAATGGCTCTCCTATCAGACCAACAATGCCAGCATACATCCTTATCTTAGGATCTTGACTAGCAAGTAAGTAAAGCGAAGTGAAACCACATATCGTAATGACTACCTGACAAAAGATATCAAGCACTGAGCTTTTCCTTCAGCTTCATCTTGAAATTGTAGTCGACTTCATACTTCTCTTTCAATGCATCCATAATACCATACTCATCAAACGCTTCAGCAATTCCTTGCTTGACTGGATCTGACGTCTGATTGACGTGAGTAGCTTTGAACGGTCCTTCGACAAACCTTGCAAGAAAGTTTGGCAATACTTCTACATCTACTGGAGTACACGTCTCTACAATCTTATCTGCTATCTCTGGAAACTCACTTGCATAACAAATAGACATATACGTTCCGTTCATCGCTTTGAAGTCTTGATTGCAGAAGACATCAAGTCCACCTATTGCTTTGATAGAATCATAGACTTTCTGTTTGACTTCATCCTTATCACCATCTAAGATAGGTTTGAAATGCGATGTCCTTACTTCATATGAGAAAGCAGACACCCATACATCTTCAAAGTCTCTGTATGTGATGAACTTATCGAAATCATCGAACTGCGGACGAAACGAATGAATCGACTGATACTCATGATCTGTGTAATCGTAGTCAGGCATTCGAAACGAAATCTCAAACGAGTTCTCAGACTCTTCCATAACATTGGTGATCGTACTTGATCCATGTTTGTTAAGTGCCATTAGAACTACCTTCTTATCACAGTCAAAGTATTGGTCAAGCAGACCATCTTGAATCTTGTTATACGTTGCTGCCATTATATCACTCCGTCTCCTGTTCCTTTTAAGATAAAGTTATTGACACTAACCAAAGCCTGACCTCGTGTCGTGTTATAGTTTTTAAGTTTATAAAGGACTGACTCGTTAGGAACCCTTGCTTCCTCAATGAACTTGATACACAGTATCTTGAACTGAGTGTCAGTCAATGACTCATCCTCGTAAAGCTCAAAGAGCTTCTCAAGGTGATTGTTATTCAGTTTCGCATTCTTCATCATGGATTCCTTTGTCAATCATATTTTTAGCTTCGAGGATATCTTCCTTGAGAAGTTCAAAGCAAATCTCTTTCAACCGCTCCTGATTATTATCAACAGCTTTCAGATACCCTTCCATCGATGTAACAATTCCAGCAAGCTGGCATCGAGCGTCGACCAGCTTGAAGTAAATATTATTGTAATCAGTCACTCTGTTCACCATTCATCCCCAATCTTTAAAGTTATTTGCTTTCTCGTTATCAAGATAGCCTTGCATGTAGGCTTTGTAGATATTCGATTCTTTCTGATCCTCTGGAATCTCTGCACGTTCTGATGAGCCTGTAGCTCCTCTGTAGTAGTGTGGAGTCTCTAAACGACCATAATAGCTATCAGCTCCACCTCTATCATAAGGACCACCATGACGTTTGTAGTCAGGATGCTTTGGATCAGCTTCTTCTAAGTACCAAATCATATTTTTGTCTCCTCAAAAGTAGCCATTACGCAACCTCAACATAGGCTACGATGGTTTCGAGCTTCTTACAAAGCTCACGACCGTAGTCGGTAAACAGAATACCGTAACTCCAAACAAAATGCTCAACATCCTGACTATCATAAAACCTTTCGTCCTCGGCCAACCAACGAAGAGCAGTCTCCTCGTCTTTAGCACCGAGCTCAATCGTGCGGGCGACCAGAGCCTTAAACTCCTCCACTGCAAAAGCCTCAGCTTCTTTTTCTTCCTCGATAGCAATAGCTGCCTGGTTAGACCAATAGTCGCACTCTGCCTCAAGTTCAGCAAAGGTCATACCGCTAACGTCCACACGGAAACGGAAACCCTGAGCTTCCTTAGACGCATCTGAGATGTAGCCATACAGGTCATCTACATAGACCTGTGCTGCTACTTCAGCAGTAGCGTAACGACCGGCATCAACGCCCATTGCAATAACGGTGTAGCCAAGTTGGTCTTTAGTGAATGCTGTCATGATTAATTTCCTCAGTTATTTAATCAGTATAGGTATTATCGAATAGGTAAATCATAATGTCAACGGGCCTAAACCCTTGAAAAATAAAGAAAGGTGAAAATAATTATTTCTCGTCAGAATTCAAGGGGTTATAGTGAGGCGTAGACCCTTGATTTAAATGAGGTTTCTTAATTTGTTCGAAATAATTTTGTTTCATCTGGCGACGACGAGCATTTGAGACAGCATTCTGTCTTTGTCTAACGAGGTTACGCGTACGGTTGATCATCAATTTCTACCTCGGATTCAGTTACAATTACTACTCTAGCACCACAGCTTAGAACTGGTTTACCGTTCCCGCCATAGATCACTTTGCTTGGACCGTTTATCCTTACGGAGTGACCGTATGTATTCTTTCTTCCCTCCTTTACGGTTATGACTGGATCGTTCGTCCCATTCTTTTTGTTTGCTCGTATCTTGTGCTGGTTTATGTGTATGTATTTCTTTGTCATAATGACTCCAGAACAGCTGATCAAATCTCTTCTTGTTCATCTTTTGTTTCTTCTAACCCTGCCTTGTAATCTTCTATCTGTTTTTTTGTAAGTTTCAACCCTTGTTTAATGACTGCATCAATGCTTGACAGACCAAGATACTCCATTTTATCCAAATTGATTCTTACGTGTTTGTGAAAAGGATTGGGTCTCCTCTTGAGACCTCTATCGTATACAAGCTCTCTGTCAGTAATCCAATCGAGAAGCATCTCTTCGTTGGAATCGTACTTAAACTTTCTACGATATCTTTCAACCACCTTCCAGTTTATCTTGGAAGCTGCGACTGCTCTTTGTACTTCCATTATAATTCTTCAAGATCAAAGCCTACTTTGATCAGCTTTGTCTCGACTTCCTTCATACCCAACAACGCTCGGGCTTCGTCTCTCACCTCAGCGGTAACAGCATGGCCGTACTTCTCAGGATCGAGTAAACTTTTCAAGAAACTTTCTACTTCAAAATTCATCGACCTTGACCTCTATACTTTTTGTACGCTCTTTTTCTTGTCTTGTTCATTGAAGACGTTTTTACGTTGCCTCTACCAATACAAGTTTTCTTGTTATTTGGTTGAACTATAGACATTCCTATTGACACTTTCTTAGCCATTTTTTTCCTCTACAAGAAATCTAACATAAAGACCCTCTTCTTTACCATACGCTTCTACTTCCCAAGGAGAGTCGTAATAGCTGTCGAGATCTGATCCATCTGACTTCCAGACTTCACCTTTCCACTTACAGCACTTGGAAAGCATACGCAACTCACCTAACAAAAACTGTTTAAGGTGAACAGCTTCGTGAGCTAGTGTCTGCAAAGGACTAACTGGTCCACCTGGAGATATAATTATCTCAAACGACTTTGGATTACGCACACCAAAGTCATGTTGACAACATCCCCTGTCTTCCGACTTACGTAAGAAGATACTCGCTTCGACGTCTTTTAGGTCATCGTCAGTCAGTCCGAGCTTACTCAAATAAAAGCGGAGAGCTCTTTCATAACGAGGTCGCTTCTCCTTACGAAACCTGTTTGTAAACTTAACTATCATAATAACTCCTAAATCTCCTAAATAGACATATACCTTCAGGGATCTCGTTCATAAAGTCAACAGTCAATATTTTCCCTTCAATATCAGTGAGCTATGTACTATCTATACTATGACAACACCGAAAAACAGCTGATTATAGCGTCTGAGAAGCGAAATAAGCGTGGTTTGGAGCTTCTCGAGACCAATCAGAACATCGAGTCTATTTTCGTCCGTACAGACGCTTATAAGAAGATCTACAAGTGCGATGTTCTTAACGAGTGTGAAGTCGACAAACGAGTCGTCAACCGCATCAGAAAAAAGAATGTTAAGTTTAGGCATACGGAAGAAACTAAGCAAAGAATATCTAAAAACGTCTCTGGTAAGGTCAATGGACGTTATGGTGCTGTTGATCCAGAACATATTCGTTTGTCAAAATCTGAAAAGCTCAAGTTCTACTACAAATATAATCTTCATGGTAAGAAGGGTTACGTTGATTCAGAAGAAACCAGAAAGCAAAAATCTGTGAATAATAACAACAAGGGTGGATGGTTTTGGATTCATAATCGCACAACGGGTGAAGAGAAAAGATGTTACGGTGAGATACCAGAAGGATTTAGAAGAGGAAGACTCTTCAATCCATTTTAGTACCCATACCGATTCTTGAACTCATCCCTTGCTTCCATAAACTTTGATATCCATTCGTCTCGCTTCTGTGTGAATATCTGAGGCTCTTCGTTGTCAACTGATATCAATATAACTAAATCTGTTATTGGTTTCTCTGTCAGCTCTTCGAACATTACAGCATAGGCTGCTGTCTGCATGAAATAGTTATCGATCCACTCTAGCTTCTTGGGCTTACGTGACGTCTTGAAGTCAATGATTGATAATTTACCGTTCCATTCTGCTATACAGTCAACAGTACCAGCTACTTTGAGATAGTGTGAATAGAGTGGACACTCTTGCATCACAACATTGTTGATACTTGAGTCGATGATAGTTTTTATACTGTTGAACGAATCAACATTGACAGGCATCTGTCCTTTTGTATAATCTTCTACATTGTTAATGTAGTCCTCACACAACTTATGAACAGCAGTACCTCTAACTGATGCTTGCGTAGTTATCTTGGTAGCCTGTTCTTTACCTACTCTCTTCCTCCATTGGATTATCTTTTCTTTCGCAAAGATACCAGCAACAGTAGTAACGGAAGGGTACTTATTACCATCTGGTGTAAGATAGTACCGCTTTCCGTTCTCTGTTACTCTTGTAAGTTTAGGTATGTTATGGGGATTGTAGTGGGTGAATTTCATTGTATTTTTCTTTAGCTATGATATAATCCTTCACAAGACTTGATCTCACGATGTCATCAAAATCGAATTCAACATTGTCAAAGTAGTACATGTCGCTAATGATTGACATAAACTCCTTAATTCCTGACTTTTCGTGAGGTTTGTTGAGATCTGTTTGTCTGAAGTCACCACAGAACATTATTCTTGTGTTTACTCCAACTCTAGTAATTATACTATCAAGTTCATGAAATGTCATGTTCTGACATTCGTCAACTATAACAACTGCATCGTCTAAAGTTGTTCCTCTTATGTATGATGTGGAAATAAATTCAATGATTCCTTTGCCCTTGAGGACATCATATGCATCTCCTCTATTAGCTATCTCGGAACATATAGTTTTGTATGGTTGTTCGTATACTGCTGTCTTTTCTGATTCTTTGCCTGGTAGGAAACCCATGTCTCTTGTTGGAACTACTGATCTGACAATAACCACTTTCTCTTTTCTGTCTCCCTTGCTCATTACATCCTCAAGAGCAAGGTATAATGAAAGGAAAGTTTTACCTGTACCGGCAACACCATGTAGAAGTATATTGCTACCGTTGTCATAAGATGCAAACACTTTATGCTGGTTTGCAGTCATTGGTTTTATGTCATGCAATTCTAACAATTGTTTTTTAGCCTGGTTTCTCCTTTTTCTCTTTCTATTATATTTAAATATGTCTTTGTCATTTTTGGCATTATAATAATCTTCAAGATATTCGACAGCAAGATTACTCATTTTTGTCTCCTATGGACTACCAGTGTGCGCCCTCCATTTCTTAATGATATCCCTGTTCTTTGATTGCTTAATTGACTTAGACCCATATCTATCAGCAAGATTGCTATTAGGATGGGCTTCAGCTATGCGAGCAAGGTTTTCATTCCAGCCATCATCGTTTTTTGGACCACTAGAATATTTTGTAGCCACCAATACAGGTGCCTCCATTATTAGTGTTTCAATGTGAGGATTGGCTTCTAGGAAGGCAGATCTTTCTGATATGGAACAAAGTTCGTCCCATACTTCATCAGTTTCTTTGTTATGAAATGTGTAGGTTGGCATAATTCTCCTTATACACCACTTCTATTTAGGTAATCCATGAGTTCATCGATAAACATTCCACGAATATTTGGTGTTGTAAATCTGTGTATTTGTAAGTTTTCAACTCGTGGTAGTAGAAGCCTATACTGAGCTACATGATTCTTCTTTGCAAACCAGTCAAGATACTTGGCTCTTCTGAGACCATCTTGAAATGACGTTTTTGTCTCAGGTCCGTAAGCGTTTGTACCTTCGTAAATATTACTTGTGCTAAGATCGTTCAAAATTATAAAGTCAAATCCCAGACAGATGATCTCTCTATGACCGTGACGCAGAGCTTCGACCATAGCATTCATTCCAGCATTTGATCTCAATCTCGTAAAAGGATTGAACTCAGGATGCTCCCACTGCTCTTCAAACTCAGGATGAATAAACTTTTCCGATGGAAAGTCACTGGCTTCAATTTCTTCAGTTATCTTGTCATCAATAGCAACAAGATAGTCAGGCTCAAAGTCTCTGTAGAGAGCATTACAACCATAGATCTTGCCATACCGTCTCAGTTGCTCAAGATCGAAGCCTTCGCGTGACTTTCCGTTTCCAATTACAAATGCTCTACTCATGACCAGCCTTTCGTTTCTTCTGGGAAAGCCTCCGTAACAAGTTTCTTAGTAACAGACTTAAACGGCAACTTTTTAGACTTAGCTGCTATTAAAAGTTTTGCATCTAGAGGATCGACAGCTTCAAGGAGCTCAATGAACATTGTCTCACGTCTCAGAGGTTTCATTGCATTGCCTTGAGGCGTGTTAACAAAGTACTGAAGACGACGTGCATCAGCTTTTAGCACGTGTTGAAGGTCTGCCTCCTTTGGTGAGGCATTGTATGGAGGATTACCTTCTGGAAGTAACCACTGCCATGCTTTATCGTATGCAAGCTCCATAACGATCTTCAGTGCTTGTGATTCTTTCGAATACTGTTGTAGTAACGAAACTTTCTTTGCTTTAGTTTTCTCCTTGTCTACAGCTTCTAACATTTCATAGACACTCATGTTAAAACTCATTTATGTTCTCCATTAAGTTGTTCAACTTATTTTGTACGAAGTAGTTAAATAACTTGCTTCTGTCATTGGTATTATAATCAACAAACGTACGTTCAATTTTATTTCGTAGCTCGCTTGGGATCATTTTGAGATCAACAAGCTGTCTGTTTCTCAACCAGTTACGCTTGTGTTCGTCTTCTCTAAAGAGATCACTTTCTTCAACATGATCGACATCGACTCTTGCAAGCTCTGCTATCATATTCCTACGGATAGGCTTCTGACGTCCGCCATTGACAAACACGCTATCAGCTGACATTATGTTGGGTATACCATCACTGCGGTCACCTTTAATGATATGCTCTCTTAAATATAGCTTTGGATTTTCATGTCGTACAAACTTCTTGAGTACAGGACTATACTGTTCAACATTATTATATACATGAAGCTGCACAAAATCTTTATCACTCGAAAGGATTAATATTTTCTCCTCACGCTCGTAACCAACGATGGTACCAATAATATCATCAGCCTCTGCACCTTCAATTATCATTGTACGGTAAGGAAAGACATCAATAAGCTCTTGTCTGACTTTGTCGAGGACAGTAAACATAGTGCTCCAATCGACACCAGAGGCCTGCCTATCTTTCTTTCGGCCAGCTTTGTAGTACGGAAAAACCTCTTTACGCCAGTACCGTTTACTATCACAGCATATCACAAGCTCACCGTAGTCCTCGTGAAACTTGTTACGATAGTATCTTAGCGCGTTGAGAATCATATGGCGTAATATTCCCTCATCAAGAGGGATGTTTGTGTGGTTACCAACTTGCATCATGAAATTGCCAATCACTATTTGATTAAAATCAACGAGTATCATAATATTCTCCAAATGTTATTTCACCTATCAGTATACGTGAAACACACTATGAGGTCAACTCTCAGGCCAGTCCTCCAGTAGTCGTTGGAGATTAGGTTTTATTTGTTGAAGGGGATGATTGAGTCCTGCTGACTGAAGAAGACACGACCGTAGAGCTTCCATAGCAAAGCTAAAATGTTCTATAAACTCATAACCATCTACATCAAATCCTTGCAGCTCAAGGTATGATAGAAGTTCATGTTGACATATCAAAGCAACATCATCTATTTGCGAAGATCTAAATGCTTTGTTTTTCTCATGAGCTTCGAGATTTTTCTTCTTGAGCTCATCAATATCCAATGACGTTACGTTTTCTGGAAATTTATATACGTTTGACATAAAATTATTTATGTCAGGTTCAACACTCCTCATTTTCACCTACCATGCCAACATCACTGTAATATGTGTTTTTATGTCTTTTCATCATACCTTTTTTCTTTCCTTGGTGATGGTAGGCAGGAGCGTAGCAACGAAACGCTACAGGATTATTTCTTTCTGGTCCCCAAAACATATCTAACCAAACACTTGTCTTTAAATATGTTTCCATATTGTTAATGTAATTTTCAGCAGCAAGTTTCTTTGCAAGAGCTTTGTTGTCTCCTTGCCTATATTGTTTGTGAAACATTTCCTTATTTTGCTTCCACTGTTTAATCCACTCTTTAACAGTCCGATGAGACCAATTGTCATCATCAGGCAGAGCCATGACAGCTGGGTGAACATTCTTATAAGCAGGAGGATTGTTCTTTGCACGTTTCTCTCTGGCAGCAGCTAGACGTTCAGCTGCAGCCTGCTTCTGTTCTGGAGTAAGCTGTCTTCTTTTACGCTTTCTTTGCGAGGATGCCACGGATTAGGTTCTCCCATTCTTTTGCTCTTTGATCCCAGCTGTAGAACGAGTCAGCATACATCTTCTGAGCGTGCAACCTTGGAGCTATACTTTCTGGTCTAGATTGTACTATATCAATAGTATGACTCAAAGCATTGGCAAAGACGTTTGCATGCTGTTGGATGTCTTCATGCCATTGATATGTTAAACCAAAGTTGGCTGTTGTTTCAGGTAATGCAGCATACTCTGGACATACAATAGTACAACCAGCACTCATAGCTTCCATGGCAGCTATGCATGACGTCTCCTGCCAAATAGAAGGATAAGCAAATATGTGAGCTTCTTTCAATGCTTCACGCACAACATCGTTAGGTTGGTAACCATGATATGTCATGTTAGGACTTTGCTTGATTCTTTCGAATAATTCCAAATAAGGTTCATCCCTTTGAGGCCAACCATATGCAGCAAATGAAGAATACACATCGAGATGAAAGTTTGTGTGGTGGTTTTCTAGCCACTCAACTACAGGTACAAGTACTTCAAGGCCTCTGTGCGGTGTTGTATGATATATCATGCGAACAGTGCCATCATTTGGTTTGCTCACTGGCTCAAAAGGCTCTATAGCGTTTTTGAATATCATAGATTCTGAATGTGGTACACCCATAGCTAAGTGATAGCTGTTAAACTGCCAATGAGACACAAACACAAGTTTGGCAAATCTCTTGCGCGACTCTTCTTCACGCAAGTGCACTGCTTCCGGGTCATTGAATAGATCATGCAACCAGAGTATAGAAGGACGATGTGTGTCGACATCTCTTACTCTGGAACAGATGATTTGAACTTCGTCTCTGATGTCAGCAGGCAATCTATCGTAGAGACCATGCTTCATCATTTCAGTACCACCCATAGCATCTTTAGACAATTCGTCTACAGTAACGCCTTCGGTGTTCTCACCAAGACTGAAACCTACATCATCAGCTTGAGGTTCAGAGTCTAAAACAGTAAGTTGTGTTGCCATTTGTCACCTATTTTATCTTCGAATAAAAGAAACAACTCTTGCTCCATGTCACGCGCTTCAACTTCCCAAGGTACATCATAAAAGTTATCATCACTAACATCAATAATATCACCATACCAAATATGACGATGAGATGGTCTATATCTTTCTTTTAGTTCACCTTTAACAAATTGCTTTAGGTGTACCATCTCATGAGCTATTGTTTTTATCAACTCAATGCCACTCAAGTTTTTGTTTAGCTCTATTGTGAATTCCCTTGGATTTATGTTATTATCTTCCCAGCTACAGAATCCATGTGCATGGCCAAGATCTTTCACAACGACAGAAAGCTCAAGAATTTCAACCGTGCGACGATGGAGAAGAGTTGTTGCAAAAAAATGAAACGCATCAGAGATAAACTCTCTGTCGCATCTTTTCCTAATACCAGTCAGTTCAAAAAACATAAGACGATTATCCCATGCTTCAGTATCAAAGTCAACTAGAGCAGCTGACGCTGTAACCAACCAGTGTTAATTAACCTTTCAACAAATTGTGGTACTTCTGACTCTCTTAAAGTCAGCGATTGAACATTGGATCCATTTGTTTCGGTTACGGTAGTTACACCACCTTCAAATCCTGTATCAATCTTTTTTGTCTTGTTTGTTTCTGGATGATAGTACTCAGTCATAGGTCTCTCCAGTATGATGCTTCTACTTTTCTTGTCAAATCAGATTTTTTACTTTTTCCTTCGTACTTACGATCGCCTTTCATATGATCCATATACTCTCCGAGCACACTGTTAATAAAAACATGGTCGTAATCCTTACCCCAAGGACTCAAATTAAAGTTAGCAATCTCATGAAAATCTTCAAACGACTTACGCAACGAATCAAACACATAGCTGTCGTGCCACTGAGGCAACCGAAAGACATTGTCTGTGGTGTAAAGTTTCTTCCAACTTTCCATGAAGCTGCTGTTACATTCGTGATTGACGTTGTAGATCACAAAACCACACTCACTGTAATTGTTCTCTCTACCAAGATATGTCAGGTATGCTTCTGGCTTTACTAATGACTCAAGGAATTCGTGGGTGGGGGGTGTATGTGTAAATGTATCTGCATCTAACCATATCACATAATCAGCTAAAGATGTTGTGCAGGCATTGATTATGCTAAACGTCTTATATGAAAACCGTACTGCACCAAGATGAAGCTCTTTAGGATTTTGCTGATCCTTTCTGTCTTTGTTACGATTCACAAACTTTATAAGCTCGGGTTCAAGATGCACCAGATCATATTTTTTGTAATGCAAACTGTTTGGAATAACAAGATTGTCTTCTGTGTATATTCTCAGTTTTACATCCTCAGGCCAGCTGTGTATGTAACTTAGCAACATCTTATGCCCAATGTTGTCATAGTACGACTGGTTCATCGATGTTACTACTTCAAATCTCACTACAATTTTCCTTGCTCACGTAGTTGAGCTCTAATTTTTGTGGCGCTGACATTGTGGATATCATCACCAAGGTCATGTTCTGTGAACGTGTACCCAACACCGCGACCATAACTAATGTCAACAATGTTAGGAACCTTCATTATAACATATTCTTCTTCGTAAGTGAAACCAGCTTCTGCTAACCCAGCTTTGATATTTTCAACCACAGCATCGTAGTCAAAAGGATTGTCATTTTGGTTACCGGTGCGGCCTCCCCCAGCATCTTGCCCAACAACACCACCGACATCGCGAATCATGATTGCTACTTGACCAGTTTCCAGCAGGGCTTTTTTGAAGAGAGCAGTGTGTCCGTCGTGCCATGGTTGCCATCGTCCTAACATTTCAGTAGTTGGTTTCTGCCAATCAAACATTTATTTTCTCCTTGAGCTCACTTGCAAAGTCCTTTATTTCATCATCACTCAAGTGTCTTGTAATTGTATACTCAACTTGTGATGGTTTTTGAAATACTTTATTGGTATCTTCAAATCTTCCTTCTGTTATTGTATCAACCCAGATAGTCATGTCTGCGTCAAAAGCATCCCTGGTTTCCTGAGTTGGACACACGAAGTCGCAAATAACTGTACGACCATGTCCTTTCTCATAGTCAGCAATACTTCTCATACGATTACTTTGACGTTGGCGTCCTTCATCAGAGAAGTCCCAGTCGTTTGCCATCTTTCGCACAGCATCAGCATTGTACCATGCACATTCGAGTTCTGGTTGCAATCTTTCTGCTAACCAAGTTTTACCTGATCCAGGTAGTCCCATAACTAGTATTTTCATTTAATTACTTGTACACCAGCTGACTGGTGCCAGTTCCTCCATATTGGTTTTACTTGTCTGTCATATTTTTCTAACCACTCGTTGAGAGCTTTCCACTCACCTTCTCTCCATGTGGTGTATATTGATATCTGATGATTGTTGTTAACATCCCAACCAGGAAAGTTTACATCACGCCAGTCACATATTTCATCGAACCTAATTATTGTACCTGGTACGATTCTTTCGTTCAACGTCTCTAAGGCATATATTGTAGCAGAGTATATGTCTGGATCCATGTTAATGAAAGAGATGTGACCCTCATGTTCCTCGAGCCACTTAGTTAATGTATCTTGAAAGAGACCCTTGGTCAATGTTACGTTTTCTTTTACTTTAGGTAATCCAGAGTCACCATCCATGTCTACTTTTGAAATTTGGAAACGTGACATATCTACTTTCTTGCCACCTGTTTCCCATATTTCTTTCACGCCTTCAAAGGTATCAAACCCATAGAAATGATATTTTGGATACTTCGAAGCCATGTAGTTGATACTTCTGCCAAACCAAACACCCAACTCAATAAAATGTCCATAAGCATTGCATATCGGAAGACAAAAATCAAACTCCTTATCTTTAGCATCTACAGGATAGAAACCATCGTTTATAACGTGAATATCACGAAATTCTTCAATATTCATAGTTGCTCTTTTATATGACGCCAGGCTTCGCCTGATTTAATTTCATCTCTGGACCACTGAGCCCAAGAAAGATTGTACAGCCATTGTTCACGATCACTTGAACGAACAAGGTTGTTTATTTGTGAAAGTTTGTTGTTACCAAGCGAGTAGGCAAAGTTACCCGGATCCACAGCTATGGTTGGTATACCTCTAATGACTGAGTCAATTCCAAAACCAGAACTATAAGTTACTGTTGCATAAGCATTATCAATCATGGTAAAGAGATTTTCTCTAGTTCCTCTAACCAGTGAAACTCCTTCAATACGAGTAATGTTTAGAATATTTTCTTTATCGAACTCTCTATCAAGCTGTGGTGTCCTAACAATAATTGGTCTGCTTGTGTACGTACGCAACGTTTGTACCGTCTCTGCTGCCCATTTTGTTATGTCAGTTCCTCTTAATGAAGCATCACCAGGTAATTGAAGAGCAACGACGATGTAGTTTCCTTCTTGAGGGTCTTTCCAAGGCTTTAATTCTACACCCAACTGGTGTTTAATCTTGTTCCATCTGTCAGCTGAATAGTTTTTATTTTGTCTGTAGAATCTACCCGTGTCAGCGAGAAAACCATTCACACCAATACGGTACCAACTGTCTTGAAGAATATCAGTAACAGGACCCCTACCGATGAGCGGTGTTTCAATTACAACAAAAGGCTTGCCAGATGAGACTATTTTATTTTTACACTTATGCCAAGTTGATGGCCTGTCTTTCCAGGAACCAAATATAACAGCAACATCAATATTTGACATATCACTGCCATATGTTGCATACGCATCATTGCCACACTCTGTAATTCCCCAATGCATACTAAACAACAGCTGTTTGAAGATATCGTCATTAGCACTTTCGAGAAAGATTCCCACACTACCCATATTATTGACCTATAATATTGTATTCACCAAACGATTCTTTAGGTATATAGCTCCGCTCATCCACACCAAATGCTTTTGCTTCTTCATACATACTGTACCACACGTCATTAACATCCTTACGCTTGTGTTCTTCTTGAGGACCAACATACCATTCAGGTCGCCAAGGTTGCGTTGCCATGTTTGTATAATGCAACTGCCATATGTCTTTGAGATCTAGATACTCTCCGTCTAAACAATTCCATTTTGGATCTAGATCTTTCACAAGTGCGCTGCCACTGAACTTGTTTATCATCCTGTGATGAGATTCTGGAATCATTTTCATTCTTCGTGAGGGCATTGCATGATGTTCAAAAGCAGCGCAATCGAAAACCATGACACAAAACTCATGACCTCCAAAACGATTGCCTCTCCTTGCAGCTATAGGTTTACCTTCCATATCGATATTGATAAGTTCATTCATATCTTTGAAATTTATCATATCACAATCCGTGTAGATTGCTCTACCTTGGAACCCACACACCTCAGGTATGATCCATCTGAATCCTGAAAAAGGTGTAGACCAGTTTGGTGTTTCCCAATCACCCCATGGAGATGTTTCATCACGCGTTTGTTTCATCCATGTAATGTCTACGGGTACTGATGCGTTCTTTCGAATCGAGTATTCGTAAACCATTTCAGCTTTAGCATCTTCACCGTTTGATGAAGTGCCTATGAATATTTTTATTGGTTCGCTCATCTTGCTTTGATCCTGAATACTAGTGATTTTCTATAGATGTAAGGAACGTTTTTTGGTGCGAGGCCTCTGTGTAATAATCCTCCATCAAAATAGACTAAACGGCCAGGAACAAAATCTATTTCATTAACAACCTCTTTCGTTTCTGGATTCAATAACTGGAAAGGACCACCCCACTTCTTTTCCCACTTGTTGTTTACAAAATACATCAATGTCTTGTCGTTACCATTGAAGACACCATCTCTATGGGGTGTACCGTTCTGACCCATTGGTTGTACATTTAACGATATACTATCAAGACCAACGTTGACACCAACATTACCTCCATCATCGTGCAGTATTCGATTTATTGCATGATTATACAAACCCATTATTTCTCTAGGACATCTGTTGTCAATCTCGTTCTCACCTTTTCTGGTAAACAAGTTTGCTCCAATGAGTTTGTGAGTACCTCGAGAGCCATAAGGATATGTATTTCGGTTAGCTATGTTTGTCAAAACCATAGGTAACCTGTCTGTGAGATCATCAAGTTCTATGATAAACCTATCATCAAAACATTCATCATGTATTTGTAATTGATTAGCAACATCATTATAAATGTTGTCTTCAAATTCAAACTTCTTCATACTATGCTCCGTATCCAAAGTTTTCAAAATCGTCTACGTAACGATTATATATTCTTTGTTTTTGTTCTTTAGTCAGTTCTATTGTGTCAACGGATTTATTATACACGTTGAGCGGTTTGTAATCAACGCCAAGATACTCTGTTATCGGTAACCACTTTTCTTCCAACTCTTCCAGCTTTACTGTTTCAGCTGGATAATGGATGAACGAGCTTTGTGATGCAAAGTGTTCATCTGCATCACTATCTTGAAACATTTCGATCATATCTATAACTTTGTCAACAGGTGTTGGTTTAAGCTCTATGTTGTTATCTGTATAGAAAGGAGGTACGTTGTGTCTTATCTTTGTTGTACCTGCAAACAAATCATTATAGAAACTTTTGAATCTATCATAAGGGTTACGAACAACAGAAAAATGGAACCACGATTCAAACTTTTCCTTTACACATTTCACATCAGGATAAATCGAACCCCCCTTTTCATTTCCTTTATGTATCCACTGTTTGTTACCTTGAAACTCATAACCATGCTCATACGTATACAGTGCATTTTTTACGCTTGTAGAAGCGTTCTTAGGTATACCGTGATACACAACTTGAAGATTGATATATATGCAAGGTGTTTGTCTGTTATATTTCATCACACTTATAACCTTCTTTACGTAACGTATCTATGATCAAACTATCAGGTACCCAAGGACTATCGTTTTCTATAATCAACTTTCCATTTTTTTGTTTGTAGAATTGTTTATGAAAGGTTGCTAAGTCTCTATAATATTGCACAGTTCTCATCTCTCTGTGGTCATCCACTGTCTTGTTGTCTGGATACACATGCACAGGTTGTACATCACTCTCCACAACATTCATACCTGCATGTCTCAGGTAAGTTCCGTAAACAAACTCAGGTTGGAATTTCCAACCTGCTACATCTCGATTAAAAAGTGAAAAGGGAATCCATCTGTGGAAATGAAAGTACCATGTCATAGCAGCATAAGAACCAAATGCAAAACCATCCCATATGTTTATTGGACTTGACTTACCACCCATTTTCCGCGTAACCACGATGTCATTGGAGGTTTGCATTAGATGCAAATAATCTTTCAGTTTACCTTTGTATTCGAAATCATATCTAAGACGAACAACAACATCATAAAACTCTGAGTTTGAATGAACTGGCTCGAATGCCATTGCTGTCATATACTGAATGCGGCCAAGCATGAATATGGGATGATTCTGCTTTGATCTTAGGAGCAAGTTTTCGAAATGCCATAGATCAGGCCTATCATTGCAAAAATAATTGACTTGCTTCAATCCATTGAAGTTTCTGGCTTTTATGATTTTATCTATTTCATGCTGTGGTGTTTTTGTCCAAGTCGAATGATAGGTATCATAATCAAGGCCTTCGAGGAATTGATCTTCATGTTGATTTATAACGGAATCGTATGACCGGGGCTCACCACTGTATACAACTGCAATTTTCATAATTTATTTTGCTCTATGTGTTTAATCAATTCACTATCAATGTTGTCTACAACATAATCTTTAATATGTGGAAGAATGTCTAGCCTGTCATTCATATATAAATTAAATTCATTAATTTTTTTTGATTTATCATATTTTTGACTGTGCTGAACTTTTTCTGGTATGAAAATATTTTTGTTTTTGAATGTCAAATTGTTTTTTTCTGCTACTTTACAAAGTACACGGTTACAAGATTCGTCTTGTAAAAGGTCAGCAAACCAGACCACATCACAAGACGAATTCTCAATCCACTCTCTGTAAAAAGAGTTCCACTTGTCAACCATCTTAACTACACTTACATGCCTTCCTTTATAAAGGAACGACAATCCGTTGGGTTCTTGTCCATTAACATCCCACCACTTCCACATATCAGCATTGAATCTTAAACACGAATTCATCCATTTTACTGGATGTCTAGCTATCAACAGACAAAAATCCTTTCCCTTCATGTACTTTGGATGATATGTTTGATGCTTCCATCCCATTTTTCTTCTATCTTTTTCAATATAGTCACACTCTTCAAAGTTGTCAACAATTAGTCGTTGAAGAAAATTTGAACCAGATCGATGAGCACAATATACAGTGAATTTATTCAAAACTGAATGCTACCTCATCATAAAGGTCCGGATGATTTTTCTTTAAATCACTCTTGTAAAAATCAAACGTGCCTTTTTGCTTATCCTTCAACGAATTAGTTTCAATAGGATTAGATCTGTTGTACCACTCAGTTTGATTTACCTGTAAGCCAAGAAAATCTCTGTCAAACTTCATAGGTAACGCAGCTATCTCTTCAAGAAACCAACCCAATGTACGTTCTGCTTTTAACGTGTCTCTATGGTATTCAAAATAAGAAGGAAGCCAATTTGAAAACTGATAATACTCAAGCATAACTGGGTAAGAACTTGCGGCAAAACCGTCATATATCATTCTTGTATTCTTCCATATGTCCCAGGGAGCGCTACCACCGATATCTTCAGACACAAGCAACTTTGTTTTGTCAAGCATAGGAACAACACTTCTAAGATATTTGGTATCATATCTAGATCTCACAACAAAGTCGTATTCATCATGGGCAACAGCAATAAAACTAAACTTAGCCATTGTCTCTATTCTGGAAAGATTCCACACTGGGACAGGTGCCCAGTTTTTTATATGAAACTGATTGTAAAAACCTCTTTTTATGACTTGCTTTTCAAACTCACTGTTTATTGCAAGATCATCGTTGGTTATGGTATTCACATAAACAAGATTAGTTTTTTCCCTCAACAGTTCTACATTATTTCTGTCTTCATAATCCCATACAGTTGCGTAAACATCAACATCACAATCTGGAAATGCTGTTTCTAGTGTGTCGATGCAATGCTTCATGGCGCGCATTTGACCTGATAAACACAACGCTATTTTCATTCTAATATTATTCCTACTGTTTTTCGTCTACTTGGTATACAGAGCCTTGTCCATGTTCTATCGTCCCATGGAAGTTTACATTGCTTTGTGTCAAGGATTTTATTGTAATCGTTCTTTGTGGTATGAATCCAGTTACAATAACCAGGCACAACTTCGTGTCCTTGCTTTTCTAATTCTGCGATCAACACATCTTTGTTTATTCTTACTTTATCAATATACGTTCGAACGTCGTCCCAATTGTCAATAACAGTTTCCATCCATTTTATTGTTGGACCCGTAACCTCATACATGCTTTTTACTTTGGAAAGCAAGTTGATCGTTACTTCGTTGGCAACACCATAACCAAATCTGAGACCAGCTGCGCCAACTGCTTTAGAGAATGTTCTTGTCACAATTACATTTTTATATTGTGTATAATTTTCTATCCACGAAGGAGTTGCAGAAAATTCTTGATACGCTTCATCAATGAGAACTATACATCCACATGACCGTGCTTTCTTTATCAGCCTTTTGATGTCATCTGTGTAAAATATATCACCTATTGGACTACATGGATTACTAAAAACTACAAGCGATGTATTATGATCAATCAGATCAACCATCTGATCGACATCTACCCTTTTATTAGTATAACCAGCTGCTCTCACTTCAGCATTCATAACTGATGCATAAACTTTATACATGGGAAAGCAGGGATCAGTTGTAACAATATTTGTACCTTCGAGCACAAAGCATTCAAACACATTTTTTATGATTTGATCGGATCCGTGGCCTATCGTCAAATGATTAGCTGGTACACCTGTAAATTTACTCAACACATGCAATGCATAATCAACGTCAGGATAGTACCTTATATCGGTATCACACAACGAATCGATAAATTTCTTATACATTAATTCACCAAACGAAGAGTCTCGTTCAGCTGATGCTAGTCTTATAGAACCAGGAGCAGGATAAGATCCTCTCATCCTTTCTACGTCATTTAGATGCTTCCGAAACTTCATTATGTACTTCCAATAGTTGGAGTAAAGGTGCCAGTTCTTTGTATGAACACCTTTCACAGTGGGATGTTGGACAATTAGTCTCACATGATTGTCGTATGGCCGTGTATCTTTGTGACGACCTTATATCATCTATGTTTTGCTCAAAAAGATTACCAAAACCTTTCTCGGCTGTGTTGAGCGCACACATAAGAACTCTACCGTCTACAGTCGTGTACAAACCTTCTTGTGGCCAGAAACATTTATCAAAATTCCACTCTGACTTTCCTTTTATGTTATCTTTCCAATTTATTTTAAGATAATCGATCTGCTCCTGTGAATATCCTCCAGGCATTGACTTATCCGGAGACCAATCTTGAGCAATGTTGAGTCTCAGCTCTTCAAGTTCATAAGGAACGACAATCTCATCATATATTGTTTGGATGTCTTGAACATTGTCAGGATTCACAACATAGTTACAAGTCGCCCTACAACCATGTCGATCTCTATTTTTAAAATCATCTAAAAACTTTATTAACTTGGGCCACTTAGCAGGCGAGCGATCTCTTTCATAGCTTTCCTTATAACCATCGATGCTAAAGTAAACAAGATCGATATGCTTAAACGCCTCTTCTATTCTGTCCGTAAACTTATACTGACAGTTAGTCGCAACAATCAAAAAAGCCTCAGGAAACTAT
>Ga0206124_10001222_pt1:5000-20577 | contig 20577 bp, 12 predicted proteins | sample Helgoland_Spring_3_FD_148671 | JGI IMG/M metagenome (GOLD analysis project Ga0206124, IMG submission 148671) | Pelagic subsurface seawater microbial communities from Kabeltonne, Helgoland, North Sea - Helgoland_Spring_Bloom_20160321_2 | ecosystem: Environmental > Aquatic > Marine >... | reverse complement strand
CACAAAAAGCCAACTCGCCGGAGCAAAATGGATTTTCATGTTTTTGGCTATCGTAAGTTTGGCTCCTGGTTTAACATAAAAATATCCGTAAACTACAATGGGTAGTTTGTCATTGGCCCAGGTGGTATCTTTATCTATACTGTCCCTAAAAAAATAATGAGCATCTTGTCCCCAACCAATCAGCATGGTCTTACTTTCCTTACCATTTGTGGTGTAGAGAATAGAGTCTCTGATAATCAATGGATTAAAATCAGGGCTATTATTATTGGGGTCTGGATGCACTTCAACAAAAAGAAAAATACTGTCTTTTGGCAGTATTTCCACATCATTAAAACGGTAACCAGGCTCCCCATCCACATTCAACCTAAAGTGAGAATTTGCTCCACCTGCCAGTTGGATAGAAGTTCGAATACTCTCATTATACGGATTATATACTAATATTTGTTTCGTTACTGATCGTGGTTTTTGTAAGCTTACTTTAGTAAATACGGTGTCAAACCACAAGGTGTCGGTATTCACTTTTACCGTATCATTTAAATTGAATTTATCCTTTCTACACGATGTGCTAGTAAGGTAAAATGCCATCAAAAGCACTAAATATGGGGCTAATTGCTTCAAGGATTTAAAACGCTATAGGCAAAGGAAATATTTTATTCGGAGTATTCACTTTTATTCATTCCTAAATATTGAGTAAGGGTTCTTTTTATCTTAAGGTTCAAGTCATTTATACGTATATAAGAATTTCAAATATCTAATTTACACAAGTCGAGTTTATCTTTGAAAAGAATTATAGTCTGAAACTAAACAATTATGAAGAAATTATTTTTACTCACTTTATTAGCTACTGTTGCCATCTCGTGCACTAAAAGTGGCGATGCAAATCAAGATGAAGGCGGTTGCCCATTTGGATTTGATGGCATGAAAAAACATAACGATGCAAACGATAACCAAGATTGGTGGCCTAACCAATTAGATTTATCTGTACTTCGACAACATTCAGATCTTTCTAACCCTATGGGAGAAGATTTTGATTACGAAGCTGCATTCAATAGTCTTGATTATTACGCTTTAAAAGAAGATATTAAAAAAACACTTACAGAATCTAAAGACTGGTGGCCAGCAGACTATGGTAATTATGGGCCACTATTTATTCGGATGGCTTGGCATAGTGCAGGAACGTATCGTACAGGGGATGGAAGAGGGGGTTCTCGTGAAGGCCAACAACGATTTGCCCCATTAAACAGCTGGCCGGATAATGCCAACCTGGATAAAGCTAGAAGATTACTTTGGCCTATCAAGCAAAAGTATGGCAATAAAATATCATGGGCAGATTTGATGGTACTGTCAGGAAACGTAGCGTTAGAGTCTATGGGTTTTGAAACGATAGGATTCTCTGGTGGTAGAAAAGATGTATGGGAGCCGGCAAAAAATGTGTATTGGGGTTCTGAAAAAGAAATGTTGGATGATAAGCGATATACCAAAGATGGTACACTTGAAAAACCACTCGCAGCGGTTCAAATGGGTCTTATTTATGTTAATCCAGAGGGACCTAATGGTAACCCGGATCCAGTAGCAGCAGCTAAGGCTATTCGTGAAACATTTGGCCGTATGGGGATGAATGATGAAGAAACCGTTGCGCTTATTGCAGGTGGTCATACCTTGGGTAAAACACATGGTGCAGCTCCAGGTTCACATTTGGGTGCAGCGCCCGAAGGTGCGGATATAGAAGAACAAGGATTTGGATGGAAGAATAATCATAAGTCAGGTAAAGGTCCTGATGCTATTACTTCAGGTTTAGAAGTAATATGGACCCAATCACCTACAAAATGGAGTCAAGGGTTTTTCAAAAGTTTATTTGAAAACGAATGGGAACTTACCAAAAGCCCAGCAGGAGCGCATCAATGGGAAGCGAAAAATGCAAAAGAGCAATTCCCGGACGCATTTGATTCTAAAAAATACCATAATCCTACTATGCTAACCACAGATCTTTCGCTCAGATTTGATTCTACTTACGCTCCAATATCACGCAGATTTTATAAAAATCCAGATGAGTTTAATGCCGCATTTGCAAGAGCATGGTTTAAACTTACACACCGAGATATGGGACCATCGTCTACTTATATGGGGCCTGAAGTGCCAAAAGAGGAATTTATTTGGCAAGACCCTATCCCAAAATCAAATGGTGTACTAATTAATGCAACGGATATTAAATCATTAAAATCAACTATTCTAAATTCGGGCTTATCCGTAAGTGAGCTCATCACCACGGCGTGGGCTTCTGCATCTACCTATAGAGGTTCAGACAGAAAAGGGGGTGCAAATGGAGCTAGAATTTGCCTGGAGCCGCAACGTAGCTGGGAAGTAAATAATCCTTCTCAGTTAAATAAAGTGATAGCCGTATTACAATCCGTGCAAAAAGATTTCAATGCGAAATCAGGTGCTAAAAAAGTATCGATTGCAGATCTTATTGTGTTGGGAGGAAGCGCTGCTTTAGAGAAAGCGGCCAAAGATGGAGGTTACACGATTACAGTACCGTTTACGGCAGGTAGAATGGATGCTACTCAAGCCCAAACGGACAAAGCGGGTATGGCAGTGTTAGAACCAATGGCGGATGGTTTCAGAAACTATCTTAAAACGAAATACACCTTATCTACGGAAGAACTACTAGTAGATAAAGCACAATTACTCACACTAACAGCGCCAGAAATGACTGTTTTGGTTGGGGGTATGCGTTCTTTAGGGGCTAATTACGATAACTCAAAAACAGGGATACTTACTGCCAATCCTGGTATATTAAGCAATGACTTCTTCATAACCTTATTAGATATGAATACCGAAGTAAAAGCGATAGATGCTAAAAAAGAACTATTTGAAGGTAAAGATCGCACTACCGGCAAAGTGAAATGGACAGCTAGTCGTGCAGATCTAATCTTTGGTTCAAACTCAGAGCTTAGAGCTTTGGCAGAAGTGTATGCCAGTTTTGATGGTCAAGATAAGTTCGTAAAAGATTTTGTAAATGCATGGGTAAAAGTGATGAATCTCGATAGATTTGATTTATAAAAATCTTCATTTACCATAAATAGATCACGTAATCTGCAACAGTAGATTTACACGAGAAAGGCTAGTCTTAATTTGACTAGCCTTTTTTTTGTTGGGGGTTCAGTTATTTTGAAGCGTTTAGATAAACTATTGTATGATAGGGATTAATGGGAATGTAATAAAAATTAACTAGGTACTTTACGGCCATTAACTTCCCTAGTTCATTTAATAAATACCCACAAAAAATATAAATCAGAGCATTAAATAAACTAATCTTGTGTCTTAAGATTAACTATTGAATTTGGAACATAAAAAATATAATGATTTAGGTTTAGGTGTTAGAGCATCAGCAGGACGATACCGTATATTGAATAAAGATGGCTCGTTTAATGTACAAATGACCAATCTTCCATTTAAAGAAAGGGTTAATTTTTTTCATTATTTGGTTAGTGTGTCATGGTCTCGTTTTTTTGGCCTTTTAGTGTTGAGCTATTTTGTAATCAATATCTTGTTTGCTTTATTTTATTTTCTTGTCGGGGTAGAGCACCTCTCGGGTATAGAAGGCTCACATGGGTTTGAGCATTTTTTAGGAGCCTTTTTCTTTAGTGCTCAAACGCTCACTACGTTAGGTTATGGGAGAGTTGCCCCTATTGGTTTAATTACCAATAGTATAGCTTTTACAGAATCGATGATTAGTCTTTTACTTTTCGCCCTGGCTACGGGTATGTTGTACGGTCGTTTTTCTAAGCCCACTGCCAAAATAAAATACAGTAGTAACGCTGTGATAGCCCCTTATCAAAATATCAATGGATTTATGTTTCGGTTACTCAATCCACATAAAAATCAACTGCTTGAGGTAGAGGCTAATATATCTCTCTCCTGGTTAAAAGACAATTCTGAAATGAGAGACTTTTTTCAACTGGACTTGGAACGGAATTCCGTAATTTTTTTAACTAGCGCATGGACCGTTGTACATCCTATCACTCAAGAAAGTCCTATGTATGGGGTAACAGATGATATACTAATAAAAAAAGATGCCGAATTTATTATTACGATTAAGGCCTTCGATGAGTCATCAGCACAGTTAGTGTATTCCCGTACTTCGTATAAAGCGAACGAGGTACGCTGGAGCGAAAAATTTGCGTATATCATAGATCATTCTGCCGTTGGACTGAGTATAGATGCCAGTAGACTAGGGGAATCTCATAAAGCAGACTTGAATTTATAGCCCCTAATAACCAACGCTACCATAACGAACAATCATGACAACTTTTACCAAAAACATAATTATCTTCCTAATCATCAACGTTGCGGCACTAGGCATTGGCGGTTTCTTGATGGGAGACGGGCCAAGTGGAGAATATTATCAATCTATAAATAAAGCTCCGTGGACACCTCCCGGATGGTTGTTTGGTGCTGCATGGACACTTATTATGGTGTGCTTTAGTTTTTATATGGCCTATTGGTTCAAAGCCGAAAATGATAAAACTGTTTGGGGATTATTTGCATTGCAATTTGCACTTAATGTGGGATGGAATCCGTTATTTTTTTATTTTCACTTGGCATTGCCAGGACTTCTAGTCATAATAGCTTTAACCGCTTTGGTTGGCTATTTATTAGTGAGCAATTGGAGTTTGTTAGGTAATGTATCCTTACTTATAGTACCCTACTTCGTTTGGTTATGCATTGCTACGTCACTAAATTGGTATGTTTTGCTAAAGAATTAAGATAATAGCAACTCATTTCGTTGGCTTATTAATTATAGTAGGCATAAACTTGGGTAGTTACGTTTTATAACAAAACACTTAGTCTACTCAAAACGTTACCTTTGCACACAAAATCATGTCTATTACGCAACGACCATTATCCGCCTGGCTGCCCATTACCAAAAAAGAGGTAGAAGATAGGGGCTGGGGTGAGCTTGATGTAATTCTGATTACGGGCGATGCCTACATAGACCATCCCGCTTTCGGAGCGGCTGTTATTGGCCGTATTATTCAAAGCGAAGGGCTTCGGGTAGCGATTATTCCACAACCTAATTGGCAAGATGATTTACGTGATTTTAAAAAATTAGGTGCACCAAGATTATTTTTTGCAGTTACCTCAGGTAATATGGATTCTATGGTGAATCACTATACCGCTCGTATGCGACGAAGAGCCACAGATGCTTATTCGCCAGGAGGGTTAAATACGCTTCGCCCTGATTATGCACTCACTGTTTATTGTAAAATACTTAAAGATTTATATCCTCATACGCCTGTATTAGCAGGAGGTATTGAAGCGTCATTGCGCAGGGTTACGCATTACGACTATTGGAAAGACGAGCTCATGCCTAATATTTTGGAGACAAGTAAAGCGGATCTCGTAGTTTACGGTATGGGTGAAAAACCTTTGCGTGAAATCTTACAACTGCTTAAAAAAGGAGTGCCTTTCCATCAACTTACCATGGTAAAGCAAACTGCTTACCAGCGGCCAGCAGAAGATGGAATCCCTAAAAACAAACATTGGAAGGACATAGAACTCAATGCACATGAAGTTTGTTTGGAAGACAAAAAAGCATTTGCGTCTAACTTTAAACACGTAGAACAAGAAAGTAATAGCGTACAAGCCAAACGCATCATTCAAAATACCTACGATAAAAATCTAATTATTAATCCGCCTTTTGAAACTATGACGGAAGCAGAAATAGATTTTGCGTTTGACCTTCCCTATACACGATTACCTCATCCTAAATATGCTAAAAAAGGGCCGATTCCAGCATATGAAATGATTAAGTTCTCTATCAACACACATAGAGGATGTTTTGGTGGATGTAGTTTTTGTACAATTTCAGCCCATCAAGGTAAGTTTATTGCTAGTCGTTCTGAAGAGTCTATCATGAAAGAAGTTGAGCAAGTAACTGAGATGCCCGATTTTAAAGGCTATTTGAGTGATATTGCTGGCCCAAGTGCTAATATGTATAAGATGAAGGGTAAAGACCAGTCTATTTGTGATAGGTGTAACACCCCAAGTTGCATACATCCCGTGGTTTGCGATAACTTAGAAACCAGTCATAAACCCATGACGGACTTGTATAGAAAAATAGATGCTCATCCAAAAATCAAAAAAGCATTTGTGGGTTCGGGAATTCGTTACGATTTGCTAACGAAATCCTATAATAAAAAAGGAGATGAAAAAGATATGCTTGAATATATGGAGCAGCTTCAAACGCGACATGTTTCCGGTCGATTAAAAGTAGCCCCAGAGCACACTTCAGATGACACACTTAAAATAATGAGAAAGCCGAAGTTTGAGCATTTTCATAGTTTTAAGAAGATGTATGACAAGATAGATCAGAAATTTAACCTGAATCAAAAACTTATTCCCTACTTCATCTCTAGTCACCCTGCGTGTAAGGAAGAAGACATGGCAAACTTAGCTGCAGAAACTAAAGAAATGGGTTTTCAGCTGGAGCAAGTACAAGACTTTACACCCACACCTATGACTGTGGCTACGGTTATCTACTATTCGGGTTATCATCCCTATAGACTAGAAGAGTATTACGTTCCCAAAACGAAAAAAGACAAAGAAAATCAACATCGCTTTTTCTTCTGGTATAAGCCCGAAAACCAACAATGGATTCGTGATAGATTGCATGGAACCGCTCAAGCAGGGCTAATCAATACGTTGCTCAGCAAGGCGTCTCCTAGTAAGAAACGGTATAAAGGTAAAGCAGATAAATTTATCAAAAAACACGGTAACCCAAACAACCAAGGCATGGAAAAGTACATGAAGAAGCCTGGAAATGGGAAGGGGTGTTGAGAAACGAATGTTTCTAGAATAGAGTGCTTTTGTAGTCTGAATGTTTTTGGTTAGTATTTCCTAACGCAATTCAAAGTTTTTACCCAAATATACTTTACGTACCATTTCGTCTTCAGCTAATTCTTTAGCAGTTCCTTTTTTAAGTAATCTACCTTCAAAAAGCAAGTAAGCTCTATTTACCAAACTTAACGTAGCGTGTACATCGTGGTCGGTGATAAGTACGCCAATATTTTTGGTAACCAGTTTTTGCACTATTTCTTGAATGTCTTCCACGGCAATGGGATCTACACCTGCAAAGGGTTCGTCAAGCAAAATAAATTTAGGATCGGTAGCCAAGGCTCTAGCTATTTCACATCTTCTGCGCTCGCCACCACTAAGCACCTTGCCTAAGTTTTTTCGCACTTTCTCTAGTCCAAACTCAGCGATAAGAGATTCTGTTTTATCTCTTTGTTCTTCCACGCTTTTGTTCGTCATTTCCAGTACTGCACGTATGTTATCCTCGACGGTTAAATCTCTAAAAACAGATGCCTCTTGTGGCAAGTAGCCAACGCCTCGTTGAGCTCGTTGGTACATGGCTTTGCCGGTTATATCCTCATCATCTAAAAAAACTCTTCCAGCATCGGGTTTTACTAATCCTACTACCATATAAAAAGTAGTTGTTTTTCCTGCACCATTCGGTCCAAGTAAACCAACAATTTCGCCCTGCTCTACTTCAAGTGACATATCATTCACCACCTTCCGTTTTTTGTATTGTTTTATAAGATTTTCGGCCCGTAAACGCATTTATAGTTCAAAAGTAATGTCTAATGAATAGCAAATATGTGTTTTCAATTATATTTGTCGAATTAATTAATATTAAAGATGAAAAAAATACTTTTAAATCTGCTTATTTTAGCTGGAATGTCAGTTCAGAGTAATGCTCAACAATGGTTGCAAGTAAAGGGTGGAGCCGGTCTAGCATTAGCACAAGGATATGAGGGTACCACGCCAGGAGTGGGCATATTAGGTGGATTGGGTTACAAGTACCAAATCTACAAGAGATTGATGATGGAAGGAGATGTTCTTTTTGATTCTCGAGCACTCTCTTATCCAACCAATCAAATAGATAAAGATGGATTTACAATTATGACTCCAGGTGGCGGTTCATACGTACAAATTCCAATTACTATTCAATATATGATTCCGTTCAAAAAGAAACAACTTATACCGTATAGAGTCGGCCAGCCACAATCGTACTTTTTTCTTGAGGGAGGACCATATTTCGCCTATGGATTAAGTGTGACTACATATAATAATCCAGATTTTATAGCTCCTTTTTTGGGTACTGCTGATACGTTTACGGCAGCAGGCTTAACTCCGCGTAAAATAGATGTAGGCATCACTGCCGGTATCGGAGTTAATTTTAAAATCGGTGAAAATGGAAAAAGATTTATCGTTGGAGCCCGATCTAATTTTGGCATGCTTAATATTTATAACGACGATAGACTAGGTAAAGCAACTAATTTAGCATTAATGGGTTACGTAGCCTATGATATAAACTTAACTAAAAGAGAACATATTAGACATCCTTGGTAATTCTAATATCCTTCAGCATCAGTTGAATGGATGATACATTACGAAAAACATTTTCATTAATCTGAAAGCAGGCTTCAAAAGAGTCTGCTTTTTTTATGTCAGTATATTGTGCAGCCATACCAAATCCAACGGCTGCGATAGCCGATTTAGAGCGCTTAATGTTTAATCTAATATGCTCTTGTGTCTGACCAATTATTTTGCCCGTCCCGTCATCTTTTAAGTTTTTGGCGTAAAAAACGGGAGTCAGATTCCCCGGACCGAAGGGAGCCATTTTATTCAGAATGTTTAAGAATTTCATGTCTGCATCGTCTACATCTAGCTGAGCATCATAATACACTTTTGGCGTGAGCATTTCCTCATCTAATATTTCTTCACCTACTTTTTCGAATGCCTCGCGAAATGCCTCAAGATTTTCAGCCTTAAGTGTCATCCCCGCCGCATACATATGTCCGCCAAACTGAATTAAATGTTCACTGCATTTTTCCAATGCAGCATGCACATCAAAACCGCTTATACTGCGGGCACTCCCCGCTAGAATACCTTCGCCACTTTTAGTAAGTATAATAGTGGGTCGGTAGTATAGCTCAATAGCTCTACTCGCAGCAATACCAACGACACCTTTATGCCAGTCTTCCTTATAAAATACATGTGTTTTACGATGTAGTAATGCTGGGTTTTTAGCAATAATTTCCTGAAAATCTGCTGTAATTTTTTGATCGACAAGCTTTCGACTGGCATTCTGGGTTTGTAGTTCAGTAGCGTATTGATCGGCCGTTGCTTCGTCTGAAGCTATGAGCATTTTAACAGCACTTTTAGCATCGTCCATGCGTCCAGCAGCATTTATACGAGGTCCTATATAAAATACTAAATCTCCGATAGTGAGTTCGTCTTTGTTGATTGATATTTCTTTGAGTTTGCGCAATCCAAGTCGAGGTTGTTGATTTATTATTTTCAGACCAAAATGGGCGATGATTCTATTTTCGTCCACAATCGGAACTATGTCACTCGCAATACTAAGTGTGGCATAATCCAGGTACTGTAAATATTCGCGTTCATCCAAGTCATTCACTTGACTATAGGCTTGAGCTAGTTTCAATCCGATGCCGCATCCTGCCAATTCTTTGAACGGATATTCACAATCACTTCGCTTAGGATCTAAAACCGCAACCGCTTTTGGAATCTCTGCACCGGGCAGGTGATGGTCACAGATGATGAAGTCTATCCCCAAACTAGTCGCATAATCTATTTTTTCAATAGAACGAATACCGCAATCTAATGCTATGATTAAGCTTAAGCCATTTGCCTTAGCATAGTCGATGCCGTCATTGCTAATGCCATAACCTTCCTTGTAGCGGTCTGGGATGTAGTAATCTATTTTATCAAATTTATCTTTAAAAAAAGAATAAGCCAAGGCTACGGAAGTGGTCCCATCTACATCGTAATCCCCAAAGATTAAAACGCCTTCTTTCTGTTGTTGTGCAGTTTGAATTCGCTCAATAGCCTTATCCATATCTCTCATCAAGAAAGGATCGTGCATGTCACCAATTCTAGGATTGAAGAATTTTTTGACCTTATCTGACGAATCAATGCCTCGCTGTACCAACATTTTAGCGATTATTTCAGGTGCATTTAGCTCTTGGGTAAGCACATCTACTAGTGCTTGATCAGGAGCTGATTTCTGTTTCCAGATTTTGGTTTTTAAAATTGAATTTTCCAATATGAATAGCGTTAGGATAGCAATTGATGAGTGCTATCCATTATTTTTCAAAAATAAATAAATAAACGGGAAGCCCTATGCTTGTCTATCAAGACTCAGGGAGAAGTTAGAGTGAGAAGATTAAACGTCTTTATGCCAAACTAATTTCGACTTGGCTTAAATCAATAAACTCTTGAACGCGGGTATTTACTTCTTCGGTACTCAAGTTTATGATTCGTTCGGTTCCAAATTTTTCTACACAGAAACTAGCCATGGCACTACCATATATTACCGCTCGTTTCATGTTGGCAAACGAAATGTCATCTGAAGCAGCGAGGTGACCAATAAATCCACCGGCAAAAGTGTCACCGGCTCCTGTTGGATCAAATACGGATTCTAAAGGTAAAGCAGGACAATAGTATATCTTGTCTTCGCCAAATAATAGTGCGCCATGCTCTCCTTTTTTAATAATAAGAAACTTTGGACCCATAGCCATTATTTTTTTAGCAGCTGTTTTAAGTGCATACTCACCACTTAATTGACGAGCTTCTTCATCATTGATAATAAGTACGTCAACTAGGGCTATGGTCTTATCTAATTCTTCGCGAGCAATATCCATCCAAAAGTTCATGGTGTCCATTGCGATTAGTTTTGGCTTGGTTTCCATTCGCTCAATAACGGTACGTTGCACTTCTGGCGAAAGATTACCTAGCATTACATAGTCACTGCCTTGGTAGGTGGCAGGTATAATTGGATCAAAATCACCCAATACATTTAATTCAGTAACCAAAGTGTCTCGACTATTCATATCATTATGGTATTTGCCGCTCCAAAAAAATGACTTCTCATTTTCTTTGATTTGTAAACCCTCTGTATTGACGCCATGTTTTTCTAACAAGGTGATATCTTCCTTTGGGAAATCTCCGCCGACTACAGCCACTAGATTTACATTATGGGTAAAATAGCTACTGCTTAGTGAAATATAGGTGGCAGCACCACCAATTATTTTATCTGTCTTGCCAAATGGTGTCTCGATGGCATCAAAAGCCACGCTTCCTATCACTAATAAACTCATGGGACAAAAGTAGTTTTTTCAATTTCCTAATCATTACTTGGGATATATTCAACTAATACACATTTCTATATTTACCTTCGCGCTCATGATCCTAAATGAAATAGCAATACAATTAGATCTTGCTGCTAAAAATGCAAAAGCAATCGTACAAATTAGCCAAAGCAAGAATATTTCGGAAGAACAAGCCTATGAGATTCAGCGGTTATCATTGGAAGAACGCTATGCGCGAGGCGAAAAATTTGTAGGTTTGAAACTAGGATTTACTTCGTTTGCCAAAATGGAGCAAATGGGTGTTCATGATATGATATGGGGTAGACTGACAGACGCTATGTGGTATAAAAGTGGATCAGAAATGGACTTAAGTGCTTTTATCCACCCTCGGGCAGAGCCTGAAATAGCCTTTTTGTTAAAAAAAGATTTGGATAGAGAAATATCCCTTGACGAAATACCGGAGTATATTCAAGGGTGTGCACCTGCCATAGAAATAATAGATTCGCGATACGAAAATTTTAAATTCTCCTTAGAAGACGTTATAGCAGACAACTGTTCTTCGTCTGCTTTTGTAGTGGGCGCTTGGCAACCATTACCAGCCTCGTTAAATGATCTAGATATGGCTCTTATGTTTGATACGGAGGTAAGAGAACAAGATCGAAGTAATGCCATTCTTGATAATCCTTATTTGTCGGTATGTAATGCTTCGAGATTGGCGGTTAAGTATAATCAGCCGTTTAGAGCGGGCAATATCTTACTGGCAGGTGCTGCAACTCCTGCAGTTTTCATAGAGATCAATAAAAAAATAACGGCTAAAGTGAGCAAATTGGGTAGCTGTAATATTATTTCAAAATAATTGAAAAATATATTTTGAAATTCAAGGATTAATCTATTTTTGCACTCGCTTTTGAAAGGGAGCAATCAAGCCTTAATAGCTCAGCTGGTTAGAGCATTTGACTGTTAATCAAAGGGTCCCTGGTTCGAGTCCAGGTTAGGGCGCTGATAGTAAAGACCTCTACGTAAATGTAGGGGTCTTTTTTTTGTTACACACCAGTGTTTTACGAACACAAATATATGCTTTTAGACCTGTTTCTGGCAGTGCACAGGCAGTTGATTTTACAAAAAATTACAGACTATTTTTAACTATGCATACCCCACGTAGCCATATATAGCGTGGGTTTCTATTTCAAGATTTGTCTGTGCCTTGAATGTGTAGTCCTTATTGTATTTCAAAAGGTTCCCAAAATCCTGATGGAGGCTCATTATAAGGGCTAATTCAACACTATCTTCATTGTTGGTCGTTCCAACCCAACGAAGCCTTAGTTATTAGCGGTAGTCATTTTCTCTTTTTGCGTTGTCGTCCTTGTCGGCCTGCATTTGTGTCGGCTGTATGTTGGTTGTTTTTTATTTTTTTAAAGCGTTGGAGTTTTTTTAATTCAATTTTACTTTTGGGCCGGCTTTGCAAGCTCTTTTAAAAACTTTGGTTAGTGCGTTAGCGTATACAGTTTTTAAATGTGCTTGCAAAATGTGTTAGCCTTCCTTCTAAAATTTATTGTAGATAAAGAGCATATTAAAATCTATCCAAATTCATTACCTTTTTCCATGCTGCAACAAAGTCTTTTATAAATTTTTCTTTAGAGTCGTTAGAAGCATATACTTCTGCAATGGCACGTAATTCGGAATTTGAACCAAAGATAAGGTCGGCTCTTGTGGCTGTCCATTTAGGTTCTCCCGCAATACGATTTGACCCTACAAAAATTTCTCCTTTATCGTTTGTAGCTTTCCATATGGTTCCTAAGTCTAATAAATTCACAAAGAAATCATTGCTAAGTGTTTCGGAAGCGTTGGTAAATAAACCATACTTAGACCCGTCAAAGTTTGCATTCAACACTCTCATACCTCCAACTAATGCCGTCATTTCAGGTGCGGTTAAAGTTAGTTGTTGAGCTTTGTCCACCAACATTTCTTCGGTAACAGAAACACAATTAGCATTTTTATAATTTCTAAACCCATCTGCCTTGGGTTCTAATACAGCGAACGATGCTATATCGGTATGCTCTAAAGTTGCATCGCCTCTGCCTGGAGTAAACGGAACAGAAACAGTTAGCCCTGCATTTATTATAGCTTTTTCAACGGCAGCACATCCTCCCAATACAATCAAATCTGCCATAGAAACATTTTTGCCAAATTCCTTCTGTATTTTTTCATAATTAGCCAATACTGTTTTTAATTGTGTTGGATTGTTAGCTTCCCAATTGATTTGAGGCTCCAAACGAATGCGAGCACCGTTGGCACCGCCGCGTTTATCTGAACCACGGAATGTAGAAGCTGAAGCCCAAGCTGTAGAAACTAATTGAGCAACCGAAAGTCCGCTTGATAAAATTTTACTTTTTAAAGTTGTAATGTCGTTATCGTTTAATTCATTTTTTGCAACAGGAACAGGGTCTTGCCAAATCAATGTTTCTTTAGGAACTTCTGAGCCTAAATAACGAGCAATTGGTCCCATATCACGATGCGTTAGTTTAAACCAAGCTCGTGCAAAAGTATCGGCAAACTGGTCAAAATTTTCATGGAAACGTTTTGAGATAGGTGCATAAATAGGGGATAGCTTCAAAGCCATATCCGCAGTAGTCATCATAGGCGCATGAAACTTTTTAGCATCGTGTGCGTCTACTACAGCGGTGGCAGCACTTTCATCGGTAGGTGTCCATTGATGTGCACCGGAAGGACTTTTGGTTAATTTCCAATCGTATTTAAATAGGGTATCAAAATAACCATTATCCCAAGTGGTAGGATTTGGTTTCCAGGCACCTTCTATGCCGCTGGTAATGGTATCGGAACCATGCCCCTTACCAAAACTATTTTGCCAACCCATACCCTGTGCTTCAATAATTGCTCCTTCGGGTTCTACACCTACATGGCTATCACTTGCGGCACCATGTGCTTTACCAAAAGTATGACCACCTGCTACCAACGCTACTGTTTCTTCATCATTCATAGCCATGCGGGCAAAAGTTTCTTTAATGTCTATAGCCGAGGCTAACGGGTCAGGATTTCCATTAGGCCCTTGCGGATTCACATAAATCAATCCCATTTGTACTGCCGCTAAAGGATTATCTAATTCTCTATCACCCTTATAGCGTTTATCTCCTAACCATTCTGTTTCATTACCCCAGTTAATATCTTGTTCGGGTTCCCAAATATCTTCACGACCGCCAGCAAATCCAAAAGTTTTAAAACCCATAGATTCTAATGCACAGTTACCAGCTAAAATCATTAAATCTGCCCATGAAATTTTGTTACCATATTTTTGTTTAACAGGCCAAAGTAAAAAACGGGCTTTGTCCAAATTACCATTATCTGGCCAGCTATTAATTGGAGCAAAACGTTGATTACCTGTTCCTGCACCACCACGTCCATCCGAAATACGATACGTGCCTGCACTATGCCAAGCCATACGTATAAACAATGGACCATAATGTCCATAATCGGCAGGCCACCAATCTTGCGAAGTAGTCATTAATTCAAAAATGTCTTTTTTAATTGCTTTCAAATCTAATTGCTTAAATTCCTCGGTATAATTAAAGCCCTTGTCCATTGGGTCTGACAAGGCAGAATGTTGGCGAAGGATTCCCAAATTTAATTTATTGGGCCACCAATCTTTGTTTGAAGTTCCAGTGCCTGCAGTTTGTTTCATTTGTCCGTGCGGAAAAGGACATTTGCTTTCGTTTGAATTGCTCATGTTTATTTTTGTTTTATGTTGTTGTTGAATTTGCCTGTTATTTGAAGTTTGATGTCTTGGACTTTGAATTTTTTTATTTTATTTTTTTTAAAATATTCATTAATGAGTGTGTTTAGTTTTGCATCTTCATAATCTTCAATGCGGTCGGTTTCTGCACAATACAAATGATGATGGTTAGATAATACAGCGTCATAACGCATGATGTCTTTTTCTGTTTTTACTTTTTTTAAAAGTTGGTTTTCAACTAATGAGTCTAAAACTTTATAAACAGTTCCTACAGAAATATTTGGATGATTTGCTTTAATATATTCAATCACATTTTCAGCCGTTGGATGATTTTTTAACTTAACAATAGCCTCATAGATAGCCACACGTTGCGGTGTTACTTTTAGCCCTTTTTCTTGTAACTTTTCTCTAAAAAAATTATTCATTTTGCTTTATATATAAATTGATAATTATTCCGTAAAGATAATAATTATTATTTAGGAATAATTATTATTTAAGAAAAAGATATTAGATAGTTATTAAAATATTAGGGTGCTGAATTAGGGTAGGGGGTAAAACCGCTGTACAGTCGAAATAATAAAATATCTTTATTCAGGCATAGTCACTGTGCTGCTCTTTCTTTCAATATTTAAACAGTTGGTTATCAAGTGAT
>Ga0206124_10001220_pt1 | contig 20624 bp, 9 predicted proteins | sample Helgoland_Spring_3_FD_148671 | JGI IMG/M metagenome (GOLD analysis project Ga0206124, IMG submission 148671) | Pelagic subsurface seawater microbial communities from Kabeltonne, Helgoland, North Sea - Helgoland_Spring_Bloom_20160321_2 | ecosystem: Environmental > Aquatic > Marine > Epipelagic ... | reverse complement strand
CTGCCTTTCTCCTCGCGACGACGACGACGAGTAGGACGATTCAGACGAGAGGAGGAGGAAGAGGAAGAGGAGGAAGAGGAAGAGGAGGAAGAAGACGACAACAACAACAACGAGAACAACGAGGCATTGGAATTGGAAAACAGTTGGAAATTCGATGTCAACAAAAAAGCAGCGCGACGATTCAAAGTAGTTCAGACGATTCAGACGAAAACAGAAAGAAGAAGAAGAAAAAACGAGTGTTGGTGATTTCAGGTCCAACGTCGGTGGGGAAATCCTCCGTGGCCATCTCCATCGCGAAACGCGTCGACGGAGAAATAGTCTCCGCCGACTCGGTGCAAGTGTATCGAAACTTGAACGTCGGTTCCGCGAAACTTTCTAAAGAAGACATGCAATCGATTCGACATCACATGTTGGATTTGAAATCACCTGTGACGGAAGATTTTGATGTCGGGGAGTTTTATGAGTTAGCGAATGGGTACATAGACGATATTCACGCGAGAGGGAAAGTACCGATCGTGTGCGGCGGGACCGGGATGTACGTGAAATGGTTAACCGACGGGAAGCCGAACGTGCCGAAATCGACGAAAGAGAGCAGTTTGAGAGCAGAAAAGGAAGTGCGAGAGATACGAGATCGATATAGTAATACTAGTAGTAATAACGATGATGATGATGATGTGAATAAAGCGCAGGCGTGGGATGAAGCCATCGAGTACTTAAAACAGCGAGGGGATTCGGAAACCGCCGGGAAATTAGCTCGAAACGACTGGTATCGATTAACGAGAGCGTTGGAAATCTTAGACGTTTCCGGAGGCAAACCGAAAGGCTCGTTTCAACCAGTCAAAGATGGGAGTATACAGTTTCACTGTTACGCGTTGTCGATGAACAGAGTCGATTTATATCGAAGAATGGATCAAAGAGTCGAAGAGATGGTTGCAAACGGCATATTGGACGAAGCGGCGTATTTGTTGAGAGAAGGCGTGAAGCCGAATACGAATTCGGCGTCGAGAGCGATCGGGTACGCGCAAGCGATCGATTATTTACTGAAATGTAAGCGTGAAAAAGAGAATAACAGTGAGTCGTCGATAAACAATGACGCCACTTTACTCCTCGAGTTTATCGACGAGTTACAAAGAGAAACGAGAATGTACGCGAAGAGACAATTCACGTGGCTTCGATCGGAAAAGCAGTTCCAATGGATCGACGCGAGCGAGGGCGCTGAAATAGCGAGCTCGCGAATATTTGAGAAGTTTAACAACGCCCAAATCGATGTTGATGATGAAGGAGAAGAAATTAACGAGTCAAATAACAACTCGTCCATTTGTGAGGTCACTAAAGAAATGGCGAACGAATTGAAACGGTACCGCGTCGAGTTGAAACTCTTCCACGACGAAAGCATTAGAAAAGCGACTGTTGAGCGCGTCGCCGATATAGTTTCGCGCATGTAGTAATGTAATTTAGAATTTGTAGAAAATACAGTATGATAGTAGCTCTTAAATATTCGTATTATTTACTTCTATATAGCGGCGGCTAATTTTGCTAATACGGATTGGTCTATACCATCCGTCGCGACGAAAACCTCCTCCTCCCGAACGCACGTCGTCTCGCTCCCATCGAAACACGAGTTTGTGCACGTCCAGATTCCTACAGAATTGAAATCGAACGCAATCGCATCGGATTCCGAAATCCCACCTTTCCTCCCAGCCTTCGCGCGCAATCGTAAAGCGTCTTCGATTTCTTTTAACAATCCAGGGGTTAACTGTAACTCCATTTCGCGTTTGCCTTTGCATTTCTCGCACGGTTTTGATTTCCTCGTCGGCAAATCGCCGTCTGGCCAAACGATATCGCAATCGCGCGTTCGAAAGCAGTATCGAGCGATTTGCGCCGGCGCTCGAGCTATGCGTTTTTGAAATTTCAAATACTGTTCGGACGCGTTGATGGATTCGCCTTTTTCGTACGTTTCGCCTTGCCACGAGGAAGACACTTCCTTCGTCCCAGATTCGTCCATCATGTCCTTCATCTCCACGGCTTTCCCTCCGGCGTGCAACGCGAGCAAACTCTTCTCAATCTCCGAAACCTCCAAACCTTCCTCTTGCGCGTACTTATTCAACATGGAATCTACTTTCGCACTCAAACCTAACGCCTTTCTCTTCGCCTCGGCCTTCGTAGGCTCCAAATCTGAACACACGTAAAATTCTGGTAACGCGTTTGGGGCGTCTTCGTGATACGATTCAATGAGTGTTTCATCGCCTCCGTCTTCTTCTTCGAGCAACTCGACAGCCTCTTTCCTCTCTTTTTCTTTCAACATCGCCTCGTCCAACTGTTTCGTCAGCTGCTCCAAAGACTCTTCCTCTTCTTTCTTCGTTCCATTCTTCGCTTCGCCGTTCCAATCGTCTTTGCTCTCCGCGCATCCCCAATCGTCGTTCGTTCCAAACAAATTTTCGTTTTCATTCAAACACTCTTCCTTCTTCGCATTATTCACATGCCTTCTATTTTTGCTCGTGGTCTCATTCCCTTTCCGTGTTCTCTTTTGCACTCGAAACGCTCGCCACTTTCCTCCCATCGTCGATTCGCTATTAGGAGGAGGACAACAGTTTTGAAAATTTGTGCACGAAAACACGTACAACGTTCGCTCGAGAATATCTTCCTCTGTTCCGTCTCTCGTCCTTGTCAACGGCGCGTACGCCTGGAAAATCAGCGAGAGTTTACTCTCGCACGATTTGCATCGCATTTGCTCCTCTCTCAAAAACACATTATTCGCTCTTTCGGACGCGTCATCATCATCGTTGGCGAACTTGAAATTTGGTTCGCCGCCAACTTTCGTGGCAAAAGCGTCCAATTCGTAGACGTCTTTTGAAGAGACCATTCGGCCGCTAAAGCCGAGATACGTTTGACTCTTTTCATCATCGTCTGAATCGTCTTCGCTACTGCTATTCTCAACGCTATTCGTGCGTCGTTTTGTGTGCTCTGCATCATCATCTCTTCTGGCCATGATGATGATGATGATTTTGACGAGTTGATTTTTTTTTTTCTGAAGAAGAGAAGAGAAAAGGGGGTCTGCGTGTTGTTAAAATTGACAAAAAGCTTTGAAGCCGTCAAAAAAAAAGAGTGAGAGACCTACCCCTCTTTCTTTTCTTTTCTTTCTTCGCAAACAAAAGGACGACGACTCACCATCATGACGACGGTTGCGACTACTCCTTTTGAAGCTAGTCGTGCGTCCTCGTCGTCGTCAGTAACGCGCGTTGTTCGCTCTTCTTCTTTGTCTTCTTCTTCTTTTCGGAGGAGGACGACCAACAACAACAATTTCGAGGTTTTGAGAAGTGGAAGAAGAAGAACAAACAAACCTATTTCTTTGTCATCGCGTTTTAGTAAACCAAAGACGACGGTGAACGCCGCCGAAGGATCTCCGACGAGCAGCACTTCTCAACAACAACCCCAGCCTGCGTTTATTCCCGCGCACGAACGACAAACGTTATCGAAAATTCCTCCGGAACAGCTCGCTTCTGGGGGCATGCGATTGTCCGCACAAAACGAGGATTTCAAAGTCTCCTTCCGAAGGTTTTTAGCGTACGAGTTCATGTCCATGGACGAAACGTACGACGAGACGAAAATTTCAGTGTTGAACCTGGATCCTCCAATATTTACGGTGGAGGAGTTCATCTCGGAACAGGAATGCGACAATTTAGTATTAGCGGCGAAAACGAGCGGTGGTTTAAAAGTCTCCGCCATAGGCGGCGGCGCCGCGAACGAGAACATTCGCACGAGTAAGACGGTGGCGTTGAACTCGCACGGGTTGGAAAATCACGCGAGTAAGAAGGCGATTTTAGCGAGCGCGGAGAAATTATTGCCTGATATACGAGGATTGAGTACAAAAAAGAACGCGTTTAAAGCACCGGCGGGTGGGAAGAGCGAGTGGGCGTTCGAGTTGCCGCAAGTTGCGCATTATAGCGGCGGAGAATATTTTAAGAAACACGAAGACGCGTTTCCGATTGGCATCGCCACGGAGAAAGGGTATCAGAGAAGAGCGACGGTCTTGGTGTATTTGAACGATGTTCCGAATGGTGGAGTCACTCGATTCGAGTATTTAGATTTGGATGTCCAACCGAAAAAAGGGAAGTGCTTGGTTTTCTTCCCCGCGAGCGTGGCGGCGATGCCGGATCCGAGGACGTTACACACGGCCACAGAGGCGGAGAACGGGTGCGAGAAATGGGTATCTCAGTTATGGGTGAGTCACTCAACCCCACCGGCGTCGGCTGGGAGTAGTGATAATAGTGCTAGTGCTGGACAACCAGCGGATGTTGCTCCGAAAAAACTCAACCGAGCGCAACGACGGATCCAGGAACGAGAGGAAGCCAAAGCTGCCAGAAAGAAGAAATAAACGAGAAGAAAACTTTTGTACGTATCAAGTATTGTATTCTATTCTATTCCTATTCCTATTCCTATTAATTCACTGTTTCCTCTTTACCAACAACGCGTTCACCGCCAGGTATTGCATGACGTCTACGTAATTCTGAGAGTTGTGTTCCAACGCCGGCGCCAACGCCCTCAACGGATTGTTCTGCGCGCCAGACGTGAAATCTTCCAGCTGCCACGTTAACCGTTCCAAATGCGTCTCTAAGTTCGCAGTCTCTTTAACCACCGCTCGTTTTGCCGCGTTATCGTTCCCTAGCTCTAAAAAAATCAAATATCCACTCACTTCGTATAAAAATCGATCCATGGTTAACATGCCTCTTCTCCCGAACGTTTCTTCTTTCCATTTCAATAAATTTGCGCCCCATTCGTTCGATTTCAAGGTGTTAAACACTGGATCGTGCGATAACCACATCCTGGGAACGATATCGTTGCTCAAAACGTGCGCTCTCAACGCAGATTCTTCCAAACCAATCGCATCCAACGCCGATTTCGGGTATCCTCGAAACGTCTCCTTCTCTTCCTTTTCCATTTTGTTCAACAGCGACATGTCCAACGCCAAAACGTTCGGCGACCCGTACGTGTGCACGTTTACTTTCATCTTCACACAATCCACATCTAATCTCAATTTCGTCCAAGCCGCTAATATCATCGCAATCGATCCTCCCAACGAATGTCCGCAAAACGTCAACTTCTTCACTTCTTCCCCTACGTCCGGTCCTTTGATGTACGGCGTTATTTCGTTGAAGAACTCCTCGGTCATCTCATACACGCCCGTGTGACACCCGACTGGTACATCCGGGTGCACTTGCGTCGGCCAAACTTTACTAATTTGATTCGATAATCGAATCCTATCCACGTTCTGGTCGTCCCCCCACACCGCGCCTCTCGCCACGATAGTTCTTTCCACGATATCTTCTTTCTTCATTTCATCGAACCCAATTTTTCTATCCGCGATGTAGACTCTCGTCACCGAGGTGTATTTCTCGTACACGAGTGAATACCCGTCCGATTCTAACAACTCTTTCAAGTTGTTTTTGTAGCAATAGTTGGACAATCGCGCCGTGAGCGCAGCTTTGGAGTATTCTTCGTTTTTGTTGTTTTCGTCGTCATCATCATCATCATCTTTCGTTCGATTTTGAAACGTCATTTTCGCGTCGTCGTCTTTATTAGAAAGAGCACCGACACAAAAGCACCCTCTCCTCCTCCTCCTCCTCCTCCTCGGAGACAAATGCACAGAAGACGGACTTCTGCTCTTGCTAGCACTGCTTCGTATTGTTCTTATTGTTGTCATTGTTCTCATATTCGCTCTCGTCGTCATATGATTCATAGTTTTGTGTTTCTTTTTGAAGCAAATTTTTCATTTTTTCATTTTTTTGGTCAAACTGTCAAAACACAAAAGTCTCCTCTCTCACTAAAATTCGAGACAAGACACGAAAATGGCGAAGACAGAAAAAACATCATCAACATCATCTTAGAGGTTTTGGTGATGAAAATGGTGGTGAAACTTCCATTATTGCGATTTCACGGCGTTTTTGTCCTCTTTTCTCTTGTGTTAGTCTCGTCGTCTGCTTTTGTTGCCGAGTTTGAGGAGGAGGAGGAGGATTCAAAGAATACGTTTTTGAGGAGGAGTGGTGGTTTTAACGATGATGATGAAAATGATGATGCGAAAGGTCGTCGTCAAAGTTTTCTCGGTGGTTCTTCTTCTTCTTCTTCTTCAAACGCTGCTGATGTGGGGAACAGAGCTCGATGGTTGTTTGAACGATCCGGGAACGTGCGGTGGTCGTTAAAAAACGAAGACGACGACGAGGAAACGACGAAATCGTTCTCGTTGAAAGATGTGATTGGTGCGAGATATTCAGACGACAGAAGAGGACCGGCGATGGAAGTATACGAATCCACCGGCGAATTCGTGACGATGGAACTCACGTTTTCGAGAACAAACAACAAGAATCGAGCGACGAGGAGGAGTTTGGTAAACGTGGGAGGAAAAGGGGCAGAGGTTGGTAGATATTTTAGCGGAGACGGAAGGATCAAAGCGGTGACGACGTCGTCTGTTTCATCCTCCGTATTCGCGTTGCGAGAGGACGGGGAGGTTTTGGGATACGATGAAGAAAAGCCGGGGAACGTAAAGAACATCACGAAACCATTTCAAGAAAGCGTGAGCGTGCACTGCGCGAAGAGTAAGGAAGTGTTTACGCTCTTTCACGTGAATAGAGAGAGTTCTGAACACCAAAAAGAAAAGTTGTGCGCGATGTGTTTGGAAACGAGACGAGCCGGAGGGAGAGTGATTTATAACGGGTTTTGTGCGGAGTTGAACGAGGACGACGGAATAAAGGTAGATGGCGACGTTTCGAGTTTTTCCTACATAGTTTCTCGAGAATACGAACCGATAGCGTTCCAAGCGGTTGATGATTACGTGGTTGCTTTAGAGAGACAAAAGAAAAACGACGGAATGTTTCGATTACAAATGTTCTCGAGCAAAGCGATTTTAGTTTCCTCGAAACTGAAATCACCGATTGAACCGATTTTGGCGTATTCCTCGAATAATAATAATAAAGGGGTAGACGATGATCAGATTAAAGTTCTCTCTTTAACTTACTCCAAGTTCAACGACGACGACGATATCGCTCCAAATGCCGTACCGAATACCTTGGGTATCTTTACCCTCGGCGTCCCGATCGGAACGACGACGAACCAAACAGACGCGATAGTTCTCCGAATGTTCAACGCGCGAACGGAAGACATCTCAGCCACGTTGGCGAGTGCGCACGTCACCATCAAATGGACCCGGATTCTCTTCGTCGTCTTGATTACCATAATCGGCTGTTCCGCGATGCTGTTATGCGCGGCGTCTGCTTTCGTCGGAACGCCAAAACCATTTTTGGAAGAAGACGTAGAAGCCAACGGCGACGTGGAAGAACAGTTACTCGATTCCATTCTAGAAGAAGAAGAAGAAGAAACAGAAGAAGAAGAAGAAGAAGAAGAAGAAGAAGAAGAAGAAAAACAAGACAAAATAGTAGACAATAACAGCGTTCTTAGCTCTAGCGACGCGCAAACACTCTCTCACGAAAATGAAGAAGAAAAACAAGAAGAAAAACAAGAAGAGGAGGAAGAAGACGACACCGATCGTCGTCTCGCCGGTGGCGTTCAAGCGTTCTTCGAGAGCTTTCTTTTTACTTCTTCTAAAAGCTGATCGTGAGATGATATGCGTTTTTGACGGCTACAAATAGTTTTTAGATAAATTTAGAGGAAACAAACATCCACGTCACAATATCTATTCTATCTGTCACACACATGCTTCGCCAGGCCTGCAATCGATTCATACTCGCATCGAACCCTTCAATAAGAACAATGTCCACGTCTGCCACCTCTGGCGTTTGGAAGCACCACAAAGTCGTTCCGGAGACACCCGCGGGGTTTACCATGCGAGGAACTGTCCCCACGGACGAGAACGGCGTCGATGTGATGATGGAAATGTGGGAACGGGGAAGTTCAGAGCCTCCGCATTCGCATCCGGGCGATGACATGACCGTGGTCATAGAAGGGAAAATGTCCGTGCAATTCTTCAAAAAAGACGGGGAGAAACTCGTCGAGGACGGGAAACCGTTAATTTTGAACAAAGGCGATGCGGGGTACATCGAAGGTGGGCGCATACACGACGCGAAATATTTGGAAGATTGCAAGTTGGTCTACGTGCACGATAAACAATTCGGATTCGACGCCGCAGCCGTGAGCGCTTAATACTACTAATAACAGTACTAATACTACTTATCTATCTATTAATACTCCATCGTGGTACGGTAGCGATGGAAACATACTATTAATACTAATATGCTTTAATAATAATAATAATAATATCTATCTATTAACGGTACGGTACGGGTACCGATGGTAATATAATCTAATATACTGTGTTGTTGTTGCTATGTGTTGCTGTTGTTATTACTCAGTTTCTATTCCTAATATACCGGCAGTATCTATGAAACACTTAATAATTATTAATAACGATTGTAATGCTGCTGACTGAGTTCGCGAAACGCTCTGGAGGCCTCGTTACGATTTTCAACATCGTTCGTGAAATGGTACGTCTGCGCGAGTAAATATTGCGATTCTTTGACGATGTCGATGTTGCCGAGCTTTTCTCCGAATAAAGATGCACGGTTCAGGTCATCGACGATAGATTCAATCGTTTCTTCCATTTCCTCGTCCGTTTCATCTTGGATGTTGACTTCCAAAGACGCTTTGGCGTTGATCAAATGAAACCGAGCTCGTAAGCGCAGCTCGTTCGAGCTTAAAAACGCTCTCGAGTACTTCTCCAAATATAGTTTGCCCAAGTTCGCGTGCGAGCCTTTCAACTCAATCAAACACTCCGCGACGATAAGTTTCGCGAACAACGCGTACTGGTCGACGCCTAAATCTGTCGCGCGCTTATCCACTCCTAACGCTCTCAACAATGCAAACGCGTAGTTTTGCGAATTTTTAAACGTCTCCGCGACGCCCAACTCCGATTTCAAAACGTGCATCGCGTTTCTCGGGTCCGCGCTGCTATTTCCGTTTTTCATCGACGAATCGCTTTCGAGTTGAGAGAAAGCAAAGGTCAGAATATCTGCACCTCTCAGAAAGCTTTCGAATGATTCTGCGTAGTTTCTGTTCATGGCGTAAATTTCAGCCAACGCCCGATTCGCCTCTAATACCGCACTCGAATCCGTCTTCTCGCCAATCGGATGAACCAACGCGTGCATCTGTCGCATGCACTCGTTCGCTTCGAAACACTCGTTCCGTGCGATAGCATCGTCGAATAGTATCGAAATTCTCGCCGCGTTCAACTCTCTCGAAACTTCCTCGTTATCATCCACGTGTTCACGCAAACGCGATTCCGCTTTTTCGAGTTCCATCAAGGCGCGTTCGGTGCCTCTCGTCCTTTGCGTGGATTTCGATAAAACTGCAAATGCTCGCGCGGCGTCCACGGGCGAAGCATCTTTCAAAGTACCCTCGGATAATGCTTTCAAATTGGCAACCCTCGCTAACCCGTCGTCGCCTCGCGTCGACCACGTCGTCGATTGCATCGAAAACGCCGGCGTGCGCAAACAGTTGATGGCGTTTTTCGTTTCTTTGGCGGTGTCAAAAGTGGCGTAACGTTGTAAGGTGCCTAAAGACGTGTGCGTAACTTTCCCACCAGATGTTGACGAAGACGCCATCGTGGACGAAGAAGCGGGATATATTTCGTTCATTCGAATCAAAGACGTCGCCTGTGCGACGGCGATAGCATCAAGCGATTGGTTACCGCCGCCTTGCGTTTGTTGTTGTCCGGTGGTATTCGCGCCGCCGTTCGCACCTCCGGTATTTCCGGAAGACGGGTTATTCGAAGCGCCCTTTTCTCGTAAAATTATCTCTTGTTTGCGCATATGTTCTGCGGTCGTTCTCGTAGCTGGCGCGGAAGCAACGAGCGTTGTTTTATGCGACAAAACTTCGACGTTTTGAATAGCTTTTTCAACAACTTCTGGTGCAGATATTTGAGTCGATGTAGGCGCGGAAACGAACGAGGTGGTACCTTTCGTCGTTGCAGCCGCTACGCCAGCGTTTTTGCTCGTTAATGCCGCTCTACGTTCCTCCATAACGCGGTCTCTTCCAGCATCGTTCGGAAACGCCGCCACTTGTCTAGCTAACGCCAACTCGGCGTAGCTCGCCAGCGCGGGATTTTTCAACTGTCTTCCAAGCTTTAAACACCGACGTAAAAGTGTTCGAGATCGCTTCGCTTTTTTCAAGACTGATGAAGACGAAGATAACGAAGAGGATGTCGAGGAACTATACTTTTGTTGTTGTTGTTGTTGTTGTTGTTTGATGTTGTCTAAAGATTCTTCGAAAGGCTCGTCGTCGTCCTCATCGCTATCTTCATCCTCGTCTACGTCCACGTCGTCGTCGTCGTCGTCGAAATACTCCGACTCGGCTAAAAGCCCACTCAACGCTAACGCTTTCGCTAATGCGTCTTCATCTCCAGATTGCTGCGCGATTCGCGTCGCCTCCTCTAACGCTCTCGCGGTTTCTTTTCGATGTTGAAACTGCGCGTGCGTTGCGCCGAGCGCAATTAAAGCCTCCGCTGCTCGTCTTCCAGATTGCGACACGGGCGTTATGGAGTGCGCGCTGCGACTTCCTCCACCACCAGCGCTAATCAACTCGTGCAACAAAACAGACTCGTCCGCGGGGATATCTCCGTTTATTTCAAAGTGTCTGTGTAAATGGAACAAAGCGTTGACGACATCTTTTTGTTTTAAACTCTCCACATGTCTCGCGCGCGGATGCCTGTTGTGAATCGCCGTGTTCTCATGTTCCGCTAAAACTTTACGAAGCACCGCACCTACGCTCTTGTTGTTCTTCGTCGGAAAACCAGAATTCCCACTATTGCTGCGACTGTTAGTATTTCTAGTGCTGTTATCTTTCTCTCTCGGGTCAAGAATACCTCCTAAACCCATAGCGATGCCAAACGGAAGCGTTTCGTCCTCCTCGTCGTTACTTTCCTCTTCATTCGCCGAACTCTTCTTAACCCCTAATCGTTCGCACTTCTCCACCAACGTGTCCACAATCGCGCGTTCGTTCGCTTTGCTCGTTCTGTGCAGCAAAAAAGTAACTTCTCCTTTTTCTCCACCGTTCATCTCTTCCGCCGCCGCGTTCACGAACGCATCGAAATCTTCCCGATACCTTCTCAACATCTCGTGACACTCGCACACGCCGTCAAACGACAAGCGCTCAAATTCAACCAACTGTCGTCGTAAAAACCTCCCGCACACACTTTCCGGATCAATCTTCCTCACCGCTAAATCTTCACCGCTCGACACCGCGAAACAATCTCTCGCCTCCCTCGCTAAACATCTCGGCAGACGTTCAAATTTTCTCACCAGTTCGTCAACCGACTCGAGTAAATACTTCTCCTTCGTTTGCAACACGTGGAAGAAATCCTCGATTTGCTGCGCTTTATCGCATCTCGTTTCATCATCATCATCATCATCATTATCGGCGTACTCTTCTTCGTATTCATCGTAACCATTATTATTATTCGCTCTCGACACTTCCATCTCTTCTTCTTCTTCTTCTTCGCTGTTCTTCTTTGTCTTCTTCTTCGTCTTGGAGGAAGAAGGAAGCACAAAAAACCGATACACTCGTCTCCAAAACTCCTCCGAATCTGGTTCGCACAACACCAATCCATTCGACGACGACGTCTTCCCTCTCTCCATCAAAACCTCTTTCGTCACGAACCGAACGATTTTTTTTCGAAACTTCAAGGTTAAACTCTCGTACGCGTTTTCCGCGTCGTAATACTTTTTCCTCTCCTCCTCTTCTTCTTCCCTCTCATCAAAATCATCGTCATCGAGTCGTTTCTTTTTCCCTACCGAAGAAATCCCTTTAACCTCTGCGTTTGGTTGGCACGCGATTTCGAGCAAAGAGCACAAATGAACGACGTATGGGGTTGGGATTGCAGAAGTCTGGTCGAACTGCACCGTCTGAACTCTCCGTTTTGACATCATATACTCTTCTTCTTGTTAACAATGTTGTTTTTAATGTGGGCGAGAGAGAGAGAGAGAGAGAGAGAGAAAGAACTGAGTGAAGAAGAAAAAAAGACAAACGATTTTTTTTTTGAATTTTTTTTCAAAACAACTCTTTCTTGCCTTTTTTTGGTTGTTTTTTCGTTTTTGTTTTTTCATCGTCCGTCAGTTTTTTTGTTGTGTATCTCGTTCTAGGTGATGTAATTTCTGTTGTCTTGTCTCAAATCATCAAACTCTAAGAAGAAGAAGAAGAAGAAGAAGAAGAAGTTAAAGAAGAGGACAAAGAAGACAAAGAAGGCAGAGAGAGGAGCCCGCGTTTCAAATGGTGCTCCCGAACGGCAGCACGCATTACTTCAACGACGACTCCTCGCGGTTGTTACAGCCGGCAGATTTAGTGTTCTGCGAAAAGAGACGACAAAAGAAGAAGAAGGTAAAGAAGAAGAAAACGATGTCGAGGAGGAAAAAAAGTAGGAATACAACGAAGAATGTAGGTGATGAGGAGGAGGAGGATGAGGAGGAGGAAAAGGAGGAACAAGATGTACCGATAGAAATAAACGAAGCGTTTGAGAACGCGTACCACATAGGGACAGTCGCGGATACCTATCACGACTCGGATTCGGAATTTTTTGATTACGACTCAGAGGGACAGATTTTAGAGGACGACACGGAAGTTTTAGTCGCGTTCGGGACGACGGAGCTGAAAATGGGAGAGACTTGGGGTGGGATGAGAGTCAACAAAGGGGGGTCAGACTTGATCTGTTCTAAAGTAGAGGACTTGACGATATTAGACAGACGGTATTTCGCAGTTGGCGATAATTGCGTGAAGGCAAAGAATACGTTGGGGATGTGCGGGAAAATTGTGGACATGAACGTGAAGGCGACGCTGTTCTGTCCGGCGACGAAGGAGTACGCGTACGGAGTGGACTCGAACGAGTGCCAGACGTTACGGAGAGTGTATCCTGAGGCCACGGTTGTTTATGGAAACTGGATAGGGATCGTAGAGACTGTGACAGATGTTATCAGGGTGGGATTGTTGAAGGACAACGGAAAGAAGGCTACAAAGAAGAAGAAAACCGGGAAATGGCTGAAACCCTCTTGGCCGCTACCAGCCGGTGATGCTTTCGTCAAGAAAGAAAAAGATCGAGAAGATGTCGAAAATCACGCGTATCTGGACGAGGAGTTGCCAGATTTGCTAGTGGAAGTGAAGCCGAGCGGGCAATCGGACGAGTATGCCAGCGACGGTGAAGAATTATCGGACGAAGAGGAACGGGAATATTATTATATGAACACGCTCGGCCTCCGCCATTGCGACGAGGCCGAATCAAGTAGAGTTGACAGGTTCCATCTTGCATCGACGCAGTGCGGGTGCTATCGCCCAGGCGATATCGTTGACGTGGAGGAACAAAAAGTAGGGCGAGCTGTACAGGAAGTTCTGCGCGATGGAAGGGATAAGGTAAGACTCGACCGCGCAGATTTTCTCGAACACTGTTGGATTAAAGGTGACGAGGATGACGACGAATGGGTCACACTTTTTTCGGCGTTTGCAGTAGATAACGAACCCCATTATGCAGAGGATTACGAAGAAATTACAAGTAAACAAGACGAACAATACGACGCAAAGATGGCCGTTGTGTGCAAGAAACTTGTATACCAAAAGCATAGCATGGCGCAAAGGGCAGTCGTGAAATCCATCCACGACGGCATGGCACAGGTGAAGTGGAAGATGCAACACCTTTATAAAGAAGAAGGTATGGTACGAAATGCTCGAGAGTATAAAGACGATCCTTTACGTCGAGTTGCACCGAAGAAACTTCCTTGCGAGGAAGAAGAAGTAGTTTTAGAAGAAGAAGAAGATGCGCCTCCCGATGGCAATCCTGAACATTTTTTGCCGCCATGGTGTGAAAGTTCGTGCAAAGTACAGGAGAAACCTCCGCGCTATATGCCATCGTCAATGCTCACCGTTGTCGATAAGTTCTGTGCTCACTTTTTACAAGCCGGAGATCACGTCTTGTGCGATAAAAATGCTCTGAAAAAATACTTTCCGGAAGCGCATAAACGCGCGCTTCGCTTCGAAGAAAAGCGCGAGAAGCTTTGGGTGCAGGAGGAGAAGAAAGAGGAAGAAAAACAGAACTTTTACAAATCGTCGTTAACGTCAAACGATGAAGTTTATTGCGCTCGCGTCATTTCTACTGAAACCACGTGCGAAGTTCTGTGGCAAGACGGGTCCAGAACGCTTGAAAAGGCTAAAGATTTATTGAAAATGGAACACTTAGAAGACCACGTGTACATGTGCGGTGACTTTGTGGTGAAATCCAGCGAGTTTAAGAAAGCTGTCGGGTCGGAGAAAGTGCAAGATCTCGAGAAGACGTGGGAGGACGATTTAATGAGGAAACGCGAACAGTATAGCGAGAAAACAGTTCTTGACACTTTCGCAGTTGGTTACGTCGAAGCTACGAACAGCGAAGAGCGCACGGCAGACGTTGTCTGGATCGCCGATGCGTTTGTATTTGAAGCTTCAGAGAATGATAACGAGAGGTTCTTAGCAAACGCAGAAGGTAAAGAACGACCACCGCACGTCATGGAGCTCAAATGGCGCGAAGACTGGGATGATGATGATTTCTCGAGCGAAGGTAAACCCCCGCAAGTTTCCATCGATGGCGGCGGTGCTTCGTATTTCGATAATCACTATAACAAATATTACGCCAATACCATGAACAAGTTACTGGAGCTAAAGAAAAGAAAAGCGGGAGAAAATGAATGTACTAAACGTGGCGTTGTAAGATTTAAGTCCAGAGAAACGGTTCCGGTGTACGCACTTCAGTCATACCCTTCGGTATTGTTCCAAGCGTCTGGAAATGACGTCGTTTTGAGAAATATTCCGGGAATCGACCAATTGCTTGTGGAAAATGATCAGCCTGATACTATGGGCATCGAAGATTTCATGACTGTTCCTAACGACAATAACAAAGAAGTTTCAGCTTCGACTGGGCCTAAAGTTTTAGACTCTTTAGTAGAACAGTGGGGTTCGACCAGATTCATGCACGAGTTGAAGAATCACGATATTTTCAATCGTGATCTGGCGCCACCGCATGCGTTGGCGGCGTGTGAACGCATACTAGGATCAATTCATATCGACGCCACAAAACGCGATCCTGTTCACTTCTTGTGCAGTGCTGTGAAGGATGTTTTCGTGCCTTTCTATGAACGCGAATTACAAGTTGTACCTGGGAACCCGTGGTCCGTTCCCAAACTCGAGGAGAATGTGTATTGGTTCCGAGGATCTTCCAAAACTCCAAAAAGGTTAATCGCAACTTCCCCGGAATGGCAACAATCGCATGGTGAACACGTGCGAGTGTGGGGTTTCGCCGCCGCAGAAGCTTACAAGCACAGACACGCGAAACACCCTAGACTGAATTCGACTAAATTAGACGAATTCGGCGCGCGTACATACATCTCAAGTTTTGTACAAGACGTTTCGTGGGTCGGAGAGATCGTAGAATCGAGTGCTGGTCTGATGAAGATAGCGTGGGGTAGTGGAACAAATACACATCAACCGCCTTTTAACATCGAGCTGTGCGAGCTTTTGGATGATTCAGACGATAGTGATTCGGATGATGGCGATTCAGACGATTCTATGGAGAGCGGATGGGAAACAGATGAGAACGAAGATTATTATTCGGAGTTAGACCAAGAGGAAGACGACCAATCATGGGGGAGTTTCCCCACCGGCAGAATCTCGGAAACACATTCTGATGATGGGTTTTCAGACTCGGAACTTTCCAGTGTGCCAATGATGGATTTTAGTGGTGATGAAGGAGAAGAAGAAGGAGAAGAAGGAGATATGGGTTTGACGATTGATGATGATTCCTTCGACGATGAGGAGAGTGACAGGGTTAGCGGTAGCGAAGACTTGGACCTTCTTGACGATGAGAATGGTACAATCGAACGCGGTGCTGGTTCAGTAGCCGTATTTGGTTCGCTTCTCGATGGCCAACTTGAATCAATCCGTCGAATGGTTGAAGATACAGCGGCGAAGGATTTTATCTGGAGAGGTAAAATCTTCGGGAAAGACCAAGACGATATAAAGAAGAGTAGTGGGTCTATCGACGCAGATTCGATATCTCGCTTGGTCAAAAATGCGTTACCGCCCGGTCTATTCGAAGAAGACACTGCCGACGCGGCAGTTGACGACATCATGGAAAGATACAAAAAACTGAGCTTCAGCGCACATACTGAGCTGAAGAAGACTTTGACCAGGTATTCCGACGAAGAGCTGAAGCTATTGCTCATCTCCACTCACTTCTGGCGCCGAAGAAGGGGGGCTGGCTTTGAAGAAGACGACGAAGTGTTAGGAGATAATGCAGAGCCAAGTGATCTCGAGAAGGATTTTGTCTCGAAAGCACAGTTGAACGCCGAATATGCCGCCAGATCTCGGAGATACAAGGATATGGCACATCCACGCAACATCGCAAAAGCCTATCCTGGTATATTTCTGGATGCAGACGACGCCCGGACCACTGTTTCTGATGTGTTACGGGACTCTAGTATACGCTCAAATATGGTTGGGTTGAACGCTTTCCATTCCTTGGTAGAAGCGAACGGACCTCGCAATACCTCTAGAGATGAAATGCCGTCATTATTGGATTCGCTCAATTTCGTCTGGAGACAAGAGAGGAAGGAGAAAGTGAAGCAGCTCGAGAACCAATTTCTTTGTCGCAGTCCAAGGCAAACGTTGTCGAAAGTTGACGACGATGCAACGATCGCGGATGAGAATAATATCAACGACGAGGATGAAGAGGCATTGTCTACAAGTTTTGATGTCGTCGACGGCGGCTTTTCTGATTTTTTACTCAGAGATTCGAGTTCTCAAATGAATTTGCCGCGACAAGTTCAGAAAGCTGTTCAAAAAGAATGGTCAATCTTACATAAAGGCTTGCCCGCGAACGAAATTTGGGTAAAATCGTCGCAAGCGAAAATGAACGTTTTGCGGGCGATGATCAAAGGACCATCGTTGACGCCTTACCACGACGGTTTATTTTGCTTTGACATTTTGTTCGACGAGAACTATCCGTCTGTTCCTCCAAAAGTTCATTATCACTCGTACGGATACCGACTCAATCCAAACTTGTACAAGGAAGGCAAAGTCTGCCTGTCGTTGCTCAATACGTGGGACTCGGAGGAAAATTCGGAAAGATGGAGCAGTTCATCAAGTGCGTTGCAGGTTTTAGTTTCGCTCCAAGCGTTAGTGCTGAACGATAAGCCTTATTACAACGAAGCGGGCTACGAAAAACAACGTGGAACGGAAGAAGGCATTCGAAACTCAGCCATGTATTCAGAAAATGCGTATCTTCTCAACTTGAAGACGATGATACAAACGATCAAACGCCCACCCGTAGGGTTTGAGGCGCTCGTTCGAGCGCACTTCAAAAGTCGTCGAGCCTCGATATTAAAGAGCATTGCTGCGTATCTTGAAGGTGCACCAGTTGGTAGCTATTGCGATGACCCGAACGTACAGCACACGAAGCACGACACGCACAATGTGAAACCGACGAAAGGGTTTCTACTAAGTTTACAAGGGTTACAAGAAACGGTGCGAACTGCATTCCGGAAGATTTGAAGATGAGCGACAACTACTATGATTGTTCTTCTCATACATTTTTTTGTGGAGCTAACATACCAGTACCCGACCTTAGAATTTTTTAATAGTAATGCGTGCGCGCGGCTTTTTCTACGCATTTCATAACAAATGCACCAATCTTCACTTCTGTTGGACCAAGTTCACTGGCGCCTCTTGCACACCGAGCCATCATGCGGCTCAAATTTGCATTCTCCGCCAGCATCCGCATCGCAGATTCCTGCGTTTCCGTAATCGAAAGAATATGCGCAATCATAATGAGCGCATATCGCAAGACTCTCGCGTTGATCCCAGAAACTGGCGCGACTTTAGACGACGGCGTTTTCCTTGTCTTGATCTTAGCTTTCTGAACCGCCATCTCCCAAAGCGCCGTGTTTGCCGCTGCGGCCAAAACGTTTTCCTTACGAACAACTCTTGGCCACCCTTTCCAATCCAAGTGCGCAAACGCGGCTAAGACGCGCAAAGATAAATCGACGAGCTCTCTCGATCGAGAGCACGTGTAGTTTATGTAAGTTGCATTTTGATCCTGCGTCGTCGCAATATCCATGATATTCGTGGACGTCGAAGGGATTTCGTTCCTCAAAACAGATACTACATCGCTCAACACCGCATATTCGTTCAAGGCGTCTTGGAATGATTTACACGTAGATAGCGTCCGGATGAGAGACAGGCATGCCATTCGCGTATCTTGCGGCGAGCTTGCTTTCAAGCAATAGTTCAACCAACACGAAGTCGTAATCTGTGACTGCTTTGGCGCCGAGATAACACCGGATTGTGGGATCTCATCTTCTCCAGTTTTTAAATTTGTCGTCGGGACCGCCCGTCTCGACGCAACCATTGTCATCACCAAATCACTCGCGGGTAATACGCGACTACCAACTACATCTCTCCCATTTGTAAATTCAGAAGCAGCAAATGAGGTTAACCAAGTGAGAGCACCTAGGAGAGGCGATGTAGCTTCCCATGCTCGTGCACCAACACATCTACGCAAACAATCAACGACAATCGCCACCGCATCAAACTTCTCATCCACTACAGCGGTAGCGCTTCGAGAAGGAGCGCTCGAAGAAGCGTCGCTCTTTTTCGATTTTGACGCGCCCTTAGATGGAGCGGTGATGTAATCTTCTGTGGGAACTTGCTCTTTCGTGTGCACGAAAACTCTCCCAGTGGTTGAGAGCGGGTGCGGTAGCAATGAACCGCCGGCGAAAGAACCGGCGCACGCGCTCGCCACATCAAACTCTGAACCGTTGATTCTTCTGCGAAGGATCTTTCTCTTCTCGTTACCTCTAACATTTGTCGTTATCGAAGCTGCGACCGTCGCTTTATCGGTGATCATCATGTCATCTTCCTCTACAGAATCTTCCGCTTCGTCATCTTCAGTAGCTCCACCTCTTGGGGGCGGTTGCGATGTTGAGAGATTTCTGAGCAAGTTGCGCCGCCGAGCTTCAATCACTCTTCGACAGCACGTTTGATCGTTCTTAAGCAGAATTAGCAAAAGTCTCGCTGCTGAAGCCGCGAGTTCATCTCGGGCGTTATCGTCCGCAAACTCGTTCCTCGGTGGATTCAAGTCTTTGTCGCCGTCAAACGCTGCGACAGATTTCAGCGCCTCAAGAAGCGTGATGAGGAAATTCGCGTTACTGAATACCTCGTTGATACTATCAATTCTATATCCGCTGTTCTTCGGGGTACCGTCTACATAGCTATTATCGTCTCCCTGATCTTCATCGTCGAGGAAAACAGAAGCGAGCGCTCGGCCAATCGCCACGCTGTGGTACTCCCATCCTTCCTCTATATCGCGCAGTCCCCCCCCGACTTTCTTGCTATTGGTATGACTACTACTACTATTTTTCTTCTTTCTCAAAGACGCCAACGTGGCACCTTTTTCAACAGCTTGAGTGTGGAAACCGAGAAACACCAAAGCATCACGTTTGGCAAAAGAATCTAAAAAGAACGCAAACTTCTTCGACGAGATTCCTCTTTGATTGTCGGCGTTGTTATTGTTGGTAGCATTACCGTGATAGTGGTACAACGCTGAAGCTGCCATTGAAGCTTGATCAAACAAACCTTTCGGTGCTTTCGGTAGCATCGGTCGCCAGTCCGAAACTTCTTTACATGTCGTCGTCGTCGTCGTCGTCGTCGTCGTCGTCATTGCTTTTGGCTCCGATGCTATCGTCTTTGTCGTATCCATGTTCTTGATTTGTTGTTGCTGTTGTTGCGCTTGTCGATTTGTCGCACCAGTAGCAGCATTCGCGGCTACGCTGAGGGAATGCTGCTTTTGATGGACGTTGTTGTTGTCGAACCGTTTAATTGCATCCGATACGCTCAAACCACCACCACCGCCTTCCACATCTTGTTTCCTTCGCTTCGCCTCGTTCCCTGCGACCGTCCCAGTTTCATCCTCGCTTCTTTTCTTCTTCTGTAGCTTTTGTTCCTCGAATTCATTCTCTCTCTTCTTTACTTGCTCTCTCAAACCGTAAATCTCGTTCATCAACTCTTGTTTCTCCCTCCTCGACCGCCTTCTCGCGTTCTCTTCTCTCTCCTGCGCCTCTTGCAACTCTTCGTCTTTAAATCCGAGCAAATTTCTCAATTTTTCAACCTCTTTTCGCATCTCTCGGATTTCTGCCGCTGCAACGTGATGCGCCGCGCTCGTGTTCGCGTACGACGTCGTCGCGATCGCAACCTCCGATTGTTGCTGATGACCGTGCGCGATCGCTATCCTACCACTTTGTCCGCCTCCCGCCGTCGCATCCTTCGCCTCCCGTTTCAGCTTGGCGTTTTCCTTCTCGTATTGCTCCACGCGAGAGCGGAGCAACGAGAGCATGCCATCTTTATCTTTATCTCTCCGCTCGAGCTCGTGTAATCGGGATTGTAAAAAATGCGCGTCTGTTACTTCTAAATTGTTCGTATTGTTCTTCTGTTGTTGTTGTTGTTGTTGTTGTTGTTGTTGCGAGACGTCGCCCATCTGTCGCTTCTGCTGTTGAGATTGCGTGATGTTGACGAGATTATTATTCACATTATTATTATTATTATTATTCACGGTT